>Ga0163144_10031145_pt1 | contig 10184 bp, 8 predicted proteins | sample OliLak19BULKMAT1_FD_123175 | JGI IMG/M metagenome (GOLD analysis project Ga0163144, IMG submission 123175) | Freshwater microbial mat bacterial communities from Lake Vanda, McMurdo Dry Valleys, Antarctica - Oligotrophic Lake LV.19.BULKMAT1 | ecosystem: Environmental > Aquatic > Freshwater > Lake...
CCACCGTGGCAATCAGCGCACCGACCCTGATCTTGTCGCCGGCCTTAACGTGAACTTCGGAGATCGTGCCATCTTCCGTGGCCGGAATGGGCATTGAGGCCTTGTCGGTCTCGACTTCGATGACGGTGTCGCCAGTCTTCACGGGCTGCCCCGCCTTGACAGGCACGTTCACGACCGTGGCGTCGACAATGCCTTCGCCCAATTCTGGCAGTCTAAGTTCCATACTTCCCTCAAAGGATGAAAGATGAGAGATGAAGGGTGAAGGATGAGGAATACTTTCCTTCATCCCTCATCCCTCATCCTTCATCCTTCGAATTAGACCGTCCAAGGCAAAGGCCGCTCCGCATCAATCCCCAATTCGCCGATCGCTTGCTTCACAATCGCCCTATCAATCTGCCCCCGTTCGGCGAGCGAATGCAGTGCGGCCAACGCCACATGCTCCGCATCGACTTCGAAGAATCGGCGAAGATTCTGCCGCGTTTCCGAACGTCCGAAACCATCGGTTCCGAGTGCCAGGAGCTTGCCATTCAAGTACGGGGCTACCTGTTCGGGCAAGGCACGCATGTAGTCGCTGGAGGCAATCGCCGGTATCGATGCATCGCGGCCGAGGATCTGCTCCACATAAGGTACTCGTTTCGCCTGCCCCGGGTGCAGCCGATTCGTCCGCTCGCATTCAATCGCGTCGCGGCGAAGTTCCTGGTAACTGGTCGCGCTGAAGACCGTGCTTGCTACCGCGTACTTCGTAGCCAGGATTTCCTGGGCCCGCAGCACTTCGCGTAGAATCACGCCGCTGCCGAGCAATTGCACCGTGTGCTTTGCTCCTTCTGGCTTGACGGTCTTGAACGAGTAGAGACCTTTCAAAATGCCCTCGCGCGACCCTTCAGGCAGGGCGGGCATGTCGTAACTCTCGTTGTAAATCGTGAGGTAATAGAAGAGATCTTCCCCCTTCACGAACATGCGGTTGATGCCTTCTTCAATAATGACGGCAATTTCGTAGCCCCAAGCCGGATCGTACGCCCGGCACGTCGGCACCGTGAGGGCCATCAGGTGGCTGTGGCCGTCCTCGTGCTGCAAACCTTCGCCGTTCAGCGTGGTTCGCCCGGCCGTGGCACCCATCAGGAACCCACGACAGCGGCTATCGGCCGCGGCCCAGATCAGATCCCCGACTCGCTGGAAGCCGAACATCGAATAATAGACATAAAAGGGAATCGTGTTCACGCCGAAGGTGCTATAGGCCGTGCCTGCCGCGATGAACGTGGACATGCTGCCAGCCTCGTTGATACCTTCCTGGAAAATTTGGCCATCAGGCTTCTCCTTGTACTCCGTCATCGTCCCCTTGTCGACCGGCACATAACGCTGAGTGAGGGGAGAATACAGCCCATACTGGTTGTACAGAGGCGGCAGCCCGAAGGTCTGGCCCTCGTCGGGCACGATCGGGACGATCAGCTTTCCGACGTTCGGATCCTTCATCAGGCCCTGCATGAGCGTGACCCATGCGAGCGTGGTCGATTGACCCTTGCCTGCTGGTGTGCCGAGAAGAACGCGTGAAAAGCCTTCTGCCTTCGGTGGCTGACTGGGAACAAAGGCCGTGTTTCGTGCGGGTTGATATCCACCGAGTGCCCGGCGCCGCTCATGCAGGTATTTCATCTCCGGCGCATCATCGGCCGGGCGCAGGAACTTGTACGAATTGAGGTCCGCGTCGGTCATTTGCAACCCGAACCGATCGCGGAACGAACGAAGCCCCTTGAGTTCCTGGGCCTGCTTCAACTCGATCGCGTCCGCCTCGACCAGTGCCCGTTCTTGAGCAGTAAGCGAGAGTTCAAGCTTCTTTTCTTGGTGAGCCGTGTTATTGGCTTCCGCCGAAGTGCCATACCCCTTGACCGTTTTCACCAGCACCACGCTCGGCGAACCCCGATGGTTGATCGCGGCCCGATAGGCGTTGAACACCTTGATCGGATCATGCCCGCCACGTTTGAGGCCGGCCAGATATTCATCCGACTTATCGGCGACGAGTGCCTTGAGTTCAGGAGTGTTGAAGAACTTCTCGCGAACCAGCTCGGGTTTGCCTTTCTTGTTCGCGTAGGCATATTCCTGATATTCGCCATCGGGCACTTCCATCATGCGGCGACTCAAGGCACCCGTTGTATCGCGGGCCAGCAGTTCATCCCAGTCGCCGCCCCAGATGCACTTCACGACATTCCAGCCTGCTCCGCGAAATGTCCCTTCGAGTTCCTGAATGATCTTGCCGTTTCCGCGAACCGGGCCGTCGAGCCGCTGCAGGTTGCAGTTGACGATGAATATCAGATTGTCGAGGCCCTCGCGAGCGGCGATGCCGATGCAGCCGAGCGTCTCCGGTTCGTCGCACTCGCCATCACCAATAAATGCCCATACGTGCGTGCCCCGCGTGTCGGCCAGGCCGCGTGCTTCCAGGTAGCGAGCGTATCGAGCCTGATAGATGGCCATGATCGGCCCCAGGCCCATGCTGACTGTGGGGAATTGCCAAAAGCTTGGCATTAACCACGGATGCGGATAACTCGAAAGCCCGCCACCGGGCTGCAATTCCTGACGGAAATTCTTGAGTTGTTGCTCCGTAAGGCGACCTTCGAGGAACGCCCGAGCATACGGGCCAGGTGAGGCGTGTCCCTGGAAGTAGATCACATCGCCGTGATCGTGCTCGGTGCGGCCACGAAAAAAGTGATTGAAGCCGACTTCATACAGGGTTGCTGCCGAAGCGAAAGTCGCGATGTGGCCGCCGACATTGGTCGTCTTGTTGGCACTGGCGACCATGGCCATGGCGTTCCAGCGAATCAGGCTCTTGATTTTGCGTTCGAGTGCGCGATCGCCCGGATAGGGGGCCTCTTGCTCAAGCGGGATTGTGTTTACGTAAGGCGTATGAATGCTGGAAGTGCTGGAAAGCCCGGCGGAGCGAGCGCGAGTTTGCAGTGCATCGAGGAGGAACGTGGCCCGCTCTGGTCCCTGAATTCTTAGGATCGCGTCGAGGGACTCCGTCCACTCGCTCGTTTCAAGCGGATCGATATCGACAAGTTCATTGGAAATGGCGGAAGGTCGAACCGGCTCGGTCGTTCGGACAATCATCAAGACTCCTCGGCGTTCAATAACCCAGTTAGCGAAGCGATTCCGGCATCGCCCATGATCGGCGGGCTCCCTTAATGGACCGGCCAGCCGGAAGAGGAGGCTTGACCCAGACCCTGGCGAGTGAAACCACTTGGATGCTGCTCGTCTACATTATTAGGATAGGAGCGTCGAAAGGCCGTGTCTAGCGACCAGGGTGCTCCATAGGCGAGCAATTCTCATGAAGATTCATCTCAATCGGACCATTCTCGTCCTGTGTTTCGCTGGCTGGGCACAGGCAGCGGAGAGCGATTTGCCTCCGGGACGGCAGATTGCCTTCCCCGATCCGGCCATGTCGCCTGCTGCGATCTCGAAGCTATTGCTGGAGGGGGCAGGTGCCACGGTCGACGTTTCCGCAATTTCGGACAAACCTGTGATGATGGACGCCAAGCAACTTTCCTTCTGGCGAACTCTGGAATGGCTGGCGGAAGCAACCGAAAGCCGGGTGGTCACGACTGCGGGGAAGATTTCGCTGAAACCGGGTAAGTCGCTTTCGCCAAGCCATATCGCGGGGCCATTTCGGTTTGCCGCACGCGAAGTGCTCATTCGCGGCGACCCGGATGCCGGGAGGTCGAATTACACGGTCGTTCTCGACGTGACCTGGGAGCCATCGGTCCTCGCATATCGCATCGACGGTGTGCCCAAAATCTCGATGGCCAAGGATGAATCGGGCAAGGCAATCGAGATCAGTGGCGGGGGCTCACGAGTGTTGACTACCGGCAACAGTGCCGAGTTGACGGTCAGACCTCAAGGCTTGAGCAGGGCGAACAAGACCCTTTCTATCTCGGGGAGCGTGATGATCACGATGGCCGATGAGATGCTGACATTCACATTCGACACGAGTAATCCAAAAGCCGTCCCCTCGCAAAATGGCGTGTCGGTAGCGATGAAGCGACATGGTGCCGATAGTGCCGACTGGTTCGCGGTTATGGATGTGACCAATCCGAAATCCAACGTCAGCGTCGAGAGTTACGAGTACGCCTTGTTGCGAAACAATGTTGTAAGCCTGCTGCCGCCAAAGGGTGCGCCGATAAAAGCCAACCTGATCGAAGCAGCCGACCTGCGTTACGGGTTCAAAAACTTGGCCAAGCAAGTTGGGCCTGGCTGGAAACTGGAATACCGCACGCCCGGTCCATTGCGTGAAATCGTGGTGCCATTTGAATTGAAGAATATTCCCCTTCCCTGATGCAACTCCATGAAGTGCTTCGTTCCGATTTTCGTCGTCAGTTTCAGCCTTGGTATGCCTGCCATCGGCTTGGCCGGAGAAGGCAAGGCCCAGTCGGTCCGCGTTCTCATCGCTACCGATGCCGGGGACATTGAGGTCGAATTGAATTCTGCCAAGGCCCCGAAGACCGTGGCCAACTTCTTGAAGTATGTGGACGCCAAACTATACGATGGAGGCCGATTCCATCGCACGGTGACACCCACCAATCAGCCCGACAACAAGATCAAGATCGAAGTCATTCAGGCCGGGATCAACTCGGAGAAAAAGGAATTCGCGCCGATCAAACTCGAACGCACGCGCGACACGGGCATTCTGCACAAGGATGGCTCGATCTCGATGGCAAGAGACGGTCCGGACACGGCCACGGGAGATTTCTTCATCTGCATCGGCGATCAGCCGGAGCTGGATTTCGGCGGCAAGCGGAACCCGGACGGTCAAGGCTTCGCAGCATTCGGCAAAGTCGTGAAGGGGATGGATGTGGTGAAAAAGATTCAAGCCTCGAAGGCCGAGGGGCAATCGCTGAAACCCGCGATTGCGATCAAATCGATCAAACGTAAATAAGGCGAGCGGTGCGGCGTAAGCCGCCCGATGATGTTATTTGCAGAGCGTCATCGGGCGGCTTACGCCGCTCCGCTCGCCTGAGACTACTTCTTCTTGAGCTTCTCCAACTCATCCGTCAGTTTCTTCACCTTGTCCTCTAACTCCTTTTTCTTGGAATCGTCCTCGCTCGGTTTGTGATTCAACAGTTTCGAGAGTGTTTCGAGTTGTTCGATGGTGATGCCGCTGACGCCGAGTGGAAGCTGACCGTTGCCCCAGGGAGTCATGCCAAAAAACTTGGCTTCTTTTTCAATTTCCTTCGCACGCTCGGGGGTGACGATCACCACGACATTGCCCGAGCGAAACGCTCGCAGCCCGGCCGCTTCCGCCAAAGTTGCGGCCGCGTTTTCGAAAGCAACGTTCGATAGGCGAACGCTAACAAGGCTCTTGGCTTTCTCGGCAGCGGGTTGAGAAATGACCACATTGCGGCCCGCACGGATCGCCACATCCTTTAATGCGTCAGCGAGGGCCACTTCTTTGAAATCACCTGTCACGTATGGCGTGGTGCGTACCATGGTGCCGAGATCCTCCTCGGTGTTGTCCTGCTGAGCATCCGGATAGAGTTCGGGAAGCGTTTTCGCTCTCCCCGTCAGCAGATGTTTCGCATTCCAGGTCGTCAGGCTCAGGTGGTCCTGCGCGATGTATAGTACGGCCCCGAACTGGGCGGCAACATAACTCAGGACTGTCTCCGCTCGTACTCGCTTCATGCTTGGGATCGTGATCGGCTGTTGCTCGAGTTCGCCGACCCCGTCTGCGAATCCCCGTCGATCGATCAGAATGGTGATGTTGAGTTTCGCCGACAGGATTTCGAGCACTTCCCGCAAGGGAACCTTGTCGATCCGCTCGGTCATGTCGATGCGTTCGAGAAGTTTTTCCGCGATCTTCGGGGCATCGTCGTGCTCCGGCGCCTTCTTGGGATCGGGTGTCGCCGGTGAAGGGACGGCAAACAGCAGAAGCGCAAACATGCCGAAAGTGAAACTTCGCATAAGCCAGGCTCCAGGTGAAACGGGATGTGGTATGAATGTAACGCACACGCTTGGGATTTGTTGGCAATTTCTTTGCGATGACGCCCGAGAAGCTGAGCGGTATAACGAACTGCCGCCCGCTTCGCGTGATTTCGGAACCGCATGGCCGACCCGCTTCGAGTGCTTCTAATCGCGGAGGCCTGCAATCCGACATGGACCAGTGTGCCACTCGTCGGTTACAACCTGGCACGTGCCCTAGCGGCACGGCCTGACCTTCGCGTCACCCTCGTGACCCACATCCGCAATCGCGAAGGGCTTGCCACCTCGGACATCGGTCAGTTTGCCGACGTGCATTTCATCGACAATGAATGGATCGCGCGACCAATCTACCTGCTCGCGCAAATGCTTCGTGGAGGTAACCAGCTTGGCTGGACAATCGACACGGCCATGGCCTGGCCGAGTTATGTGATCTTCGAGCACATGGTGCGAAACAAATTCGGTCGGCAACTGCAACGAGGCGATTTCGACCTGATTCATCGCATCACCCCCCTGTCGCCGACGGCCGTGAGTCCGCTCGCATCCAAAACCAATGTGCCCATGATTGCCGGGCCGCTCAACGGCGGACTGCCGTGGCCAAAGGAATACCCCGAACTGGTTCGCAAGGAGCGCGAGTGGCTCGTTCCTTTTCGCAAACTCTATCGTTTGTTGCCGTATCATCGCTCGACTTATCGACATCTCGCTGGTGTGATCGCGGCAAGTCGTTCGACGGCTGCGGAGATTCCACGGCACTTTCACGGCCAACGATTTTTACATCCCGAGAACGGCGTTGATCCAGTTCGGTTCCCGATTGCAACTCAATGGGCAGAACCTTCGGGCCGCTTCCGGTTCGTCACGGTCGGGCGGCTGGTTCCCTACAAGGGACTATCGCTCACACTGGAAGCAGTTCGGCGGTCCGCGAAACTTCGCGAATGTGAATTGATTGTCATCGGCGATGGCCCCGATCGGCAAATGCACGAGCAGTTCGTCGCAGAACATGGCTTGCAGAATTGCGTGTCGATTCGCGGCCAACTTCCTCAACCGGAATTGGCCGAGGAAATGCGGCGTTCGCAAGTCTTCGTGTTTCCAAGCCTGCGTGAGTTCGGCGGCGGGGTGATACTCGAAGCGATGGCCTGTGCTTTACCTTCGCTGATCGTCGATTACGGTGGACCGGCGGAACTAGTGTCCGACGCAACGGGAATCAAGTTGCCGATGCGGCCGCGCGAGGAGTTGATCGAATCGTTGCGAATTGCGATGGAAGACTTGGCCGCGAATCCGCTGCGATGCAAAGCGATGGGCGAGGCCGCAGCGAACGAAGTTCGCCACGAGCACCTCTGGGATGCGAAGGCCTCAAAGATGGTGGCGTACTATTCAGAGGTCATCCAAACGAACCCGCTCCCGCTACGATAACTATCCACCATTGGAGATTCTTATGAATTCCGCCTCTCTCACATTCCTCTTGCTCGCCAGCGTCGGCGAGTTGCCGAAAGTCGATGCCGTCAAGATCGAAGAAATCGTCCGCGTTCCCAGCTATTGCGAAGGCATTGTCTTCGACCATGCCGGCAACGGTTACGTCTCGCATGGCAAGTTCGTCACCAAAGTTACGCCGGATGGCAAAAAGTCGCAATGGCTCGATTCGGGTGGCGCACCCAACGGCCACAAGATCCTCGCCGATGGCACGCACCTGATTTGCGACGGCACTCTGCATGCGGTGCTGCATGTCAGTGCCGAGGGCAAGATTCTAGCCAAAGCTTCCGACAAGTGTGGCGATCAACCCCTTCGCGGACCGAACGATCTGACGCTCGACGTCAAGAACAAGGGCTTCTATTTCACCGATCCAGGTGGCTCCGACGACAAGAAACTCATCGGCACCGTTCACTATGTCGATTCAAAAGGAGTCACGCACCTATGTGCAGAGGGGCTGGCATTCCCGAACGGAACCGTCCTGACTCCAGATGGCAAGCGTTTGCTGGTTGGTGAGAGCAAGAAAAATCGCATCCTCGAATATCCGGTGGAATCGCCCGGAAAACTCGGGCCGATGAAGGTGCTCTGCGATCTTCCCGCCAAGGCCGGCGAGCAAATCGACAATCAACCGGACGGCATCTGTCTCGATAGCGAAGGCAATCTCTACGTGGCCCACTACGGCATGAGGCAGGTGCAAGTCGTCGATCCGACGGGCAAAATCATTCGCCGTTATCCAGGCGGAAATATGACGACGAGCAACGTGGCCTTCGGCGGGCCGGAGATGGACACGCTGTTTATCACCGGTGGCATCAAGGGTGAAGGGGATAGCGAAGGGGGCCTGTTCAAGATCAAGCTGACGGGTGTGAAGGGCCTGAAGATTCTGCCAACAAAGTAGTCCGCACACTCCGTGTGCGGACCTTATGTCGGCACACGGAGTGTGCCGACTACTATCTTGGCTTCATCCTGCCTTTTTCCATCCATGCCGCCCACGCATTCGCATCCGGCGGCAAATCCTGGTCCGTGATCTTGCACAGCGATTCGTTCGCCCGGCCACGCACGGCCACATCCTTCTCGACACGAAGGATCGCGATCAAAGTCTGCGCCGCGGATTGGTCTCGCTTGTAGTTGCCCAGCGAGCGAACGGCTGCGAGTCGCACGTCGATGGGGTCCGCTTCGCTCGAACGGAATGCCGCATCCAGGCCGACCGAGGCACCCGCCGCCTCGACCTCGCCAGGCTTGGGCAACTTCTTTTCCGTATTCGCTGCGGCCACGCGGATTAGCAAGTTCAGGCTGTCCGGTCCGCGTTGCTCGCCGAGCGATTGCAGAACCAAGCACTGAATGCCCGTGACCGTTTCCGGCGTAAAATTCGAGATTGCTCCTTTCACGCCGGCGAAGCTTGCCGTGGCCGAGATTTCCGGCGTTGCACCAGGCACTGTTGGCGAATCAAACGGAGCATTCTGATAGGCAGTAATCAGAATCGTTCCGGCACGCGGATCCTTGAATCGCGATAGCGCACCGACCGCGGCCAGACGACACAAGGGCCGCTTATCGGTCGTCGCGCTGGTTTGCAGGATCGCCATCGCCTTGTCCTGATCGACCGCCGAGCCGCCATGTTCTTTCGGCTCTTTCAAGCTCTTCATGGCCCGAACGCGGGCGTCCCCTTCTTGCACATTTTCGAGCACATACATGGGATCGTCAGACGAGAAGAGCGTGTGGAACGGGCGTTCCTTGAAGCGCTGGCTCGTGATCGTGTCGTAAGTGCCGGCACAACCGCCGAGGCTCAAGGCCGCGACCGCTGCACCACTGAGAATCATTCGTGTAGACAAACGAGCCACCGCACACCCCTCGCCGTCCTGGCGCTTCGCGGGACAATGTGTGACGGGAATAACAGCAGACGAGGATAAATCAAGCCGAACGGCCGAACGCTTGCGAAGGCCGCTGCGTCAATCCCGTAGAGCCTGAAGCGTCAGCGAAGGCGAGTCTGTCTCACCTTCGCTGACGCTTCAGGCTCCGCAATCTTCCCAAATTGCACGTCCGAGTCAGACGAGAGCGACAAGCTGACCGTCAACAGTCTATACGACTGGCTCAACCAAGCCTGGGAAGAGAAACTTGTTCGACGCATCGGCACCGGCCGACCCAGCGACCCATTCCGCTATCGTCTACCCATCAAGAACGACGAATACTGCGACCGTGGCGAAATGCCGCCGCTGGACTTGCCTTGGTTGGATGATTGAGGGATTCTTGATTTGGAGAGCAGCAAAGTCCTGCTGCCCACTAAACCGACAAGCCGTGAAAACTTCTTGTGACTGCCGGCTGCATGTGGATAATAGCGTGGAGTTGTTGTGTCGATTATCCGCAAAGGAGATGGATAATGGCTGTCATTCGTCGAATCCTTCGTCACTCCGATGGTCGTGAAGAAGTCTTCGTCCCATATCGGGATCTACATGATCGCTTCGTCATGGCAATCAAGCAAACTGTCGATCCGATTCAATACTCCACGAACAAAATCTTCGTCGAGTCGGAAGCAGAAGTGATTCAGAAATTGCGAACAGGCATGTACTCTCTTCGTATGACGACGGGGGAAAAGAACGCTCCGGCAAACCTGATCGCTTCCGCCAGCATCGAGATCATCGAGTAATGCTACTGCCGGATGAGGGGCTTTAATCCGGATTTTTTCTACCAACCGATGGGTAAGGAATGTCCGTCCTCAGTCTCTCTATGCCGCTGGCCATGGATGCTTTGCTCTCCATTCCATCGTTCCATAC
>Ga0163144_10031146_pt1 | contig 10184 bp, 9 predicted proteins | sample OliLak19BULKMAT1_FD_123175 | JGI IMG/M metagenome (GOLD analysis project Ga0163144, IMG submission 123175) | Freshwater microbial mat bacterial communities from Lake Vanda, McMurdo Dry Valleys, Antarctica - Oligotrophic Lake LV.19.BULKMAT1 | ecosystem: Environmental > Aquatic > Freshwater > Lake...
TCGCCGAGGCGCTCCGGCAGGTATCCCGAATCGCGCGGTTCCGCCTCGAAGAGAGTATTCGGTGAGACAGCCCTGTCAGGAGCGTTCTTGAATCAATTTGCGTCGGGGCCGAAGCGCCACTACTACGGGAAGGGCGATGTCATCGCCTATCGGCTGAGCCGCGACGGCCGCGCCCCTGACGGCAAGAGTCCCGTGTTTGGAGCGAGCGTCCTGATGCTGCTCTACGGCGACGCCTTCTGGAAGACCTATACGGATGGCGACAACAGCGGGCTTATTGCCACCGACTCGATGAAGAACTTCATCCAGCGCGAGACGATGAATTTCGAGGGGTGCGATCTCGAGTCGTACTGCCGCTTTCTCGGCAAGACATTTCTCGAGCTCTACGCACAGGTGGAAGGGTTGCAGATCTCGGCGTCAGAGCTGCCGTACGCAGCGCTCGAGGGCGGTGTGGCGTTTGCGCCGGCCGGCCCGGAGCGCGCGACGGCCAGAATCGAGATCGATCGCGGCGGCATCAGAGAAATCGCATCCGGCCTCGCCGGTTTCCGGATGCTCAGGCTCGGCGGGAGCGCGTTTCAGGGTTTCGTCCGAGACGAGTACACGACATTGCCCGACCTCAGGAATCGGCCGCTGCACATGTGGCTCGACCTCGAGTGGCGCTACGTCACGCCGGAGGCCGCGTTCGCCGCAGGCGCCGTCACCGAGGTGGTGAGGCGCATCGTGCGCGAGGAGTTCACGGCGGCCGAGTCGGGCAGCATCCAGCAGGTCATCTACCGGATGGGCACGGCGCTGCTCGCCGGGATTCCCGCAATCGCAGAGGTGCATCTGGAGGCCAACAATCGTACTTGGGATACGATTGCCGAGCGTGGGGATGAGCTGGGCGTTTACACGGATGCCAGGCCGCCGTACGGATGCCTCGGGCTGACGCTGAAACGGACGAGTAATTAACAGGAGCACAGGAGATCAGAAGGTTGTGCTTTTGAAGACCAGCTCTTGAGCTCCTGACCTCCCGTGCAAAGGATATGGCGCGAATCTCTACGCACGTTCTGGACATCACGCGCGGCACGCCCGCGCAGGGTATCGCGGTCGAGCTGCACCTGGTGAAGGGCGCCGACCGGCGTCTCATTGCGGCCGTCACGACCAACGCCGACGGCCGCACGGACGCGCCGCTCGTCTCCGTTGACAGCCTCGAGACGGGCATCTACGAGCTGTCGTTTCACGCCGCAGATTATTTTCACCGGCTGGGTGTGACGCTCACCGATCCGCCCTTCATGGGCGTGATCATCATCCGCATCGGCGTCGCGAGCTCGGCCGGCAATTATCACGTGCCGCTCCTTGTCTCGCCGTACGGCTACAGCACCTATCGGGGCTCATGACATCAGCCGAGCAGGCCCGCGAAGTCATCCGCTGGTGCCGGCAACTCGCGAAGCTGTCCGAAGATCGCGCCGTCACCACCCGCACCTTTCTGTCCAGGCCCATGCGCGACGTCCACACAGCGCTTGCCGCCTGGATGGCGCGCACCGGCATGACGGTGCGGGTGGACGCCATCGGGAATCTTCGCGGAGTCTATCCGCCGGTCCTGTCACCGACGCCCGTTGCATCCGCGCCCCGATTCTTCATCGGGTCGCATCTCGACACCGTTCCGAACGCGGGTGCCTTCGACGGCGTGCTTGGCGTGGTGCTGGCTATCGCGCTCGTCGAAATGCTCGGCGACAAGCGATTTCCCTTTGCCATCGAGATCGTCGGATTCTCGGACGAGGAAGGCGTGCGCTTCAGCTCGCCGTTTCTCGGCAGCCGCGCGCTGGCGGGATCGTTCGATCAGGCGCTGCTCGATCGCACGGACGAGTCCGGAAAAACCCTTCGCGACGCGATCCGCGCCTTCGGTCTCGAGCCGAATCGCATTCCCGATGCGCAGGCGGCGGCGAACGCGCTCGGCTATGTCGAGTTTCACATCGAGCAGGGACCGGTCCTCGATAATCTGAATCTTCCCCTCGCGGTCGTTGACGTGATTTCGGGGCAGAGCCGCGCCGACGTCACCTTCGCCGGGATGGCGGGGCATGCCGGCACGACCCCGATGAAAATGCGGAAGGATGCGCTGGCCTGCGCCGCTGCATGGATCACGGAGGTCGAGCGCGAGGCGCTGACCACGTCGGGGCTCGTTGCGACAGTCGGCCGCATCGAGGTGGAGCCCGGAGCTGGGAACGTCGTGCCGGGAAGAGCGACCGTATCCCTCGACGTGCGGCATCCTGCGGACAGCATGCGTAAGACGTCCGCCGATCGGCTGCGGAGGGCCGCCGAGGAGATCGCGACACGCCGCGGGCTCACGGTCACCTGCGAGCCGCGCCTCGATCAGCCCTCGGTCGCCATGGCGCCGTCGATTGCCGCGATGCTCGATCGCGCGGTCGAGCGCGCGGGGTCTCCCGCTCATCGCATGTCGAGCGGTGCCGGTCACGACGCGATGGTGCTCGCCGGTCGGATGCCGGTCGGCATGTTGTTCCTCCGATGCGCGGGGGGCATCAGTCACCACCCGGCCGAATCGGTTCGGGAGGATGATGTAGCGGCGGCGCTGGAGGCCGGCCTCATGTTTCTTGACGAGCTCGCGCAGACCCATCATGGCTGACACCATCGTTCGCGGCGGCACGCTCGTGTATCCGGACGGCCGTCAGCGGGCGGACATCCGCATCGCCGGCGATCTCATCGTCGAGATCGCGCCCGATCTGCCGGGCGGCGGAGAAGAGATTGACGCGAGCGGTTTGCACGTCTTTCCCGGGCTGATCGATGTTCATCTGCACTTCAACGAGCCTGGACGGACGGAGTGGGAAGGCGCCGAGACCGGAAGCTACGCGCTCGCGGCCGGCGGCGGCACGACCTTTTTCGACATGCCGCTCAACTCGACGCCGTGCACGGTGACGGCGCGCGAGGTGGATCGCAAACGGGCAGCGCTGGAAGCCGCATCGATTGCCGATTTTGGAATCTGGGGAGGCCTGGTGCCGGGCTCGGTCGAGCACATGGCCGAGATGGCCGACCACGGGGTCGTCGGCTTCAAGGCGTTCATGTGCGATTCGGGGCTTCCGGAATTTTCGCGTGCCGATGAGCAAACGTTGTCGGATGGTATGGCCGAGGCCGCCCGGCTCGGGTTGCCGGTCGCCGTGCATGCTGAGGATGAGGCGATGACGCGCGGGCTGGCGGCCGCCGTCGGCGGCTCGAGTGCCGCCGAGTTCCTCGCATCCCGCCCGGTGGCGGCGGAAGTCGAAGCCATCGTGAAGGCGCTCGAGATGGCGGGGAGAACGGGCGTCAAGCTCCACATCGTCCATGTGAGCTCGGGCAGCGGCGTCGCGAAAGCGATCGAAGCGAAGGCGCGGGGCGTCGATGTGTCGGTTGAGACCTGTCCGCACTATCTGTTCTTCACCGAGGAAGATCTCGATCGTCTGGGCGTCATCGGCAAGTGCGCCCCGCCGCTTCGCGACGCGGACGAGCAGGACGGACTGTGGTGCGAGCTGCTCGACGATCACGTGGACATGATTGCGTCAGACCATTCGCCCACCGATCCGTCGCTCAAGATAGAAGGGGACTTCCGCGCGTCGTGGGGAGGTATCGCAGGTGTGCAATCGACGCTTGCCGTGCTGCTCGAGCGCGGCCTCGATGGCCGCCGGCTGCGCTTCGAGCGGATCGCGGCGCTGATCGCGGGGAACCCCGCGGCGCGCTTCAATATCCCCGGGAAAGGCAGCCTGCTGGTCGGCAACGACGCCGATCTCATGATGCTCGATCCGTCGCGTTCGTATACGCTCGACTCGGAACGGCTGCTGCAGCGGCATAAGACGAGCCCATACATCGGATCCGAATTCACGGGTACCATCGTCCGGACCATTCGCCGCGGCGAAACGATTTTTGCCGAGGGCAGGATCATGGCCGAGACTCGCGGGAAGTTTGTTCGCCCGAAACAGCCCTGAAGGGCTGTCCCAAAGTCTCTATGTCTGATTTGCTGATCACGGCCGGCCCGCACAGGTTCACGGCGCGGCTCGAAACCGCGAAGGCGCCGCTCACCTGCGCGGCGTTTCTCAGGCTGCTGCCGTTGAAGGAGAACCTGCTTCACGTGCGCTGGAGCGGCGAGTCCACGTGGGTGCCGCTCGGCGCGCTGGCGGTCGGCGTGCCGCCCGAGAATGCGACGACGTATCCGCTGCCCGGCGAGATTCTTCTGTATCCGGGAGGCGTCAGCGAGACCGAAGTCCTCATCCCTTACGGCCGCACGCAGTTTGGCAGCAAAGCAGGTCTGCTGGCCGGCAATCACTTCCTCACCGTCGTGTCGGGTGCCGAGCAACTGGCCGATCTGGGACGGCTGACCCTCTGGAAGGGCGCGCAGCCGATCGTGATCGAGCGCTCTCATGACTGACGAACGCTGGTTCGGCCACCCGCGCGGCTTGTCCACGCTCTTCTTCACAGAGATGTGGGAGCGGTTCAGCTACTACGGGATGCGCGCCATCCTCGTGCTGTTCATGACCAACGCGGTCGCGACCGGCGGCATGGGGCTGGACGATGTGACGGCGACGGCGGTTTACGGGTTGTATACCGCCGCGGTCTACATCGTCACGCTCCCCGGAGGCTGGATCGCGGATCGCCTTCTCGGATTGAGGCGTTCGGTGTTCTGGGGCGGCGTCATCATCGCCGCCGGGCACTTCACGATGGCGATTCCTTCGCTCATCACGTTCTACATCGGTCTCTCGTTCATCGTCATTGGCACCGGTCTGCTGAAGCCGAACGTCAGCGCCATGGTCGGCGATCTCTATCCGGAGGGCGGATCGAGGCGCGATGCCGGATTCTCAATCTATTACATGGGCATCAACGTCGGCGGGTTTTTCGGCCCGCTGATCTGCGGGTACCTTGGCGAGAACGTGAACTGGCATCTCGGGTTCGGCGCTGCGGGCGTCGGGATGGTGCTTGGCCTCGTTCAGTACTCGTTCGGCGCCAGGCACCTCGGCACCGCGGGCGAGCTCAAAGACGAAGCGAAATCGCCCGCCGCGCGTGCCGCTGCACGTCGCAGCCTGGTGATTGGCCTCCAGCTGGTGGTTGGGCTCGCGCTGGTGTTCGGCGCGCTGCAGACCATCGGCGTGATTCAGATGACGCTCGTCGGCTTCGTGGACTCGACCGGCGTGTTTATCGTGGCGCTGGCGGCCGTCTTCCTGTTCTACGTCGCGTTCTTCGGCGGCCTGTCGTTGATCGAGAAGAAGCGCATCGGCGTGATCGCCGTGTTGTTCCTGGCCGCGGCCTGCTTCTGGTCGGGCTTCGAGCAGGCGGGATCGTCGATGAACCTGTTCGCCGATCGGCTCACCGATCGCGTCATCAACGGCTGGGAGATGCCCGCGAGCTGGCTGCAGTCGGTGAATTCGACGTTCATCATCCTGCTCGCGCCGCTGTTCAGCGCGCTGTGGATCTGGCTGGGCGCGCGCAATCCGTCGATTCCCGTGAAGATGGCGTTCGGCCTCATGTTCCTCGGGGTCGGCTTCGCGGTGCTGGCGTGGGCGTCGATGTCGGCCACGCTCGAGAATCCCGTGAGCCCGAGCTGGCTGGTCGCGACCTATTTCTTTCACACGATCGGCGAGTTGTGCCTCAGCCCAATCGGGCTGAGCAGTATCACCACGCTTTCACCACAGCGGTACGTTGGCCAGATGATGGGCGTCTGGTTCATGGGCGCCGCGCTCGGCAACCTGGTCGCCGGTCGCGTCGGCGGCCTGATTGTCTCTCTGCCGATGCCGCAGCTCTTCGGCGCCGTCACGATGTTCTCGGTCGGCTCCGGCCTGCTGCTCCTGATGTGAGCGCCGCCGCTGAAGAAATGGATCGGCGACGCGAAGTAGGCAACGCGCGATGATGTGAACAGGAGGTTACACAATCTACTCCAGCGCGAACGCCACGATCGCATCGCCAGTACCGAATTCGTTCCCGCCGCCTGCCGCAATGACGAGAAACTGCCGGCCGCCTGACTCGTAGGTCATCGGCGTCGCGCGGCCCCCTGCCGGAAGCGGCGCTTTCCACAACGCTGCGCCCGTATCGAGATCGAACGCGCGGATCGTGCGATCGATCGTGCCCGCCATGAACACGAGCCGGCCTGCGGTGGCAATCGGGCCGCCGAGATTCGGTGTGTCGAGCGGAGCTTCCCACAGGCGCTCGCCGGTGCGCAGGTTGATCGCGACGAGCGCGCCGAAGGGGGGCGGCGTGCACGGGATGTGTCCGGGCCCGAGCAGCAGGCGCCGCCGCATCACATAGGGCGTCCCTTCCATCATCGTGTACTCGTAGCCCTGACCGAGGCGGTTCGATTCCTGCCTGGCTGCCGTCATATCAAAATCTTTCGCAGGGATCAGCTGGACCATCGCCGAGATGCGATTGACCGGGATGACGGCGATACCGGATTGTTCGTCTGCTGCGAGCCCTCCCCAGTGCGCGCCGCCGATGTTCGACGGCACGACGAGCGTGCCTTCCAGGCTCGGCGGCGTGAAAATGCCGTCGTTTCTCAATCCTGCGATCACCTGCCGGCAGGCGGCACGCGCTTCTGGCGTCACACCAAATGCCTGCTCCGCCGTGAAGCGGTGAGGGCTCAGCGGAGGAGTGACGGTGGTGAATGGCTGAGTCGGCGACGCCTCCTCACCCGGAATCGTGCTGCGCGGTACCGCTCGTTCCTCGACCGGAAAAATTGGCACGCCCGTTTCTCGATGGAGGACGAACAGTTGGCCGGTCTTCGTGGCCTGCAGCACCGCCGGCAGCGTCTGGCCGTTGCGCGCGACCGACACCAGCGCTGGAGGGGACGCGTTGTCGTAATCCCAGAGATCGTGGTGAACGGCCTGGAAGTGCCACACGAGTTGTCCCGTCGATGCCCGCAGCGCGACGGTAGAGTTCGCATAGCGGTTGTCGCCGAGGCGCAACGCGCCGTAGTAGTCGGGCGCAGGGCTTGATGTCGGCAGGAACACGAGGTCGCGCGCTTCATCCGCGGCGATGATCGACCACACGTTTGCCGCGCCGGTTCGCGCGGCGCTGCCGCCACGCCACGTCGCGTGCGCGGGATCGCCGGCATCCTGAGGGATGGGATGCCACGTCCACCGCAGCGCGCCGGTACGGGCATCGAACGCGCGCACCTCGCCGCTCGCCGGCGCCGGGCGCGAGTTGTCTGCGATGGACGATCCGGTGATCACCAGGCCGTTGACCACCGCCGGAGGCGACGTCACCTGATACGCCTGCGGGAAAGCCGGAGGGATGCGGAGCCCCAGCCGAAGGCCGATCGTGCCTTCGACGCCGAAGTCCTGGCAGGGGCTGCCGGATGCGGCGTCCAGCGCGATCAACCGCGCGTCAACCGTCGTCAGAAAAATGCGGCGGCGGCACGACGTTCCCGGCTTGGTTGCGGAGTCGAGCCAGGTCGCCACGCCGCGATTCGCAAAATCGCCGTACCCGCCGCGCGGATCGACCCTCGCGTCGTAGCGCCAGATCTCTCGGCCCGTTGCAGGCTCGAGCGCCATCACCTTTCCGAGCGGCGTGCTGATGTACATCGTGCCGTCGATGACGATCGGCGTCACCTGCAGCGATGGCTGCCTGCTGACGTCGATGACGGGCTCACCGGTGTGGTAGCGCCAAACAACTTTGAGGGACGCCACGTTGGCGCGCGTGATCTGCGCAAGGGGCGAGAACCGGGCGCCGCCAGGATCGCGCCCGTAGGCGGGCCACTCCCGCGCTACTTGGGTCTGCGCGATGCCTATGGCGGCGAGGCCAACGAGAACGGCCGCCAGCAAGACTCGTTTCATCGGCGCAATTCTAGCGGTTTGTTACCCTCGGGCTCGTTTTCGCGTTGTACTTGCTGATGGCGGGTCCAAAAATCAGGACCCGCCCTACGCCTTAGTACTTTGTGGGACTCTGTAGGCCGGGTCTTGCACTTTAGACCCGGCGGCGTGCAATATTTTGACCTTTGTTGCCGTCTGATAGTTGTGTCGATGACCAAATCTCGAGCCCGCGGAAGAAGAGCTGGAGGCGTTGCGCTACGAGTAGCGGTTTTTCGAGACCAGGAAAATCGACGTTGACGCGCTCATGACGTAGAGCCCTGGCTCGATTTGCGTCGCGTTTTCCACCCGCGACTTGGGAACCGGCTTGACGCGCTCGGCCGTGGCGTCTGCGACGCGGACGTGCACGCCTATCAGAATCAGCGAGAGCACATCGGCGAACTGCTGCAGCAGCTCGGCCGACTCGGGCTTGTTGAATGCCGCCTCTTCCACGGTGAGGTCGCTGTCCACCTGGAGCGACCCGAGCAAGGGCCCATCCACATCTTCGGGATTGAAGATCGGCACGCTCAAGATGCTCTTCAGCGTCGGACGGACGCGCGCCTGTTCGGCGGCGCGCAGTCCCCAGGCCGGTGCGGCGGTGATCTGCAGCAGGACGAGATCGGCGACGGCGGCGCAGCGGGCCGCGACGGCCTTGCCGCTTGCAGCCGCGGTCGCGCCGATTTCGAGGTCCTGATCGGGATCGTTCGCCATGTTGAAGGCGGTAGACGTGTGCACCTGCCGGCGCGCGCCGTCCGGAGAGAACGTCATCATGTTGGCGCGGACGTGCTTGTCGCGGACGAACGATCGGGCGCAGCTTTCCAGAAGCTGTCGGACGGTCGCTTCCTGCGTGCTTTCGAGCCACACGGCGCGCCCCATCGGGGGATGCTCCGGCGCCCCCGGCATGCTCGGCGCAGCGGTCACTTCGCCGGCCATCCCGTGGCCGAGCGAAATCAACAAAGATGCGAGCCTGCGGCGAAGCTTCATAAAGAGGGTCATCTTACAGTAACCTACTCGCCACTTCGATGATCGCTCTCGACGTCTCGGTCAACGGCGTTCGTTATTCACGCGAAGTGGAGCCCCGCCTCCTGCTCAGCGACTTCCTTCGTTTGGACCTCGGCCTGACAGGCACGCACGTGGGTTGTGAGCATGGCGTGTGCGGCGCGTGTACAGTTTTGTTTGATGGCGAGCCTGTCCGATCGTGCATCATGCTGGCCGTTCAGGCAGACGGCCACGATCTCCGCACCGTCGAAAGCCTGGCGAGCCCGACCGGCGAATTGAATCCGCTTCAAACCGCCTTTCGGAATGCGCACGGCCTGCAATGCGGGTTCTGTACGCCGGGATTCCTGATGACCCTCACGGCGTTCCTGCGCGACAACCCCAATCCCAACGACGTCGAGATCCGCGACGCGCTGTCGGCGAATCTCTGCCGCTGCACGGGCTATCACAACATTGTCGAGGCCACCAAGCTTGCCTGCGGGCGCACGTTACCTTAACGCCCGCGTCGTCCGGAACGAGGACGCGCGGCTGCTGACCGGCCGAGCGCTCTTCGTAGACGATGTACAGCTGCCGGGGATGCTGCATGTGGCATTCGTGCGAAGCGAGTACGCGCACGGCCGCATCACGAGCGTGGACGTCTCGGCAGCGAGGCAGCGGCCGGGCGTCGCGGCGGTCTACACCGCCGAGGATCTCGGTGCGTACCTGAAGCCAGGTCCGATTCTCGTGTCGCCTCCGCCGATTCCCGGCCTCGTGTTCCACCCCTGCACCCAGCTGCCGCTGGCCAAAGATAAAGTACGCCACGTCGGAGAGCCAATCGCGATGATCGTGGCGGAGAGCCGCTATGTCGCCGAGGACGCGCTGCGCGATGTCAGCGTCGATATCGATCCGATCGATGCCATCGTCGATCTCGAGAAAGGGCTGGCGCCTGGCGCGCCGCTCATCCATGAGCATCTGCAGTCGAACGCCGCTGCGCACGTCGTCCAGCGAAAGGGGGACTACGCGGGGGTTCGCGGGAGCGCAGACCTGATCGTGAGACGCCGGTTCCTCTACGATCGGGGTGTGTCGGCGGCCATGGAGAATCGGGCGGTCGCCGTCCAATGGAATGCGAGGGCAGAGGAGCTGACGATCTGGGACACCACCCAGGCGCCGATTCCCATTCGCAACGGGTTGGCGCAGATGCTCGGCCTGCTCGAGTCGCAGGTCAACGTCATTGCGCCGTTCGTCGGGGGCGGATTCGGCCCCAAGATCATGATGTTCTATCCGGAGGAGCTGCTGCTGCCGTGGGCGGCGATGCGGCTCAACCGGTCGCTGAAGTGGACGGAAGACCGCCAGGAAAATTTCTACGCCACGACCCAGGAGCGCGGGCAGGTGCACGATGCCGAGATGGCGCTCACGAAA
>Ga0163144_10031147_pt1 | contig 10184 bp, 6 predicted proteins | sample OliLak19BULKMAT1_FD_123175 | JGI IMG/M metagenome (GOLD analysis project Ga0163144, IMG submission 123175) | Freshwater microbial mat bacterial communities from Lake Vanda, McMurdo Dry Valleys, Antarctica - Oligotrophic Lake LV.19.BULKMAT1 | ecosystem: Environmental > Aquatic > Freshwater > Lake...
ACAATCGTCTCGCGGCGGAGCACCTTTGGTGCAAGAAGAAGATCCTTGCACTGCTTAAACACTCTCTTGATTTCTCCGTTCTGGACAACGCTAGGATGTGCAATCTTCTTCATCCTATGATAAGTGGAGTGGCCATTGAATTTGGTAAAAAAAATCAATCCAACGCTTGACCCAATATCCCGTGGGCACTTTTCATAAAAAACAACCCTTCCTTGTTCTCTATAGGATCGAGTCATTTTGTCGTGATTGGACTCCTTCCACCCAATAACCGCAACAGAAGTACCCCTCATAAGAGCACCTCTAACCTTATCGACTAAGGACTTGGTGTGAACCATGATCCTCCCTCCATAGGATAATTTACATTAAATTACTGTTTTGTCAAGCACATTTTGGACATCGGATGTCCAAGTTAGATTTTTGCAAAACAAAAACCCCGTGCGAGTGCCGTGAGTACACGGGATTCGCATCGGGGTTAGGGGTCAGAACTTGGTATAATAAACACCGTTCTGACAGAATGAGATTTGTTTACTGAGTTCGAACATTTGCTGGGTCAGGAGGAGGTTGTGGCTTTTGAGCTCCCAAATGGTTATTCGGTCGTAATCGGGCTTGCTCATGCGGCCAAAGAGGACACCGAGTAGAATGAATGCCATCAAAAATCGGATACTCATAGGTGTCTCCAAAGAACAGGTTTACAAAGGAACGAACCATTCGTCCCACCAAATAAATCAAAACCAAAAATTTAATTGCTTTGGTGGAACGGTCGGGCACTTGTGCCCGACCGGTGTGTCAGGTTTTCGCCTGAAGTTCGCCCATATCTCGAATTGCTTTTTCGAGCATGGGAGTGTAGTGCCTGTACCTCCTGACCATTGGGACAACATAGTTGTACAAGCCGTTCGAGTCGCCACTCTCGGTTAGAGAGCAGAACCATGCCTTGAGCCTAGGGTTCTTTTTCTTGGCATCCCGAACGAACTGGTTGGCGGATCCTCTGTTCCCGTGGAAGGTGCCAGTGATTAGGATCTGCTCCTTATCGGGAGTGACCTGATCCATGATCAGTTGGACATCGTCTTCATCGAAGAAAACGACGTCCTTCTCCTCGATTAAACCAAGTCCCATTGCATCTTTCTTGCAATATTGGGCAGACATTCCTCCCGTTTGAACAACAATGAGCCAAGCCATTCTAATCCTCCCAGATGACGGTATGTCATCTACAATTTATAATTATACACCTATTAATGTTATTTGTCAATAATAAATTTGGACATCGGATGTCCAAATTTACTAATGTCCAAATTTATTAAGTTTCTGCGAAAGGTTTTTCTCAAGAAATGAGTCAGCGAGATTTTCAAAACCATTCTTTTAATTTACTACAATATACTGTAGTAAATTAAAAGAATGGTTTTCAGATAAAACAAAACCCCGTACAGAGTTCGTACATTTCTGTACGGGATTCTGTGCGGGGCGGTGCGTCACCTTGAAGCTGGATTTTTTGTTTCACCTTTCCACCCATATTCTCGCAGGAAGTTCATTCCCGCTTCAGTTACAACGAAACGAAACCTCCGTGATGATCCTTCGACTGACTTAACTCCGAATAACTTGCCACTTGGATGATGAATCATCCAATGCAGTGATTGGAAATCAATCGGCACATTCATGATGTGCTCTGGCTCGCCATTCCTCTCCCCGACCCATTGAAGTGTTTCCAATGCATTGCAGACGAGCAAATTCAATTTGCCGCAAGTCATACTTCTCCTTGAAAAGAACTGGGGGACGAAACTGTCCCAAAACCCATATTTATGATTATACACCTATTCATGTATTTTGTCAACACAAATTTTAGGCTTAAAAACATTAGAAATCGCTTGTTATGAATGGGTGTTTTTGCTATAATATCCAAACAAAATAACAGTATGGCAAAGGATAAATCAACTAAAAAAGACAGCTACGGAGCGGATGCAATTCAAATTCTAGAAGGTTTAGAACCGGTTAGAAAGCGACCCGGAATGTATATTGGTACAACCGGTGTAGATGGACTTCATCACCTTATAACAGAAATTTTCGACAACTCTCGTGATGAAGCCATGGGTGGTTTTGCAAATGATATTGAAGTCACACTTCTTCCTGGAAACAGAATTCGAGTAACAGACAACGGACGAGGTATCCCAGTTGATATTCACAAACAGACAAAAGTTTCTGCTCTTGAAACTATTATGACAACACTCCACGCCGGAGGAAAATTCGGTGGTGAAGATGGTGGCTACAAAGTTTCTGGAGGTCTACACGGAGTGGGAGCATCTGTTGTAAACGCACTCTCTATTTATTGTAAAGTTACTGTTCACAAAGATGGGGGTATTTATATGCAGGAATATTCGCAAGGAAAGAAAAAAGCTCTTGTAAAAAAAATCGGTAGTACAAAACTAACCGGAACTATTGTTGTTTTTGAACCAGATCCAGCTATTTTTCCAATTATAGAGTTCAACACTAAGAGAGTCATTGATCACATGAGACAACAAGCATACCTTGTCAAAGGTCTTCGGATTACCGTAAACGATGCAACTGCATACACTGGAAAAATAAAAGAAGAAGATGTTTTTAAACTGTCTGATTATTTTGCTGAACATGGACTAGAAATTCCTTCAATGTCTTTCTATTTTGAAGGCGGACTTCTTTCTCTTGTGAAATTTATAAACCACGACCAGAAGCCAATTCACAAAAATGTTTTCTATGTCGAGAAAAAAACAAACGAGTGGGAATCTGTAGAAGTTTCATTGCAATACGTAGATGATATTTCTTGCAGACTATCTGCTTTTGCAAACAATATTAATACCCCAGAAGGAGGAACTCACGTAACTGGTTTTAAGACTGCTTTAACTAGAATTTTAAATTCATACGGGAGAAAGAATAATTTAATTAAAGAAAGTGAAGATAACTTTACCGGAGATGACGTTCTAGAAGGTTTAACTGCTGTTATTTCTGTAAAACTTAGAGAAATACAGTTTGAAGGTCAAACAAAAGCAAAACTTGGAACAGTGGAAGCACAGTCATCGGTCAACACTATTTTCTCAGAAGCTCTTATGTATTTCCTTGAGGAAAATCCAGATGATGCAAAGGCTATTATAAACAAGGTGGTTCTGGCCTTGAAAGCTCGAAAGGCGGCAAAGGCTGCAAAGGATTCCGTGCTTCGAAAAGGAGCATTGGAGGGGATGACTCTTCCCGGAAAACTAGCAGACTGTCAGTCAAAGTCTGCTGAAGATTCAGAACTATTTATTGTAGAGGGAGACTCTGCGGGAGGTTCTAGTAAAATGGGTCGTGACAGACGAACACAAGCCATACTTCCTCTCCGTGGTAAAATTCTAAACATTGAAAGAGCAAGACTAGATAGACTGCTAGAGTCAGAGCAAATCAAAAACTTGGTTATTGCACTAGGAACTGCTATCGGAGATACTTTCGATATTTCTAAACTTCGATATCACAAAGTTATTATAGCAACTGATGCAGACGTGGATGGTGCTCACATACGAACTCTTATTCTAACTCTACTTTACAGATATTTTAGACCACTTCTAGATGGAGGTTTCATTTACATCGCTCAACCACCACTATACAAAATAAAAAGAGGAAAAGAGATTTTCTACGCCTATACTGATGAAGAAAAAGATAAATTTATTGGCAAAGAAGCTATTGTAGAAATAGGTGACGGTCCTATTGTAGATGATGAAGAAGAAAATGATGAGGATTCGGATTCTGCCGAGGGTAATGATGAATCAGAGACAAAATCTACGAAAGGTAAAAAGGAAGAGCCGAAGAAATCTAAAGTTTCCATTCAGCGATACAAAGGTCTCGGAGAAATGAACCCAGATGAACTTTGGGAGACAACTATGGACCCAGCTAGAAGAGTTTTAAAACAAGTTGCAGTGGAAAGTACAGCAAATGCCGACAAAATATTTGATGTACTTATGGGGACAGATGTGCCAGCGAGGAAGTCGTTTATACAGAGTAACGCAACCAAAGCAACCCTGGACATTTAAGTAAACTTACAAATCTGGCGAACTTCTCGTTATCAAATTTAAAATGTTCGTCACCTTACCATATGTAAGGCTTCTCTCATTTTAAATTTTTCACTTCGTATTTCACCAAGAGGGCACTTCTTGTTTTCTAAGTCACTTCGTTGTTAAGAAAACAATGTCGCATCCAAATTTTGAAAGTTTAAGGCCTAGAATTCATGGATATAAAAAACTACAAGAAAATACTAATCCTAGGAGATTCAGGTCGAGGGAAAACCACTTTTGCCAAAAATTTATCTGAGAAGTTTTCTATTCCAACTTATGATACTGATGATTTTTTTTGGAAAGTTAAATATACAATTCCAAATAACAGAGAAGAAAGTGTTATCGATATAAACGAAATATACCAAAATAGTGAATGGATTATGTCTGGCAGTACCAGAAGGTTGATTATAGGAGGTTTAGAGGGAGCTGATATTGTATTTGTTCTTAAGTTTAGAAATATATTTTTTCAATACTATTATATTATTAAACGCTCATTATTTAGGAGCGAAGAAAAACTTGTTGGTTTGTGGAATTTACTGGCTCATGTGACAAAAAAGAAATATAAAAAAGGGTACGGAAGTCACACGCCTCCCTTAGAGGAAATTGTAAATGAATATAAAAAGAAAGTCATAGTTTTTCATTCATTTAAGGAAATTAATAAATATCTAGAATCAATAAACTAAAACCGCCATCTAGCGGTTTTAGTTTAGACTATTCTGATTTCGGTTCTTCTTTTTTCTCTTCGTGTTTAGTTTCGGTTTTTTCACTGTGGTGAACATGATGCACATTGTGTTTTTTAGGAACTATAAGTATAGCAACTATGTATCCAACAACAGCAGGGAAAAATCCTGTGAGTATCGTAAAAACAATATAAGCTAATCTTAAGATTGTTGGGTCTGTATCATAATACTCTCCAATACCTCCTAAAACTCCAGATATAACACGGTTTGTATCTGATCTATATAATCTTTTCATAAATTCAAAATTAATCATTCTTGTATTCTTGAGAATATAAGAACTTTCTATTATGCTTCTATTATGCTTTTAATTTAATTTCTTCTTTTAGTTTAGCTAACAATTCTTCGGTTGCTATCTGTCCTAGCTGGCCATTATCTCGAGATTCTAACGTTACTTTACCAGCTTCTATCTCTTTATCTCCTAATACAATCCAGTAAGGTATCTTGTTTGTTTTTGCGTCACGTACTTTTGTTCCAAGGTTTGCATCTGCGTCATCTAGCTCTGCTCGTACTCCAGCTTCCATAAGCATATCGTAGATTTCTTTGGCTTTACTATTGTGTGTATCACGAACAGGGATAACTTTTACCTGTACTGGTGAAAGCCAAAGAGGAAGGTTGCCTTCAAAGTGTTCAAGAAGAACTGCGGTTACTCTTTCAAGTGATCCTGTGATAGCAGAGTGAATCATAACTATTCTTTCTTTCTCTCCTTTTTCGTTTATACAATTTAGGTCAAATCTTTCTGGAAGGTTCATGTCTAGCTGAATAGTTGCAACTTGCCACTCTTTTCCGGCAGAGTTTTTCGCCATGAAATCCAGTTTTGGTCCGTAAAGTGCAGCTTCACCTGGCCCTTCAAAATAGTCTGCACCACGTTCTTCTGCGATTTCACGTAGTTCCTTTTCAGCAGTATCCCAAATTTCTTTCGTTCCTAGATATTTTTGGGGCTCATTTGGATCACGAAAAGAAAGTCTAACTCGCAGTGTAAATCCGAAAGCTTTATAGAAAGTATCAACAATATCCCAAATTTTCAAAAACTCATCTTTGATTTGGCTAGTTCTACAAAAAACATGTGAGTCATCTTGAGTAATAGAAAGCACACGAGTAAGTCCTCCCAGTTCTCCAGATTGTTCGTCTCTGTAAACCATGGTAGTTTCTGCATATCTCTGAGGCATTTCTCTGTACGAGTGTGGTTTTCTAGCGAAAATCTGCGTGTGATGAGGGCAGTTCATTGGTTTCATTGCGTATTCTTTTCCTTCTCTAGATGTGATGCGGAAAAGTTCCTCTGAAAATTTATCCCAGTGGCCACTAGTTTGGTACAGTTCTTTTTTGGTAATGTGGGGGATAGTTACTCTGCTGTAGTTGTGTTTTGATCGAAGTGACCAAACAAACTTATCCAATTCTTCACGGATGATGCTTCCTTTCGGAGTCCACAAAGGAAGTCCCGGTCCAACTAAATCTGAAAATGTAAATAAGTCTAATTCTCGTCCTATAACTCGATGGTCGTTTTTGTCCATCCCTGCGTCTTTATTGTCTTTTTCCATATGGATAACAATAGCATTTTTTAGGTCTCTAAGTAAATTGACCTGTCGTCACTAAACTGTTAGTTTGTGTTTAGAGGAGTATCCAATGTTAGCTGAAATTCAAAGCCATCTTGACGCGGAGTGGAGAAAGTATCGCAGGGCCAGAGCATATTCAAGATTCGCTTGGGGAATCTTTGTCTCGGCACTGGCTCTGTGGTTTTTCGGAGCTCCATTCTTTCTCGTTGCATTATGTTTCTCAGTTTCAGCAATCTTTTACCGCATTTTTTGGATGAGATTCAAGGAAATCGTAGGTTGATGCACACTGCCGATGTGGGGTGCGCAACTGCATCCCACGTCGAGATTTTCTCGGCGTTTTATTTTATTTCCATATTTCCAACATAAAATTAAAATAAATTTCTAAGACATTTCGCAGTCGATTAGAAAACAATCGAGTTTGCATTAGCGAAGTAAAATACTTTTCTGGAGACTCCGCAGTGCCTCCAGCTTGGTTCCGTCAAGGCACCCCGTTCTTGACGGATGGAGGTCGAGGACCAGCCTTACAAAAACTGCTGGGGTTTTGTAAGGTCGCTCCAGAAAAGTATTTTACGTAGCCTTTACTCCATCACCTTCACTTTGTCTATCAAAATAGATTTCTCACCATTGCGCAGTGATATTGTTCCTTTTATAACAACGCAACTTTCTGTAACTAAAATGTCTTGAAATTCTTCAAAAACTTTTGGAAAAACTACGGTATCTATAGAATCAGTTAAGTCTGTGAGTTTCATAAAAATCATTTTCTCTCCCTTTTTTGTCATTACACTTCGGATATTTTCGATGATACCACCAACAACCACCGGCATTTTTTCTTTTGCATTCTCTTTAATTTTTTTAATATTATTTTCTTTGTTCTCTAACTTATTTTTGTATGAATCTAGTGGGTGACCAGAAATATAAAGTCCTAAAAGTTCTTTTTCCCACATTAGTTTATCTGCAGGGTTAACAGGGTTTGTTTTTTCAAGTTCAATATCGTGATTTTCTTCTTTCACAAGAATATTTGAAAACAGGGAATCTTGGTCCGACTCTTTACTCCTCTCTTCTTTGTTAAAGGCGAGTAGTCTGTCTAGATTGTGTAGTAGTGTACCTCTGTCGTATCCACTTGGTGTTATAGATTCCATTGCACCAGTTTTTATCAAAGCTTCCATAGATTTTTTATTCAGATTTTTATCTTTTATTCGACGCAGGAAATCTGACAGTGACTTGAACTCTCCGCCACTTTTTCTTTCTTCTACAATACTGTGACCAATACCTTCACCAAAGTTTTTAATAGTTGTAAGTCCAAAACGTATCGTATCCTGCCTCGTCGGCAGGTCGCCGACGAGGCGACTTTCATGATTACCACCCAAATAGTCTTTATTTTCATACTGTGCATTCACCACACCAAACCCTTCAAAAGATTTATTCACATCAGGTGGTAGTACCGGAATATTCATTCTTTTACATTCTGAAATTATGTCAGAAATTCTTTCTACATCTCCTGATTCAGCAGTAAGAACTGCTGACATATATATAGCAGGATAGTTGGCTTTCATATACGCCGTTTGGTAAGCCACTTTTCCATAGCTCGCTGCGTGTGCTTTGTTGAATCCGTAACCTTGGAAAGGCTCAAATAAAGCCCATAATTCTTCAGCTTTTTTTTCTGACATCCCACCGTGTTTCTGACAGCCCAGAACGAATTTAATATGTTGCTTGGCCATTTCTTCACGGATTTTTTTACCTACAGCTTTTCGGAATTTATCTACTTCACCCCAAGTGTATCCGGCTATTTCAATCGCGGTGTACAGAAGGTCGTCTTGGTAAACCAGCACTCCAAAAGTCCTGTCCAAATAGTTTTTCATTTTTGGGTGCAAATATACGACTGGTTTTTTGCCGTGTTTTCTTGCGATGTATTCCTGTATGTTATCCATCGGTCCTGGACGGTAGAGCGCTACCATAACATTTATATCGTGAATGACTGTCGGCCGGAGTTCCATAAGAGCACGCGTCATTCCGTCACCGTTTAACTGAAATAGTCCTTCAGTTTCGCCACGAGCTAGCATTTCAAAAGTTTTTCTATCATCCACAGGGACGTTTTCAATATCAATTTTTATCCCTTCTATTTTTTCTACTCTTTTTACTGCGTCAGCTAAAATAGAAAGGTTTCGAATTCCTAAAAAATCAAACTTTAAAAGTCCCACTCCGTCTTCTCCAACAGCATTCATATCATACTGAGTAATTATTTTATGCTCCCCATTTTCTCCGCCCTTGGTGTCAAATTGTAGTGGTACGTAGTCAGTGAGAGGTGTAGGAGAAATAACAACTCCAGCTGCGTGCACAGAGATGTGTCGTGCGCAACCTTCTATTTTCTGTGCCATTTCTATAATAGTTTTTACATCGGCCTCGTCCTGATAAATTTTTTTCAAATCAGGCTCTTCTTTCAGGGCTCTTTCAATAGTCATAGGAAAACCTTGTTGCCCCATTGGAATAAGTTTTGCAATGGTGTCTCCTAAACTATATGGAAAACCCATTGCTCGTGTTACGTCTCGCACCGCACCTCTAGCAGCCATGGTTCCAAAGGTTCCTATTTGAGCTACTTTGTCTACTCCATATTTTTGTCTTGCATAGTTGATCATTTCATCTCTTCTGTTGTCAGCAAAATCCATATCGATGTCCGGCGCTGATGGTCTTTCAGGATTCAGAAATCTTTCAAATGGAAGTTTATATTCCAGTGGATTTACATTTGTAATACCAGCTAAAAAAGTTACCAGAGATCCTGCAACCGAGCCTCTAATAGTGGTTAAGATTCCATTTTCGTGGGCAAAGCGAAGCAAATCCCATACAACTAAAAAATATGGTGCATATCCTTTATCAAGAATTACTTTTAGTTCGTAGTCCATTCTTTCTGTTATTTCTGGGTTTCTCTCTAGTCCTCTTTTTGTGATACCTTCTTCGGTGATTCTGCGTAGCTCAAGGTTGTATTCTAGTCCACTAGGCACAATATAGTTTGGTAGAAACCATTTTCCAATAGAAATTTCCAAATTGCATCTGTCCGCTATTTTTTCAGTGTTAAGAATTGCCTCTGGTAAATTCTTAAAATATTTTTCCGCTGTTTTCTGGTTTATAAAAGAAAAGTCTTCGTCTTTTATTTCGATTTTCTCATCATTTTGAGATTGAACAGCTAGCATCGTTTGTCTCGCAGCTCTGTCTTCCTTTTTTAAATAATATACATCGTGAGCTGCAACAAGTGGTGTGTTTGTTTGTTTTGCGAAGTCCGCTATTTTTTTCATATTTTCTTCGTGACCTGCTATTTCCGGATGGTACGTCACCTCAAAATAAAAATTAGGCTGTACAATTCCATCCTCTTCTGTATCTGCAAAAGTTTTTTTGTACCAATCAAGTCTCTCTTGTGCTTGTTCACTGTTTGAAAGTTTCAGTGATTGCAAAATATCAGATGAAAAGGATGGAGCAATGGCAATAATGCCTTCAGAGTATTTTTCCAATAGTTCTCTGTCTACTCTAGGTTTGTAATAAAAACCTTCCATGTGGGCAAGTGTTACAAGTTTAATTAGATTTTTGTAACCAGAGTCATTTTTAGCAAGTAGTACTAACCGATATCTTTCTTTGTCGATACCTTGTTTATCTTTTCTACTTCTGTATGCGACATAGCTATCTATTCCAATAATTGGTTTTATATTTTTTTTCTTGCAGTGTTGGTAGAACTCGATAGCACCATACAGGTTTGCATTGTCAGTTAGAGCTAGTGCCGGCATTTCGTTTTTAACCGCCTCATCTATAAGGTCGTCTATTTTAGGCAGAGCATTCAAAAGGGAGTAGTGAGAATGTGTGTG
>Ga0163144_10031148_pt1 | contig 10184 bp, 6 predicted proteins | sample OliLak19BULKMAT1_FD_123175 | JGI IMG/M metagenome (GOLD analysis project Ga0163144, IMG submission 123175) | Freshwater microbial mat bacterial communities from Lake Vanda, McMurdo Dry Valleys, Antarctica - Oligotrophic Lake LV.19.BULKMAT1 | ecosystem: Environmental > Aquatic > Freshwater > Lake...
AACCCTGTGGTTGTTGTTCCCGCGGCCCAGCAGCGCGATGCGCTCCGCTGGGTGATCGACAACTCTTTCTATGACGATGTCTACGGACTCACCCCCGAACTGCTTGAGAAGATGACAGTCGACAAGTGGCTGGATGCGGGCGGCTTCGGCGAAGCGCGACAGGACAACGCCTATCCGATTCATGATCGCATCGGCGGCGTACAGGCCATGGTCATCACGCGGCTCATCAACCCGACCACGCTCCGGCGTGTCTTTGACAACGAGTTCCGGCTTTCATCCGAGCAGGATGTCCTGACCCTGCCAGAACTGCTCGACACGGTGGCGAATGCCGCGTGGAGCGAACTCGACAAGTCCCCCGGCGGCAGCTACACCGCCCGCAAGCCCTACATCTCTAGCCTCCGCCGCAACCTCCAGCGCGAGCACCTTGAGCGCATGATCGACCTCTCCCTCCCCGGCGCGGGCAGCGGCGAGGCGTACAAGGCCGTCAGCAACCTTTCGATCTTCCGCCTCCGTCAGTTGAACACCAAGATCACGTCGATCATCGGTGAGAAGGCCGATAAGGCCGGCAACCTCGACCCCTACAGCGTGGCCCACTTGGCCGAAACCAAAACCCGCATTGAGAAGGCTCTCGATGCCGGCTACGTCTACAACCAGTCCGGCGGCATGGGCGGCTCGTTCCCGTTCTGGCTCTTTGGCCAGCCGACCCCGGGTGCGAACGGTCAGGCGCCCACCCAGATCCCGCCCGTGCGTATGCAGGGCGACGATGTGCCTTGATACGGCCCGGCGCCACTCGGGACCCAGTCAAAGCCCATGATCGAACTCGGCCCGTAGTGCCGGAAAAAACTCTTTGAGGCCCGCGACAACTACAGTCGCGGGCCTCTTTTCGTTTCATCCGCCCACTTGACACCCCCGTGTGGACAGGATGTGGACCACTTGGCTCGCACGGGCGGTTGCGCGACGCTTTCAGCCGCGGCGACGCCTGTCGGTTTCCCGCCCCCGCCTGCCTAAGTGCCCGCCGCGCCGCGCAACCGACGGACGAGTGACAGGAATCCCCGAACGCAATGCACCCCTGAGTGCCTAAATTGCAAGCCTTTATGTCCTCTTTTCAATTTTGTCCACATACCGACAGGGCTTGTATCTACTACTAAGTAATTAATTCTCTTATATATAGGAACAAGACCCCCCGGCCGCAGCCAGAAGAACTCACCCCAGCGTTCAATCAGGCCGCCCTCTCTCCGCCGTGTGGATAAGTTGGAAATCCAGATAAAAGTGGCGGACATATTGCCCACCATTCTGGGCATTTTCGTATGGTACTTGTTTGAGCTTGATTCCTGACGAACTCAGATGACCGTCATTTCTGGCACTGCGGGCACCAGACGGTTGTTCGCTGCGACACTATCCCCACGGCGAGCTTTCGGCGGCACACAAGACACGGACCGCCTCCACGCCCGTAGACGCGATGCGCAGCCGTTGCTGTTCCCTCCTCCCCATCGGCGTTGCGGTAGTCCCGCAGCGTGCTTCCCCCCAGCCCTATCGCACCTTTGAGTGTCGCGACGATTGCTTCGCCGAGCCGATCCCATTCCGCCACGGCAAGGCTGGTAGCCTTTCGTTTGGGCGCAATGCGTGCGGCCGACAACGCCTCATCCGCGTAGATGTTTCCCACCCCCGCAATGACACTCTGGTCAAGAAGCACCGCCTTGATAGCGCGGGCCGACTTTCCGACCCCTCTCGCCAAAGTGTGCCCGTCCGCCAAGAGCCCATCAATGCCGAGCATTGACCAGCGGAACTGCACAAGGGCTTCCGCTGAGGGATACGTGCAAAGCCCGCCGAATCGGCGAGGATCACGAAAATAGAGGAACGTCGGTTCGCGCGCCGCGGCCTTTTCCCGCCCCGGCCCCGCGGCCAAGATTGTCCACACCGCATGCACATGTGTGGATTGTTTCACCTCCTCGATGCCGCGGGTGACCAGCACCTGCCCGGACATCCCAAGTTGCACAACCAGCACGCGCCCATCCGTCGTTTGGATGCCCATTTGCTTTCCGATCCGTGAAATCAGAAGAATGGTGCTGCCTTTGAGCAACCGCGCCGATGTTGTCGCCACGGGGTTGCCCGCGGCGTTAAAAGACTGGCATATGTCTGATCGATGCAGCCGAACCGATTGAACAACCGCGCCCGCAAGGTGGGGCGTGAGTGTGCGACGCAGTACTTCAACTTCGGGCAGTTCGGGCAATGTGGTTCCTCATTGTTCAACGGATCGCCCCCGCGGAGGGGCCGTCGCGCTGGTTCTTAATTTGCTGCTCGTCGCACCTGAGTGTCGCGAGTTCCCAACGACCGCTGGTCGGGGTTTCTTCGCCGTGTTCGGAAAAACTCCTTCAACATCGCCGCGGATCGCTCACCCAACACACCTTCGATTGGCTGCACGCGATGGTTCAGCCGCGCGTCCTGCGTCATGGCTCCCAGCGATCCTGCGAAGCCGGCTTTGGGGTCGCGGGCGCCGATCACCACCCTCCCAAGCCGGGCGTTGACGATCATCCCTGCGCACATGCAGCAGGGCTCGAGGGTGACGGCCAGGGCGTATTCATTCAGCCGCCAATCTCCGAGTACTTTCGCCGCGGCGGACATGGCCAGCAGTTCGGCGTGCGCGGCGGGATCGTTGTCGATCTCGCGGCGATTGTGTGCCCGCGCCAGGATCCGGCCTGTCACGGGGTGATACACAACTGCGCCGACGGGGACTTCGCCGAGGAGCGCGGCGGCGGCCGCGTTTTTGAGGGCGAGCTCCATCATTTCCATGTCGAGCACGCTCGCGGCAGTTGGAGGCAGATTGTTCGCCGGCGCGGGTGAACTTCCGCCGATCAGGGCGGTGTGTTGCTTACCAAGCAGGAAGTAAAAAATCCCGCGTCCCATTCCAAGCCTTTCCTCGCGGCGTTCGCCGTCATGCGGTGTAACGGCCGCTTGCCCGTTCCCCGGTGCCAAGTTTGTCCAACACCGGGCGGAAGCCCGGTGCCACTTTCTAAGCCGCCGCGTCTGGGCTTTCCCTTCTCTCTCCGCCGATCTTTGATGCAGGCAGCACCCGCAGCAGCACCCCGCCCAGTTCGTAAAGTAGGTACAGTGGCACCCACAGCAGCACCATCGAGGCCACATCCCCCGGCGTGAGCAGCGCCGCGACCACCGCCGTCGCGAAGAGCGCGTACTTGCGGTACTTTTTCAGGAAGACCCGGTCGATCACGCCGGCCCACCCAAGCAGCAGCACCACCACCGGAGTTTGAAATGAAACCGCGAAAGCCAGAATCAGCGACAGGAGCAATCCGATGTACTCGGTCACGCGGTACTCCTGGCGGATGCCCATGGACTTGCGCAGCGACTCGCTGTAAATCACCGGTGTGCCGCCCAATACTTCCACGCAGTAGCGGTGTTCGTGCAGGGTCTTGTTGATCCAGTGCGTGCCGATAGGCGGGGCCACCGGGTCGGCGTCGAGCATGATAATCGTCGGCAGCGATACGCCTTCGGGCAGGGGCGCGGTTACGACCTCTCGCGCTCCCACCTGGGCGCCGAACTCCAGAAAGAACGTGAGCAGCAGCGGCATGACCACCATGTACAGAAAGGTCACACCCACGGATGTGAGCACAATGCTCAGCGGCATCAGCACGTACACAAACCGCCGCTCGCGCTCGTACAGGCCGGGGGCGACGAACTTCCAGATCTGATAGAGAATCCACGGGCTGCCCACGACCGCCGCCGCGATGAAACTGATCTTGACGTACGCACCGAACGTTTCGAGCGGCCCTGTCGCGAGGGCCTGCGCGGCGGCGCCTTGCGTTTTCAGGGCGGCCCACAGCGGTTCGAGCAAAAACGCCAGCAGATCCTTGCCGAAATAGAGGGCCACAACCACGATCGGCACAAGCCCCAGCAGCGCGTGGGTCAGCCGCTTGCGCAGTTCTTCGAGATGGTCGCCCAATGGCATGACGGTTGTTGTTTTAAGCGATGACATGCGGGTTTCGGGGGAGAGGGCGTGGCGTGCAGTTGGGTGCTGTTGTTAGCCCTTGGGCTAGAGTGTATTGGACCAACAGGGTATTGGGCATCCAGCGAGGTGGGAATCGCGCACGCGTTGTTTCGGCGCACATCGAACGCGCAATCGCAAAGAGTTGCGGACAGATGGCCCACGCACGCCTCGCAGGCATCCCGATTGGGGCGTGGGCGAGGACGAACTGTGATCCGTATTACTCGCGCTCACTCATCTTTGAAGAACGCAAAAAATGGCCAGCCCCAACATACAAATTCGTACAAACACTTGACAGACTCCGTTAGGTATCCGTAAAATCTCTCGCCATGTACCTCGGTCTCCTGACATCCTCGCCCCCCGACATCGCGCATCACTTCCTTCGGAAGTGCCAACCTTGCTTGAGTTGTACTTCCCGTCAACGTGTTGAAAAGACCGTCTTGACCGTGTTCGCACTCGATCACTTCATCATTCCAGTCGCGAAATCCATCCCAGATGCAACGTTGTCATCTACACGCCCCCTCTTCCAGCGCCCAGCCCGCGGCTTAATCTCAATAACGACTCAATCTCATAAAAAAGCGCAAACCTTGACGGCGAATCGGGTACATCACCCAAAACCGAGTCATAAGTTCTTGAAAAACAACCACTTACACATCACTCCTCGTGCGCCGATTCGCCGTCAAGCCGGCACGGGTGCCCTTGATTGCGTGGCGGCGAATCACGCCACATCCGCGGGTGGCGCACCACTCACCCGCGCCACTTCGCCACCTAGCGCAATTCGGACCATCCATGCCCCGCCGAAAGATTCTCAAAAATCTCCCTTTCGCTTCAGGTCAAGTAGTGGTATCCTTTTACCTTGTGAGTGGGCGGGAGCGAAACCCTTCCGGGTGCCTTCCCTCCCCTCGCGTTGCGGTCGCGTTCGAGGTTTCAGCCGGACTTGTGTACACGTCTTTCTCCGTCGGGGTTTGGGAGTTTCTGCATGAACATCAACGGCCTTGTTCTGGCGCTCTGCGCCGGGTCCGCTCTTTCCCTCTCCGCCGCGGCGGTCGTGGTTCCACCCACGCTCCCGTACTCACCCTTCCCCGACGCGATTGACGTGGTCGGCGATGGTGAAGCACACGCGGGCCTTGTCGCCTTCGGTGCGAACGGCAAGCCCCTGCACCGCGCCGCGGCCCAGATGGGCCAACGCGGATTCCCCAACTTCGACATCCGCCTCACCGAGGGTGAAAAGGGCGTGGCAACCCCCGAAGTCGCCGCGGCGATCCACGCCGCCCGCACACCCGCGCACCAACTCGCCCGAGATAACGCCATCGCCCGCCTCAACGGCGAAGTCCCCGGCGTCAGAATCGGATTCGATCAGTTCACGGGCACCGCGGCGTCCGTTCTCAGCACCGAGCAGTTTCTCACAGGGCAATCCCCGCCGCTGCACGTCCCGACCGCCATTCAGGCCGCCGGCGACTTTGTCGCTCGCTACACGGACCTCTTTGACATTGCCGCCGCGGAACTCGACGCCGCCCGTCTCACCCGCAACGCCTTCACCGAGCACAATGGTGTGCAGAGCCTGACGTTTCAGCAGCAGTTCCACCACATCGACATTCACGGCGCGGTTCTCACCGCCAATGTCATGCGCGATGGTCGCCTCGTCAACATCGGAAGCACGTTTGTCCCCCGCCCCGCGAACGACTTCGTGATGCCCGAAACCAGGCTCACCGCGCAAGATGCACTGCGGGCCGCCGCGGCGAACGTCGGCATTCCCCTTTCCTCGACAGGTACGGCCACCTCCGCGGCTCCCTCGGATGACGCGGAAGCCGTCGCCGCAAACCGTTCCACCATCTGGCGCGGAATCCCGGAACTGGGCACGAGCGACCGCGTCGTCACCACCCCGGTCTACTTCCCCCGCACCCGAACCGACGTCCGTCCCGCGTGGTCGGTCGTAGTTCCAACCCACGGGGTCGGCAACACCTACGACATCATCGTCGATGCCAACGATGGCACAATCCTCGAGCGCACCAATCGCCTGGTCTGGGATACGACGCAGCCGGCGACATACCGCGTCTTCACAAACGACAGCCCCGCGCCGATGTCCCCAGGTACCCCGACGCCCTCGGCCCTCCAGGCTCCATTTGTGCAGCAGCAACTCGTCACTGTCACGCCCGATGAAATCCGCCCGTTCTCGCCCAACGGATGGATCCCCGACAACACCTTCCAGACCGTGGGCAACAACGTCGATGCCCACTCGGATATCGATGCGAACAACTTGCCAGACAACCCGCGCCCGACCAACACCGGACGCATCTTCGACTACCCCTACAACCCAACCCAAGCGCCCAGCACCTACACAAACGCCGCCGTTGTCCAGATGTTCTACTGGTCCAACCGTTACCACGACCGTCTTTATGCCATGGGGTTCACCGAGGCCTTCCGCAACTTCCAAACCGACAACTTCGGCCGCGGCGGTTTGGGAGGCGATCAGATGCAGGTCGATGTGCAGGATGGCAGCGGCACCAACAACGCGAACTTCAACGGAAATGGGGTTGATGGCTCGTCCGGGCGCGTGCAGATGTACATTTTCACGGGTAGCACTCCAAATCGCGATGGCGCGCTCGATGGCGACGTGGTGTTTCACGAACTCACCCACGGAACTTCCATCCGCCTGCACGAGGGCCTCACCGCCAACGTCTCGCGCGGGATGGGCGAGGGGTGGAGCGACTTCTTCGGAATCTCGCTCCTCGCCGAGCCGACCGACGACCTCAACGGCATCTACACCACCGGCGGATACGTCACGTATCAGTTTTTGAACGCCACCTACACCAGCAACTACTACTTCGGCATTCGCCGCTTCCCCTACAGCACCGACTTTGCGAAGAACCCGCAGACCTACGCCGACACAAGCGCGGCGCAGCAGGCCTACCCAACGGATGTGCCCCGCAGCCCCATCATCGGGAACGATGCCGAGCAGGTTCATAACACGGGCGAGGTGTGGTGCAACACCCTGCTTGAGGGCCGCGCCGCCATCTCGGCTTCCCGCGGTTTCGTCGGCAATCAGGCCATGATGCAGCACGTTGTTGACGGCATGAAACTGCACGGCGCCGCGCAGCCAAGTTTCCTTGACTCGCGCAACACCATTCTTCAGGGCGACATGGCCTCCGGCAACGTCGATCGCACCAACCTCTGGCGCGCGTTCGCCAAGCGCGGCATGGGCTTCCAGGCCGTCACGCAGGGCGGGGGGACCAGCACCACCGGCCTGGTCGAAAACTTCCAATCGCCCGAGCAGGCGATTTACTCCTACCCGCAGGGCACGCCCACACAGTTGCAGCCGGGCCAGCCCACTTCATACAACATCAACATCGCCGAGTTCAACCTCACCCTCGTCCCCGACTCGGGCCTTCTCCACTATTCCATTAACGGGGCGGCGTTCACCACCGCCCCCATGACGCAGACTGCCGCGGGCCGCTACACCGCGACTCTCCCCGCCCTGACCTGCTTCGACCAGATTCGCTACTACTCCAGCGTGGGCACCAGCGCGGGCCGTCTCAGCGATCCGTTGGGCGCGCCCATCGGCGCGTTCCTCGCCCAGGCATTCACCGGCATCGACTCTCCGCTCACCGACACCGGCGAGACCGATGAAGGCTGGACCACTTCCTTTGTCCCCCTCCAGCCCGGCGGAGTCGATGGCGCGTGGGAACGCGGCGTGCCGCACATCTGGGCCGACCCCCGCGGCGCGCCTCAGGCCGATTTTGACCACGTCGGCACTGGTAAGTGCTGGCTCACCAGCAACAACGCCGTTACCAGCAACTCCGATGTCGACAACGGCTCGGCCTACCTCACCTCCCGCGTCTTCGCGATCGCCAACGGCGACACCCTGAGTTACGCCGCGTGGTACAACGACTATCAGAACACCGCGAACACCGGCGACGGCCTGTATCTGCAATACCAGACCGCCGCCGCGGCCCCCTGGGTTGCGCTGCGTTCCTATCCCACGCCCTCCCCCACCTGGCGCACCGCGCGCCTCATTGTCGGCACCGATATGCCCGCAAGCCCGACCATGCGCATCCGCTTCATCGCCTCGGATGCCTCGACGGGAAGCATTGTCGAGTGTGGCGTGGACGCGATCAAAATCGAACGGCTCGTCTGCGTTCCTCCCACCTCCTGCATCGCCGACTTCAACAACGACGGCGGCATCGACGGCCAGGACATCGAAGCCTTCTTCCAGTCGTGGGAAATCGCCGAGCCTTCTGCGGATGTCAACCAGGATGGCGGAGTCGATGGTCAGGACATCGAATACTTCTTCATCCGCTGGGAAGCGGGCATTTGCTGAAAAACGCCCACAAATCCGCAAAAGATTGACCTGTATCAAGTAAGGGGCGGGCCGCGCGGCCCGCCCCTTTTTTGCAAAGCCGAATCTGCTTAGTGCTGCCGGGGATGTAGAGCGATTGGGCGACTGGCCGCCGTCCTCCGCGCCCCGAGCCAATCGTCGTCCTCTCGCTCTGGCGGCCCCGCCTCGTCCGGCAACATGTCCAGAGCATTCTCGACATCGTGGAAAACAGGCTCTGCCTTCACTCGCATAATAAGACGAATCGTTTCCGTCGCCAGCGTGGTCATCGCGCGGTTACATCGGATAATCGCCACGGCGACGTTCGGCAGAACTCGCCTGCAACGCCCGTCTTAGGACAGGAAGATAAACAGCCAGCGATACAGGTCCAGCACGCACTTTGCCCAATCGGACTGCTCTCGCAGCGGATCCGCCCACCAGATCGCCGGCGCTGGTTCAATTGCGGTCTTGATCCGACGTTTGGTTTGCGGGGATACTCTTTGGCAAGGTCTGATTCTCCCGACACCCGACGCGGGTGTCAAAATTGGTGTCAGACAGGTCGGGGCGGATTTGCCGAAAAGCAAGGAAATCCGCGAGAAAAATCGAGTTTTTGCCACCTTAGCTCAGTTGGTAGAGCAGCGCTTTTGTAAAGCGCAGGTCCTGGGTTCGAGTCCCTGAGGTGGCTTTAGTTACCTTGCATCTCATCTATCAGGCCGGGGATGAACTCTCCAAGCTCCGACGCGAGGAGGCCTGTGCTCGCGCCATTGACCTCGGCCCAGACATCGCCCGCTCTGGCGTGGACCTGCACGGCGATTCTGGCGATATCAAAGAGAGAGAGCACGTGCGGCGTGACTTTTATCCCTTTGCCCAATCTTTTCGCCGCGAGTTCAATGAGCGGATTGTGCGGCTCGGGGCCGAACTGGGCGACCAGGCCGGCGATGACTCCGGCAAGAATGTCGCCGGTGCCCGCGGTCGCGAGGCAAGGGTTTCCATGGGTGCAGGTCCAGGTTTCGAGTCCGTTGGAAACGACGGATTGGTGCCCTTTGAGCACTACAATGCAGCCCAAGCGAAGGGATAATGCGCTCGCGGCCTTTTCTCTGGACGCGGGATGCACGGGATCAAGGTCGATTTTGAGCGAGTCGGCGAGTCGGCGGTATTCACCGGGGTGCGGCGTGAGAATCGCCCGCGCGCGAAAGTCCCGCGAGAGCTCTGGCACGCGGGCCAGCGCGTTGATGGCATCGGCATCGACCACCACCGGGACTTGCTCCTGCTGCACCGCGCGAAGGCTCAGGGCGAGGGTGGCTTCGTGATCGCCCATGCCGGGGCCAACGACGAGGCACGCGGCGGAGAGGAGCGCTTTATCGAGCAGTTCCGCGGCGAAACTGGGGATGACCGCGCCTGTATCATCGACGCGCAGGGCAACGCCGATCGCGCTGGGAATGAGGGAAAGCACGTCGCCAATGATCGGGGCCGGCGTCAGGATTTTCACCAGTCCGCAGCCCGCGCGCAGCGCGCCCATCGCGACAAAGGCGGGGGCGCCGATCATGCGGACGTGTTCGGTGCAGTTGCCGCCCAGGACCGCGACCGTGCCGGTGGTTCCCTTGTGCGCGTTGGCGGCCCGGGCGGGAAGATTTGGAAGTTCGTTCTTCATGAGTGCTTTATTGTGGGCAGCATCCGCACGATCACCAGTGTCTTGTCATCCACGCGCGGGGCCAGCCCGCAGAACTGACGTACTTCCCACAAAATGCGTTCGACAAGCTCCGAGGCCGATGCGTTGGGTTTTTCGGTGAGCGATTTGAGCAGCGCCTGCCGGAGGCGCTTCTTGCCGAACTTTTCGCTGCCGAAGTTCGTGGCGTCGGTGATGCCATCGGTGAA
>Ga0163144_10031150_pt1 | contig 10184 bp, 15 predicted proteins | sample OliLak19BULKMAT1_FD_123175 | JGI IMG/M metagenome (GOLD analysis project Ga0163144, IMG submission 123175) | Freshwater microbial mat bacterial communities from Lake Vanda, McMurdo Dry Valleys, Antarctica - Oligotrophic Lake LV.19.BULKMAT1 | ecosystem: Environmental > Aquatic > Freshwater >...
GCTAAAGGATGTTCAGAATTACGCTCGATCGCTGCTACCAGTTTTAATAATTCTAATTCTCTTTCTCCCCTCTTCTCATCAGGAGAGGTGTTGGGGATGAGGGCAAAATCCGTAACAGTGGGCTTACCCTCGGTTAAAGTTCCCGTTTTATCCAGCACAATCGTCTGAATTTTATGAGCTAGTTCTAAACTACCAGCATCCTTAATCAAAATCCCGTTCTCAGCACCCTTACCAGTGCCAACCATAATCGAAGTGGGAGCAGCCAATCCCAAAGCACATGGACAGGCAATAATCAATACACCTACCGCCGAAATAGTTGCCAAAGTGACATTCCCCATGACATTGAACCAGATCACGAATGTAGCGATCGCAATCGAAATCACCACAGGCACAAACCAACCCGTCACTCGATCCGCCAGTCTTTGAATCGGAGCTTTCGATCCTTGGGCTTGCTGCACTAGATTAACAATTTGGGAGAGAACCGTATCTTTACCAATATGATTTGCTTTAATTTGAAGGCTACCAGTCTTGTTCATAGTTGCGCCAATTACTTGATCGCCAACTTTCTTCTCAACCGGAATACTTTCACCTGTCACCATTGATTCATCTACAGTAGAATTTCCGGCGATCGCTTCTCCATCTACAGGAATCTTTTCCCCAGGACGGACTAGAACTACATCTCCAACTACTACATCCTCAATGGGAATATCAGATTCTTGACCATCCCTCAGAACCCTGGCTGTTTTCGCTTGTAATCCCATAAGTTTACGGATAGCTTCAGAAGTTTCCCCTTTTGCCCGGTTCTCAAATAATTTGCCTAAAAGAATTAAAGTAATTACAACTACAGAGACCTCATAGTAAACTTCAGGATTTAAGCCCTGGCTGATAAAGAAATTAGGATTGAGAGTTACTGTGAGCGAATAGCAAAAAGCCGCAAGTGTACCTACAGCAATCAGCGTATCCATCGTTGCCGTATGATTCTTAAAAGCTTTCCAAGCACCGACATAAAAAGAACTACCACACCAAATCTGGACGGGTAAAGCTAAGGTAAGCTGAAGGAAAGGATTATGCAGCCAGTTGGGAATAAATGGAATGTCCAATCCTGTCATCATTGGGATAGAACCAAAAACTAAAATTGCGCTAATTACTCCCCCTATCCAAACCTTACGGGTTAAATCTTGGGATTCAGTTAGTCTTGCCTTTTTCTCTGCATCTTGCCCCTTTTCAGAGTGATCTGGCATAACTGCTTCGTATCCAATGGCAGCGATCGCTTTTTGAATAGCCTCAGGATTAGTTTTTTGCTTGTCGTATTCAACTGCTACTTGCTCAGTGGCAAAATTGACATTACTATTGGTGACCCCATTTATAGCTCGCGTTGTAGATTCAATCGTACTTGCACAAGAAGCACAGTGCATTCCACGCAATTTCAGAGTAATCTTATCCATTTTTACTTCCTTAAATCAATATTTCTAAACTAAAAAACTCTAATAACGCAGTTGGTTAATTAGCAGGGTAGCCAATCTTGGCGATCGCTTCTCTGATTGCGGTTTCAGAAGCTTGGGTTTCTACCGACACAATTTTAGTGGTTGGATCGCCTTGGACAATAGCATTGGGATCAAGTATCTTAACTGCATTGGAGATCGCGTTTACACAACTACCACAAGAGATTTCGGGGACTTTTAGATCTAGTTTCATAGTATTAAATAATTATTTTTAAGTAATTTAGTTACAGAAAAGAAATTGACTCTCTTTACTTGTTTACATACCAAACTCTGGCTTTAATTGAGTTACCCAAGTTTTAATCCGTTCATCTGTCAAATCCGACTGATTATCATCATCCAAAGCTAAACCGACAAATTTACCATCTCTGACTCCTTTAGACTGATTAAATTCATAGCCCTCGATAGACCAGTAGCCAACCGTTGTACCACCTAGTTCTGAAATTTTTGTCTCTAAAATCCCGATCGCATCCTGAAAATTGTTGGGATAGCCAACCTGATCTCCAGAGCCAAAATAGGCAACCTTTTTGTCAGAAAAATCAATATCGTCGAGTTGATCGAAAAAACTATCCCAGTCATCTTGTAATTCGCCCACGTTCCAAGTAGGACAACCAATAATGATATTTTCAAAGCGTTCAAAATCACTCACTTCTGCTTTTGCGATATCAAGTAGCTCAACAATCGAATCACCGCCAAATTCTTTTTGAATCGTTTCTGCATCAGCCTGGGTGTAACCAGTTTGCGTACCGTAAAATAAGCCGATTTTAATCATTGTTTTTATCTCTTGAATAGTAGATAGGAGTGAAATAGAAATTTACCACTTTGTGATTCACCATAATTATTTCATGGGTTATTTGATGAGTGAGTTGCCTGAATTGATTAACTTAGTTACAAAAATTGAATATTCGCATTCTCACCCCAATTTCATCCTGATTTCATAATTATGTGTATCTAAAATTAACTTGGGCATATTCCATTCTGGCATTCAGGGCCGCGAGCAATATGATGATCGTAAAAAGTCTTGATTACCGAGGGTTCGTACTTGTCCAACTTTTCAAGATATCCCCAAGCCGTCAGCGCGATTGGCGAATCCAAATTTGCCCGAGGGACAAGAATGATGCGGGGATTGATATTACTAAGAGATCGAACTTGCGCTTTAAGTTTTTCTAACTCATCATTTCCAAGTAGTTCAAGCTTATAGCTAATAATGACGCCACCATGCTCCAAATTATGAACAAGCCGTTCGTCAACAGGAACTTCGCCACTGTATATGCCCCAACTTGCAGGTACTTGATAATGCGCTCCCGAAGTCGGCGGGTTGGAATTATATTTTACCCTCTGTCCCTCTGGGATATGCTTTTGACCTAAATTGGGAAATTTTGTCCCTGGAAGTGTTACTCCCACTTTCTGGGGTGGCAAAGGTATTCCTCCTGTAGTAATTTCAAATCTCTCAAGGGCTTTCGGCTTATAGTTGACTATTGCCAATACCACTATGATTGCCAAAATCCCCATAGGAAAGACTAGCCAGATATGCTCCAAAATCCGTTCTTTAATCGTCGGAGGACGTTTGCGCGAGGGTTTGTTTAGGTTATTCATGTTCATTTTTTTGCAAAATTGGGTAAATCTCTCCTGTCTCTGCTCTTTCCGCAGATATCCAGTTCTTGAGCAAACTCTTAATCTCACTGCGTAAACCGATCAATTCAGCCATACGACGATTAATTTCAGTTAGCTGATTCTCCAACTGCTGCTTAATTTGATTACATGGGGCTAAACCTAAATCATAGACTTGCAGAATCCCTAGAATCTCTTGAAGCGTCAGTCCCAATTTTTGTAGCTTCTTAATAAAATTAAGTCTAGTAATGAGATTAGAAGCAAATAGCCGAAATCTTCCCTCAGTCCGTTCCGCCGATTTAAGTAAACCAAACTCTTCATAATATCGAATCGTTTTAACTGGCATACCGCTTTGTTCAGCAACTTGACCAATTTGAAGCAAGATCTGTTTTTTAGCTAACGTCGTAGCCACCATAGCTATCTGCCTCCCATGATTTAAGCCTTTCTTCTCTACTTATACACTCTCCCGCCTACATGAGAGTCAAGTACGATTATTTCGCCATCTGACGGCAAGATTCGGCACAAGCCTTACAGGATTCAGCACACTTTCTGCAATGGTCATGGTCATGTTTTGCACATTCAGTAGCACAGCGATCGCAAGCTTCCGCACAAATGCTGCATAGTTGAGCATGAAACTCAGAATTACGGGACATGAAACGCGCACAAATAGTGCAGAGGTCAGCACAATCACGGCATAATTTTATACATTCAGCCATCATCTGAACCATATCACCACTGAGGCAAGCATTAGCGCAAAACTCGCAGTCGCGCAAACATTTCAAGCAGTTTTGAATACAGGTACCTAGCATTGATTGATGAGATGTGATAGTAGCTGTCATAACTTATCTCCTAAATAATCAGTGGAGTGAAACAGAGATTTACCGCTTCGTTCGCTACCCTATTACCTACAGAATGACCTAACATCAGTCTAAAGATATGATTATATTTCTATCTTTTGATTCATGGCAATTTCATCCTGATTTCATAATTGTATGTATCAAGAAGTAAGATGAAGTGAAATCGCAAAAAGTCATAATTGCTAAGGGTTTTGCAGTTAATTTATTGTATAAATTGATTGAAATGATTAATTTAAATACAAAACTTGAAATATTCGTATTTCTAACTCAATTGTATTTTCTTAGACTATGGTTAAAGGGTAAGAATAAAAGAGAAAATCCGATGAACATTAAAGACTTCACCGACTTTGCTAAAGACAACAAAATTAGTTCCCAAAAACCGAATGTATTTCTCTTTGGCGTAGCCAGTATTCTATTTGCGACAACAGGAATACATGATGTACTAGCGAAACCAAATTCCACAATTTTGCAGAGTCAGATGATCCCCCAGCAAGGCATGATGAATCAAAGAATGATGCGAGATGATAAAGCGAATCGTCATTTTATTGAAATGATGATTCCACACCATGAGGGTGCGGTGAAGATGGCAGATCTAGCGCTAAAACTTGCTAAACGTCCTGAAGTTAAAAAGTTGGCAGAGGAGATCAAGCGCGATCAAACTCGTGAGACTTCTCAAATGCGCCAGTGGTATAAACAATGGTATGGCACAGATGTGATCTCCTCCGCAAATATGAATACAAATATGAATAATAGGGGAATGATGGAAATGCGAAATATGATGGGGATGAAAAATACCATGGGAATGACAAATATGATGTCAGTTGATCTTAAATCCCTTGAAACTGCTTCTGATTTCGATAAAGCCTTTCTTGAAGAGATGATTCCCCATCATAAAATGGCCCTGATGATGTCCAATATGGTGATCGACAGTAATCGTCCAGAAATCAGAAAACTATCCAGTGTGATCGCTCAATCTCAAAGCCAAGAAATTGAGCAAATGCGCCAGTGGCAACAAGCTTGGTATAGATAAGCGATCGCGCTAGCCAACTAAAAGAACTAAACTAATTTCATCCTAATTTCATAATTACCTTCTAAGCTAATTTTTGGTGTGAAGTTCTGGTAAAGCTGAAATGTTTAGTTTGAGTCAAGCAAGGTTTATTAGGAAGTTAGCGTTACGCATCACGCAGGGAATCGCTGTCACAATTTCCATAATTTGTTTTGGTTATGTCGAAATCACCCTTGCCCAAATTTTGCCAGAAAACCCTAAACTTGGCGACCTCGACCCCAACCCCAATCCGCTTTATTTACCAACCAAGCCCGAAGAAATCAAAATCCTCAAAACTCAAGGCATTTCCCTAGCCCAAGCGATCGCGCTCGCCGAACGAAATAACCGAGATCTACAGATTGTCCAACTCACGCTCAGCCGTAGCCAAGCTGCCCTCACCCAAGCACAAGCCGCAAACCTGCCAAATATCGCCCTCACAGGTCAACTATCCAGCGATCGCGCAGCTACCGAATCCTTTACTGACCAACGCAAAGGCGAAATCCGAGAATCCGTAAATGCCCTTAGTAATGGGGTAGAGCTAAGTTATGACCTCTTTACAGGTGGAAAAAGAGAAGTATTAATCACTACCGCCCAAAGACAACTAGAAAGCGATCGCTTAGAAGTGCAAAGATTAAGTACCCAAGTTCGCCTAGATGTGACAAATGCTTACTTTGACGCTCAAGAGGCTACCGAACAAGTGAGAATTTCTGCATCTCACTTAAATTTCCCAAACTAAATAACTACTATGAAAAATCTACTCTCAATTACCGCGATCGCGCTGCTTCTTTCTGCCTTTTCGCTACCTACTACCACCTTCGCTAAAGGCATAGACATTGGCGTAAAATCCATTCACCTAGACGATAGCAGTGCATCCCCTAATTCCGCCTCTGCTCGTTCTTCCACCTATGAAATTGATGTCCATGTTGAAGGGAAATCCGTCTCCTCATTGACGATCATGCTTCCAGAAGAAGTATCAGTGGGCAGTGTTGAAGTTACAGATAGTTCGGGTAAGACTGTTACCGCAACTTCTACAATCAAAGATAAAAAAGTGGCGATCGCCTTTATCAACCCTATTGCACCTGCAATAATTCTCCAAGTACGTCTGCTCAACGCTTCCACTCGATGGGGCTATTCTAACACCTGGCTTCTCCCTGTTTCTGCTAAAGTCGATGGAATCACTAGCGAACTTCCACTTGGACTAGCCCGCATTCAAACTTACGCACACTAAAGAATAAATGTTAAAAGTAACCTCAAGTTTAGTGATTTCCCTCTATAGGCTTGAAGCCAGAAACGCTATAGTTGAATTCAATTCGCCCATTTCGGCAAATACTCAATTAAATTTCTATATCCACGGAATTTCCATTACCAGTTCACAATCCATCTGGGATCTGCCTATCTTTGTACAATCCTCAAACAGTATTAAAATCTTTCCTATTGGCATAATCCAGATTCAAAAACCTCTTCACCTATACCTCCTATAGCAGCGCGCACCCAAAGAAGATTACCGATACGAGAAGCCTATACCGTTCCTCTTGTTAAGAATACCATCTCCATTACTCAGGAGGCTATGGACAAATGGATCGACGAAATATTCAAGATTAAAATTTCCATAGACAGCTTTATTCGTGCTTGTCGTTTTTGAGGTTAAACCCATAGTAATTTCCTTTGGGATGCGTCCCGCCGCCACAAAACTCAACTTTTACATTCACGGCATGAAAGCTAGAGATAACCTAAATTTGCCAATTTTAGTAAAATTAGAAGGTAATCCCAAAAATTATCCCATTGGCACAGTTAGCATAAAAACATAGGTAGACTGTTGATCTAGTAATAATCTAAAGGGTAGATTTATGAGCCACAAAGAACAACTAATTACAGAGTTAGAAAATGTAGACGATCCTCTAATTGCTGAGGTTCTTGACTTTTTACGCTTTCTCAAAGCCAAACAAACCGAAGATGATGAAGATATTGCAGATGCTCATAATGCCTTATCAACAGTCAAGATAGCAGGAACAACGTCTTGGGAAACACTTAAAGCAGAAGTTAGAATATGACTTATCAAATTGAGTTTGTTAATCAGGCAGCCAAACAGTTCAGGACTCTACCTGTTCAGATTCAAGAGCAACCTAAAGCTAAAATTGATGCTCTATCAACTAATCCGCGTCCTTATGGCATCACCAAATTAGCAGGAGAAGACAATCTTTACCGCATCCGAAGTGGTGATTTCTGCATTATTTATACCATTCAGGATCGACAGCTACTTATCCTAACTGTGAAAATTGGTCATCGCAGAGATGTTTATAGATAATTTATGAGAATCCTCTTAGTAGAAGACGAATCAGACTTAGGAGCAGCAATTAAGCGTACCTTAGCCCAAGAAAAATACATAGTCGATTGGGCGCAGGATGGAATTGAAGCTTGGAACTATCTGGAAAGTAACTGGACAAATTACCAAGTAGGGATCTTTGACTGGATGCTACCCAAACTCTCAGGCATTCAACTATGCCAAAAATTAAGGCAAAAACCCAGTTCCCTGCCAATCTTATTACTCACCGCCAAAGACCAAATTGAAGATAAAGTCAAAGGACTCGATGCAGGTGCAGACGATTATTTGGTTAAGCCTTTCAGTACCGCCGAATTATTAGCCAGAGTCAGAGCCTTACATCGGCGATCGCCCCAACTCCAACCCCAAAAACTGCAAGTAGGCGATCTAACCCTCAACTACAGCACTTCTACAATTTCAATTAAAGCGGAAACCATCCCACTCACCGCCAAAGAATTTCAGGTATTAGAATACTTCATGCTCCATCCCCATCAAGTGCTTAGCCGTGAACAGATTACCGAACAAATTTGGGAGACCCAAGCCGAACCAGGAAGCAACGTGGTTGCCGCCCAAATTCGCTTACTCAGGCGTAAACTAGCTGAAAATGGCTGTACTAACTCGATTGAGACAGTCTATGGGTTAGGATACAAACTAAGAGATATGCCGTAATTCACCCCAATCACGATGAATACTGAATTAAATATGATTGAACTGCAATCGCTATTAACTCCCAATCAATTTGCTGTAATCCAAGAATATGACCGTGAGTGGATAAAAATGGCGATCGCTGAGAAACTTGACCGTGAAGCATGGTTAGCTGATAATTCTGCTGAAGCCAAGGCTATCCGCCGCCTAAGCGACCCTACCAGCAAAAAAGATTGGATCGTGCTACCTGAGACCACCGATCAGGAATATCACAGTTCGCTACAAAGATTAAAAGATGCAGGATATTCCGTAAATGTACCTGTTAAAAATTAAACCCATAGTTCTAAACGAAGATATTCTTTTACTTCCCATTACTTTACAATCCAGATTTATTGCCTTCGGCGAGCATGATCCTGCTTATGTTAAAGCGCAAGAGAGAGCTAAAAAATGAATCGAGAACAGGTCTTCTCTAAAGCGCGATCGCGCCTAGCCATTTGGTATGCAGGCGTAATGGGAACTATCCTCTGCTTAAGTGGAATTGGCTCCTACCTAGTAATGGCTCATGCCCATTGGGAATCATTAGATCGAGAACTGACCTCAGTGGCAGGTACCATTCACGATACCCTCGAACCTGTACTAGATACCCCCACTCAAATTAGTCCCCTCGCCAAAAAGATCTTACTAAAGCTATGTTTAGCCGACAATCGCTGTCAAACAAATAAACATCGTCACATTTTAGGCGGCGTGCATCAAGAAGGCTACTATCTTCGCTTATCTTCACTATCAGGCATTCTAATTGCAACCATAGGTGAAACCCCGATAGGGAATATCCCGCTTCAACCTACATGGCAAACCGTAACCGATGCAAAAGGCGAAAGTTACCATCAAGTTTCGCTTTTAGTCAAAACCGCAAACAACCAGGATTGGGGATATATTCAAGTTGGGCGATCGCTCAATGATTATGAACGGCACTTACTCTACTCCAAACTACTCCTAGTTATAGGATTACCCATCGCCCTAATCTTTACAAGCATAGCAGGGTGGTGGTTGTCAGATAAAGCGATGAAACCCGTTTACATTTCTTACCAACAAATGCAGCAATTTACCGCCGATGCTGCCCATGAGTTACGCACCCCCTTAGCCGCCATTCAAGCCACCACCGAATCAGTTTTACGCATGGATACTCTGTCAGAGATAGATGCAAGAGACACCTTAAAAACAATTGAGCGGCAAAATAATCGAATTTCCCAACTGGTAAAAGATTTACTTCTACTCTCCCGCATGGATTTAAATATGCTAGAAGTGAAATCCCAATCCTGCTGCTTGAAAGACATCCTTAGCGACTTAATCGAAGAGTTATCATCTTTAGCGCTCAGCAACGAAATTTCCCTTAGTTTAAATACTTGTAAACATCAATCCAAACATCAATCCAAACATCAATCTCTAATAATCATAGGCAATGAAGAACAACTCTATCGACTCTTCGCAAACTTGTTCACCAATGGTATTCGCTACAGCAATCAAGGTGGAGAAGTAAGAGTAACGCTCTCACGCTATGATAATTATGCAGATATAGAAATTCAGGATAACGGTATTGGAATTGCAGAAGCAGATCAACAAAAAATCTTTGAAAGATTCTATCGTGTGAATAGCGATCGCTCCCGTATCACAGGTGGATCAGGCTTAGGTTTAGCAATTGCCAAGGCGATTACCCAAAGGCATAAAGGAACCATTCAGGTTAAAAGTAATTTGGGAAAAGGAAGCACTTTCAAAGTCCTCTTACCCCTAGCTTAAACAGCCCTTAAGCAATCAGAGAAAGCAAAAGAAGTGCTGGAAGAAGAGGAAAAAAGAAAGTAGGAGGACAAAAGGGATACAAAGGAAAAACCGCAAGTGCATGTAACAGGATGGCTCGTAAACGGCGTAAAAGAATGGCTATAGTCATTCAGTGGCGAAGGGTATGCCTTATATCGTGGAGCCGATACCCACAGCCGTACTGAACTAGAGGCGGTATTGGGCGAAAGCTATGATGGCTTACTATGCAGTAATGATTACAGTGTGTACAACGGCTAGGCTGTGAATTATCAGCAAAATGTCTAGCTCACTTACGCCGTCACTTTAAGCAACTTCTGAAATTAACCGTGAAGTCGCAGCAAGAAATCGGACGGGTATTTATCAAGCTAATTGATGAAGCGTTTGCCGCTCATACC
>Ga0163144_10031151_pt1 | contig 10183 bp, 6 predicted proteins | sample OliLak19BULKMAT1_FD_123175 | JGI IMG/M metagenome (GOLD analysis project Ga0163144, IMG submission 123175) | Freshwater microbial mat bacterial communities from Lake Vanda, McMurdo Dry Valleys, Antarctica - Oligotrophic Lake LV.19.BULKMAT1 | ecosystem: Environmental > Aquatic > Freshwater > Lake...
GAACGATTTCGATTCGGACCCGAAGGCAGCCCACGGGATAGCAATCTCGACACTCCAACCCGTATCCGTATCGCTCGCGTTGTTGAGGGTTCCTTGCAGGTGCACGCCGGATTTGAGGCCACGAAACTCGAAGCTATTATCGGCGGTACCGGAATCCTTATAAGGCCGAGGAAGTAGTAAATCCCAAGTGGTGTTGAGAGTGTTCAGCTCAAGTTCCAAATAGTCGTGATTGTCACCATTGGGATCGATGAAGACCTCGAAGTCGTTGTCTTGAAAAATTACCGCGTCGTGTTCGGTAAGGGTGCCTTGCAGGTGTGGCTCGGACAACTCAGCACCGATGTAAAAGTAATCGTTATCCCATAGCATCTTTGCCCGCGTGCGAAATCGTGGAGCTGGCTTAACCGAACCCTCGATGTCGACGAAGTCCTCTGTCCAGGGAGCGTCATGCCAAGGACCTTCATCCAGTTTGCCATCGATCTTCAGCGAGCTATTGGCGATACCGCATACGTATCCGCGTGGCTGAATCGCCTTCATGAGGTTCCAATCGCTTTTTTGGCCGAACGTCGAATGGCTAAGGCAGCAGACGTTGAACGAAAGGACCGAAAGGGTCGAAAGGGTCGCGAAGCGGAGAAAACGAGACAGCGTATAAACCATAAAGATCGTCCTGGTTTGGCAACTAAAAGAAGCGTGAATCATAATTGATTGGAGCCAGAATGGAACGGACGGGATTAAATATTCCCGCAGCCCGACACGGGAGTAGGCTGGGTTGGTATCTTAAAGATCTCAACTGGCCAAACCGTTTATGCGTTTTGCATTTTGCGTTGCTGGCTTCCCTCCGCAAACGGAACAATCTCCCATGAAATGCGCGTTGCTCACGATTTGTTTTTCGGTTTTGATTTGTGTCGGTGTTTGCAATTCCGCAAGCGGTGCGGACAAACCGAACGTGGTCATCATCCTGGCAGATGACTTGGGGTTTTCTGATCCAGGTTGCTACGGCGGGGAAATCCAAACGCCAAACCTTGACTTATTGGCGGCCAATGGGCTGCGGTTCACTCAATCTTACAATACATCTCGCTGCTGGCCGACGCGATCCGCGTTGCTGACTGGCTATTACGCGCAGCAGATTCACCGAGATGCGTTGCCTGATGTTCCAGGTGGCGGACAGGGTGTTCGTCAGAAGTGGGCAAAACTGCTGCCGGAGCGGCTTAAGTCGGCCGGGTACCGCAGTTACCACAGTGGCAAATGGCATGTCGATGGCAATGTGCTTGCCGGAGGTTTTGACCGATCTCTCCACACCAAGAACGATGGTAATTTCTTTACAGCAAAGGGAAACCTGATCGACGACAAACCGGTTAAGCCCCAAGCGGATGAATCGGGCTATTACGTAACGACAGCAACTGCGGATCATGCTATCGATTGCTTGAAGGATCACAAAGCAACGTACGGCGACAAGCCCTTCTTTCAATACATTGCATTCATATCCCCTCACTTTCCATTGCATGCTCTGCCTCAGGATATTGCCAAGTACCGCGACAAGTACCTTGACGGTTGGGAGGAAATGAGGAATCAACGTTTTGCCCGGCAAACGTCGATGGGGATTACCAATACGACACTTTCGGAATTAGAACGCGATGTGGGACCACCCTATGCCTTTCCGGATGCGATGGAGAAACTCGGTGCCGGTGAAGTCAATCGACCAATGCCATGGAGCGAGCTAACACTCCAGCAGCGTCGCTTTCAAGCCACTAAGATGGCGATCCACGCAGCCATGGTCGATCGAATGGACCAAGAGATCGGTCGCGTTCTTCAGCAACTCAGGGATATGGGCGCTTTCGAGAACACGCTTCTCTTTTTTGCTTCAGACAATGGCGCCAGCGCTGAGATCATGGTTCGGAATGGCGGACATGATCCGACTGCAGAACCTGGCAGCGCAGCGACTTATCTGTGCCTTGGGCCAGGCTTTTCGAGCGCTTGCAATACTCCCTTCCGACGACACAAGACGTGGGTCCATGAGGGCGGCAACAGCACTCCGCTGATTGTTCATTGGCCAAAGGGGATCGCGGCAAAGAACGAGCTAAGGCATACTCCCGGACACGTCATCGATATCGTCCCGACAGTCTTAGAACTCGCCGGTGTGCCGCTTGAACGCGAGTCGAATGGCGAGTGGATTCCAACCGCCCCCGGCAAGAGTCTAGTCCCAGCACTGGCGAGCGATGTAACAATCCCGCGAGAGAGCCTTTGGTGGTTGCATGAAGGTAACCGAGCCATTCGGGTTGGCGATTGGAAATTAGTTGCAGCAAAAGGAACGCCGTGGGAGCTCTATGATCTAAAAACCGATCGAGCCGAACAAAACAACCTAGCCGGGAAAATGCCGGGCAAAGTAAAGGAGCTTGAGGCGGCGTGGCAGAGCCAGACAGATTCATTCACAGAGTTAGCGATGAAAACGATCGACAAGCCACTTAAACCAAAAGCCAACGCCAAAACCAAGACGGAGGAAAGATGAAAACTGCGATTCTCTTTTTTGTCCTTTGCGACGCTCTTTGCTTGCAGCTATCAGCGGCAAATCAGCCAGATGCAGCTCAGCCAAACGCAAAGCAACCAAACGCAAAGCAGCCAAACATTGTCATTTTCTTGGCGGATGATGCCGGCTGGGGCGACTACAGCCACTCCGGCAATATGCAGGTGCGGACACCCAACATCGATTCCATCGCTCAAGGTGGGGTATCGCTCGATCGATTTTACGTGTGCCCCGTATGCGCACCGACTCGAGCTGAGTTTCTGACCGGACGCTATCACTTGCGAGGTGGCGTGCGAGGAGTGTCAACGGGCCTGGAACGTTTGGATTTGGATGAACGAACCATTGCAGACGCGTTCAAGGCTGCGGGCTATTCCACGGGGGCATTCGGCAAGTGGCACAACGGTAGTCAATGGCCTTATCATCCGATGGCCCGAGGCTTTGACGAATACTTTGGCCATTCGTCGGGTCATTGGGGTGAGTACTTCGATGCCCCACTGGAAGAGAATGGGCGTATGATCCGGACGAAAGGTTACATCGTCGATGTTTGCACGGATCGTGCACTGAACTTCATCGACAAGAACAAAGACAAGCCCTTCCTTTGCTATGTGCCATTCACCACTCCTCATTCGCCTTGGGCGGCTCCACCTCAGGATTGGGAACGTTTCAAAGACAAGCCAATCACGCAAACGGCTACCGATCCGGGCAAGGAGGTTGCGAATGAAACTCGCTGCGCGCTGGCGATGCTTGAAAACCAAGATGCAAACGTTGGTCGTGTATTGGCGAAGCTTAAAGAGTACAAGATAGAAGACAACACATTGGTATTGTATTTTTCGGACAATGGCCCGAATACCCTGCGATGGACAGGCGGTATGAAAGGCAAGAAGGGAACGACCGATGAAGGAGGCGTTCGCTCGGTATGCTATTTTCGGTGGCCAGCCAAACTGCCAGCGGGCCACACGGTCACCCAAATCGCAGGTGCCATCGACTTGCTTCCCACGATTTCCTCGTTGGCTGGTGTGAAGCGAGTTGGTGAAAAACCTCTAGACGGTCTTGATCTAAGTCCGTTGCTGCTGAAGCAAGCGACCGATTGGCCTGAACGCATGATCTTTTCCGCTTGGTCCGGAAATGTAAGCGTTCGCACGCAGACGCATCGCTTGGACAATGCGGGCAAAGTTTATGACATGTTAGCCGACCCTGGTCAACGAACTCCGATAAACGGCCAATCGCCTGAGTTAGTTACTAAACTTTCCGATGCATTGAAAGCGTGGCGCAAGGAGATGAGGGATGCGGACGAGGCAAAGAAAACGATTGAGTCGGCAACCAATACGAGTGTCCCTGGCTTTTCACAGGTTGATCCGCGTCCTATCCCCGTTGGCTATCGTGAGTTCCCGATAACCATGCTCCCTGCGCGCGATGGCGAACCTCGCGGCAATGTCAAGCGCAGCAGCAATGCACCGAATTGTTCGTACTTCCTCAACTGGACGGACAAAGCCGATAGCATGGTCTGGTCACTGGACGTCCATACGGCGGGGCGTTATCAGGTCACGATCGACTACACTTGCAAAGTACCCGATGCGGGGTCGACCATTGCGTTGTCCTTTCAAAACGAGGAACTCAAGGGCAAAGTGGAACCGGGTTGGGACCCACCGCTTTACACCAATCAAGATACATTGCCTCGTCCGGATGGCGAAAGCCAGATGAAGGATTTCCATACGTTGGAGCTTGGCGAGATGCGGTTGCCATCCGGAAAAGGGCCGCTCATCTTGCGCGCAGTAGACATTCCCGGAAAGTCAGTGATGGATGTACGGCGAATCAGCATGACACTTTTGCAGTAGGGTGGATCTTGGCATATTGGTTGGTTTACTTTTGCCAGCAGTTCAGGCTGCTCGTGAAGCAGCGCGGCGAATGAGTTGCCAAAACAATTTGACGCAGTTGGGTTTGGCATCCCATAACTATGCTGATGCGTTCAAGGTTTTTCCGTCAGGAATGCCGGTCTTGCTCCTGTAGGCACCATCGATACTCTTCAAGAGCTAAGTCTCTATCAGGTCGGTGAGATAACCGATGTTGGACTAAAACATTTACACAATCTGAAATCCCTTAAAGTCCTTTTCTTAGGAGACTCAAAGTACTCGCCTGAAGGCTTGAGCGAGTTGCGAAAGGCTCTGCCGAGTTGCGACATTGCCGCAAACTAAGGGAGCAATCGTTTGCCGGAAGTTTGCCGGAAGTTTGATAGCCAAAACAACCAGGACGCCCTCGGCACTTGGTATGTTGGTTTCTGCCGCTCGCCTTATCGCAATGGTGTGTTGGTCTTGTCGGACTCCTGGAATATGGGAGGCACGCCATTCCCGTCGGATTCTTCGACGACCCTTGGGAAGATTCGAGTATCGGGTCTTGAAACCATCATGTTGGGCGCGCTCAGATGAAAGAGAACGACGGAACGAAGCTTTTTTTGCTTTGCCACAGGAGATATGGAAAGATTCCCAAGCGGATGGTCCGACCAACCGATCGCGATGAATTCGCCCTTTGCAAGCGGATACTTCTTGGAAACCTCTTCAAGCATGGGGCCAAGGTACAACTCATCTTGCAGATCTTGATCCGTCCATAAAGCTCCATCCTCGGCTCGAATAAACGTAGGTCGACTTAGGTTTGGATTCAGGTCCCACTCGTTACGCCATCGGTTATCCGTTTCTCGAATAACCAAGTCGCAGATTCTCGAAGCCCCATCATCCAACGTTCCAAGCCAAGCGCTCACCAATTTTCCTTGCGAATCAACTCCCAATATTCCCGCATCCTTAAATGCGAAACCTAGTCCGTTCTTGATCTCAACCGATTGCATGCCGCTTTCAAAATCCGCCGTCAGTTTGTCCGTAAAGGTCACCATCTCTTCCGCTTGAAAAAGACCAGTCGTGTTCGAAAGAACCGGGACGCTTTGAATTCCGGCCCCCGAATCGCCCGCGAACCAATAATCAATCTTGCTGATTGCATTACGCGACCTCTTGCTGCTTGAGGTCGAGCTAAATGGAAGTACGACTCCAGTGTCTTGTTCGAACACAGCGCGGTAGTTCGTAGAAAGCGAACTGTACAATGCCGTGTAGGTAGAGAAATTCCCGCGAGCATAACCATTGTGCAGTTCCAAAAAACCGTAGCTCGTTTGACTCCGCGAAAACCCAACATCAAGTTGAACGCTTCGTGCAACGTAAAATGCTCCGACGAGCGCAATAACTGGAGCGGCTGCCCACGCCAATTCAACTCGCCCGAAGAGCCGAAAAAACAGCCAATTGACAGGCACCAGGATGATCAAGTAACCGGCCAATAGTTTTATGATCGTGTTGATTTTAGGGACGGTGATTCCGGATGACTGTTGCAAACATTGACGGGCATTCGCCAAAATCGTGGAATCCGGATTCCAAGCACCGAAGCTCGTCCTTTTCAGCTTAGCAACTTCTGCCGAAGCATCTTTGTAACTTCCTTCTGGGGCGTCGGACGACTCTTTTTCGGCCGAGACAGTGATCTTTCGGGTTGTCGATTCGTCCAAGTCGCGAGCCCAAATCCGCATTCTTGTGGAATGAATCGGGTTCAATTCTGTTCCATCATAATCATTGGCGAACTTCAAGTCCGCCTCAGAACCGGCTGTCGGCGAGCGATGAGGCTTGGCAAGGATCGCGTTGTGAATGAACGAGCTATACGACGGCCAACGCTGGAACGCGATGTCAGTCATGGGAAACGTGGTCATCACCACGCGCCCCTGCCCAACCAAACGTTCCGCCAAAATTCCGTCCAGCGACGCCAGCTCCCCATCAGCGGTTCGATAGTTGACCCACTGAGCACCGGCAGCCAAGTCGCCAGCTAATTTGGGAATCGGTTTTTGAGGCGCGATCAAGAGTTTGCTGCTTTCTACTTGCGCGATGGACCAAGTATCGTTGAGCGTCGCAATCTCTTTTTCGGAAATAGTCGCGTTCGTCGTGCGAACCAGAGGGGAGTAATCCCTCATGATGCTGGATTCAATTCCGCCGATTGCTTCGGGACCGTTCAAGATGATCGTGCCACCGAAGTAGAGCCAGTCCTGCAAAGCTTGTTGTTGATCTGCCGACATGATCGAAACTGAGGAATCATTAATCACAAAATGCGATATGGACGTCATGGCATAAAGCCGGTCTGGAAACTGTGTGGCCATTTCGTCTTCATTGAGATCGATGACTCGATGCGGCGAAACACGTTCATCGGTCATGCGTTGCTTCGATGGCCAAATCATGCAATCCAGCGCTCGCCAAAATAGATATCGCGACGGATCGCGGCTCAACGAAACCATGTTGTATTGGTAGCCAGCAAACGCACGGCATGAAAACTCTTCTTCTAATACCGGAGATCCAATTCCCCGTTGTGAATACAAAATCTTGAGTGACGACGGAGTTTTTGTTTGCTCGTCGCCGGTGACCGGCACTTCCGGTTGGAAAAAGCGGAACTGAACACCCTTTTCCTGGCGTTCGCCCAGAGATACATTGCGATTGAAGTCGACGTACGCTTGCCCCGGTGCGAAGGGTGCGTTCATTTTTTCTCGATTGATAACGGACAGTCTGGCTGTTAAAGACTCGTCCGCGTAGTTGGCCTTTAATTTTTGGTTCGCTTGATACCAGTGCCCTGATTTTAAAGTGCTACCGGGAACTTCAACGGAAAAAGGCAACGCCCTTAGCTCGCTCCCTACCAGCCGTACTTTTTTCCGTTTCGCCTCGGCCTCTTCCTCTGTTTCTTTAGCCGATTTTGGCTGCGAACAGCCTCGACAGCCTGCCAATTGAACTAACAACAAACAAAGCCAAATCCACTTTACCGAACCACGCATTTGATCACCTGTTTTGCTTTGTGACTTCCTTGAAAGTGGCATGGGCGTGCCTGTGAAATCACGGGGGAGACGCCCGTGCCGGGGAGACGCCCGCGATTGCGCGTTTCATATCCATGTTTACTCGCAGAAAATGAGTATACCCGCTTCAACCTATACGTGTCGAGCAGCAAGACATCGCGACGGCAATAATGATCGCGATTCCAATCTACACACAAACAAAAGCCGTGTGCGTCAGACGGACATTGGTCCCATCCTACTTGCTAGCTTGTTGCTGCCCCAGTCGGGGCGAATCGCAAAAGCCCAACGGATTGCAGGAACGAAAAGCCAAGATAACGAATTGATAAAAAACAGCCAAACTGGCCTTTGTCGCGTAGCTCAGGCAGAGCCTGCAAGTCAGTGGGTTCCAAGGCAGAGCCGGCAGAGCCCTGGAACCAGACGGTGGCGATCGGCGAGAAGTGTCGAATTTAATTTCATGATTGACTATTGCCATTTGTATTTCGTACTTCCAACGACAAGGGGAATCTTACGCTTGAGTTCGCGAACTTGTACCGGCGTGAACTGGCCAACCGCGACTTTGACAGTTTGATATTTAGCAAAAGGTGTCTTTATTAGTGCCTCATAAGTGACCTGGGTGTTGCTCAAATCCAGATGCTGAATTGGCAGCTTGACAAGATGCGGCAGAGCTGTATCGGTTATGTTCGTATCATTCAGCCACAGATATGACAAACCAGCAATTTTTGAAAGAAACGGAATCGTTTCATCTTGGATACCCGAGCCGCTCAAGTCTAGAGAACGAATGTAGGGCGACCAAGTTTCAAAGCATTTGCCCGTGAACTGCTTGCTTTTGAGCTTCAGAAAAGTCAATGACGTGATGCCGCTCAGAGCTAAGCCTTGGTCGTCGATGGCGCCATCTCCGAATTCCAATTGGTTGCAGTTGACTATACCGCTCAAAGCCGCATTGGTCAGTTGGGTATTGCTCAATACCATGCGCTGGATGTTTGTGCTCTTGTCAATGCTCGCGAAGATGGCATCCGTCAGCGGCACATGCTCCAATGTCAGAGTTTGAATCGAGGAAGAATTTCCTGCAAAGCAACTGCCGTCAAAATTATTTCCACTTAGATCAAGCGACTCAAGGTTAGACGAAGCCAGAATTTCTTTAATCCCTTTGTCGGTCAATTGATTGTCTCGCAATTCCAAGTTATTGAGAAACCTCATATCGCCCAGCAAGTTCACATCATCGTCAGTCATGTTGAGCCCACTCAGGTCGAGCGACGGGCAGTGAAGATGACGTGCAAGGAAGACAGCACTCGAAACGGAAGCCGACGTGTAGCCCAATTTCAGTTGCGACAGCGATCGCAATTTTTGAAGACTTACAAGCCCTTTGTCGGAGATGTCGGTATGGTTTAAGTCCAGCGATCGTAAGCCATGAAACTTGGTCAAATGCCTCAGTCCATCATCTGTTATTTGCGTGTTGGCTAAGGAGATCGATTGAACGGTAGGAATCACTTGAAAGGCTGCCAAGTGCGCATCCGTTGTCTTCGGTCCAAATTGCAATTCCGTGACATTAGGACCGTCGAGATTGATTGATCCGCCAGTGGCTTGCATGGTCCGATGAAGTTGGTCGTTGGCCAACTCCTTTTGGTGCCTTAGTGTATTCCATCCAAGTAGCCCCAAACTCACAACGGCAGTAAGCGTAAAGATCGCCAAAGCCAATTTCTGTGCGTGCCTGCGATCCGCTGCTATGGTTCTATCGACTAATTCTTCATCATGGGAGTCGACCACCTGTGGGGCGTTGCGAGGTGTCGACCGCAGAAGTTGATACCCTCTTTTTCGGAGAATCGACAGGCCGATCCAAGAGGGTAAAGTAATCGCAAAAACAGATGCGTATAGACCCCAGAAGATTGGTGTAGAAGTTAGAACGAAAACGATTGTTACAATCGCCATCAGGAATGATTCGAATACTGCCAAAGCAAACCAGCGACGAAAGCGACTTTGAATTCGAAAGACCAAATAAACCATCGGAAATCCGAGAAAAACGCCCAACAAGATCATGACAGCAACGAACATCGACAAACCTAGCAAGAAGGAGTTCCCAGTAAGGTCTAGTGCAATTTGAGGGACGCTGGATAAGCATAGTACGGACGCTAGAACGGTCATCACAACAAAAATATCGCTCACACCGAAGGTCGTTCGGGGAGTAAATGCATCCTGTTGGATTCGCAGCTTCCATCCTAGGAATAGTCGAGCAAGCAAGAAGGGCGATCCAAAACTCAAGACGAGCATTGGGAGCGTAAATGCGTACCAAACAGACTCGATTTCAGGAACTAGCCGATTCCCCGCCGCCAGTACAACTGCGGCGATCCAAAAAAGAGAGAGAAGAGTTCCATAGACAATCCCGTTCAACCAAGTCCGACCGGCTAGTCCAGAAATCACTGCGATGAATAGCAATTCCCCTGGCACGCCAAACTCCATTACTCTTATTAACGCGATTTGGAATTTTATTGTAGGTCTCGAAAAATATGCACCTACTAAAAGGGAATTGATCACAGCAACTGCAGAAACGCTGTACAACCAAAACAAAACAGGAGATTTTGGTCGAGGCATGATTCGATTCCGAAAAGGCGCGTGGTGAGACAAGAGGCATCGAATTGTATCTGACTCACGAACGCAAATGTACGATAGCGTTCCTTTCCCCCGCCTTTGTGAGAGTAGAAAGAATCCATGTAAGTCCAAGGTTTGGGGCGGGAGCCATTCGATAAACTGGCGACTCAAACCCGTGGTCATGTTTTTAGACACGCCACACTTTCGCACCCCAAACCTCTGGAACA
>Ga0163144_10031152_pt1 | contig 10183 bp, 16 predicted proteins | sample OliLak19BULKMAT1_FD_123175 | JGI IMG/M metagenome (GOLD analysis project Ga0163144, IMG submission 123175) | Freshwater microbial mat bacterial communities from Lake Vanda, McMurdo Dry Valleys, Antarctica - Oligotrophic Lake LV.19.BULKMAT1 | ecosystem: Environmental > Aquatic > Freshwater >...
ACACAGAAGAGCAAAAACATGGCAACATCAATGCTCTGTTAACAACAAACTGTCATAAACGTTCTCACTTGCCGTGATTAAAAACACTTGACACATTTATCACATGTTGTTGTGCTCAAACACTGTGATAAGAAAATGGTTCTCATGATTTTTCAACCCCAACTAGTCAAGTGGGGTCTATCCAAATTTTATTGACCAAAAGTGGCGCGGTTGTGTGTGTGTGTGTGTGTATGCATGTGTGTGCGCATGTATGGATGTCACATAAGGGGAGGTGCCCGTGGGACAGTGCTGCTGGCAGGAGCCAGGGATGAATTTAATGGAAGATTGTCCCATTGGTCCCTTGTGAGTGGATGTAAGGGATGTATTTAATGGAGGAATGTCTCAAGGGGGGCTCCTACACATGGGGGGTCTCTGAAGGATTCGTGCATGATTCTGCCGGCAGAAGCTAGTGACACACTTTACAAAGCAGTGTGCGATTGGTCACTTGGGTTGTTTAGAAACAATTCAAAAATGACCCTTGGGTGACTGTTGGGTCTTGTTGAAGAACATGGTCTGCCCACAGGATGGGAAGGAAAACATTGGTGAATGAGAACCCCAAAAATGGTCCATGAGAACCCCAAAACTAGATTCCTGAGTGCTTGGCGGAAAGAATGGTCTATGGCTGGGATGAGAACTGACACTACTAGCAAAGAGGCTCGTGACAGCAAGACAAAAACAAAGCAGGCTGTCATTTGTTTTTTAAAAGTGGAAGGACAGGGGAAAAATTAGGGTAGCAATCTCCACAGAAGAACTTGAGTTGTTAACAGAAACTGAGCTGTCAACAGAAAAATCTTGGCTAGAATTGATAATCTTGGGTGGTCAACCCAAATTTTGAACTTGGGTGGAATTGATAATCTTGGGTGATCCAGCCAGAAGAACTTGGGTGATTAACCTGGATTTAGCTGCCGGCAGAATTTTTTGGGTTGGAAATAAGAATCTTGGGTTGTTTACCCAAGTTTGAGGAAGCACAAGAACTTGGGTGATCTACCCAATTTAAGGGTGTGTGAAGAACTTGGGTAGTTAACCCAAGTTTCTGGAGAAGGCGGAATTAGGGTAAGGAACAGCAAGAACTTTGGCAATCTGCCCGGATTGGTGCTCAAGGAAGAACAAAGGACATTAGCGGAGGTTTCTGCAGGCACCACAACAATGGCAAAAGACAGTGCAGCTAAGAGGAAGAGGAAGTCCAGTGCCAGCCTCAGTTGAGAACAGCAGGAAGAAGAATCAAAGGCTAATGCCAGATGGAAAAAGTTGGTTCAGGAGAAAGAGACAAAAGAAGAGACGGCTGCAAGATTGGTGGAAATGAAGGTGCATGCCAGAGCTGCACGGTAGGAAGAGACAGATGAAAAGACGGCTGCAAGATTGGTGGAAATGAAGGTGCATGCTAGAGCTGCATGGGAGGAAGAGACAGAAGAAGAGACGGCTGCAAGATTGGTGGAAATGAAGGTGAATGCTAGAGTTGTGCAAGGGGAAGAGACAGAGGAAGAGACGGCTGCAAGATTGGTGGAAAAGAAGGTGCATGCTAGAGCTGCACAGGAGGAAGAGCCAGAGGAAGAGAGGGCTGCAAGATTGGTGGCTGCTCAAGGCTGCTCTGGAAAGCCCGCACTGTCTTCTTCAGCCACAAGGGAAAATGCCTCCACGCCGGATTCTGCACCAGGTCAATCCACTCGCTCAAAACAACATGCTCCACTTTGTGCTTCTCCGACTGCAGGTCTTTCATGGTTGTCTTCCACTTCCCTCAGCACCGTTCACTGGTCGTTCCCAGATGCATGTTGGCCAACCCCTCTCCATCAACTGCAGCTATGCGGCAGCTGTCCTCACTGCATTGGCAGTCCGACCGACTCTGCTTCCCCTTCAGCAACTTTAGAACGCCGTGGACCTCCCACAAAATGTTCCCCTCCTCCTTCCCTCCTTCTCCTCCGCCTGTGCACCCATGCGGCAACCAGATGAACAGCTCATGCGTTCCACCAAAGATTGCCCTGATGCCCTTCCTGCTGTCCACGATTCTGAACTCGTCACTGCCTTCCACCACCCAACCTTTCACTTTCCTTCTCTTCCCACCCCGTCCCTTCCCCTTTGCCGTGGGCAGCTCCGGTTGGTGGTCCCTGCTCCCGTAGAAGAACCTTGCCTGCTTCCCAATCTTGCCGTGCTCCAAGATCCCCTCCAGCATTTCCCTCCCTTCCACCTTCAAGCAGAATAGGTCTCTCAATCAGCACATCCTTGAAAACTGCACCACAACACCCGGCGACAGCCATTTGTCTCACCTGTTCAGACGCTACCATCATCTCCTTCCGCTCCACGTTCTCCTTCCATTCCTCCTCCAGCTTCCTCACTTGGTCCTCCGTCCCACTCTCTTCCAGCATGCCCTTCGTCACCACCGCCCGTTGCTTCATTGACATGCCTGTCCTAACCTGCTGGAAGACATTGCACCCAAAGAACACCTGCTCCAGCTGCCTCTTCCTCACTGCTTCCAGCAAGTCCTTCACTGCCCCTTCTCCCAGGAGGCTCCCTCTTGACCCAATCCTCAACACCGCCACCTCCCCCTGCCCTCCTCATTCCCATGCTGCTCCATTCCCTTCCACTTCTGGTTTCCACACAAAGAAAAGACAAAGAGGAACAACAACACAAGTTCACCACTTAATTACTCAAAACCACCTACACTTGCTTCCCACTGCCGCATCCACCACCTTCCTTCATGCCTCAATTTACCTTGCTTGTCTTTCTTCTCTTTGCGCATGGCTTTCCTCCACCATTGTCCTCCTCCTCTTCTTCTCGTCCCGCTTTGGCTTGCGCTTCCTCCCATTCCTTCTCCTCCCTCCTCCTGCGCCTTCCTCTTGCCGCCCGCCTCTTCTCCACCTGCCCTACCATCTTCTGCAACATGGCAATGACCTCATCCTCCACATTCTGCAGATCTTCCTCCTCTTGATTGGCATCCTCCTCCTCAGCCTTCAGCCGCTGCAGCACCGCATCGCAATGGACCTTCACCTGCTCCTTCAGGTCCACACAAGGCTCCCACTGCCTTCCAGATATGCCCGCCAAATCCTCCGTCATTTCATTGAAGCACTCCTCCACAGCCACCTTGAACTTTTGGTCCTTCTTCCCCTTGCTGCTGTACACCGCATGGACAAGCTTCCTCATGCTCACCCCAAGGGCATTGAGCTGCTCAATCCTTTCCTTTCCGCCCAGCCGCCTGATGTGCTCCACACTTTCCCCTCATGTCACAGTTCAGCGCCACATCGTTGCTCATCCACAAGTGGGCCAAGTTCTTGCAGTGCCCATGCAATGCAGCAACTGGTTTGCCTTCAAGTCCTCCTTCAACATTCCCACCCCACGGTGGTCCACAGTTCTTCCCCACAGCACTGCCTCGCCCACCTTCACTTCCGCCCTCACCACGATGTCATTGTCACCTCTCAGGTTAATCGCACGCTTGTCCTGCACCCCTGCACCGCCACCATCCACGCCAGCCCGGGAGTCGTCTTCTTCGTTCTCGGGTTCGTCATCACATCGTGTGACACTCCATCCACTTTCATGTCCTGCGTGTCCACATGTTAAGGCTGATTGACTGTGGGCAGGCTTTGGCCTGATTTCAGATGCCTGTCATAGGTGTCCCCCCATGGAATCTTTGGCAGCCCCGCACAGATGAGCAATGTTCCTAAAAATGCACCTCCCGTGGTCTTCTTGTCCTCCAAGCCCTTGTCCTTCAGGAATCCATGCAGCTCTGGGGCCGGCCATTTGTGTCTTGGTCCATGCAGGGCCACCTCCTGTGCTAGGCCCATCCTCTGTGTCACATGCACCATGTGTCTCATCCCGTCCTCGGGAGCTTCCAATGGCAAGTGCAGTGAGGTCCTTCCACCAATTGTGCACACTCGGCACCAGCGCATAGTAGCGGGTGTCCGCGTCGAGCTCTCCCTCCACTCCTTCTGTCTGAAACCGGATCTTTTGCCCTGGGGACAGCGGCTGCTCGTGGCGTCCCACTCACTCATCCTCTCCACCAACTTCTCCAGGTGCGGTCCGCAGATTATGACCGATGGGCACTTCATCTTCACCCAATTGGGGCCGCTGTCCAAAACACCCTGGCGCGGTCCCTGGAACCGGTCCCCGGGTGGCCCATCTGGCCCGCAGTCCACTTTGTGCATGAAAAACTTCACAATCCTTCCAAACACCCGCCACTCCTTCTTTCTGGCCCTCACCTTCCAGCACTGCGCTTCCACAACCTGTGCCTGGTGCTCCTTGCTCTCGCATCATCTGCAAATGCCTGCCTTCAAACCCATCTTCCTAGACTTGAACAGGTCTTCTGGGTTCTCCTGCTATGCTGCCACCACCAGCTGCTCGTACACAATGTCCACCTTGAAACCCGCCACTTGACGGAACCTCTCCAAGTGCTCTCCTTCACACACATCATCCACCCCCTTCATCCTGTCCGTTCACCTTGTGCTGGGGCTCACAAATTCCGTCCCAGTCAACGCAATGTTCTCGTTCATTGCCTCCATGCACTCCTGGAACGAGGCCCTGCCCCTGTCATCCTTGCTAAGCTTCCCTTTACAAATCTTTCTCCACGTCACTGCGTCCGCCACCTCGTCGGGGGTGGCTGTGGACCTCCAAAACTCCAGAAACTTCCTGGGTTGGGACTTCATGTTGCCGTGTTCCACCACCTCTGGCTTGTCCACGTTAAACGCCTTGATGCCTCGGATCTTCTTGGCCGGGGTGCTCATGTGCTTCCTTCCCTGTGGGTCATTCCTGTGTCTTTCTAGACTTGGATGATTCACCCAACTTTAGCTAATTCTGCTTCACCGTCTCGTTTCTCCACAAAAAAAGGCTCCTCTGGCTGATTCCTTTTCCCCCTTTTCCGTCCTTCTTCTGTGTCACTAGATTGCTATGCAAACCTAAAAAAAAAGCACCCAAATCCCCATTCAAGCAGCAGCCGTTTGAGAAATTATTGATTGAATCCTCCCGTTTCTTTTCCCACGGCTTTCCATTTCCCCCCTCTCACTGGCGGCACCTAACTCAAGTCCCTTCGTCAAACCGCGCCCTCCCCGTCCCCAGGAAATGGACCCTCCCACTTCAAAAATTAACAAGTAGCCGTGCCACTTTTTCCATCCAACGAAAATAGCGCCGTTGTGACCGTGACTCTTCAGTTGACTAGCACCTACCTGATCATAGCTAACAGCTCACTCTCTAATAGCCGCAATCTTATTTTTGCTTTGCCTGCTGTTTATGATGATGCTTTTCTTTCTTTTCTTATTTTGTGCCATCCCGCCTGGAAATAATTGGGTGCCCAACCCATGGGATCAGAGCCTGTTGGGGGCAAACCACATCAGTTTCATCCATTTTTTTACAGTTTTTAAATCATTACACAGTTAAACGAACGCACAAGCCGACCTCTTTTCCAAGCGGGCACGAAAAACCGTCTTAAGTTGTAAACTGAACTGAAAAAGGCTTAATGCATGTCACTTCACTTAACGGTCGGAATTTTAGTCGTGGCTGGGAACTTTCCAGAGGCAGCTGAGTGTTGACTATCATTGCAACAGAAGTGAAGTTGCAATGACTGACGATGCGTTGAATTCTGATCTGTTCCGCATCAGTGTTGTTTGTCTGTCTGAATTCGAGAAGATTGGTGGGCCGGCCAGTCTGCTTTTTGGCCTATTTGGTCTCATTTTGGGGTGGACAATTAACCAAAATGAAGTGGTGCTGAAGATTCGAATTGTGCGATCTGATCGGTCAAAATTTGGCCTTGATGGACGTGGGTTTGAACATAGACAGTGCAAATACGATAGTGGGCTTGCTCGCAAATGTGACACCAAAGGTGCACATCAGCACTTTTTGCCATAGTTCTCCACGCAAGGCCAGTCACGGTGCGGCAGTTGTGCACGCGGCCTCTCGTCCTGTCAAGAGGCACGGATTGAACAAATCTCATAAAATGTCAATCTCACAATTTGTATGGGCATGCCTACATTGATTTTTTCCTCCGTCTTATTATCGAGCAAACAGGAAAAAGAACGAATAGCTCATTTATTTGCACGTCTAACCCTTTCGCATGCTCTGCTATGGAATAATCAAGCACTGCTACAATGAAGCTATCTATCAAGACATTCATGGAGGAGCACAAACACAGCTATCCACACAGTGCTATCCCCTGCACCCGTCAAGACTTTACCCTAAGTGGCTACTAGCTACTAGCAAGAATAAACAAGGTTTGTTGTTGAGAAAGGAGGGCTACCATGTCATCAAGTCTAGCTGTTTGAGTCATGACAACCTTCAGAACTTGATCATTTCTGGTGATGGAATTCCCCTACCAGTTGAGTTTGCTGAAGTTGTTGATGTGCTTGAAACATGGGGAGGCATTCACTGGACTTGTTGGCTACAGAAGTCACTCTCCCTCATGTATGAATACATGCGGGAAGTCAACATGCATGGAGGAGTTGGCCCTACAAAGATGAGACTTTTTCATGACTGCATTTTGTTAGCAGTGCAGTGGAAAGCTGGATACAAATTCTGTACAAACATTCCAGAGTGCAACTTGGTACTCTCCAATTGGAACACTTACTTTTGGGTTAGGTGCCGTAAGACCTGTGACTTCCACGACCTTGCTTATGACAGCATTAACTGTGTCTCTGAAATGATCCAGAGCATTGACAGAGATGGGCCTGTAACTGTGGCATTTCAAAGCATGGAGTTAGCCAGACTCACGAGTGTACATTTGGTGCCGGAATCCCCTGTGTCGTCATGAAGGCTGGTGTCGTGAAAGCACTGGCGGTTGATCATGCCTGTATAATCAGTCAGTAGTTGTAGCAAATAACAAGTAAGAACATGGTCGGATCTTATTGGAACTTACAGCAAACCAACGAGTGATGGATCGTCATGACAGTCTTGGATTCTTTCTCCGCATTTTGAGCAGTCCTGACAATGACAGTTGTGATCGCAGTTGTGTCCAAATGTGAAAGACAGCTGACTATGATTCTTTTTTGAGTAGCCGCAGCGCCAGCAACATTTATTTGTTTTGAACTTTGTGCCGAGTGTGTTGGCAACTGTGGGTTGTTTTGTTATGGCATGAATTTGGAAAGGAGCGTGTGTAGTGGTTTGCGGCGTCACTGGTTTCAGGTGCTGGAATGTGGCTGCAGCAATGATTGCATTTAGGGCGAATGGTGCCCCAAAAGAAGCTCGCCCACTGGTGTTCACATGCTCTGTTGCTTGGCATTCAAAAGCAGCCTGTGTCGTTGGCATTGTGACCCGTGTTTCTCGCAGAACATGGTCCATGTGGTCTTTGTGTTGATTGTCTTGTCTTGCAAGAGTAGCTTGGCTTCTTTTCTTTTCCAATTTGTCAAAGTGTGTTTGCAGTTGCAGCACACTCTTCCTGTACTTAGATTAAAAGGACTGCCGGGTCAGTGCATTTGGCCTTGTACCGATTGGCCACTTCTATGTCCCAGTGTCTGGCAAAGGCATGATATCCTTTGGGAGATTTCAAGTTATTTGCGTGTCAGTCAAGTTTTGGATACATGCTGTCAAACAATGCATACGCATCCTGATCAGTGTCGTTTCTTGGTTCGCGAGGCTTCTTGAAGGGCACCCACGGTTGGTCTTTTGTTAGTCGGCAAAATGTATCCATTGTGCTTTTCTTTGTGAACAGACTAGTATGAATCGTCCAAATCCAATCGTCAACCTCTGTTAATTCTTCCTCAAATTGGTCGGCATCAATGGGCACGTCTTCGTCTTCCCATTCGATTCCCTGCAAGAAGTTGTGTAGGCCATCAGTGGCAGCCTGTTCGTCTCTTTCCTGGTCATCATCAGTGATGTCTGTGAATTGTTCTGGAAGGTCACATGACAGGCCTATGTGTTTGGTCAGAGAATCAAGTTCAGTAGGAATTGTCACTGTTTTGGTTGCCAAATTGTCTTCAACATAACCAGCTGGTGTCGCCATGCTGTGTAGAACATACATCTTCTCTCTACGATTGGTCACGGCTTGTTCTTTGCCCAGTCTGGCCACTCTCTTTTGGTCATTTGATTGTTCAATGAGGTCACTTATGATGCAATCAGCATGGTGAATTCCAACAGTAGGTGAGCTGAGAAGATTGTTGAATTGGTGATTCAAGTTTTTGAGTGGACCTGTCAATCTCGCAACAAAAGCATTGCCGGTTGTCGCGTTCACTCTGATAACCTTTGTGACTTTCCTGTGAGGATCGGAAAGGCAACCATTTGTTATGTGCGTCAGCTGGTTGGAAATCAGTCTCTTTAAGTCTTCAGTTAATGGTTTAAAGAACCTAGACTTATTTTTTCCAGCTTGTGCCGACAGATGGCTCAAGCGATGAGGGCTGATCTAGCCTCATGCCTTCGAAAAAACAGTAATCGAGTACAGCTTGCACCCTCTCCAACAACCGGTCCTTATCAGGGATTGTACCCTTGGCCTCGTCCAATGTTTCTCTCGCAGTGAGTTGTTATTTCAGCTTCTGGAACTTAGGTTTACAAGAGAGCAGAAACTTTACCTGTTGGTGCTCGCCAGGTTCCACAACATGCAGGGCTTTCCGCAAGGCTCCACGGAAGATGGCAGCATTGTCGGATTTTGGATCATCCAATAATTTGTTCCATCTCTCACACCAATGAAAGGCATCTAACTTCACAAGTGCCCATTGCCCAAAGACTTCTTTCAACACCAATCTGACGGAGCAGCAGTTGTCGACATGTGTGATCTTCATAACACTTCCATTAATGTCAAACCGACGTCTCAATTTCCGAAGATCCAGCTTGATGGTATGAAAAGATTCAGAGCCGGGGTAACACTTCCAAAATGTCGTGGCAGCATCTTCGTTTTGAATGATGACACTGCTCTTGAAGGGAGAAAAAGGCTTAGCGCGGCCGCTGTAAACTTTAATCTTGGGTGCGAGCTTTTGTGCCCAATCAATCCACAATGTCTCCGCCTTGATGCCCCTCATTTTGTCTTGTTGAACTTGCTGACGGTTACGAAAATTGCTTGAATGGAGTGTTGTGTCCTGAAGGGTAACCATTTGTCGGTGGATGTTGTCGCAGTGAGCTTGAACCACATTTATCCACTGACGCAAAATGCGACGGTCGCCTCCATCATAACCCAATGGTTCTTTGGCTGTCGTGATGCCCAAATCGACGGATGCATGTCAACAACTTCTCTTTCCCGATCCCCTCAAATGGCAAATTGGTGTGGTTTCTGTTCTTTTTTAATTTAAATGCATCAATGAGCTCTACATCACCATGATGTCGGGCTTCAAGCAACTTTAAATCCATTTTCTGTCGCTGAATTTCCTTCTCCAATGAGTGTTGCTTCTTCTTTGCGGCAGAGACTTTCTTGCTACATAGGAATTGGCGGATTGTTCCCTGACTGTGATCCCTTTTAAGAGAATTGTGTCGGTGATTTTTCACCTTGCCAAGTTGTGCAGCCTTGCAATGGAACATGGAGTCGTAAATCCATTTGTCGGTTGCCATGAGAGAGAGTGGTCGGCGAATTGAGGCGGCTGAATCAGTGGAGTGAGTCAATATGTAGCAGCACAATTCCTCGTCTATGGCGAATCCATTGGCCACATGCAGGTTAAAGATTCCAATGATTTCCTTAGCATCCTTTTCTATTGATCTATCGTTGTAGCCAGCAAACTTGCCGTTGCACGAGGTGCAAGTGTAACAGACCGTGTCCAAATGCCGATGAGTGCTGATCCCGTGTAGAACTCATGGGACGTTTAACCCAGTCAAGCCCCCCTACAATGGTTGCTTGAACACAAACATTGCTATTGCAATCAGGACATGTTGGAACAAAAGCTGGGATGATGAGATGGGGCACCCAGACTACAAGATCCTTGTTCCTTGACATGAAAAGAATCGGCAAACAGTGCATGATCCCCTGTCGCAATGAGGCTTGCATCACGTGACTGTTTGGCCTGGACTCTTGTCCAATGATTGTTCTTGAAAAAGGTTTGTTTCTTGAGACCAACTTGCGTTGGAACTTCTTCAATGAAGTGTTGGAAGTACAGCTAGCATTCCATAAGGGGCATGTGTGCACCTATGGGTTGCTTGAAGTGTAGCTTAGCCAACAACATGGAATGCTCTAGAAGATTCCACAACCATAGCTAGCAGCACTGTAGCAGTGCTTATTATTTCTAATAAACTGAACTGTTTCATCAAACAAGCAGGT
>Ga0163144_10031153_pt1 | contig 10183 bp, 5 predicted proteins | sample OliLak19BULKMAT1_FD_123175 | JGI IMG/M metagenome (GOLD analysis project Ga0163144, IMG submission 123175) | Freshwater microbial mat bacterial communities from Lake Vanda, McMurdo Dry Valleys, Antarctica - Oligotrophic Lake LV.19.BULKMAT1 | ecosystem: Environmental > Aquatic > Freshwater > Lake...
AAAGACGCTACTGGCCAGCGAGCGGGAGGCGCAGCAGCAGGTTGACCCGCTGAATGCCCGCTACTGGCTGATCGCCAACCCCGAATCACTGTCGAGCCTGGGGCAGCCGGTGGCCTACAAGCTGATGCCAGGCGACAACGTGCGCTCGTTCGTCCATCCCGATTCGAGCGTGAGCAAGCGGGCTGGCTATATCAACAATCACTTGTGGGTCACGCCCTATGCCGCCGATGAGAAATACCCAACTGGCGATTACCCCAACCAGCACCCTGGTGGTGCGGGGCTACCAGCCTGGACGGCGGCCAACCGTTCGATTACCAACACCGACATCGTGGTCTGGTACACCATGGGCGCACATCACATCCCGCGCCCGGAGGATTGGCCGGTCATGCCGTGTAGCTATATTGGCTTCATGCTGCGCCCGGTCGGCTTCTTCGAGCGCAACCCAGGGCTGGATGTGCCGCCATCTGCGGCTAAGGATTGCTGCGACTAGGACGCTCTTTCATCCGCAGGCTGAAGCCTGCGGCAAGGGGATGATCAACCCTCGCTGCAGGCTTCAGCGCCCTAAACACAGCGAACAATGAACCCGCAGGGACGCGATATATCGCGTCCGTACGTAGTTTGGCGTATGGCGAGAACCATGGAAGTTCCATCGTGCGCTGAGTTTAGAACTAGGCATTCCGATCCTTCCATCTTGCTAATGCATATTCAGCGGCAGATACAGCTGATAGGCCAACGGTTCCGCGAGCAGCCCTGAACGATTCGCTGCGTTGTCATCGGCAAAGGCATAGAGGATCGGTGTCTTCGTCGCATCGACGGTGAATGGCGTTGTGTAGGGCTGGAAGGTCGTCCCATCGAGTGAGTAGAGCAGTTGTTTTACTCCTGAGCCAGCATCAGTTGCTAGGAGTGTGACCGTCATCTGATTGAGTGTGCCAGTATGGTTGACGGTTATTGTTGGTGGTGCGATATCGTTTGCAGCAGGGCCAGTAAGGCTCACCGTGGGTGCGATTTCTGTCTCAAAACTGCCATTACCATCGGTATCGGCGCGTAGTGGCGCAATACCCTGCGGGGTGATGCGGAGCATGACGTTACTATTGGCCGGTAGTACTACATCTCGATAACGCACTGCCAGGGTATTGAGCGTGCTGGTGCCATTGGTAAGGTCAATCGCTAGTGGATATTGTCCGACGCGGAATGTCGCCGTATAGGGTTGATCAGCAGGTAAGATAAGTAGTTGTGAAAGCTCACCAAGGCGGTAATACACCGCATTCGGGATTGATACGGTCAATGTGCCACTGAGCGTATCAGTAGTATTGCCAAATTGATCGCTTACCGTCACCTGAGGCACTCCACGGACTGTCAGACGATATGCTGGCGGCTCGGCTACAGTTGGCTGTGCTTGTGGCATCGCATCAGCATTTGATTGCGATGGCCGCAATACAGTTTCTAGAGTACAATTTGGGCGTGTTGCTGGCTGGAGCGCTTTGAGCACACAATTTTGTAGCGTGAAATTCTTGGTCATATCAGTATGCTCTGCATCAGCACTGTTCAAATGCCAGAGTGTAATTGGATCTGTATGGGGATTGAAGTCAGTCTGACCATTGATTCGCGATGCACTGATCAGGGGAACGGTGCCATCACCTTCTGTAAGGATGAACTGATCCTCGGTAAATTGGATACAAGTCTGGTTGACAGTGTCACACCCTGGTACCAGGATATCAGGCACTACCGTCTCAATTGTACTTGGCAGGAGTTGTGATCCATAGATTTGAAAGTAGTTCACCCCAGTTGAATCGCCGTCCCTATTCCAATCATCCTGGGGTGGTTTATGGAAGTCATTGCTATGGGCGACGACATTTGGAAACTGCCGATCAAGCCACCGTTCATACTCATCTCGCTCGAAGGGTCTGATTGGAAATGATTGGTTCAGCAGCTGCTCATATTCATTAGGTTGAGTGAGATTGAAGGATGAGATGTTGAACAAAGCTGATCCAACCGGACGACCGCCAAGTTCAAAGTATTTCTTTGTTGGTAGTAACTCGTGTGCACCGATAAATGACTTGACGAGCATTTTGATCGTATCACGTCCCAAGCGAGTTCCAATGTAATCTGAATCTTTATCAAAGAAGGTGCCATTACGTAGCACATCAATAAACTTAGGTGCGCCAAGCCATGGTGCAGCGATCGTTACTAACTTATCAACATAATGCTCATGGTTGCCTTGAGCATCGAGCGTCATATGATCGAGAATATAGCGTCGCGCAACCAAACCACCCATACTATGAGTCAGTATGTTGACGAAACTATCGGGATGTTTCTGGCGAATACAATCAACCAGCTTCTTGAGTTCCGACGCGCTATCGCTATTGCTCTTGCGCCAGTCGTAGGCAAAGACATACAGTGTTGAGCTAGAACTGCTCTGTTGGCAGCGTTCCAATGGATTGCTGCCATTGGTTGCTTCTATATAACCGCCATCACTACCGGTGAGTTTTTTAAGCAATGATTCATAGAAACTTGAGTTAGCAAATGGGATTTGTATCGAACGAATTGCATCGGTTGCAACGAGATTTGGCGATACATCGAGGCTTAGATTTTGTGCATTTGGCGGCAATGGACACGATGGTTTAGGCAGACGTGGCCACAGATTGCAGGAAAAGATGCCTGGCTGATCAAGGTAGCTTCCTGCAATACCTGGAATAAAGATCAGTGGTGTCACTGGTTCAACACGTGGCAGCCTGATGCTGCGTGTTAGGATTTTGGCTGCTACATTCGTTCCAGCTACTGTTACTGTGTAGCTGACCAACTTCTCACTCGATTGGGCAGATGCTTGTACGTTCCAGTTAATAGTGCTGTTCTCTTGGCCAGCACCAAGATTGCCAATAACCTGTGTGGTGGAACCACTCACAAGTTGAAGCTCGGGTGGCAGCCCAAGAGTAACCTGCACATTATTTACTGCTGCCGCACTAATATTGGATACGGTTGCATTGATTAGGAATGGTTCTGGGGAGTAGTGTGAGCCACGTACGGCCAATGTTACTGGTCCATTGACGCCAAGCCCCAATGGCGGTTGGAGATCAGCAGTTAGATTGCTTAATCCGTAGTAAGTGACATAGGTTTGCTCAGCACGAGGCGTTAGCGTAATTGGGTTCCAATACGCAGCATAGGCACTATCGGGCCGAGCCACATTGGGATTGGTAAAATCAAAATTCGGGTTAACACTATACGTAAAGAGTGAGGCGTAGAGATGATCCCATTGCGCCAGAATAAGACGATCAGGAGCAGTTGCTCCATTGTTTTTAAACATACTTACCGCAGTGTGCTGGCTATCATTAATGCTAAAAAATGACTGAATATTGTCTGGTATCTCCGTCCCACTTAGATCTGTCTCAGTTTTGATAATTCCGCGATTAGGAAGGCGAAATACGGCACCATCGTTATAGTTGATCTCAGTATCAATCATTACCCGATTCCCAACCGAGCGGGCGACACTTCCGAGATTCTGTACTTTATACGATATTTTAACAAGATCCTCGAGCCCTGTCTGTGGATTCGCCACAATTTGGATATCTTGGATCACCTTCATGTCATTAATCTGCCAGGCACTATGATTTGTTCGAGCATCAGTATTGACAGGAGCTTCTACTTGTGTACCTGATGAACCGTAGATAAAATCTCGCCCATCAATACGGATCGTAGTATACGATGACCATGGGCTCCCTGGCCAACTAAACATAAGATCCCAACTGTTTGATGTTGCGCTCCCCGCCGAATTAGGATACGCACCGATATTAAAACGTCCATCTGCTCCCACTTGTACTGCTATATTTTGGTCGAATATCATACTGCTCGGAGACATAGGAGCTGATTGCCGACAGATAGTTTCTTTGCAATTGATTGCATCTTGCGAACTACGCGCAAAAGAGGAAGGCGTACACCAGGCGGCAATCCATGCAATCATAACGAACATGGTGATCGAGCGGAATTGACGTTTCATAAGAGCTCCTGTCCTAATGGTACCATTATTGGTCGATGCCACGATAGTTCCATTACTTATAAAGCAATACTTTTGCCTTTTCCGTCTCCGTGAATTAGATAGTTCGCCTGTTCTCCTACCGCCCAACCGCGCCACCAACAGCGTAGAGCAGTATGCACGCAAATATACACAGCAGCGGTAGCACAATGAACATGCCAGCGCCAATCTTGACGCCATCGAAGATACCGCTGCGCGCTTGTACTACTGGCGTCGGCGTAGGAGTCGATTGTATTTGAGGTTGGGCAGAAGCAATCGGTGCTCCTGTTCGCAAATCATGGTTGCAGAAGCGGCAGATCACCGCATCCTTGTGGATCGTCTCAGCGCAGAATGGGCATTGCTTGGTTTCGTCTGTGGTTGTCATGATGATTTCCCTTCTCTAATTAATTGCTTATCCAGGTGTTTCGGATACCCTATGACTGAGTGTTATGGAAGCGCAGCGAGAAACTCTGCAGCACACCAGCCTTCGCCATTTGTGCTACGTACTCGCCACCAATCGTGCCCATCAGCATGCTCTGGCCCGGCAACGATCTCCAGGAGCGTATCAGGCGGAAATCGTGCTACTACTTGTGCACTAGTGTTAGGTTCTTTGCGAGCACGCAAGATTGCGCCATCGGTACCCACAATTTGGACACGATCGCCAATGTTGAATGGCATTGGCGTAGCCTCAGAGGTTGTTGCGGTTGGTCTCTCAGCGACAATACTTTCTAGTTCTGAAACTGTCGTCAGATTATCTGCACTGATGACAATCGGTGTTGGTGGGGTTCCATTGGGCCACATAACACCGGGAATCTGTGCCGGATCTCGGTGCCCAGTAGTCGCAAAAAGGAGCGTATCTGGCATATGCCATAATGTACTGAGGCTTCGTTCTGTGCCGCGCCACAAATCGCCAACGACATCACCAGCAGTGACTATCCAATGAGTAGCTCCTTGTTCACCACTAGGAACTGTAAGGCTGACAAATACAACGGTGATCGTGTATCCAACAATAGCAATCAGCAGCAGACGTCCAATACCAAATCTGATAAATATGCTCACAATCGCACGAAAGAACAAAAACAGACTACCAACACCAACAATGAGGGCAATTACGCCGACCAACTTGAGTGGCATTGGCCAAGCCAAAGCAGTGAAACCATAGGTGTACGATACACTTGCAATTGCGGGAATAAGCACTAATGTCCGCAGAGTACGCCATATTGACCAAGGCCCACGTTGTCCGTGCCAAGCCTTTACTACCCACATTGGCATTTGCAATCGCCCTGAGGGTTGAGATGGTTGATTAGGCCCGCTTTCAGTTGTATTGGATGGCGACATTACATCAACCTCCGCCGATGTCGCCATCCGACGAAACCGCCAACAAGCAGTACTCCAACAGGTACCGTCGCACAGAGCGCCCGTAGTTGCTGCTGAATTTCACGGATGATTGCCTCTCGAATGGCTTCCTCAAGTTTGCGTTGTGTCTCTGCCCAAAATTTGTCAGCCTCTCCACGTGCCTGTTTCCAGGAATCCGCAAGCCACTGCTCGAACATGGCTTGATAATCACTTGTACTCTCTTTGGGAATGACAACACCACGAATGCCAATTTCATCGCCAAAGGCATTGCCTTCGTAGATTAGCTTCCATGTGCTATCAAATGATCCTGTTTGTGGTGGTGCAGTAATCTTCATCTGTAATTGGATGAGGGCACCACGCGGCACTCCCGATGAAATTCGCATCTCATCAGCGCCAAGATCGGTTCCTGAGATTCTTCGAAACACAATACTTCCAGCGGGCCAGTCTACCTGTCCATAATTCTGAATAATGATCGTAATCTCGCGTTGTTCGCCAGCCTTTATTGCCATTGGACTTGGCTGTTGGATAGCCAGCATGTCGATTCGTTGCGCCATCACACTCGGCATCAATCGCTGTGCATCTGCAAAAACAGCCCGTGCAAAATGAACAGAGCCGAAGATATTCAGGTGAAAGCAATCGCCAATCCAAAGCTCAGATCCAGCTACGTTCGCTCCAATTGATGGAAACGAATTTGAGTTTGGATCATCACGATATTGTACCCAACTATCTGTAATTGTTGGGCTGGCAGTCCCGCATCTCGATTTCACCTCATCGGCACGGGGTGACTCATGACCATGTGATGCTACATGTATCGCTGTAATCTGAAGCCGTTCTGGGTGATGAAGTTCAATGTATATTTCTAGGAGCGCACTGTTTAGGAGATGTATTGCGTCTTCTGTACGTTGATAGCATAGCCGTAAGAGACCAGCACAACGATCACGGAGCAGTAGATTCGTAGCACCTTGCCAATCGGCATTGAAGAAGACACTCTCACGATTGAATGGATTGTGATACTCAACCAAAATCACACCGACATGACGATGGCGTAGGAGACGCTCAACCTGAGCCTTGAGAGTTTTCTTCACTGCTGCAACAGTTGTAGCAACCCAAGCCGCATATGTTTCATCATCATCAAAATACAGACGCTGTTTGATTATTTCCGGGTTGGCCCATCCGAAATCATTTGCTCCAATCCCAATTGATACAATCGTTGAGCGTGATGGGTCTAGATGATCAAGCACATAATCAACTTGGGATACAAGCCATTTGTTTGGATCTTTATCGAGATCAGCTTTCGCTGGCTTGTTTGCTTTCGCGCCGGTACATGCGAGATGATGCTCAGCTGGAAAGGAGACATTTCCATATTCGCGAGTTAGTTCGAGTGCCACGCGATATGGATAGGAATAGCGAGATCTTCGACATGGTTCACCAGTATCCTGGAGGCCATGACCAGCAGCTATCGAATCGCCTAATGCAAAATAATCAATAGTGGCACTTGAGTCAGCAACCGGCATGGGTAACTGCTGTGTAGCCGTTCGGATAAGAAGATGCGAACGTAAGAGATTTTCACAGATTTGAGAACTATTTTTTTGGCAACTTGCGAATGGTTCAGGTACCACTGCCTGCCCAGCGTATGGCCCAATCCCGTTATCAGTGAACTGAAACGAGGCTCCTTTGTACAGCGAAAGATGGAGATGTATCTCAGTTGTGCCGCTATTGCCAGCTCCACCAAGTTGTATTGATGGATCGACAGTTTGCCCAGTTGTGACGTCGGTATGTTGGAGATGAGCGTAGAGCGACTGAAAACCATTATTATGATCAATAAATACAATGGTGCCATAGTTTGCCCAACCACCCTTGGCCTCACCAGCAAAGCGCACAACACCTTCAGCTATCGGGTATACGGCCTCATCTAAAGCGAGATCAAAATCGAGCGCGTAATAGTCGTTGGCTTTGCTAGTATCATTGACATGTTGGTGCAACGGGCTATCACCAGCATACCCGGCAACAATTCGGTGTTCTTTGCCTGTTGCCCATGGTGGTGTAATGATAAAATCGTTTGGCTTGGCAACCGCATTTGGAACTGGATTTGTTGCTGCGCGAACTGATCCTACTGATACAAAGGCCTGTATCAGCACCAGCATAAGGGGAAATATCAGTGTGGTATGAAAGGATTTCACGAATTAGTTTTCTAATATGTCTGCTGATTCCAGATGCACAAGCCCTTGCCCCGCATACTCAGCGATGCTACAATAATGCCTTACAATGGATGTCTCACTATACTGTGCAGATGGCGATGTTGCCACCGATCTTTTACGTATTGCACACTACGTCAAACTGCGTAGCCAGGAGGGTGTATGCGGCCCAGATGGCAGCTTCGGCTCTATGAATGGTTGTGGGCGATCCTGCTGGCTGCCGGGCTTGCGGGATTGGCGCGGCTGTGGTCGGCGCTTGGCAAGGGATTCGGTGGGTTCATCTGGCAGTACGATAATAATCATGGTCATTCGGTGAGCTTTGAGGTTCCGCGCCACTGGCCTGGCCCACAAGCGGGCCTTACGCCACACACGCGTATTACAGCAATCGATGGTCGTCCCCCTGGGCATTTTCCCGATGTCTATGCCGAAAAGCCAATTGGTGCGCCCATTATCTACGATATGGTTCGTGCCAATGGGCGAGCAGATCGGGTTTGCTTGCCAATCGCACGTTTCACTCCTGGCTATCTGGCCGAAGGGTATGGAATGGTTTTTTTGGTAGGCCTGACCTTTAGTGGTGCAGGTTACCTGCTGTTACGTTCGGCACGCGATACCGGGCGTACGTTGTTGGGCTTTGTTATGCTGATCAGTGCCAACACAGCACTGTACCACGGCCATAATGGTAATATTAATCGCTTCTATAACCGACCGATTTTTGCTGCAATCATGGGAGCGCCGACGAATGGTGTTCTTGGTGCATTGCTCCTACATCTCGCGTTGGTGTATCCACGCCCATTGCCACTGATCAAGCAGCACCCGTGGATTATCCCATTCGGCTACACCACTGGCCTGAGCCTTGGCAGCGTTTTTGGCGCAGCGCTGTACTATGGTGCTCATCGGCAGTTTGCCCGATTGCAGCCGCCGACTCAAGTTGCGAGTATTGCATTCCTAACAATTGGCGTGGTAGCAACACTTATGCGTGGTGCCTGGGAATTGCTCTGGCAGCAGGATGCACTCAGTGCCACAGAACGTCGCCAAATTCGGATCATGGCAGTGGCCTGGACTCTGGCTGCTATGGTACTCTTGGGTGCGCTTGGGGCGGCAAACCTGCGCGTAACAGTGCCATTTGAATTGTTTCCAACGGTGGCAACAGTTCTACCAATTGGGCTTGTCTATGCGATCTTCAATGCTGATCTGATCGCAGAGCTAGAAGAGCAAAGCGAACTGCGTGGCCAACTGCTCTCACAACTCGATGAACTCAAACAACTGCGTGAACGGGCGCTTGAGGATTTTGCCGATGAACTGCACGATAGTGCCCTGGCTGATAGCAAGGCCCTTGAAATGCGGCTGTACACACTCCTGCGGCAAACAACCGAAGGGCGCATTGAAGGGGCTGCGCTCCGTAACGCGCTCGCGGAACTCCATGGGCAGGGAGTCGCCCTTGGTCGCGCACTGCGCCTGACCATCGAAGGCGTGAAGTCAGTAGATTTTAGCGACGAGACGCTCGTTCCTGCATTACAGAGTATTGTGTCACAACTCAATGCCACCAATACAACAGCATACACATTGGTATGCCGTGGCCCAATTGAAACTGCATCGGTTGCTACCAAGGAAGCAATCTACTGGATTGCTCGCGCTGCACTCAATAATGTGCGCGATCATGCGGAAGCTTCGCGCTGCGTGATCGAACTCGATTGCACCGATACTAACCTTGTGTTGATCGTCAGCGATAATGGGCGCGGATCATTGCCAACAGATGCTGCAACAAGCGAGATGCCGCGTCGTCATCTGGGCATCATGGCTATGCGTGCGCGTGCTACACGCCTTCATGGTTGGCTCGATGTGAATGCTGGCCAATTCGGAACTCGCGTTGTGGCACGAATTCCCCTCGATCAATTGGAAACTAACTGATGCAAACAGGACAGCCAAATGTTCGCCTATTGATTGTTGAGGATAGCGGATTCATTGCCGATTCGCTTGTCCACCTTGTTCAACTCGTGCCCAATCTCATAATCGTTGGCCGGGCAACGAGTTATGCTGAAGTGGTATCGCAGATTGCCTGCTCCATTCCAACGATTGTATCACTCGATTTGCGTATCTGCTCTGCATCTGGTGGCCAGCCACATGCCGATCACGGATTGGCAGTTCTGAAACATCTTGTTGGAATGACTCAAGCCCCATCTGTGCTAGTTGTTACTTCGCTTCCTGAGCAGCCATGGCTACGGATCTGTGCCTGTGCCGGAGCTGTCGGTTTTGTTGGCAAAGAGGGTTCGTCGGCGGAGATTGTTGCAGCAATGAATGCTATTATTGCTGGGATGGTGGCCTTTACCCCGGCCCAGTTACGGCTATTGCACGACAATCACACAAATCTATCACTGCGTGAGCATCAGGTGTTACTGTTGCTTGCCGAAGGGCTCAGTAACAATGATATTGCCGCACGCCTGCATCTGAGTGCTGGCACTGTACGCAAGCATGTCGAAAACTTGTGTAATACCCTTGGTGTGCATACCCGTGGTCAGGCTGTTGCGATCGCCCGCCAAAAAGGCTTGATCCAATAAACCACACAAATCTGCTATAGTGGCATTATCGAGATCTGTTGAACTGGAAGGATTACGATATGAGCGCAGCG
>Ga0163144_10031154_pt1 | contig 10182 bp, 12 predicted proteins | sample OliLak19BULKMAT1_FD_123175 | JGI IMG/M metagenome (GOLD analysis project Ga0163144, IMG submission 123175) | Freshwater microbial mat bacterial communities from Lake Vanda, McMurdo Dry Valleys, Antarctica - Oligotrophic Lake LV.19.BULKMAT1 | ecosystem: Environmental > Aquatic > Freshwater >...
ATTCTTGAATAACGCCATTCATTTACTTTGCTAAGGAGGGAATCAAAAGTTAAATTTTGTTCAACAGCCATTACATCCAACCTAGAAACCATGATTTGTTTGGCGCTAATATTCCCAAAGTTTACAAGACTTTTTAATATATTTTTTTCATCTGTTAGGTCTTCATCAGAGGTGATTTCAATGGCGTGATTGAGTTCCTCTAAAGAAACTGAAGGTTGCTTGGTTTCAAAGTTTTTATCCAAGAAATCCGAACTTTTTGTAAGAACCCAAATAAATGGTTTTAGCAATTTTTGTGAGTAATAAAGGGACACTGACATGAGGTGTACAACACGTAAGGCATTTTGTGTGGCATAAATTTTTGGTGTAACCTCACTAATTATAACAATAATAAATGTAATCAGGACTGCCTCGAACAAAAAACCTGCAATTGGATATTCTTCCATGTGGAAAATAATGGTTAGTACTAAGGAAGAACTGATAACAACAAAAATGTTTGTAAAATTGTTGATGAGTAAAATACTGGCAAGTAAGGTTTTACCGGCGGCTTCCTCATTAGGTTCCTTTAAAAGTTTTATTGCAAATTGAGAGGAACGCTTTTCATCCTCTATCAAATTCTGGATATCAGTTGGGGTAAGTGAGAAAAACGCATTTTCGGCTGCTGAGGTAATAGTTGAAATCGCCAACATTACTAAAATTACGATGAGCAATGTTATGATTAAGCCTAAATTAGAAAACCATGTAGGATTAATTAATGCCGATAAGTTGATAAATTGATAATAGGGTCCCGGGTCCAAAGGTTACTTATTTTGTTTAGTATTATGATGGGAGTTCACCCTCGTGGTAATCTTCATCTGTGAATGACTGGTGTAAATCTTCATTTGATTCAATTTTATCTTTATCTTCTGAGGCTGTGTGTTCATCCTCAACTCTATGTTTTTCCTTGTTAATAATTGTTAAACTTATGCCCCTTATTTTCTTTTGACTTCTATTTACTCCGTCTTTGTCAACCCATTGATCTGTCTTAATTTTTCCTTCAAGATAAATGGTATATCCTTTTTTTAAATATTTTTCGGCATTGCGAGCCAAACTATCCCATAATTCAATGTTATGCCATTCGGTTTGTCTTATTTTATTACCTTTTCTATCAACATACACTTCGTTAGTAGCCAAAGGGAAAGTTGCGACAACCCTATTGCTATCGAGATAGCGAACATCAGGATCGCGACCAAGATTACCAAGTAATATAACTTTATTAACCGACATTATAAGTTGAAATATGTATTTGCCTCTTTACTTTCTAAAAATTTTGTAATAAGTCTTGGCTGTGCAAATGACGTTGTTAAACTTTTAATTTCAACTTCAAAGATATTATTTTTTTCAAATATCGCATCTTCTTTTAAATGTATTATGTAAAAACTTGCTTCAATGAGTCTATGAGTGAGAATATGCCTAATGTTTACCCGACTTACAAATTCTATTTTTATAAAATTAAAATATTCCAAAATTAGTGGCAACATGGCCTCAGTTGATATTAAATGGTCAAACTCAATCATTGGAAAGGTAAACATGTTTTGCCAAATATCTTTCTCAGTTCGCTTTACTAAATAAGTTTTTTGCTCATCAGTGAAAGGTACAATAAAGTTCAAATGTCTTGTTTTAACGGTCGCTCTCTTTGATTTTACTGGATAGTTAGTTATAACCTTATCCTTTTTAGCCAAACAATTTTTTTCTAAAGGACATAGGTTGCAAAGTGGACTTTGGGGTTTACAGATGAGTGAACCAAGTTCCATTATGGCCTGATTATAATCACCTGGTGAAGATTTTTCCAATATTTGATTGGCAATTTTACGCAACTGATTTTTACCCACGGAAGTTGTAAATGGATGTTCTAGCTTAAAAAGTCTTGAAATAACGCGTACAACATTTCCATCTACCACAGCCACAGGTTCATTAAAACTTATAGATGCAACTGCGGCAGCAGTGTATTCGCCAACGCCTTTGAGTTTGAGTAATTCGGTGTAATTGTTTGGAAATTTGCCTGCTAATTGAAAGTGAACGAAATTGGCCGTTTTATACAGGTTTCTGGCTCTTGAATAATAGCCTAATCCCTGCCATAGCTTTAAAACTTTTTCCTCAGACGATTCCGCCAAATCTTTAATCGTAGGGAATTCTGAAATAAATCTCTCAAAGTATGGCAATCCCTGCTTAACTTGTGTTTGTTGTAAAATGATTTCTGAAAGCCAAACTCTGTAAGGGTCTTTATTTTCTCGCCATGGCATTTTGCGTTTATTAGATTCATACCACGTTAATAAATTTTCTCCAATAGAAAGTTCATAATTACCCAATTCTAATTCTCGTAACACTTGTTTACTTATTTTTATATCAATAATAGTGTATTTTTATAACAAGTATTATCAGCATGCTTGTTTCTTAATATAATTTTCATTTTGTTTGCAAATCTATTTAAAATATAAAACTATATGACCAAAGCAGACGTAATTAATGAGATAGCAGAAAAAACCGGAATTGAGAAAATAGCGGTTCAAGAAACTGTTGAAAGCTTTTTTAAAGTTGTTAAAAATGCTATGAATGAAGGTGAAAATGTATATTTCAGAGGTTTCGGTAGTTTTATATTAAAAAAACGCGCCAGCAAAGTAGCCCGAAATATTTCTAAAAACACACAACTTACAATTCCAGAGCATTTCATTCCTAAATTTAAACCTGCTAAGGTTTTTATTGAAAAAATTAAAAAAAGTGAAAAGGTTAAAACAAAAGCAGTTTCTGAATAGCTTAAAATCTTAAATTGTCCTTAAATCAAAATCGGATTCAGCAATTATCTCTAATTGGGGTAATTGCTGTTTTACTTATAGTACTTGCGTGGTTTGGATTCAATTCGAAAACTGCAAAATATGATAAGCCAATTGTTTCTCAGAATGAAATGCATACTGAAGATGCAGATATTTTCGGATTGCTAAGAAGATTCGCTGGAAGCAATGAAGAAATTAACATCACGATTGATAATTTAGAAAAAGATTCTCTAAAAATCGAATATATCCAATCACTCGATTCTGCAGGAATCTTTAGTGAAATTGAGGTTTTTCAGGCTTATTCAAGTTATTTGAAAGGAATTAAACAAACTGATTTGAAATTACTTCAATTGGCGGCTAATCTTTTCTTTGAGGCTGGGACACATGACCCTGACTCGCTCGCTGATAAAACAACCTACAGCGTTTATGCTAAAAGGGCTTGTAACAGAATTTTGGATAAAGACCCTAAAAATTTAGAAGCCATTACCCGCAAAGCCACCTGTGCCATCTATTTTGAAGGCTCTGTTATGGAAGGTGTTGGCCTTTTAAAAGAAGCAGAAAGCATCGATTCCAATTACGTTGAGGCACAGCATCACCTCATGCTTTTAGCACTTCAAAGCGGACAATATGAAAAAGCTGTAAAACGTTTGAAAAAATTATTATCTTTGCAGCCCGATAATAAACAGTACGCAGATTTATTATTAAAAACAGAAACTCAACTACTAAAGTAACAATATTTATATGCCAAGCGGAAAAAAAAGAAAGCGCCACAAGATTGCAACACACAAACGCAAGAAACGTCTAAGAAAAAATAGACACAAGAAGAAGTAATTTAATTCAACAGAGTGGCTAACGAACTTTTTATAGAAGTAACGGCTCATGATGAAAAAATTGCTTTTTTACAGGACAAACGACTAACAGAATTTTATCAAGAAAAAAAAGGTAAAAACATTGTTGTCGGTGATATTTTTGTAGGATCTGTTAGGAAAATTCTTCCTGGCAACAATGCTGCATTTTTAGATATAAGTTTAGAGAAAGACGCTTTTGTTCATTACTCAGACTTAGGTCCAAATATTAAGTCCTTTTCAAAGTTCTCTCGAACAGGTTTGCAAGGAGGTTTATCAGGTACTGGTTTAGAAAAATTTCAGTTTGAACCTGAAACTCTAAAAACTGGCAATATATCCGATGTACTCAAGCGGAGTCAACAGATTCTTGTTCAAGTTTTAAAGGAACCTATTTCATCAAAAGGCCCAAGAGTTACAGCCGAAATTACGGTTGCGGGGTCCTATTGCATTTTAATTCCCTTTCACGACCACGTCAATATCTCTAAAAAGATTATTGAACGTGAGGAAAGAAACCGTTTAAAAGCCTTGGTCAATCAGCTAAAGCCTCAAAATTTCGGGGTAGTTGTGAGAACAGCGGCTCAAAATGTGAATGAAGAAATTCTGAAAAAAGACCTAGAAGATCTTTTGATTCGTTGGAGGGACATGGTTTTGAAACTGAAAACGGCCAAACCAGGCGACAAAGTTTTAGGGGAACCTTCTTTTTCTATTTCAGTTGTGAGAGATTATCTTGGGATGGGGCTCACAGGCATCTATACCAATGAAGCAGAAACACACAAGCAGCTTGAAAAATATCTTCAGAATTCAAAATCTGCGGCTTTAAATACCCTGCGCATTCATAAGGGTCAAGATTCGCTATTTGAGCATTTTGGCATCAATAAACAATTGAAAACAAGTTTTGGTAAAGCTGTTTCTTTTTCTGGAGGTGCTTACTTAGTAATTGAACACACTGAAGCAATGCATGTAATTGATGTAAACAGTGGTTCTAACCATAACAAAGAGAATTCCCAAGAAGAAAATGCCCTTCAAATAAATTTGGAGGCTGCAAAAGAAATTGCACGTCAAGTTAAGCTTCGCGACATGGGAGGAATTATTGTAATTGACTTCATTGATACGAAAGACAATAATAATAAGAAGAAAATTGTAGGGGAACTTCAAGCTTCTATGAAGTTAGACAGGGCGGCACATACCATTTTACCGATGAGTAAATTTTGTGTTGTGCAATTAACCAGAGAGCGGGTAAGGCCTGAAACTAATATTGTAACCGAAGAAAAATGTCCTATGTGCAAAGGAACAGGTTATGTTACTTCATCACAGAATATTGATGACGATATTCAAGCAAGTGTTAAATATTTAGCGGAGAGTCTTAATTTTAAGAAAGTAAAAATAACCACCCATCCTTTTATTGCAGCATACTTCAAGAAAGGAATTATATCAAAACGATTTAAATGGAAACTCAATCATAAGATAAATGTAAATTTAATTGCAGACCCATCTCTTCATTATGGTGAGTTTCATATTTTTGACGAACACGAAGACGAAATTTTACTCTAATTCAAATTTAAAATCTTTTATTTAACCTACAGTTTAATAATTAATATAGAAAATGCAACCTAAAGTTAAATCTATTACCCCAGCAATATTCCTTCTTACATTACTAGTGTTACTTTATAGTTGTGTACCTCAGAAAAAATTTGTTAACTTGCAAAGCAGGTTTGATGCATTAACAGCTGATAAGGCAGAGTGTGAATCCAACAATAAAAGTTTAACGCAGAAAAACGAGTCGCTCACCAAAGAAATTGAAGGACTTAAAAATGATTATTCAAAATTAGATGGAGAATATAAGGAACTCGAAGCTCAATTAGATCAACAGAAGAAAGCGTATGGTATTTTAAATGACAATTTTGATAAGTACAAAGCCAACGAAACATCTACAAAAGATGAGATGAAGAAGAGTTTGAGAGAACTTGAGGATAAATTGCTAAAGAAGGAATTAGAATTAAACGAAAAGGAAGCTAATCTTCTCAAAAAAGAGAAAGATTTTGCTAAATTAAATTCTGATAAAATAGCCATTGAAAATGATTTAAAGGCCAGAGAAAAAAAGGTGAAGGAACTTGAAAATCTTTTAAAGCAAAAGGATTCAAGTGTTAATAAATTAAAAGAAACCCTTACAAAGGCTTTGCTTGGCTACAAAGAAAGTGGAATGACTGTAACTTCACGAGATGGCAAGGTATATGTTTCGGTTGATGAAAAACTACTTTTCGCCTCAGGAAGAACAGATGTTAGCCCACTTGGCAAAAAGGCATTATTAAAGCTTAGTGAAACTTTAAAATCAAATTCTGATTTTGATATTGTTATTGAAGGACACACTGATGATGTGCCAATAAAATCGGCAAGATTCGACGATAACTGGGATTTAAGCGTGCTGAGAGCCACATCAGTTACGAGAATATTAACCTCAGAAGGTGGAATTGACCCAAAGAAAATAATACCATCAGGGAGAAGTGAATATTTTCCAGTTAATTCTGCAAAAACCGATGAAGCAAGAGCAAAAAACAGAAGAATAGAAATTATTCTTACCCCAAATCTGAAAGATATCATGAAGATATTAAACAAATAGGAATTGAAAATCAAGCTTATTGTAATCGGTAAGACAAATTCTGACTGGCTAATAAAAGGGATTTCGGAGTATACAGCTCGGCTTGCGCATTACACAAATTTTGAAATGCTTGAAATTTCTGATGTAAAAAACAGGGGTTCACTAACCCTTGACAAATTAAAGGAAGCTGAACAGCTTGAGATTGAAAAACATATTGGTCAAGAATATATCTTAATAGCCCTGGATGAAAAAGGGAAAGAATATACTTCAGAGGGTTTTTCAAATTATTTGGAGAAAAAAATGATAGCCGGAACAAAACAATTGGTGTTTATAATTGGCGGGGCTTTCGGTATTTCGAATAAAATATTGGATTCGTGTCATGACAAAATTGCACTTTCACAAATGACGTTCTCTCATCAAATGGTAAGATTATTCTTTGTAGAACAGTTATACAGAGCCTTCTCCATTTTAAAAGGGGAAAAATATCATCACAAATAATTACATTGCCCCTGTTAATAAGTTATGAATAAGTATTTGGCAACAATTTTGCTTTAGCGGTGTTATATTTTAAGTTTGACACATTAAATTAAAGAATAAAATAAATAAAAATTATGGCAAAGGTTATTGACGAAAAAGGGAAAGTCGGGAGGCCCTCAACTAAGCCGGTTGAAAAGAAGAAGGCATACTATGTAAATGTAGTTGTTAAAAATCCGCATTTGGGTACTGTAAGTAATGTATTGGTTAGCAGAGATACTAAGAATGAGGCAATGTTTCTATTGAGGAGAAGTTCACAGGGAAGCGATTATCTTGGATATTGGGATGGGAAATCGTACGTTAAGGAAAATTTAAACTAAATATAAAGCACCTTCGGGTGCTTTTTTTATGTCCCGATAATTCTAGCTTTTAATAAACAACACCTCTATTTCAAAGTGTCTAATTTAATTCAACAGCCAAAATGTGACGAGAAAGAATAACTTATATACCCCCCTGTTTTTTAGACTAACATTAGGTTCTCTGTTGTTTTTTGGAAGCATTAACATGATTCTTCCTGAATTGCCAAGTTATCTCGATTCCTTGGGAGGTGCTGCCTATAAAGGTGCAATCATAGGCTTATTTACTGTAAGTGCATGTGTGTCAAGGCCTTTTAGTGGCCGACTCGCAGATACCATTGGAAGAGTGCCAATTATTATTATTGGTACTTTGTTGGCCATTGTAACCAATACATTATATATCGCAGTGCCAACAGTGTCTGGTTTTTTATTACTTAGACTGATTCATGGTTTCACCATCGGTTTTAGTGTTACTGGTTCTACCGCCTATTTAAGTGACATTGTTCCAAATGAGAGAAGGGGGGAAGCCATGGGATTTTTGGGTTTAATGAATAATGTTGGAGCGGGCCTTTCGCCTCTGCTTGGAAGCTATGTAACAAAAAATCTGGGAATCAATTATTTATTTATTCTTGCATCACTTTTCGCAAGCAGTGCTGCCTTGGTTTTTTGGAATCTAAAGGAAACCCTTGTTGATAAAGAGCGTTTTGAACCAAATCACCTAAAATTAAAGAAACAAGATCTTGCAGAAAGGCGCGTGTGGCTGCCTGCGCTCATAATGTTTTTTATGGTATTTTCTTATGGCACCATTCTCACCATTGGTTTTGATTTGGCAGAACATCTAAAAGCACAAAACAAAGGCGTTATACTAATGATTATGACCTTATCATCTGTTTTGGTAAGGGTAATTGCAGGTAGATTTTCGGACAGGTATGGAAGAAAAACAGCTGTAATTATAGGACTTCTTCTGCTTATTGGCGGTATACTTTTAATGGCACAGGCAAAGAGTCTTGGAAGTTTGTACTTGGCTTCTTTTATTGTTGGTTTGGCAAATGGAATGAATAATCCTACCATTTTTGCATGGGTTACGGATTGGAGTAATCCTGCTAATAAAGGACGAGCAATTTCAACGGTTTTTATAATGCTTGAAGCTGGGATAGGAATTGGTTCTTTTGTTTCCGCTGCTGTTTATGCCAATAATATTCATAACATAGCGTCTGCTTTTTACTTGTCAGCAGGTTTTGCTTTTGTTGGGATTGTGCTGCTTTTTGCTACTTGGAAATACCACCCAAAATTAATATTCAATTGAGATTAAGTACCCCGCATGACTTCTCACATTCATCACATTGCTGTAATCAAACATCAGATACTGTCCTTTTATACCTGTCAAAACGCCTTCGATCACAGGCGATGTGTCTAGCTTTAGACTCTTCACTTTTTCAGGATAACGCAATACAGGATACTTAATGAGGGTTTCAATAGATTCTTTTAAAATCCATTGAAGATATTCTTCAGGTAAAAACCTAATAAATTGTTCTTTTTCCTTGATGATATCTACGTTGGCAGCATCTCCTTTGAGCATTTGTTGCCAGTTGGTTTTGTCGGCTAAATGGCTTTTCAATGCAACTTCAATCAATCCTGCAGCCTGACGATAAGGCGTTTCAGCAATAACGATGGCTTGGGTTGCACCTTGGTCTATCCAACGCGTAGGTATTTGGGTAGTTCTGGTTACACCAACTTTTAAGCCACTTGTATTGCTCAAATAAACATAATGGGGTTGAAAGTGGTGTTCCATTTCCCAATCGTAATCTCGCAGCGCAATGCCTTCGTGAATGCGGCTTAGCTCTGGACGAATAATACTTGGTGAAGCCTGCGGCGAAGTTATGAAAGCATCATAACTCATGCCTTCATAGGCCTTCTTGATTTTCTTTCCGGTTACCACACAATGGATGGCGTTTTCAAAAGTAACACGGATATGTTGGCCTATCAATTCATTGAGTGGAAGTAGAAGAGCTGGCTCAAGAATATCATATAAAGGGAATTGATATTGAACAATATCTTGCAGGTCAGACTTCATTTTTCTAATATTTCCGGATAGTTTCACTTTTTAATTAGGATTTATGAATTGCAAAAATAACCTAATGTATAGTAGTAATTTTATAGGTTTCTCGATTTTCAATACGTAGAGATTTCTAATATACATAGAGTTGTTTTTGTGCCATAAATTTTGGAGAACATCATTATTATAAAAAGATTTTTGAATGAATAAGTAAAGTTTTCAAAATAACTTCGGCGTTAAAATAAATAGTATTAGAAATAAAACCTTTGAGGTTTGTCTTTCAGAACAAGTATAAAGCGATAACGAATGATTCTATTCTTGCAAAACCTCGGAGGTTTCGCGGAGTTTATTTTGAAAATGTTTCTAAGGTATAAATACTCGCAAATATTTTTTAATTATAACAAAACCCAATTGACGATAAGTTTTTTATTTTATGAAAAGGTGAGGTCGAAGAACGTGTGCGGCTGGCCATCCAAGGGAAGAGCGAAATGCAAAATTTTCGACATATTAAGTCATTTAGCGAATGTCAGTAAAATTTTGAAAGTTTGTCTCGGCGTAGACGAGGTTGGTGCCTTTTTTTGTTACCTTTTTTTTGCAAAAAAAAAAGTAAAAATAGCCATCTGAAACCCTCAATATTCCTGGTCGCAATTAACTTCCAAAGCGAACAATTTTGTAAGTTCTAAAAATAAGGCACCTATAATGCGTTAGTCAAAAATAAATTACGCAAAGAAAAAAACAAGTCTGAAAATATATGATGAAAATTATGTACGCAAACAAAAATTTATAAAATGATTTTCAATCTTTGCGTCTCGGCGTCTTTGCGAGAAAATGAAAAATCACGCAAAGACGCAAAGAAAAAAACAAGTCTGAAAATATATGATGAAAATTATGTACGCAAACAAAAATTTATAAAATGATTTTCAATCTTTGCGTCTTAGCGTCTTTGCGAGAAAATGAAATATCGCGCAAAGACGCAAAGACGCAAAGAAAAAAACAAGTCTGAAAATGTATGATGAAAATTATGTACGCAAACAAAAATTTATAAAAT
>Ga0163144_10031155_pt1 | contig 10182 bp, 8 predicted proteins | sample OliLak19BULKMAT1_FD_123175 | JGI IMG/M metagenome (GOLD analysis project Ga0163144, IMG submission 123175) | Freshwater microbial mat bacterial communities from Lake Vanda, McMurdo Dry Valleys, Antarctica - Oligotrophic Lake LV.19.BULKMAT1 | ecosystem: Environmental > Aquatic > Freshwater > Lake...
AAAATTGCGGCTTACAGATGAGGTCAATCATGCTTTGCGCCAATCTCGCGATCAACTAGAGGCAACCGTAAAAGAAAGGACAGAAGAGTTACAAAAAGCCAAAGAAAGTGCTGAAAAAGCGAACCTAGCCAAGAGTGAGTTTCTGTCTAACATGAGCCACGAATTACGCACACCTCTCAATGCGATCTTAGGCTTTACCCAACTTTTACAAATGGAAGAATCAGTGGATGATTCTCAAAAAGAACAATTAGGTTATATGCTATCAAGTGGGCAGCATCTATTGGCACTAATTAATAGCGTTTTAGATTTGTCCGCCATTGAATCTGGGAATATTGCTTTACAAAATCGTGAGTTCTCTCCTGAAAGCCTCATCATCGATGTCCAAGCCACCCTCAAATCTAAAGCTGCTCAAAAAGGACTTTCTTTAAATACGATTATTCAAAATGATATACCTACCATAGTCATCGGCGATCAACTTAGATTAAGACAAGTATTAATCTAAGTTGATCAATAATGCGATTAAGTTTACCGAAAGTGGCGGCATTACTATAGAAGTTACGCTTGATCATTACCAAGACTCTATCTGTTACTTGAGCTTTGCAGTTACTGACACAGGCGTAGGCATCAGTCCTAGCAATCTTAAAAAGCTGTTCACGCAATTCTTTCAAACGGAAGAAAGCCGTAAACAAGAAGGGACGGGTTTGGGATTATCGATTTCGCAACTGATTACTAAAGCTATGGGGGGAAAAATAGAGGTTGAGAGTACGGTTGGGGTTGGGACTACTTTTACAGTGCGATCGCTACCTTTTCAAATTATTAGTGCCGAAATAGATAACAAAGTTACCAATAAGATGATTGAGATTCCTCAAAGAGAGATTTCTGCTTTACGCTTACTTTTAGCTGAAGATAATAATGTTAATCGCATGGTAATTCTAAAAATGTTAGAAAATCTAGGCTTAAAAGCTGATATAGCAACCAACGGTCTCGAAGTATTAGAAGCTTTGCAAAAATCATCCTATGATTTGATTCTGATGGATATGCAAATGCCAGAAATGGATGGCTTAGAAGCGACCAAAGTAATTTGTGCTAGTTACACGGTTGAGAAACGTCCCAAGATCATTGCGGTTACCGCTTCTGCCTTAAAAGAAGATCGGGCAAAATGCTTTGCGGCTGGAGTCGATGACTATATCACTAAACCTATTCAATTAGATGAGCTAAGTCAAGTTTTACAGAAAGTTGGACAAAAAATACTAGCCTAAAAACACTACAATCTAATCAAAATCGAATCCTTGGCAGCGTATATTAGCTTTCCCATCTTAAGCTTATAATTAATTATATAATTATTAGCGAATTGATCTAATTAAATTCCTTGCTAGGTCAAATCCCCGACGGGTATAGTCTTCGCTCTGTTTCAGTTTGCTCAGCAACATTGTTCCTTCAATAATAATCAAAATCTGTTCGGCTAAAAGATCGGGGTCAATCTCTGATTTAAGCTCAGCTTTTAATTTGTGTAATGGTTTAGCGATCGCTTTCTCCCAATCTTGAAATATTTGCTGCAAATGGTGACGGAAGGAAGTATCGTTTTCAACCAAATCAATAATTAAATTTCCCAATAGACATCCCATACATTGAGGTTCCTGTAGTTGCTTCTCTTCTAAGCGATCCAATATCCATAGAACTTGAGCCACAGGATCAGTTTCGATCAACTGAGCAAGATCTAAAATTCCACTCTTTAGCTTCTGCCACTCAAAATCAATCAGGGCATGAGCCAACTCCTGTTTTGAACTGAAATAGTTATAAAAACTACCAGATGAAGCGCCACTAACTTTAAACAGTTCTGTTAGCCCAGTAGAATTGAAGCCTTTACGATGAACAGTTTCAATTACCGAGGTAAGTATGTCTTCTCTAGTTCTTTTCAGGTTAGTCATTTTTCGGATCTTGCTCGCTCAATCAACTTCAGTTTAGTTAATTAAATTTAATTTGTAAAATTGTTATCTAGGACACACTATAGCTAAAATTGCCTCACTTAAATATAAAAAGTAGCTAGAGCGTATCCAGGGCTACAGCCTAATCCTGATAATTAAATATTCTAGTTAAATAGAACATTCTAGTTAATTTTGAATTTTTGGAGCAGCAGAATGGCAACTCAGATCCTAACCAGTCCACAAGAACTAGCAAAACTTGCGTCAACCGAACCTGTAGTTATTATTGATACCCGTACGCCTGAAGAATATGCCCTTGATCATATTCCAGGCGCTGTGAATATTCGGGATATTTTTACCTATTTGGTGGAAGATTCTAGTAGTGAAACGATGCAGTCTCTCCAAAACTACTTTGCGGGCATTTTTGGCAATGCTGGACTATCAGGCACGGAAACAGCCGTAATTTATGAAGATGCTCTCGATGGTGGCTATGGTCAATCCTGTCGGGGCTATTTTCTGCTCAAATACCTGGGCTATGAGAATGTGAGTATTTTGCACGGCGGCTATCAAGCCTGGAAAGCTGAAGGTTTAAGCATTACCGACGAATTACCTCAACTAGAACCCAAGCCCTTCCCGCTCCAACTCAATGCCAAGATTTTACTTTCCAAAGAAGATATGTTGAAAGTCTTGGAAGACTCTTCAATTGTGAAGTTGGATGTACGCGATCGCGATGAGTGGATGGCAGAAAGTTCTTCGCCCTACGGTAAGGATTTTTGTCCGCGCAAAGGTCGTATTCCCAACTCGGTCTGGATCGAATGGTACGACTTTATGGATTGTAGCTCAGACATTCCTTTATTCCGCTCACCTGCTGAGGTTTTGGATATCTGCACCAAGGCTGGGATCACCCCCCAAGACCCAGTTTATATATACTGCTTCAAGGGATCAAGGGCATCAAATACCCTAGTTGCCTTGACTTTGGCAGGTTTTACCGATGTGCGTAACTATTTCGCCTCTTGGAATGAATGGTCTAGGGATGCGGTTTTGCCAATTGAGATGCCTGCTTTAGCTACGGTCTAGTTGCTGTTACCAAGTAAGAAATGCCTGCTTTAGCCACGGTTTAAGTTGCTGTTTCCAAGGAAGAAATGCCTTATTCGATCGTGGTTTAGCTCTTGCTAAAGATATATTGAGAATGGTAAGATTTAATCAAATAGAACGTTCTTTCTAAAAGGAAGCTAATCCCATGACCAGTGCCAGCCTAGAACTTCAAGTAGAACCTAAAACCGATGCTGCTACCCCATTGCGTCCCATTAGCAAAGATGGATTGATTGGTTTAGCAGAAAAAGCAAAAGCTGACCCAACTAAGATCGGTACGCTCAAAATCAAGACCGTGTGTGAAGGGCAGTTTCGCAATTTAAGCTATGTGCGCAATTTACCAGAGCATGTTATTGACGAGCCACCAACCCTTTTGGGTGAAGATACTGCTCCCAATCCTTCAGAGGCGGTACTCGCGGCTTTAGGCTCTTGTTTGTCTGTGGGTATTCACGCTAATGCCACCATGCGCGGGATCGTTCTTTCTAAGTTAGAACTAGAACTAGAAGGAGACATAAATATTACTGGCGTTTGGGGCATTGGCGAGCTTTCTAAGAAGCGACTTGGTTTTACCGATGTGCGGGTCAAAGTCAACCTAGAAGCAGAAGGCGTAAGTCGGGCTGATCTAGAAGAATTGGTTGCCCATGCTAATGTTTGGTCTCCAGTTGCGAATACCTTGCGTAATCCAGTGGCAGTCGATGTTATCTTGGCATAGATGGAAGCCTAAAAACTAGACTGTTGCCCAGGAAGTTGAGTGGGGTTGGGGGCGCAGCCCCCATAATGGTTTTGATCATCCAAATTGAGAAAATCATCCCACTAGCACTCAGCATCAGGACAAAATATAAATCTAGACAGAAATCTAGGCAGAAATCTAGACAGAGATGATAAATAAGTAGAGAGTAATTTTAGGACAACAGCATAGGACAACAGCAATGAGTGCGATCGCTTCCAAATTGTACGAATCCACCATAAGTGAAAATTTAGCCCAAAACAGTACCAAGTCTCCTCCAGGAAACCTTAGGGAAAATTTGCAGCAAGCGATCGCTTCTGAATTAGCCCCCCAGGTTAGGGAAATCGATCGAGGTTATTATCCCACTGCATTTATGCATAGGATTGGTGAACTGGGAGCTTTTTCCCAAGCCACTTCAAAGGAATGGGGTGGAACTGGCAAAGGCATATTACCGACTCTACGCGGAATTGAAGCAGTTTCCGAAGTCTGTATGAGTACGGGATTTGTAGCTTGGTGTCAAAATGCCTGTGCTTGGTACGTTCAAAATAGCGAAAGTTCCTATCTACATCAAGAATTATTGCCTAAAGTCTCATCTGGTGAGCAGTTGGCAGGCACGGGACTATCTAATCCCATGAAGCATTTTGCTGGAATTGAAAAGATTAAGCTATCGGCAAAACCTGTCAGTGGTGGCTATGTCTTAAATGGAATGCTGCCCTGGGTTTCAAATATCGATCGAGATCATGTGTTTGCGATCGCCGCGAAACTTGAAGATCATGAAGGCTACTTGATGGCGGTTATCAGTGGAGATTGGCAAGGTTTAACTCTGCGTCAAGATGCGGAATTTATTGCTTTAGAAGGGACTAAAACTTTTAAATGTATCTTCAGGGATATGTTTGTGCCAACGGATTGGATTTTGGCTAATGATGCTGATCGCGATCGCCCTTGCAACCAATACATTCAGACCATTCGACCAGGCTTTATTCTCTCTCAAGTGGGTATGGGATTGGGCATTGTGCGTAGTTGTATTGACTTGATCCAAAGGGAAGATCGGCGCAAAGGTCATATAAATCAATTCCTCGAAGATAGCGCAGAGAAACTCGAACAAGATTTAGCCCAACTGCAATTGCAGTCCTATGGTCTGGCAGAGACGATCCAATGTGGTCGCAAAATTGAACCGAAAGATGTCCTAGTGTCTGTAATTCAAGCCAGAATAGGGGCTTCGGAGTTAGCTTTGCGGGCTTCTCAATCGGCTATGCTTCACGCTGGCGCAATTGCTTATGTAAAAGGTAGCGATTTTGAACGAAAGTTGCGAGAATCTTATTTTGTAGCGATCGTTACCCCCGCGATCAAGCATCTAAAGAAAATGCTGGCTGAAATTTCCTAGCTCACGTTCAGATAACTAAAAAGAGATTAACCAAACTTATGTCAATAACTGCAACACTTCTGGCTGCCAAGAAAACTAAAAATCTCACCTTCGCTGATTTGGAAACCTTGTTAGGACGAGATGAAGTTTGGATTGCTTCGCTATTCTATGGTCAATCTAGTGCTTCCCAAGATGAAGCCGAAAAATTAGTGAATGCTTTGGGATTAGATCGAAGTTTGATCGAAGAATTAACTGCCTTCCCAGTTAAAGGTTTGGGACCAGTAGTACCCACCGATCCTTTTGTTTACCGCTTCTATGAAATTATGCAGATCTATGGATTACCAATGAAGGAAGTAGTGCAGGAGAAGTTTGGCGATGGAATTATGAGTGCGATTGATTTCACCTTGGATATTGAGAAAGTAGAAGATCCTAAGGGCGATCGCGTCAAAGTAACCATGAATGGCAAATTCCTTCCCTATAAAAAATGGTAATTACCTCTAGGAAATCAACTAGGCCTTCAGAAGATTGCTAGAATGGAAAAGCTATTTTTCCAAAACTAAGTTGTCAAAGTATTTATGGTGCAGTTCCTAGACGAATATGAAGTGATCGTGGTGGGTGCTGGTCATGCTGGCTGTGAAGCTGCCCTCGCTGCTGCCCGTCTAGGCGCTAAAACCATGTTGCTTACCTTAAATCTAGATCGGATCGCTTGGCAGCCCTGTAATCCTGCGGTGGGGGGACCTGCTAAATCTCAGTTAGTGCATGAAGTAGATGCCCTCGGCGGCGAAATTGGTAAAATCAGCGATCGCACTTATCTACAAAAGCGAATTCTCAATCGCTCACGTGGGCCAGCTGTATGGGCATTGAGGGCACAAACCGATAAAAGAGAATATGCCCTAGAAATGAAGAAGGTAGTAGAGAACCAAGCGAATCTCTATATCAAAGAAGGCACGGTAGTAAATTTAATCCTAGACCAGCATCAAACTGTAATTGGCGTAGAAACTCAATTTGGCGTTGGTTATGGCTGTAAATCGGTAATTCTCACCACGGGCACTTTTTTGAATGGCTTGATTTGGGTGGGAAATCGTTCGACTCCTGCTGGTCGCTCTGGCGAATTTGCCGTAGCTGGGCTGACCGAAACCCTGAATCAGTTGGGATTTATCACTGGCAGACTGAAAACTGGCACACCCGCAAGAGTAGATAAGCGCACGGTAGACTACAGCAAAATGGAACCCCAGCCATCTGATCCAGAGCAGAACTGGTTTAGCTTTGATCCTACTGCTTGGATCGAAAGAGAGCAAATGAATTGTTATCTCACTCGTACTACTAGCGAAACCCATCGAATTATTCGCGAGAATTTACATCTTACACCCGTATATGGCGGTTTCATTGATGCGAAGGGACCACGCTATTGCCCAAGTATTGAAGATAAAATCGTGCGCTTTGCCGATAAAGAGAGTCATCAAATCTTTATTGAGCCTGAAGGCAGAGACATTCCTGAACTTTATATCCAGGGATTTTCTACTGGGATGCCAGAACAGATTCAGATTCAAATGCTACGAACCTTGCCAGGTTTAGAAAATTGTCAAGTTTTGCGGGCTGCCTATGCGGTGGAATATGATTACATTCCTGCAACTCAATGCTTCCCGACCTTGATGACCAAGTTAATTCAAGGGCTATTTTGCGCTGGTCAAATTAACGGCACTACAGGCTATGAAGAGGCGGCTGCTCAAGGAATTGTGGCAGGAATTAATGCGGCTTTTTACGCTAGCGATCGCCAAATGATTACCTTCCCTCGTCATCAAAGTTACATTGGCACCCTGATTGACGATCTTTGCACTAAAGACCTAAATGAACCCTATCGAATGCTCACCAGTCGCTCAGAATATCGCTTAAGCCTGAGATCTGATAATGCAGATCGTCGCCTTACCCCCTTGGGTAGAGAAATTGGCTTAATTGATGAGCGCCGTTGGCAACTATTTACGCAAAAACAGAAAAATATTGAATCAGAAGTAGAAAGACTACATACTACTAGAGTTAAAGAGCAAGAACCGAATGGAGTCGCGATCGCTGAATTTAGTGGTCAAGCAATTAAAGGTGCAGTTAGCTTAGCAGATTTATTGAGAAGGCAGAGTATCTCCTATACCGACTTACAAACCTATGGTTTAGACAACTCTGAGATCGATCGATTAGAACAAAAAGCAGCAGAAGTAGAAGTCAAATATGCTGGCTATATTGAACGGCAAAAGCACCAAATTAACGAAACTGCACGCCAATCTGAACGCAAACTGCCGACTCCCTTTGACTATTACCAAGTGGAAACGCTCTCAATGGAATCTAGAGAGAAATTAACCAAGATTCAACCTCTAACTATTGGACAAGCCTCAAGAATTGGCGGGGTCAATCCTGCTGACATCAATGCGTTGCTGGTATTCTTAGAAATTTCAAACCGTCGAGATTTAGCTTCTACTTCACCTTAAATGGCGTAAATTTTCCACCCAAACCTTCCACAATTGTGCGAGTATTGGCAACTAGCATTCCCGTGTAGGTTTCAGCTTCGCTCCCTTTCTCTCCCAATCCATCCGTAAAGAGTTTTCTTTTTGCTACATTTACTTTAGCTTCCTTCGCCAATGTATTAATCAACTTGGGATTGATGGTTGCTTCAGCAAATATGGTAGGCACTTTAGCGTTACGGATCACCTTAACCAATTGGGTAACTCGCTTTGGCGTAGGTTGTTCTTCAGTGGAAATGCCGCCGAGGGCAGTTTCTACAGGCAGTCCGTAAGCCTTAGCATAGTAGCCAAGCGCATCATGGGTAGTCACAAGTTTGCGTACAGCCTGGGGAATTGTAGCGATTTGAGATTTAATCCAACTATCTACCTGGGTTAGCCCCACAACTACATTATTGGTATTTTTAGTAAAGGTATCTGCTTTGTCTGGACGTAGGGTAGCTAGATTCTTACTAATCACTTTAGCCATTTCGATGCCATTTTTAGGATTGTGCCAAACATGGGGATCGCTCTCAACTTTCCCATGATCCTTAAACTGTTGTGGTTTGGGAACTGCTATTTCACCTACCGCAATTTTTGGAGCCTTATTAGATGTGGCTTTGATTAGTCTAATCAGGCTAGGCTCAAAGTTATAGCCACCATAAAGTATCAGTTTGGCAGACTCGATCGCTTTACGATCTTCTGGCTTTGGTTGGTACACATGGGGATCTGAGGCAGGACTAAGTAAACATTTAAGGTTCACTGTGTCTTGGGCAATTTGCTTTGTCAAATCACAGAGTACAGTGTGGGTGACAACAACCATAGGTAGATTTTGGGTTTGAGCGAGGAGTGGAAAAGCAGGAAGCGCAGTTATGCAGCCCAATAAAGTTGCTAGTTTGATCTTGATGTGAGACATGGCAATTCAGATAACGATAATCATTATCATAGCTTATTGCTTAACTTTCGCTGCTTTGCCATATAGGCTTCAATTACTTCTACTACTTTTGGCCCTGCTAAATGACCACCACCACCACCAGAATTTTCTAAAAATACTGCCACTACAATTTCTGGCTTTTCAAAAGGGGCATAGCCCACAAACCAAGCATGGTTGGATCTAGGTGGATCTTCGGCTGTACCTGATTTGCCCGCGATCGCAACTGAGCTATTATTCAATCCCTGTCCCGAGCCATAGATTAAAACTGCCCGTAATCCCCTGCGTACTATTTCGAGCGTAGAAGAATGGATGCCCAAAGATTTTCGCCAAGCCTGCGCATTTAGATCGTCTCGCCGCAAATGAGGTTTAATTCTATAGCCACCATTGGCAATTATTGCGCCCATAACCGCTACCTGCAAAGGAGTTGCCTGAAGAAATCCTTGACCAATCGAAGTGTTAATTGTGTTGCCATCATACCAAGCCTCTTTTAATTCCTTTTGCTTCCATTGAGGATCTGGCACAATGCCGCGCGATTCTTCATCTTGCAATTCAATCCCTGTAAGTGCGCCAAAACCGAATTTGCGGGACCAATCTGCCAGGGCATCAATTCCAGTTCTTCTGCCAACTTGCCCAAAAAAAGTATTGCTACTATATGCCATTGCTTCTTCAAAGCCAATTACGCCAAATCCCGCCTTGTTGTGATCCCAAAAAAGAATACCACCCAAATCTAAGTAAGCATAGGTTGCTAGTGAATCGCCAGGTGAGAATTTACCCGATTCAATTCCTGCAACCGTAGTAATAATTTTGAAGGTACTAGCGGGCGGAAAGCCACGCAAAGCCCGATTGAGAAAGGGATTATCTTCAGTTTGCAAGGCTGCCCAAGTAGATTCGCTAATTTTGCCTGAAAAGATATTCGGATCGAAGCCTGGATAGCTTGCCATTGCTAGTACTTCGCCGTTATTTGGATCTAGTGCGACGATACTTCCTTTCATCCCATTCAGAGCTTTCTCGGCAGCAATTTGTAAATCAATGTCAATGGTTAAATAGAGAGGATTTCCTGGCTTTGGTGGTTTTTGTCCTAAAACTCGCAGTACTTTACCAGCCGCGTCTACCTCTACCTGTTGCCCGCCCCAAAGTCCGCGTAGCTGCGATTCAAATGCAGTTTCTACCCCAGCCTTACCGATTTGATCGCGGGATTGATAGCCTTTGCCTTTTAACTTTTTTAGCTCAGCTTCATCTAGAGCGCCTGTGTAGCCAAGCAGGTGAGAAGCAACTTTGCCATAGGGATAGACTCGCACTGCCTCTGGATTGACTTGAACTCCAGGTAAATCCAAGCTCTGCTCGGAAATGCGAGTGATCAGCTTGGGGCTAAGCGCACCTGTGACTCTAACCAGATTAGGAGAGTTATAACCTTCTTGTTCTAGTTTTGCTTGAATCGTCTTGGCTGGCACATCTAAATCTTGAGCTAGTTTAGCGATCGCTATTTCCCACTGATCTCTTTTCTGCGCGATCGGCCAAAGGTTAATCACATGGGCTAGACGGCTAGTGGCTAAGATTTTGCCATTTCGGTCAAAGATGCGTCCCCGCTCTGGTGGTTTGGCAATCAGCCGAATGCGATTATTTTCCGCAAGTTGACGATTTTTTTCTCCTTGGGCAAG
>Ga0163144_10031158_pt1 | contig 10181 bp, 12 predicted proteins | sample OliLak19BULKMAT1_FD_123175 | JGI IMG/M metagenome (GOLD analysis project Ga0163144, IMG submission 123175) | Freshwater microbial mat bacterial communities from Lake Vanda, McMurdo Dry Valleys, Antarctica - Oligotrophic Lake LV.19.BULKMAT1 | ecosystem: Environmental > Aquatic > Freshwater >...
TGCGCTGCTATCCATATGTCGTTCGTCGGGATGGGGGTACCCGTCTTGCGGAGTGCCGCTGCTATCCGACCGAAACGGTCAGCGGTCGTGCGCGTCACTTGGGCCAGCTCGATCCAGGGTTGGCTCAAGAAGTCGTCGAGCGCCGCCAGATTGCGATCGTAGCGGTTGCCGTTCCGAAATCCGAACAGTAGCTCGCCCACGACAACCATCGAGAACGCGATGCGTTCGGCGCTTCGAACCAGGTCGACGACCGTGGCGTTGCCCTTCAGCAGTTCTACATAGGCGTTGGTGTCGAGCAGGCGCTTCATTTCCACAGCTCGTCGTCGACTTGCTCGAGCGAGCGTAGGGAGCGCGAGAGCTTTTCAGCCTGAGCCGTTGATAGGCTGCCGACGAAGCGGTCGACGGCGGTGCCGATGTTGCGGGGCGCCGGTGCATCTTGAATGCCGGCGCCCAGCTTGAGGATCTTGGCGGCAGCCTTGTTGACCGACAGACCTTCTGCCTGGGCGAGCCGCTTAATTTCGGCCAGCACCCTGGGATCCAGGTCGCGCAGGGTGAGCTGGTTCGAGTGCCTCGCCATGTGCCTCATAGTGAGCCGCCAAGCGAGGCAGTCAAGTTTAGCCTAATTGCCTCGAGACCGAGGCCGAAACCGAGTTCGAATCCGAGGCCGAGTCCGAATCCGATCTGGGTATCGGAATCGGGGTCGGGCTCGTGCTGGTTTTTCCGGTGTGTCAGCTTCGCACAGCTGGCGCAGCAAGTGCTTCAGCTCTGAAGCAACGCCTGCGCACGATTCGCTTCGGAAGCATACGCAGCCGCGATGCGGCGGATGGCATCGTCTTTGCACTTGGAGGAGGCACAGCCTCAACCGTGGAACGGGAGCCGAGGTGAGTGTCTGGCTCGAGGAAGGACTTCTGGTGCACGCAAAGCCGAACCGCGATCAATGCTTACGGGGATTAACTGCCTTGCTCGGACTGGTGGCGCTCTCGAGCGCCGCTTGTTCCCAGAACGGCGATGGACCATTGCAGGCGGGCAGAGCCGGGTCGACCGCCTTTTCCTCGCCTGGCGCTGGGGGCTCGGCGGGGGGAATCACGCCCGGCGGCACAACCGGAGGGCTGCCCTCGACCGGTGGCGCCTTGCTGACCGGCAATGGTGGAGGAGCAACGGAGGCAGGAGGTGGCGCAGGCGTGGGTGGCGTGGCCATGACGTGTCCCATGGCTGCAGAGGCGAGCCTATTCGGCGGCCCCGTCGACCATCAGGTCGCAGTCACGTGGAACGTTGTCCAGCGGACGATCAGCCCCATGGCCTACGGGATGAACGGCTTCAACGCATTCGACCCCCAGCAGACCGCGGACCCCGTCTATCTGGCCAATTTACTGCACATGAAGCCGGGCATCGTGCGCCTGCACAACATGGCTGCTGTCGACGACAGCGCGCAAAGTTCGGCAGGCTGGATCAACAGCGCCGCCAAGACCTGGGATGCCCCCAAGATTGTGAAAGCGCTGAAGCCCATGACGGACGTGGGCCTGAACCTCATGATCAACATCCCTCACTGGCCAGACTGGATGGATGCCAACGGTGACTTGAAGCTCGACTCAGACAAGTTCGATGCTTTCGCCGAGTTCATGGCTGAGCTCGTGCGCATCGTTAACGTAGAAAATAATCTCAACGTCAAGTACTGGGAGGTCACGAACGAGCTCGAATACCGATTCGAGCTTCTCACCAAGCCCGAGCAAATGAGTCAGGTCGTCGACCTGTACAACCGAGCGTGCAAGGCGATGAAAGCGGTGGACCCAACAATCCTGACCGGTGGTCCTGCCACCTCGCGAGCGGATCTGAAGGATTTGGCGGGGCGCTTCGTGCGCGGCACCGCGGCGCAGGCGAGCCCAACAACGTTGGATTTCTTCACGTTTCATTCCTATGGTGGGGACGGTAGGAACACTGACGAGGACGCCTACACCGCTGCGGCGCAATGGGTGGGGGGGTACGGCGCCTCGCTCTCCGAGATACTTGCCTCCGAGAGCCCTGCCCGGAAGATCCCCCTTTGGTTCGACGAGTTCGCGGTGACCTACGACTGGCAGAGCGAGGACCCGCGCACCAACAGCAACAAGGGCGCCGTGTGGGACGCGTTGGCCATCACCAGCGCGCTCGACAACGGAGTTGACTGGACCTCAAGCTGGAACGAAAAAGACGGCTTCTATGGCAAAATGGACCCGGACAACAAGCTGCGGGTCACCGCCGAGCTCTACTACCTATTGAACAACTGGCTGGTGGGGCAACGCGTGGAGAGCAGCAGCGACAAGCCCGACGCGGTCGCCGCATTCGCGGTGGTCAGCGGTGAGCGGCACGCCGTTTTGCTCATCAACCGCACCGGTTCAGCACAGGGAGTCGGGGTCGCGATGGCGGGCTGGACGCCGATGCCGACGGAGAAGCTGGTTGTCAGCCGCATCGATGCAGCTGGCTTTCGGCGGAATCAGGCGGAATGGGGTGACCTGTCGAAGGGGCTGAGTCTGCCCGCACACTCCGTCGTCTTGCTCGCCACTGCCGACCTCCAATGTCCGTAGTTTGGTTGCGCGGAAGGAACGGCGGCTCGTCGACTTGCTCCAGCGAGCGTAGGGAGCGCGAGAGCCCTAGTGCCCGCAGCGTTCGGCGAGCTCGTTGACCGAGGCGGTCCCGCGCAGCTGGTCGAGCTGTACGCGCTGCGCACGACAATACCGGACGCATCTCAGGCGGGCGAAGTCACGCTGGGCGCCCGTTTCGATTCCAGCGTGCCACAGGTCGTGGACGTCGCGCTGTTCGAAGGCGAGGACGTGTTCGGCTACTGGAGCAGCGACCCCGCCACGCAGATTCCGCCCCCTCTGCCACCCGAGCCGGTGCTCTATGCGCCTCCGGCGCTGCTTGCAGATAGTTGTGCTCTGGCGGCTGACTTCGAGTTTTTCGGCGCGGTCCGCTACAGCGCTTTCGAGAGCGAGGCGGCAGCCCGAGAAGGCATCACCGGCACCTGGGCCCGCTGCACCGACTACGCGTCATCCGAGCACGTCGCCCTGCAGATCCACGAAGATGGCTCTTGGAATCACGTGGTTCTCGAGGGTGGCAAGCTGGTCGAGCGTCGTGGTTTCGGTCACGAGGGTCACCTGTGGCTGAGTGACGCCGAGGGACGGAAGAACCAGATGTTTGGCAAGTTCAAGGTGGGCATGTATCCGTTCGATCGCTTGGGCTGCTGATGGAAGACGGCACGCTGATCGCGCGCAGCCGGTACGAGGTCAGCTACGAGAGTCAGCTCGAAATGCGGTTGAACCTGCAATACCGGAGCAAATTCTGGCGCGTCGTCGTATCGCGGCAACCGCTGAAGCTCTGGATCTCCGACCGTGGGGACGGTTCCGAGGTCGCGGTATTTTCCGCGCTGCCTTGAGCAGAAGGCGACTTTGCGTTTAGCCCCTGAGCTGCAGCTCAAACTTGCCGCGCTGCTAGTTGGCCACGCCAATCAATCGCACAGCGCTCTCGTCGAATTGGAAGTTTGCGCCGAAGACTGAGTGGCAAGACGCAACGACCTGCCGGCGCTCCTGTTGGCTGTCGACCAGCGTGTGATACCATCGGGGCACGCTACTACGGCCGCTAACGAGCTGACCGGCGACTTGGCGACCTGCGGGCTCAACAGGGCGCACCGAGGGTCGGCTCAACCGCGAGCGAGGCGCCCCAAGCTCGGCAAGCGAGGCCGGGCGAGCGCGACGGCTGCGCGATCGAGCGTGATCAGTGCCGGGAATTGCGCCTGTAAGGTACTCAAGACCGACCAAACTACTTCGAGCTCGGGCGTCAGGTCGAGGTAGGCGAGCGCCTGCGGTAGCTCAGAGGAGCCGAACGCCTTGAACCCTGGATTCATCCAGCTCAGCGCCTTGACAATGCCACGCTTGAAGGGATTCGACAGCACGTCGGTCAGCAGTGCTGTCTTCAGCGCGCTGCCGCGCAACGTCTCGTTGAGCAAGCTATGCCGCTGACGGGTGCTCGGCGCTCCTCCGTCGCTGACCGCCAGACAGCGCAGGGTGGCACCCCAAGTCGGTTTTTGCGAAGTTTCCGGCTCGAGCATGCGCTCGAACTCGCTCCATTCCTGAGCGCTTGGATCCTCGGCGGTGTGCATCGCGATCACGAGCCGGTATCGCCCCACGCCGACTATGGAACTGCTCATCCGCATGCTGGCATCCTTCATCCGTTCGTATCCGGCGCCGTCCGTTGGCGCAACGCGAGTTCCCACCCTAGATCTCTCACCGTGATGGAGACGAATCGATTTCACGAAGCGCAGGCGGAGGCAGTAAACTTGCGGAGAGTATCGGCTTTCCGTCCTCCCTGCTGAAAGGAATTCAGTCCGGTACCCCTTGATGGGGTGGGTCGCCAAGGCAACGAATCAGAGGAGCGGAGAGGTGCCGTGAGCTCCTGCCGGGTCGTGCACACCCGGGCTGCGGGCAGGTGAGGCGCTCGAGGGACGCTGGCTGCGCCGACTGCGGTATGACCGAAGCCGGCGGCACGCCTTGCGGCGGGACGCCGAGAAGGCAACGGGAGGAGCATAAGATTGCAGCTTCACTGCTGGAAGCCAGTTCATGTAGCGAGGGCCATCACTCCGTGAGATCGCTTTCTCGCCAGGCCTTGCAGGTGCTGGGCAGGTATTGAGCCTTGCCTGCCACTAAACAAGGAGTGACGCTAGAGAAGCGCGGCTGATGTTGCGGTGTGTTGGCTGTGAGGAGGTGCTCGTTGCCCCATTTTCGTCTGAACCGTAGGACTGTGCTCAGAGGCGTCGGCAGCGTCGCAATCGCGCTGCCTTGGCTAGAAATCATGACGCCCGAGCGCACTGCTCGAGCAGAACCCTTTCCTGCCACACGGTTCGTTGCAGTGTTCACGCCAGGCGGAACCGTGCTCGACAAGTGGCGTCCGACCGGCGGCGAAACCTCCTTCGCGTTGAGCCCTATTCTTCAGCCGCTCGAGTCGGTTAAGGAACGGTTGTTGATCGTCGATGGCGTGGACATGGCGAGCGCCGTCGGGGATCAAGACGCAGCCGGCAGTATTGCTTGGTTGACGGGTACTCCACGGGTACTCCCCAAATCGGCTCGCCCACGGGCTTTGCTGGCGGGCCTTCCATCGATCAGTCACTTGCCCGCCAGCTCTCCGGGGGCCCGCTCCTCAACAGCCTGGAGCTCGGCGTGCGCTGGGGCACCGGAAAGACGCGTGGCCTGCCTTCGCCGGCCAACATCGTGAACTTTGACGAGCATGTCCATCATCAGCTTGCCGACTTTCGGGATTGCGGCGTCGGTCTGCGGGTCGCCAAGGTTTTGGCTCGCAGAATTGAGGCCCGAGAGCGGATCGTAGTCAGAAGTATCCACGAGCTCCGGTGGAGCGCACTTCCGCAGTGACACGTTTTCCAGCCTGAGCTCGAGCTCGCGAATATGGGTCAGGTGCGCTTCGAGCCGTTGACGGTCCGCTGCGCCCAAGCGCTGAGCAAGCGCTGCATGGCGCTATCTTGTGAGCTCACTGCGGTCGGCACCCTGCAATGGAGCGATACAGAAGCCGGCTACACCCTGCCTTGGCTAGGCCTCGACCAAACTCATAAGTACTATCAGAACGACGGCGGCTACCAGCCTGAAGAGCTGACCACGATCCACAACTGGTATTCAATGCAACACGCTTATCTGATCGAGCAGATGGCGAAAGTCGAGGTCTACGGCGGGTCAATGCTCGACCAGAGCGTCGTCTTCTTCGGTTCGCAGCATCAGAACCCAGCCACGCACTCGAAGGTAGATATGCCTTTCATGCTGGCGGGTAGCGGCGGTGGGTTGAGGACGAACCGTTGGCTGACTTTCGATCATCCGTCCCACAACGATCTACTCGTTTCTATCTTCAATTTGTTCGGGGACCGCCGAACGCGCTTCGGCGACTTCCAATACTGCAGCGGACCGCTTGCGGGGCTCACGTGAAAGCGCGATCCAGTAAGCGTGATGAACAGATGAGCAAGAGCCGCAGCCAAGTCGCCTTTGGATCTGGCAGGTGGACAGCGCGAGTACAACAACAATCTCGAGGTAACGCAGTACGACGTAGAGCGTCAGCATCAGCTTGCGTACTCCTTTGCGTTGGGCCTCAGCCAGGATCCTAAGTCTGTAATGGCCTTGACGGGCTGCGATCCTAATTCGCGAGTAGCGCAAGACTGCCGCGGCCAATTCCTCGAACGCTTCTTGCCCCAGGTTTTTCGGCGTCCCGCCACGCCCGAAGAGCTGACTGAGATGGAGCTGGTGTTCACGAATGGCGAGCAGTTGGGCGGGGATTTTCAAAGTGGCGTGCGTGCAGTGGTGGAGGTAGCGCTGCAGTCGCCCGAACTCTTGTATCTGGTCGAGCTTGGCGATCGGACCCTACCGAGCCCGCCCGGGTTAGTCGCCTTGACATCGTACGAGACGGCAGCGCGTCTGTCGTTTTTTCTCGCAGGTTCTCCGCCTGACGCGGAGCTGATTAGTGTGGCAGCGCAAGCCGGCTTGCGTGCTGCTTCTCAAGTGGAAGCGCAAGCTCGGCGCCTACTGAGCGAACCCGAAGCCCGCGAAGTCGTGCGCCAATTTTACGCTAGATTGATGAATCTGTCCGACGTTGGGGCGCCCGGGTTGCAACGGAATCAACCGACGCATACGCTAGAAATTCTGCAGCTGAGCCTGAAAGAGACCGAGCATTTCATCGATGACGTCACCTTTGGAGTGCAAGGCACCTTCCGCGCGCTACTCACCGAGCCCACGACTTGGGTCAATGGCCCGCTTGCAGCTTTCTATGGGTTGCCTGGGGTTACAGGCGATGCGTTTCAGAAGGTGCAGCTGGATCCGTCGCGACGGGCGGGAATTCTGACGCACTCGAGCTTCCTCACCGCATCTTCCCACGGGTCTGAAACGAATCCGGTGACCCGCGGCACTTGGGTCTTGCGCAACTTACTATGCGTCGCCCCCGAGCCGCCCCCTCTCCAAGTCTTGGTGCCGCCCCCCGTAGTTCTCGGGCCGAATGCAACTGCGCGCGCCTTCGCTACGGCGTGGATCGATGTCTGGAACGAGCACGAAGTCTGGTTACGGGATCGCTCGGTAGTCGTCGTTCGAGGTCAACCGGCATGCCGCTGAACGTCACGCCCCCTCTGGGACTCACGGGGCGAAGCAGCTCTCACTTCACCCGCGTCGTGAGGATGCTCGCGCACGAGCTGGCGATCCCGCTCGAGCTCCAAGTCGTCCACGATCTGATGACGCTCGACGCGGCGACCTACGGCGGGCACCCCGCGCTGAAGATTCCCACGCTCCATGTTGGCACTGCCGCGCTCTTCGGCACAGAGAACATCTGCCGCGAGCTCGCGAAGCTCGCCGGGCGCTCGAACGACTCAAGGGTCGTGCTCCCTCATCAGGTCACGTCCGTCCTTGCGCAAAGTGCGCAGGAGCTCGTGTGGCATGCGATGACGGTGCAGGTGCAGCTCGTCGTCGGGTTACGGCTGGCGAAGCTCCCGGCCGAAAGCATCTTCTTCACGAAGGCGACGACCGGGATGAATGGTTCGCTCGCCTGGCTCGACGAGAGGCTGGGCCAGGTGCTCGCCGAGTTGCCGTCGCCGCGTGATGTCAGCGTCTTCGAGGTGTCGCTGTTCTGTATGGTCGAGCACATCGTCTTCCGACCGACGCTGTCGCTTGAATTATTCCCGCGACTCCGCGGATTTTCTGCGGCGTTCGCTAGCCGCGACTCCGCCCAGCGCACCCCGTTTCAACTCGACCCTGCCCCCACTCCACTGCAGACCGCATGACACCCGAGCTGCTACGTTCCCCGCGACGGCAGTTCGTACTGAAGGGATCTGCGTGATGCGGACATCCGGCATTCAAACGATGGCAAGCGTCATCTTCCGCGCAGCGTCCGATCAGGATGTTCCGGCCATCGCAGCGCTGCATGCGGAGAGTTGGCGCTCCACGTACCGCGGCGTCTTTCGGGACGCCTTCTTGGACGGAGATGTTCACGAGGAGCGACGGGCAACCTGGGCGAAGCGACTGGCGTCGCCGGTAGACGGACAAATCGTGCTGCTGTGCACTGAGCAGGACCTGCTGCGAGGCTTCCTTTGCGCCTACGCGCAGGCGGACGCCGGGTGGGGGGCGTTCATCGACAATCTGCACGTGGTGCCCGAAAGCAAAGGCTCCGGGATTGGCACGAGGCTCCTGCACATGGCCGCTAACTGGGCCGACACGAAACGTCCCGAGCTGCCACCGTACCTTTGGGTCGTCCAGGAGAACGTAGCAGCGCAGCGGTTCTATAGTCGAAGGGGGGCAGACCAGCGAGAAACGGTGATTCTCGAAAACCCTTGCGGTGGCTCGGCGAAGTACGTCCGGTACGCGTGGGAGGATCCGGCGCACATGATCACCCAGTGCGCGACGCCGGGCGCCCGGCGCTCTGGCGGATAGCAAGCGTCGTCGTCCAGCGACACCTCGAAGACGCCGCTGTAGCCAGGGCTCGCGCGCGTTATGGCTGAAGCTCGCAGGCGCCGAAGGAGAGTTGCTGGCGTTCGATCGTCCAGAGCAGGTCGGCCAGTGCTGCCACGCCTTCGGGTATTGGGTCGCAGCTGGCGCCTGCGGCGCAGTCGTTGCCCACGTCGACCACCTGGCCGTCGATGTCGATGCGGCGAACGGAGCCGTCGACGGGGCGCGTGTCCCCGCCGTACAGCACGGGTGCAGCCGCGATGGCGGCTTGTACATCGGCGTCCGCCAGCGCCGAATTTAGCTGGGGGACGTTCACCGGCAGTCCCAGGTTGCACTTTTGGAGCAGCGAGTTGCAGGTGGCGGTGGGCTCGCCGCCATTCGGCCCCGTTTCGTGGTGGAACGTATTGCAAGGCTTGATGGAGCTCTGGGCTTGCGTCGCCACATGACCGCCGTCGCGTCGCCAGGACACGGGCAGCGCCGCGCACTCGCAGCCATTCGGGTTACCTGCGTCGCCGCCTTCGCCTGACTGCGCGCCGCCTTCGCCTGACTGCGCGCCGCCTTCGCCTGACTGCGCGCCGCCCACCGAGCTGCCGGAGCCCGCAACGCCAGCCGCCGAGCCGCCAGCCGAGGAGCCTGAGCCGCCCGACGATGCACCGCCAGCGGCGCCGCTCGGGTTCGGGTTGCTGTTCGCGCCGCAACCAACTCCGAGCAGCGCCAATCCCCAAGTTGCCAGAAAGATTCGGGTCACGAAGTGAGCTTAGCCGCAGATGGCGCGTCACGCATGCGACAGAGCGTGCTTAGCGGCATCGTCGCGGATATCGGAGCCTTTGAATCAGCGCGTCGGCACGCGCGATAGGGCGGCGACACCAGCGGCCACCCCGACTACGTGGCTTAACCTTGCTGTGGAAGCTAATGCTGCTGCGCGGGCTCGTTTCACGAAATTGGAACCAACTCCACCACGAATTCATTAGTTATTGCATAAGAAAACCGGATCGCCGGAATCGGCATTGACCACTTGAATGAGCAGTGCCGGCACGTACGCGGGTGGCCGCAGGCAATTCTCATCGCAAGCGGAGAGGAGCGTGGCACACCACACCAGCGCACAGCAGATGGGGAATGCAGCACCCACCGGCAACGCTTGGCGAGCAGCTGGTGCGTGCCGTCCCGTTCGACGCTATCCAGCTTGAGCTTGGCGCACTTTGGGCGTGTTAGCGCGCTCGGCGTCCACTGCACTCCAGCAGGATGACGCCACCGGCCCAGACGAGGGAGCAGGTGGGAGCACCGAATTACCTGACGATGGGTTTGACGACTGCCTTGCCGTCCTTGATCACGATGTCGAAGTCGATCTTGCGGTTCTTGTGTTGCTCGCGCAGCTTGGCTTCGGCTGCGCGAATCGACCTAGCCAGACCTTCCAAGCTCACAGCGCCTTCCTTGGTTTGTTGCTTGGCCTGTTGAAGACGGCTGTGGAGGTCGCGGATGCGCGTTTCGTCTACGCCGGCGGCTGAGCTCGACGCTTGTACTGCCGGCTTCGCCGGCGGGCGTACTTGAGCTGGTGGCTGCGGTGCCGGGGCCATCGGGACTGTCGGGGCCATCGGGACTGTCGGGGCCATCGGGACTGTTGGGGCTCTCGGGGCTGCGGGCGGAGGTGCCGCTACTGCTGTAGCTAGGGGACGTGGCGGTGGCGGGCTCACTAGTTTTGCGGGTGAGAGTGCAGGCTTGACGGGTGAGGGAGCA
>Ga0163144_10031159_pt1 | contig 10181 bp, 5 predicted proteins | sample OliLak19BULKMAT1_FD_123175 | JGI IMG/M metagenome (GOLD analysis project Ga0163144, IMG submission 123175) | Freshwater microbial mat bacterial communities from Lake Vanda, McMurdo Dry Valleys, Antarctica - Oligotrophic Lake LV.19.BULKMAT1 | ecosystem: Environmental > Aquatic > Freshwater > Lake...
CGATCCGCCCGTCCGCGACCCGGTAGATGTGGATCTGCTCGGTCGCGACGGTCTTGCCGGTGGCGCCGATCGGCGCGTGCGCGAACGCCAGGTCGCCGCGGTGGGTGCCGGTCATCTCGCCGCGCACGACCACGCGGTCGCCGCTCGCGATCACGTCCTGGACGGCGAGCTGGAGGTCGGGGAAGCCGGCCCGGAGCTTGCCCATGATCCGCTCGAACCCGGCCCGGCCCTGGGCCTCGGGGATCGCGGCGTGGTTGACGCAGTCCTCGGCCATCAGGGCGGCGGCCCCGGCGAGGTCGCCGGCGTTGGCGCGGGCGACGTGATCGAGAACGAGCTGCCTGGCATCGGTGGTGGTGGTCATGAACCCAGGGCGTTCCATGGCCACGGAACAACGTTCCGCCGGCGCGACGTCACGGGAGTGGGGCGAACCCGCAGAAGGTGCCCGTGCGGATCGCCGCCTCGAGGTACCGGCCGAGCTCGGCGTCGACCTCGGCGATCCGGCGGATCGCGTCGCGGATCCGGCGCTGGACGTTGATCCGCGCGCGCTCGACGTGGGACGCAGCGCGGCGGGACCGGCCGCCCAGGCCGACGGCACCCGCGAGCTGCTCGGTGAGCGCGTCGAGCTCGGCGCGGGCCCGCTCGGCGCGGCCGAGATCGTGCCGGGCCTCGGCGTCGTCGAGGTCGCCGCGCAACGCGATCGCGCGCGCCTTGTAGGCGTCGCGCGCCCTCGCGTCGAGGATCTCGCCGGCGTCGCCGCGGTCCTCGGCGCCGACCAGCTCGGAGACGTGGACCTCCTGGCCGGCGGCGTCGAGCAGGCGCTCGAGGTAGGCGAGGCCCTTCGAGGGCGCGAGCGCGTGGTCACGGCCGCGCCAGGACACCCGGACGCGCTCGGCGTCGGTGCGGATCACCGGGGAGGCCGTCGCGGGCACTCGGACCTCGCGCTCGGCACCCGGCAACGCCCGCTCTGCGCGGGCGATGTAGTGCGGCGCTTTCAACGCGCGAGCCAGCGCGAGGCCGCGCTCGAGGTGCTCGATCGCCTCGTCGCGGCGATCCAGCAGCAGCAGCGCCTCGCCGACGACGATGTCGGCCGGGCAGTAGCTGCCGCTGCCCGCGGGCCCGATCGCCATCGGGTAGTGGCCGGCGCCGACCAGGACCATCGGCAGCAGCCGCGCGGCCTGCTCGCGATCGCCGAGGCGCAGCGCGGCCTCGATCGCGAGCTGGCTGATGATCAGGGCCGGGTTGGGCGGCACCGTCGCGAGCGCGTGGCGCGCCTCGTCGTCGCGGCCGAGCACCGCGTGGACGAACGCGATCGGCCCCGCGGCCGCGCCGCCCGACCGGCCGAACAGCTGGATCACCTCCTCGATCACGTCGGCTGCCCGGTCCGGCACCGGATCGGCCTGGAGCATCGACAGCGCGAGGAACACGACGCACGTGCGCGCGCGGTCGATCCCGTGCTCCAGGGACAGCTGCCGCGCGAGGGCGGCGTGCCGCGCCGCCTCGTCCAGCTGACCCCGCAGGATCGCGCGCCCGGCGCGCAGGACCGGCGTGCGCCAGCGGAGCTGCGGCGCGTGGTACGGCGCGAGCAGCGCGGTCACGTCGTCGAGCGCCCGATCGCTACCGGCGAGGTCGCCGAGGCAGTGGCGCAGGGTGATCATCCAGGTCGCCTGCTCGATCGCCTCGAGCGGCAGCCCCAGCCGGTCGGCGACGGCGATCGACTCGAGGCACACCTCGAGCTGCGCGGTGTACGGCTCGAGGTAGCCGAACGTGTGGCCGCGGAACCGCAGCGCGAACAGCAGCGCGTCGTCGTCGTCGAGCCGCCGCGCCATCGCGATCGCCTCCTCGGACATGTCGAGCGGGCGGCGGTCGACGCGGTCGATCGGTGGCGACAGCGCCGTCGCCAGCCGCGCGAGCAGGCGCGCCCGGATCGGCGTGTCCGCGGAAGGCAGCGCGGCGGTCGCCTCCTCGAGAATCTCGACCATCGCGGGATCGCGCCGGCCGCTCGCGAGCTCGGCCGCGTGCTCGAGCGCGGCGCGCGCGAGCAGCTCGGGATCGCCGAGCGCGCGGGCGATCCCGAGCGCCGCGGTCGCGTCGCGCTGACCCGCGCGCGTGTCGCCCGAGCTCCGCCGCGCGGTGGCCGACGCGAGCCGGAGCTCCGCGGCGTCGCGGCCGGCGCCCTGGCCGATGCCTTCGAGCACGCCGACCGCGGCATCGAGCAGGGCCGCGCCGTCCTCGAACGCGTACAGGCGCGTCGCGCGATCGGCGGCCGCGCGGGCAGCGGCGATCGCCTCGCTCGCGTACGCGGGATCACCGGCGGCGCCGCGCAGGCGGTGGTGCGCCGCGCGTCCGCCGGTGGGATCCGCGGGATCGCTGGCGAGCCCGGCCGCGCGATGGAGCGCGGCCCGGTGGGACAGAGGCGTCGCGGCGTAGACGTGGTCGCGCAGCAGGACATGGGTGAACGTCCACCCGCCGGCGTGCGCGGTCACGACGCCGGCCGCGGCGGCCTCGCGCATCGCCGCGGTGACCGCGTCCTCGTCGACGCCGGCGATCGCGATCAGCGCCGAGCGCGCCGCGTCCCGGCCCAGCACCGCCGCCGCCTCGAGGACCGCGCGCGACGACGGGCTCACCAGCGCGAGGTGATCGCGCAGCACCGCGTCCACGCCCGCGGGCGCCGCGCCGCGATGGCGCGCGCGCAGCGCCTCCTCGACGAACAGCGGGTTGCCCTCGCTGAACGCGAACAGCGCGGCGCCGTCGCCGCCGCGCCGGCTCGCCCACGCGCCGACCTCGTCGGCGGTCAGCCGGCGCAGCGGCCGCACCTCGGCGTGTCGCGCCGCGCGCGCGAGCCGGTGCGCGACCTCGGGCCGCGTCGCGAGCTCGCCCTCGCGCCACGCGCCGATCACCGCGATCGCGGCGCGTGGCAGCTCGCGCGCGAACAGCCCGAGCAGATCGAGCGACGGCAGGTCCGCCGCGTGGAGGTCGTCGAGGATCACCGCGATCGGCGCGCGCGTCGACAGCGCGACCAGCGCGCGCGCCACCGCGTCGAGCAGCGCGAACCGCTCGGCGCCGCGGTCCGAGGCCTCGGCCGCGCGCGCCTCGCCCCACTCCGGGACGAGCGTCGCGATCCGGGCCGCGCCCACGAGGTCGCGCACGTCGAACGCCGCGGCGGCCGCGCGCAGGACCTGCAGCCACGGCCAGTACGAGGGCGCGCCGCCGGCCTCCCAGGCGGCGCCGGCGAGGACCGTGAGCCCGGCCGCCTCGGCCCGGGCTCGCGCGGCGTCGAGCACCGCGGTCTTGCCGAGGCCGGCATCGCCGGTGACGAACACGGCGCGGCCGCGACGCGCGAGCGCGCTCGCGATCGCGTGATCCGCGAGCCCGAGCTCGTCCTCACGCCCGATCAACTCCACCGCGCGAGCCTATCCTGGAGCGCCCTCCCGGAGTCGCACCGGGTTGTACGCGGGTTGCAATCGCGTGCCTCGCTGTTCGGCCAAGGGCGCAGACGAGAGTTGCGGGAGAGGAGGGAGTTGAACCCCCAAGCCCTTGCGGGCGTCCGTTTTCGGGACGGTTGCCATCACCACGTTGGCTTGCTCTCCCAGTCGCAGGTCTCCAGCGGAATCGAACCCTGTACGCGCGGTCTTGGAGGCCAGCGCAGCTCCCAGACGAGACCCAAAGGATTGGTACCGGAGCTCGGAATCGAACCGAGCGAGCGCGGCATGTGAGACCGCCCTGACCCCAGGTGCACCCCGGCAGAAAAATTCGCGCAGTACCCCGAGGCGGAATCGAACCGCCATCGATCGCTTATCGTGCGATCGCTCGACCGTTGAGCTATCGGGGTGTGACGCGAGGTCGGCGGGGATCGAACCCGCACCTTCCGCTTAACAGGCGGTCGCTCGTCCACTCGAGCTACGACCTCAACTGAGCTCCACGTCGGAGTCGAACCGCCGGTGGCCGCTTACGGGGCGGCTGCCTCCCACGAGGCGGCATGGAGCAAGCACGGTTGGCCGGATGGGATTCGAACCCACCTTCGACGGATTAAGAATCCGTTGCAGTAACCAGCTCTGCGACCGGCCAATGAACTGCAATGAACGCGACGAGACTGCCACTCTGGACAGACGAGTAGAGAGCCCAGGATTCGAACCTGGATTTGACGGGTCAGAGCCGTATGTCCTGCCGTTGGACGAGCCCTCTATTGGATTTCGGTGAGCCTCGACGACCACCGGAAAAGATCACCGAAAAGCACCGAGCCCGCCTTTTTGAGGGCGGGCTCGTCGAGGAAACTGTGGGATCAGCTTCTACGATCGAGCGCGCGCCACCTTCACCTGCCAGGACTTCTGACAGCGGGTCGAGATGATCGTATTGGAAATCAGGTGGCGCATTGGCGTGTGCTCTTATCTAGCAATCCCATCCTTCGCAGTCAACGAATATGTTCTACCGCAGCTCGCGCTTGAGGATCTTGCCGGTCGGCCCCTTGGGCAGCGCGTCGCGGAACTCCACGATCCGCGGGTACTTGTACGCGGCGAGCTTCTCCTTCGTGTACGCGATGATCTCCTCGGCGGTCGCGGTGTGGCCGGCCTTGAGCGCGAGCACCGCCTTGACCTCCTCGCCGTGGCTCTCGTGCGGCACGCCGATCACCGCGGCCTCGGCGACCGCGGGGTGCCCGTACAGCACCTCCTCGATCTCGCGCGGGTACACGTTGAACCCGCCGCGGATGATCATGTCCTTCTTGCGATCGACGATGTAGTAGTAGCCGTCCTGGTCGCGCTGCCCGACGTCGCCGCTCTTGAACCAGCCGCCGTCGATCGACTCCGCGGTCGCCTCGGGCTTGCGCCAGTAGCCCTTCATGATGTTGTGGCCGCGGATCTGGATCTCACCGGGCGTGTCCGTCGCGGTCACGACCTTGTTGGCGTCGTCGACGAGGCGGAACTCGACGCCCCAGATCGGCTTGCCGATCGAGCCGACCTTCTTCTCGCCCTTGGGGTTGAACGACGCGACCGGCGACGTCTCCGACAGGCCGTAGCCCTCGAGGATGTCGGTCTTGAACTTGGCGTCGAACGCGTTCATCACCTCGACCGGCATCGCGGCGCCGCCCGACGCGGTCCGCTGCAGCGAGCTCAGCAGCTCGGCGGTGACCTCGGGGTGGTGCAGCAGCGCGAAGTACATCGTCGGCACGCCGGCGAAGAACTTCACCTGGTGCTTGGCGATCAGCTGCGCGGCGCCGAGCGGGTCGAACCGCGGCATCAGCACCAGCGTGCCGCCGCCCCGGATCGTCGCGTTCTGCATGACGGTCTGGCCGAAGGAGTGGAACAGCGGCAGCACCACCAGCACCACGGCCTCGTGGGGCTCGTAGCCGTGCGGCAGCTGCTTCATGTACTCGGCGTTGTAGAACAGGTTGAAGTGCGAGAGCTCGGCGCCCTTCGGCTTGCCGGTCGTGCCCGAGGTGTAGAGGATGACCGCGGTGTCGTCGGGGTTGGTCGCCGGCACCTCGGCCACGGGCTGCGCCGCCATCGCGAGCGCGGCGAAGTTCTTCGCGCCCTCGGGCGCGGTCATGTCGGCGCGGTCCGCCTTGACGACGATCAGGTGCTTGCACGTCTCGGCGCGCGCGAACCCGGCCGCGCCCGGCTCGTAGAAGCCCTCCCACACCACGAGGACCTGCGCCTCGGAGTCCGCGAGGTGGTACGCGACCTCGTCACCGGTGAGCAGCACGTTGAGCGGCACCACCGGGCACGCCGCGTAGAACGATCCGAAGTACGCGATCGTGAACTGCGGGACGTTGGGCAGCATCAGCGCGACGTGCGACCCCGGCTGCACGCCGAGCTGGCGCAGCGCGCCCGCGAACTTGCGGGCGAAGCCGTCCACCATCGCGTACGGCAGCGTGGTGTCGTTGATGATGATCGCGGGCTTGGTCGGATACTGCTTCGCGGCTTCGGCGAGCAGCGTGGCCAGGTTCAGGCTCATGAGATCCCCCTCGTGTGAGGGGCGATCCTATACGCGCAATCACCCCCCGCTGGGGCGGAACTCGAACGGATAGCTCGACACCTTCACCGCGCCGGACTTCGGCTTGGGGAACTCGATCCCGCCGATCACGTCCGCGACGCACGACGAGACCTCCGGAGAGACGCCCGCGGCCTTGGCATCGGCGACGGTGCCGTTGGCCTTGATCGTCCACGTCGCGTCCACCTTCCCCTCGAGCGCGGGCGCGGCGAGCAGCTCCTTCTCGTAGCAGTACTTGATCTTCATGAGGTTGCGCTTGAGGTAGCGGCGGATGACCGCCGGGTCGAGCTCGCCGGTCACGGTCGGCTGGCCGATTCGAACACCCGGGCCGTCCGTGGACGCGGCTCCGGCGCGCGCGTGGTCGATCGGCTCGCCGATCGCCACGGTGGTCGCGTGCCCGTCGACGAGGGTCGCGATCGCCCCGATCAACGCGCCCGCGGTGAGCTCGCCGTCGAGGCGGATCCGCACCGGCAGATCGCGCAGCGCGTCCACGCTGGACGTCGCCTCGAACGCCTCCTTGACGCCGCCGGACTTGCCGTCCCAGGTCCAGGTCGTCGCGTCCTCGGTCGCGCCGCGGTACGCGCTGCCGCGCGCGCCGTCTGGGCTGAGCGTGAAGCCGAGCTCGGGCAGGTCGGCCGCGCGGTTGCCGGCGAGGAACGTGAACGACACCGCCAGCGTCTGGGCATGCGCGCCGTCGGTGGTGACCGCGAGCAGGCTCTCGGGCAGCGCGGACATCACCTCGACCACGCGCGCGGCCGGGGCGCCGGCATCCGCGAGCACGAGCGGGATCTGCGCGCCGCAGCTCGGCGCGGCCTTCACCGATGTCCCGCGCAACCCGGCGCGGGTCACGCGGGGACCGCTGAACCCGTAGCCACCGCCGACGCCGATCGTGCCCCAGCCGTCGCCGGCCTCGCACGGATCGCTCGCCGCGCCGAGGATGCCCGCGGCCTTCGCGGCCGCGATCGCTTCCTCGCGTGCCTGGTCGTTGGTCTTCATCCTGTACGAGCCCTCCGCGCGGTCCGAGTCCTTCTTGCCCATCTTCCCTTCGTCGAGCGTCATCGCGATGCCCACGTCGGCGGTGTCGTCGAACGAGGGCGCGGGCGGCGGCGGCGGCGTCAGCGCGGTCACCGCCGCCGCGAGGTCGGCGACCTGCGCGACCGGCTCACCCTTCAGGTCCGCCGCCGCGAACCCGCCGAGCACAGCGCCCTCGAGCTTCGTCGCGGACAGCGAGCCGTCCTTCGCGATCACGATCGCGACCTTCGAGGTCACGCGATGCGCCACGCCTTCGGGCGCGCGCACCAGTTGGAGGCCCTCGGGCTCCGGCTTCGCGGCTCCCGAGCCGCGCGCGGCCGGATCCGGCCGCGGCTCCGCCTCGTGGTCCTTCGAACATCCCGCGATCACGATCAACCCCGCCAGCAGCACGCCCCGGATGTGCATGCCGGCAGCGTACTTCAACCGCCGGTGGGCGCGAACGTGAACGGGTACGAGACGGTGACCGGCTTGCCGTCCTTCGGCTTCGGGACCTCGATGCCGACGAGGAACCCCGCGATGCACGACTCGACCTCGGGGTCGACGCCGGTGGCGGCTGCCTGCGTGATCGACCCGGTGGGCGTGATCGTGAACGTCGCGGTCACGGTGCCTTCGATCGCCGGCTTCGCGAGCAGCACGCGCTCGTAGCAGAACTTGAACTTCGGCTGGTTCCGCCTGAGGTAGCGGCGCAGGGTCGCCTTGTCGTAGCCGCCGTCGATCGTGGGCTGGCCCAGCGTGAGCCGCGGGACCACGGCCGGTCGGCCACGCGACGACGAGTTGGTGCCGTAGCCGGACGCCGCGTAGACCGGCTCGCCGATCGAGATGGCGTTGACGTTGGCGGCGAGCAGCGCCGCGATCGCCGTGAGCAGCGCGCCGGTCGTGAGATCGCCGTCGATCCGGATCCGCACGGCCTGCGCGCCGAGCAGCGCGCCGACCGCCTGGCCCTGGTGGTACGCGCCGCCGAGCCCGGCGAGATCGCCGCTCCATGTCCACGTCGCGTCGTCGGGGTTCACGCCCCGGTACGCCGCGCCGCGGACGCCATCGGGCCGGACCGTGAACCCCAGCTCGACCGTGTCCGGCTCCGGTGGCAGCGAGCCCGGGATCTGGAGGAACGTGATCAGCAGCGGCCGCGCCGTGGCGCCGCCGTCGGTGGTGACCGCGAGACTGGCCGAGGGCAGCGACGCCAACAGCTCGACCAGCTTGGTCGCGGGCAGGCGCTCGTCGGCGACGACGAGCGGGGTGGTGTCGTGGCACGACCCGATCGCCGCGCGCGTGCCGATCAACCCCGCGGGGATCGGGCCGCGGCCGTGGCCGATCGTGCCGTAGCGGCCGGTGCCGATCGTGCCGTAGCCGGTGTTGCCGCCGGGACCGAACCCGGCGCGGCCGTAGCCGAAGCCGCCGGACATCTCGCCGGGCTCGTTCCCGAGCAGGCCGCCCATCTCGCCGTCGCCCCAGATCGCGCACGGATCCCCGACGCCGCCGTCGCGCAGCGTCGGGACCACGCCGCCCTGCGTGCGCTTCGCGATCACGTCGCGATGGAGCGCGGCGATCTGGTCGCCGAGCTCGCCCAGCGGGATCGGCGCGTTCATCGTGAGGGCGACCAGGTCGACGTCGCCGGGCTCGGCTTGCGGCACGAGCGTCGCCTCGCCGTCGGCCTTCACGACCACGAGCACCGTCGTGGTCGCGAGCTGCGTCACCGCGAGGTCGGCGGCCGGCGGCGCCACCACGGACTTCGGTCGCGGCATCGCGTCGGGCGTCGCGTCGGGACGACGCTCGACGCGCGGCTCCGGCTTCGGCTTCGGCGACGGCTGCTTGTCGTTCGAGCAGCCGAACAGGACGAGCGCGGCGAGCGCGGCGGTCCTCATCGGTCAGCCTCCCGCCGGGGCGTAATCGATGATCTGCTGCGCCTTCGACGTCTTGCCGTCGGTGGGCGCAGGCAGCTCGATCGTCTTGACCCCCCCGGCCACGCACGAGGCGACCGTCGCGCGGGCGGCGAGCGTCTCGCTCTGCGCCAGGTACACGTGGCCGCGCTGGCCGATCACGGTGGGCTCGGTCGGCGTGGCCGCCGCGAGCACGTCGGGGGTGAGCGCGCCGACGTCCTTGCGCGGGAGCGACACGACGGTCCCGTCCGCGTGGACGACGATCAGCATCGACGCCGAGACGTCGTGCGTGACGGCGTCGGGCACCGACACGAGCTGCAAACCAGGCGCGAGCACGCGCGGCTCGGGCGCTGCGGTCGCGGGAGCGGGCCACGGGTCGCGTTTCTTCGGCGGCAACGGCTCGCGCTCGACGCACCCGGCGAGCAGCAGGAAGGAGACCGCGACTCGCACGCTGTGCATGCGGCCTAGCCTACCTCGAAGGTCATCCCCGCCGCGCGCAGTCGCTCGACCAGCGGCATCCCCATCGCGCTCGCCGGCGTGAGCACGCCGCCCGGCGTGGGCAGCGCGTCCTTCGCGAGGCACAGCGCGGCCTCGGACAGCATCACCGCCGTCGAGCCGTAGCCGGGATCGCGGCGATCCTCGACGCGCGCCTGGAGCTGCGTGCCGATCGTGGTCTCGCCGAGGAGGCGCACCGTGAAGTGTCCGGCGGCGCGCTGCTCCGGTGTCGGGCCCTCGCCGGGCGCGGGCAGGCGGCGCTCGACCAGCCGGCGCAGGAACGAGAGCTGCGACGCGGCGACCAGCCCGCCGAGCGCGGCGGTGAGCGCGGTCGCGGCGACGAACCCGCGCACGCCGGCCGGCAGGCTCATCGCCTCGGTGTAGCGGAACCCGTCGCCGTACGGATAGCCGGCGACGGCGTTGCTCCGCCGCACCACGCGCGTGTTGATCGCGGCCATCACGAACGGCGCGGTCCAGCGGCCGAGGCGCGGCTCGTGCCGCACGCCGCGCTGGTCGGCGCCGTCGGGGCCGCCGCGGCGGGGCGTGGGATCGAGCGCGTACGGATCGCCGAGCAGCTTGCGCAGCGAGCGATCGTGCTTCGCCAGGTCGAGCATGTTCAGCATGCTCGCGACCGTGCCGCCGCTGAACCCGCCGCTCGACTCGCCGAAAAACGCGTTCACCTTCGCGAGCTGCTCGCTGCGCGCCTTCGCCGCCTCGTGGAGGATCAGCACGCCGAGGTCCGACGGGATCGAGTCGAACCCGCAGGAGTGGACGATCCGCGCGCCGGCCGCG
>Ga0163144_10031160_pt1 | contig 10181 bp, 9 predicted proteins | sample OliLak19BULKMAT1_FD_123175 | JGI IMG/M metagenome (GOLD analysis project Ga0163144, IMG submission 123175) | Freshwater microbial mat bacterial communities from Lake Vanda, McMurdo Dry Valleys, Antarctica - Oligotrophic Lake LV.19.BULKMAT1 | ecosystem: Environmental > Aquatic > Freshwater > Lake...
ACGCACCCTTTTCGAGGCCGACCTCCTCAATTTCGTGACGCTTTGCGGCTTTTCCGAGGAGCTGTTCACTAACAAGGAATACATCAAGAGCCACGCGCCGATGCGTGGCGGCCACCCGTGCCCTGGCGCGCTGGTCTATTCCATGGCCGAGGGGCTCGTGATCCCGACCACGCTCCAGGGCACGGGCCTCGCCTTCCTGTCGATGGGCTTCGACATCAAGGGCCCGACCTATGTGAACGACACGATCCATGTCGAGATCGAAGTCACCGAGATCAAGCCGACCTCCAAGGATCCATCGCGCGCGCTCGTGCGCACCACCAACCTGGTCAAGAACCAGAGGGGCGAGACTGTGCTGGTCTATACGCCGTTGCGCATGATGCAGGGCCGATGAGGGGCACCGAGATGGCCAAGGTCGCGGTCGAAAAGGAAGGCGCGACCACGATCGTCTCGATCGACCGTTTTGCCGAGGCACGCAACGCCGTCGATCCCGAGACGGCGATCATGTTGCGCGAGGCGTTTCTGGCTTTCGACGTCGATGACAGTCAGTCGGTCGCGATCCTGACCGGCCGCGGCGGCACCTTCTGTGCCGGCTACGATCTCAAGGTAGCGGCCGGCCGCGAAGGTCCCTCGTTGCACGATCCACCCCTTCATGATCCCGGGGGGGCCGGCCCGATGGGACCGACGCGCCATCTTCTCTCCAAGCCGGTGATCGCCGCCATCGAAGGCTACGCCGTCGCGGGCGGCCTCGAGCTGGCGCTGTGGTGCGACCTGCGTGTTGCGTCGGAGAGCGCGAAATTCGGCGTCTTCTGCCGGCGCTGGGGCGTGCCCCTGATCGATGGCGGCACGGTGCGTCTGCCGCGCCTGATTGGCCACAGCCGCGCCCTCGACATGATTTTGACCGGCCGCGAAGTCGGCGCCCGCGAGGCCTTCGACTGGGGCCTGGCCAATCGGCTGGTGCCGGAAGGGCAGGCGCTTGCCGAGGCCAAGGCATTGGCCGAGCAACTCGCGAAATTTCCCCAGACTTGCCTGCGTTCCGACCGCCGCTCGTCATACGACCAGTGGGCGCTCGACGTGCCGGCGGCGCTGGTCAACGAGGCCCGGCGTGGCATGCCGGCCTTGCAGGCGGAATCCCGCAAGGGCGCGGCACGGTTCGCCGCCGGCAAGGGCCGCGGCGGAAACTTCGGCGATATTTGATCGGCCTTGCCCCGGCAGGACCCTCAAGTACACTGAAACCGTGCGCATTTTCGTTGCCCGCTCTGTCGCCGTGGTCTGCCTGCTCGCCACCCTGCTGTGGACGGTGTTGCCGGCGGTCGCGGTGACGTGCGTCCTTCCCGGGCAAGCCGCGAGCGGGGCGAGCGACTGTCCCGGTTGCTGCGAGGCCGGGATGCCAGCCGGCGGTGGCGTGGTTTGCATCGGTTGCCAGGTTGGTGTGGAGGCGGACGGCGAGACGCCGCGCCGCGCCGTTGTTACCCGGATCGCGTGGCTTGCCCCTGCCGCGCCCGGTTTCGTCGGCCTCGATCTCGCGCAGGCCGATCCGCCGCCGCGTTTGACCGTTCTTTGAGACTGAGTCGTTCTCAAGACAACGGAGATCAACATGAAGCATATCGTTCTATCGGCTTTGTTCCTGCTGTTCGCCTTCGGCACGACGGCGCATGCCGCACAGCCTTGCTGTGACGACAGCCCGTGCTGCGCAGAAGGCGGCGATTGCTGCGACTGAGCATGACGGTGGCGCCCGCCTCCCTATCGTCGAGGCGGGCGCTATCCGACGCCAGCAACCTTCGCGCCGCATGATAACTCTGGCGACCGACGCCGAAGTGGCACGCTATCGCGAGGACGGCGCGGTTTGCCTGCGCGGCGCTTTCTCCGCCGACTGGATCGAGCGCCTGCGCGCTGCCATCGACGACGACATCGCCGCCCCAGGGCCGATGGTGCGCATCAATACGCCGGCCGGCGCACCGGGGCGCTTCTTCGTCGACTTCCAGCTCTGGCAGCGGCACGCGGCGGCACGGGACTTCGTCCATGGCTCGCCCGCCAAGGAGATCGCGGCACGCCTGATGGGCGCCAGCGAGGTCGTCTACTATCACGATCACCTGCTGGTGAAGGAGCCGGGCACGCAGGAGCGCACACCCTGGCATCACGATCAGCCCTACTATCCGATCGACGGCGAGCAGATCGTCTCGCTGTGGCTGCCGCTCGATCCGGTCGATCGCGCGACCTGCGTCGAGTACGTGAAGGGTTCGCACCGCTGGGGCCGCTGGTTCCAACCCAAGTTCTTCAAGCGCGCGGCGTCGACCTCGAGGTCCAGGACCCGCGCTTCGAACCGCTGCCCGATCTCGACGCTGAGCGCGGCCAGCACGAATTCCTCGCCTGGGACATGGCGCCGGGCGACGTCATCGCCTTCCATGCGCTGACGCTTCACGGTGCGTCGGGCAATCTGTCGACCTCGCGCCGCCGCCGGGCCTGGGCGACGCGCTGGTGCGGCGACGATGCGCGCTACGCCGCGCGCGTCGGCCAGGTCTCGCCCCCGCTCGAAGGCCACGGGCTGAAGCCGGGCGACCGGCTGGAATGTGAGCTGTTTCCCAAGGTGCTCGACCGAGGCACACACTAGAGCGAATCCGGCTCTCCGCGCGCCGAAGAGCCAGGAATCTCAGGGCGTTACGCCCGCGCATGGGCCCACCTGAATGAGCCAAATGTTGTGCCCCGAGTTGGGCCAGACTTCGGGATAAGCCTTATTCCATGGGCCTTTAGGAGACTCCCGAATTTCTTCATGATCACATGCCCCTCAGCGCCTGTGCCCAGGCGTCGTATAAGTGTCTGTTCGCACATCGTTATTTGGTGTGGCGTTGAGACGGGGTCGTTGTTGGGACTGTCCACGGCTCAGGAGCCGCGGCGGCTGCACCCGGGGCTCTGGGCCTGTCCCGCGGGCCCTCTTGAGGACTCCAGAGGCCGCGGGGGGTCGTGCCGAAATGGAAAAGGCCGGCGCAGTCCAGGCGCCAGCCTACAGGAAATATAGCCTAAAACCTGCTGAACTTGCAAAGTCCTGTTTTAGGGTACCAGCACGGCCTTGCCGACGACCGTGCGTTCCTCGATCAGCTTAAAAGCCTTCACGTAGTCGGCGAGGTCGAATTTGCCGGCGACCATGGCCTTCAGTCTGCCCTCGGTGAACCAGCGCATCAGCTCCGACTGGGCGGCCATCACCAGCGCACGGCGCCTGGCCAGGGCGTCGGCTTCCTTTGGTGTCGGCGCGGTCTTGCCGCCCCAACCGTTGTAATAGCCATAGTAGAAGCCGATCACGGTGACGTTCTTGACCAGCAGGATATTGGCCGGGATCTGGGGAATGACGCCGCTGGCGAAGCCCATCGGGATGATGCGGCCCTCGGGCGCCACGCAGCGCATCGACGCCGCAAACGCATCGCCGCCGACCGGATCGTAGATCACGTCGGCGCCGCGTCCGCCGGTCAATTCGAGCACCTTGGTGCGCAAGTCTTCCGTGCGGTAGTCGATCAGGTGATCGGCGCCCACCGATTTGGCGGCGGCGAGCTTGTCGGCGCCGCCGGCGCTGGCGATCACCGTGGCGCCCATCGCCTTGCCGACCTCGATGCCGGTCAGGCCCGAGCCGCCGCCGGCGCCGTGGACCAGAAGCACTTCGCCCGGCTGGAGGCCCGCCTTCCACTTCAGCGCGCCATAGGCGGTGGGATAGAGCGTCGGAAAGTTCGTCGCCTCGGCATAGGGCATGGCGTCGGGAATCGGCACGGCGTTGGCCGCGATCGTTACGCAATATTCAGCGAAGCCGCCACGGCTGCCGCCGGTGGCGATGCGCTGCCCGACCTCGAGATTTTCGACACCTTCGCCCAAGGCCACGACTTCGCCGGAGATCTCGTTGCCCGGCACGAAGGGCAGCGGCGGCTTGTTCTGGTGCTTGCCCTGGACGCCCAGCATGGCGGCGAAGCTCACGCCCGCCGCGCCGACCTTGACAAGGACCTCGCCCGGCTCCGGCGCGGGCCTGGGCATGTCCTTGATCTTCAGGTTCTCGATCGGACCGTATGCCTCGCAAACCAACGCCCTCATTTCGACCTCTCGAATTTGCCGTGACGGCCCTCGCCCTTGGCGAAACGCGCCGCGCCGCTTTGCGATTCCTGGCGTCGCGCTGCCAGCGACAGTTCCATCTCGCGCTGGATTGCCGAAGCCTCGGCGCGATCGAAGCTCTCGTAGGCCGATTGCCGGTCCGACGTCATGGCGATGGGCGGGAAGCCCGCGATCTCGGCCGCGAGTTTTTCCGCCTCGGTGCGGGTCGTGCCGCGCGCCACCTTGCGGGTGGCAAGGCCGATGGCGATCGCCTCGTCGGCACCCACGGCGCGGCCGGTCAGCAGCATGTCCATGGCGCGGCCCTGGCCGATCACGCGCGGCAGGCGGACCGTGGTGCCGTCGCTCATCGGCACGCCCCAGCGGCGTGAGAAAACGCCGAAGCTCGCCGTCTCGTCGACGATGCGGATGTCGCAGAAGAGCGCCACGCCGAGGCCGCCTGCGCAGGCATGGCCTTCGATGGCGGCGATCACCGGCTTCGACAGCGGTGCCCGGAGGGGGCCCTCGTCGCTGCCCGCCCAGGGGAAATAGTCGGTGCCGCCGCCCAGCTCCTTAAGATCAGCGCCGGCGCAGAAGGCGCCACCCGCGCCGGTCAGCACGGCCACGCGGACCTGCGGATCGGCCTCGAAGGCCTTCAGCGCCGCGGCGAGGCCGTGCGCCGCCTCGTTGTCGAGGGCGTTCTTCGAAGCAGGGCGATTGATGATGATGGTGGTGACGGGCCCTGAGGTCTCGACCAGGATCTTCGGCGTGCTCATCTTACCGTCGCGAGTTCATCTTCGAGCTGGGCGTTGGTCCGCCGCGGCGTGCGGAAATACCACCAGTTCTTCTGCGCCGTCCATTTTTCCTTCCTGGCCGTTCCGCTGCCCCAAACGCAGCGCTTGAAGTCGCGCGTCTCGGCCATGAACTGCCTGTCGGCTTCGTCGAGCTTCAGCGCGTGGTCGCCCATTTCCTCGCGGCTGAACATCGGCAGCGCTTCCAGGATCAGTTCGCGCACATCGACATCGTTCAGCCAGTTGTCGATGTCGAAGCTGTAATCCTGCCGTTCGAGGTCGGAGGTGAAGGTGGCCCACTGGTCGACGAGCTCGCGCAGGTCCCTGACGTCGGGAGGGCCGGGAGGTGGGGGTGGTTTCATTAGCTGCCGCGCTCCGCCTGGCGGCGAAAGTAACGCTCGCCATCGTTGGGTTTGAAGAAGGTCCGGATGACGCCGTTGGGATTGAAGGCGATGAAGGCGCCCGTCTGCCGGTCGAAGCGTGTCGTAACCCCGTCGCGCCGGACGGTTTCTAGGATCGGGCCGCTCACCTTGGCGTCGCGCAGCAGCTGCGCCTGCCGCAGATAATCCTGCCTGGTGATGCGGCCGAATTCGCCGCCGTGCTTTTCGAAGTGTTCCTCGAGCCGGCGCGCGTCGGCGAACCCGACGCCCACACCCCACCCTCTCGCCGCCGCCGGCTCGCCGGCCGCGGGGACGCGCGTCTCGGTCGGCGTCGATACGCGCACGGACGTGCGGTCGTCGCGCTCGGAGACCTGGGTCCAGTACAGAAAGATCGCGGCCACCGCCAGCGCGGCGGTGAGCAGGCGGCGCCAGGGCAGACCGCCGGAGCGGAAGATCATCCGCCTATTGTGCGCCTGCCTTGAACCAGCGCGCAATCATGCGTCGCTCGGCGTCGGTGATGTGCGTCATGTTGCCGGGCGGCATGACCCGGGACGCGGCGGCCTGCTGGTTGACCGCCGCGGCCAGCGCCCGGATCTGCGACGGCGTCTCCAGCATGACGCCCTTGGGCGGCGCGGCGATGCCTTCCTGCGTCGGCTTGGCGGCATGGCAGGAGACGCAGCGCGCCTGGATGATCGGCAACACTTCATCGAAGGAGACCGGGCCACCGCCATCGCTGCTTGGCCGGGGCAGCGAGAGCAGCGCGGTGAGCGCCAGAATGACCAGGCCCGCGGCCAGCACAAGCGGATTGGGGTCGCCCTTGTGGCGCTGCACGAACCACACCCGGATCAGCGCCCCCGCCACCGAGATCATCAGCAGCAGCACCCAGTTCCATTCGTGACCGTAGAGCCCGGCGTAGTGGTTGCTGATCATGGTGAACAGCACGGGCAGGGTGAAATAGGTGTTGTGGACCGAGCGCTGCCGACCCATCAGCCCGTACTTCGGATCAGGCGTGCGGCCTTCCTCCTTGGCCTTCACCAGCTCGCGCTGGCCGGGAATGATCACGAAGTAGACGTTCAGCGTCATGATGGTGCCCAGCATGGCGCCGAAATGGATGTAGGCGCCGCGGCCCGAGAAGAGGTGGCAGAGCGTCCAGGCCGCCACCGCGCAATAGAGGAAGAGCAGCCCGCCCAGCACCGCATCGTCGTTGCCGAAGGCCGAGCGGCAGAGCCAGTCGTAGACCAGCCAGCCTATCACCAGCGAGGCGAGGCCGAGCGCGATGGCCTCGGTCTTGCTGAGGTTCATCACCGAGGGGTCGATGAGGGCGATTTCGGCCCCGTAGTAATAGACGAGGCAGAGCAGGAAAAAGCCGGTGACCAGCGTCGTGTAGGCTTCCCACTTGAACCAGTGCAGCTCGGGCGGCAGCGTCGCGGGGGCCAAGGTGAATTTCTTGGCGGTGTAGAAACCGCCGCCATGGACCGCCCAGACCTCGCCGCCGATACCCTTGGCGGCGTCGGCCGGGTCGAGCGGCTTGTGCAGGTGATTGTCCAGCCAGATGAAGTAGAACGAGGCGCCAACCCAGGCGATGCCCACGATCATGTGGGCCCAGCGCAGCACGAGATTCAGCCACTCGACGAGGAAGGCGACGTCCATATTCTCTCGTACCGCCTTGCCGGGGAGGGCCTCAAGACTGTAAATCGCCCCCGCAAAACGATTTTGAACGTAAGGAACGACGAAAATGGCGGCTTTGGACCTTCCGGCGGGCGTTGTCATCGAGGGCGCGATCAAGCCCGGCTTCGAAAAGGTGCTCACGAACGAGGCAATTGCATTCGTCGCCGACCTGCAGCGCAAGTTCAACGGCCGCCGCGAGGAGCTTCTGGCCCTCAGGGTCGAGCGCCAGAAGCGGCTGGATGCCGGCGAGAAGCCCGATTTCCTGGCGGAGACGGCCAAGATCCGCGAGAGCGACTGGACCGTGGCGCCGCTGCCCCAGGACATCCTCGACCGCCGCGTCGAGATCACCGGGCCGGTCGACCGCAAGATGATCATCAATGCGCTCAATTGCGGCGCCAACGTCTTCATGGCCGATTTCGAGGACGCCTCGACACCGACCTGGGCCAACATGGTCGAGGGCCAGTTCAACCTGGCCGACGCCGTCCGCCGCCAGATCGACTATGTCGATCCGCAGAGCGGCAAGGCTTATAGACTGAACGACAAGATCGCGACCCTGTTCGTCCGCCCGCGCGGCTGGCACCTGCTCGAGAAGCACGTGATGGTCGACGGCCAGCCGATGTCGGGTTCGCTGTTCGATTTCGGCCTCTACTTCTTCCACAACGCCAAGGAAGCGCTCGGCCGCGGCACCGGCCCGTACTTCTACCTGCCCAAGATCGAGAGCCATCTCGAGGCACGTCTGTGGAACGATGTGTTCGTGGCCGCGCAAGAGGCGCTCGGCGTGCCGCAGAAGTCGATCAAGGCCACGGTGCTGATCGAGACCATCCTCGCCACCTTCGAGATGGACGAGATCCTGTGGGAGCTGAAGGACCATTCGGCCGGCCTTAACTGCGGACGCTGGGATTACATCTTCAGCTTCATCAAGAAGTTCCGTGAGCAGGAATGGTCGGTGCTGCCCGACCGCGGCACGGTCGGCATGACGGCGCATTTCCTGCGCTCCTACAGCCAGCTCCTGATCAAGACCTGCCATCGCCGCGAAGTGCATGCGATGGGCGGCATGGCGGCGCAGATCCCGATCAAGAACGACACCAAGGCCAACGACGAGGCGATGGGCCGCGTCCATGCCGACAAGAAGCGCGAGGCGGGCGACGGCCATGACGGCACCTGGGTTGCGCATCCCGGCCTCGTGCCGATCGCCAAGGCCGAGTTCGACGCGGTCATGAAGGAGGCCAACCAGATCGCGCGCAAGCGCCAGGACGTGCATGTGAGCGCGGCCGATCTGATCACCATGCCGACGGGCCCGAAGACCGAGGCCGGCCTGCGCCAGAACGTGGCGGTGGGCATCGGTTACGTCGAGGCGTGGCTGCGCGGCATCGGCTGCGTGCCGCTGTTCAACCTGATGGAAGATGCCGCCACCGCCGAGATCAGCCGCGCCCAGGTCTGGCAGTGGGTGCGTCATGCCCAGAAGCTCGACGACGGTCGCCAGATCACCAGGGAACTGGTGCGCCAGATCGTGCGCGAGGAGCTCGGCAAGGTGAAGGCGCAGATGGGCGACGATGCCTACGCCAAGGGCCGTCACGAGGAAGCAGCCCAGCTCATGATCGACCTGGTCGAGCAGCCGCAGTTTTACGAGTTCCTCACCCTGCCGGCCTACGACCGGATCATCGCCGACGAGAGGAAGGCGGCTGCCTGAGGCGGTCGCCCGCCTAGAACAGGTTCCGGTTAGATGAACTCAGGCTTCTTCTCATGAACATGAGCGCCACTGGAGTGGCGCGCTCCCAGCTATGAGTCTATCCAATCGGAACCTGCTTTAGAACAACCCGACGATCTTGCCGTCGGGCGCCACGTCGATGCTGTTGGCGGCGGGCACTCTCGGCAGGCCGGGCATGGTCATGATGTCGCCGCAGACCGCGACCACGAACTCCGCGCCAGCCGACAGCCTGACCTCGCGCACCGTCACGATATGGTCGCTGGGCGCGCCCTTGGCGTCGGGATTGGTCGAGAAGCTGTACTGCGTTTTGGCGATGCATACCGGCACCTTGCCGAAGCCCATCGCCTCGAACGAGGCGAGCTGATCGCGTACTGACTTGTCGGCGGCGATGTCCTTGGCGCGGTAGATCTCCTTGGCGATGGTGCGGATCTTCTCCAGGAGCGGCATCTCGTCGGGATAGAGCAGCTTCATCTTGCTCTTGCCGCTGTCGATCGCCTTGACCACGGCATGCGCCACGTCGGCGGCGCCCTTGCCGCCTTCGGCCCAATGATCGGCCATCACCGCCTCGACGCCGAGCTTGGCGCAGGCAGATTTGACCAAGGCGATCTCGGCGTCGGTGTCGGCACTGAAGCGGTTGATCGAGATCACCGGGACCAGGCCGAACTTCTGGATGTTCTCGACATGGCGTTGCAGGTTCGCCATGCCGGCTTCCAGCGCCTTCAGGTTCTCGGTCTTGAGATCTTCCTTCTTGACCCCGCCATGCATTTTCAGCGCGCGGATCGTCGCCACCAGCACCACGGCGTCCGGCATCAGACCGGTCTTGCGGCACTTGATGTCGATGAATTTCTCGCCGCCCAGATCGGCGCCGAATCCCGCCTCGGTCACCACATAGTCCGCCAGCTTCAACGCCGTGGTCGTGGCCAGCACCGAGTTGCAGCCGTGCGCGATATTGGCGAAGGGGCCGCCATGGATGAAAGCCGGCGTGCCCTCCAGCGTCTGCACCAGGTTGGGCGACAGCGCGTCCTTCAACAGCACCGTCATCGGCCCATGCGCCTTCAACTCGGAAGCGCGCACCGGCTTACGGTCGCGGGTATAGGCGACGATGATGTTCCCGAGCCGCGCCTTCAGATCCTGCAGGTCCTTGGCGAGGCAGAAAATGGCCATCACCTCGGACGCGACGGTGATGTCGAAGCCGTCCTCGCGCGGGAAGCCGTTGGCGACACCGCCCAGCGACGAGACAATCTGGCGCAGGCTGCGGTCGTTCATGTCCACGACGCGGCGCCAGGCGACGCGGCGGCCGTCGATGCCCAGCGCATTGCCCCAGTAGATGTGGTTGTCGATCAGTGCCGACAGGAGGTTGTGCGCCGCACCAATGGCATGGAAGTCGCCGGTGAAGTGGAGGTTGATGTCCTCCATCGGAACGACCTGGGCGAAGCCGCCGCCGGCGGCACCCCCCTTCATGCCGAAGCTCGGTCCGAGCGAGGGTTCGCGCAGGCACAGCATCGCCTTCTTGCCGATGTGGTTCAGCGCATCGGTCAGTCCCACGGTCGTCGTGGTCTTGCCCTCGCCGGC
>Ga0163144_10031161_pt1 | contig 10181 bp, 9 predicted proteins | sample OliLak19BULKMAT1_FD_123175 | JGI IMG/M metagenome (GOLD analysis project Ga0163144, IMG submission 123175) | Freshwater microbial mat bacterial communities from Lake Vanda, McMurdo Dry Valleys, Antarctica - Oligotrophic Lake LV.19.BULKMAT1 | ecosystem: Environmental > Aquatic > Freshwater > Lake...
CGCGTTCTTGCGATCGCTCTATTCCCTTTCTGACCCGCTTCTTCTCTTCCCTTCTCCCATCTCTCCGCTCGACCTCCGCGTTCTCCGCGTACGTTTTTTCGGAAACATCCTCAACCGGCGTGCGCGCAATTTCCGCAACGCACGAATTGGAACCGCTCAAGCGGTGCCATCGCATCGCAATGCGACCTCACCCACAAACCAAAAGCCAATCAACCTACGCGGGCGACAGCCGCACCGGCTCGATTGTGGAGCAGTCGTTGTGCGCACGGACTCCCGGAATGGACTTTCTTACCCCGCGACCCGCAGCCGGCCCATCGTTTCTTTGGAAAGGTCGCACACCTCCACGCGGTTTCTGCCCGTGCGCTTGGCGCGGTAGAGGTAGCGGTCGCTGGTTTCGAGCCATTCGGCGGCGTTCACCGAGGCCGGGCCGCCGGCGCCGGCGACACCGATCGAGATGGTGACGACCCGCTCGGGGTGACGGGGCCAGACGGCGGCTTCCATCGCCGCGCGGATGCGTTCACAGACGTGGGCCGCCGACTCGGGCGGCGTGTCGGGCATGACGAGGACAAACTCTTCACCGCCATAGCGACAGGCAAAGTCGCTGGTCCGGCATTCGCGCTCAAGAATTTTGGCGACCCCTTGCAGCACGGCGTCGCCCGCGGGGTGTCCGTAGGTGTCGTTGATGGACTTGAAATGATCGACGTCGAGCATGGCCATGGAGAGGGCGTGGCCGTGGCGCTGGGCGCGGCTGGTCTCCTCTGCCCAGCGGGTATCGAAGAAGGCGCGGTTCCAGCACCCGGTGAGCCCGTCAATCTGAGCCCGCTGGGCGAGCATCTGAACGAGTTGATGCATCTTGACGGCCGAGCGCATGCGGACGCGGAGTTCGGTGAAGTCGAAAGGCTTGGTGATGTAATCCACGGCCCCCAGATCGAAGGCACGGACTTTCGCATCCTGATCGCGGTGGCCCGACAGCATGAGGACCGGGATGGCGCTGGTGGCGGGATGATCCTTGAGACGTTTCAAAACGGCGAAGCCGTCGGTGCCGGGCATGTTGAGGTCGAGCAGGACGACCGCCGGGCGGAGGCGAATCGCCATCTCGATGCCGGCTTCGCCCGACTCAGCCCCGGCAAAGGTAAGGTCTTCCTGATTCAGGCGTGTCCGGAGCAGGCGGTGGACGTCGACGGAATCGTCAACGATCAGGACGAGCGGTTTCGCGTCCTCGATGATGCTGACCTGTGGAGGAATGCTCGCCATCGGTTGGTTTCGAGTCGTCGCTTGGCCCCTGCTAGGCGGCCTTGCGAACTCCTCCCGCCATCACGCGTGCCGCGATGTGTTGGAAAGACGCGAAAACGGTCTGAAGCTCGGGTGTGGCGGCAAACGCGTCGCCGTCGGAGATCCGCATGGCATCTTCCACACGGCCCGCGGCGACACCTAGGAGCGGAAAGCCGTATCCTGCCGAGGAGCCTCGGAGTTGGTGGGCAAGCCGCTGGACGGTGACGAAGTCGGCGGAAATCCAGGCCTCGGAAGCGGCCCGAACGCGGGCCGGAAGTTCGTGGAGGAAGAGATCGACGAGTTCACTCATGTCGGGGTCGTTCGCGAACTCGCTGGTGATCGGTGGTTCGTGGGCGGGGCCGCTCGGGATAAACGGGATACTCATGGGCGGTTTCTCCGCTTCCATCATCGACCGACCGAGAACCACGGTTGAGGGTCCATTCAGATTTTCGCCAGCGGCGTGTTCGGGTGGCGTCAACCTACGCTCTCTCCCTCGTGAATACTCCCATAAACACACCCTCCGACCCGTTTTCATCCGATGCCCGCTACCGCTGGACGCTGCTGCGGGCGGGGTCGTTTCGGCTCGACGGGGGGTCAATGTTCGGATTGATCCCTCGGACGGTGTGGTCGCGCTCGGTGCCCGCGGACGACCGTGGGCGGATCGACGTTCACCACAACTGCCTGCTGCTCGAGCGCGTATCGGACGAACCGTTGGTGGATGACGAGCATCCAGCGCCGTCGGTGGGCGGGGGGAGCCGGTTCGCGATTATCGAGACCGGGACGGGTGATAAGTTGGATGAGAAGAGCCGCGAGTTGTTCGCGATGTCGGGCGAGACGGTGCTGACGGCCCTCGCGACGACGGGGCGGAAGCCCGACGAGATCGGCGCGGTGGTGGTGAGCCACCTGCACTTTGATCACGCCGGCGGGCTGACGCGTCTGGCCCACGCGGGGGAAGCGGCGGACTGGATCGGAGCAGCCTCGGGGATGGCGGGTTCTCGGCCCGATCATGGAGTGAAACTGACGTTCCCCTTCGCGGTGATCTTCACCCAGAAGCGCGAATGGGACGATGCTCTTGCAAACCGGAGCGTGATGACGCGGACGTATTTCCGCGACCACGTCGAGCCGATCGCGGGGCGGATTTTCACAGTGGACTCGGCCCCGCCGTTCGCGTGGGACTACACCCCCGGACGAAGCGAGTTGCCATTCTCGTCGTTGCCGTACCGGGAGAGCCCGCTGCCGGGGTTGCCGGGCGTCTTTGTGTTTTTGACGCCGGGGCACACCTGGGGGCAGCAGGCGGTCCGGTTCACCGACGATCGCGGACGGACGGTGGTGTTCACTCCGGATGTACTGCCGACGGTGAACCATGTGGGGCAGGCGTACAGCCTCGCCTACGACGTGGAGCCCTATACCAGCGCCGTGACGCGGAACTGGTTTTTGCACGAGGCCGCGACCAACGACTGGCTGCTGGTACTCGATCACGAGCCGGGAAACCCGTGCCAGCGGGTCCGGGTAAACTCGAAGGGGTGGTACGACCTCGTCCCCGAGCCTCCGAGCTCGTTCGCATCGTCGTCACCGATCGGGTAGCGAAATGCGGACCGGGACCATGGGAACGCGGCCGTTCTCGATCGTGAAGCGGGCGCTGGTGGCGATGGGCTCGAGGAGGAACCCGTCGGCCTGCAACTGGTCGATGGGAAGTCCGCTGTTGCGGCGAGTGGGGAGGGTTCGGACCAGCATGACGCGCGGGCCGTTGAGCCGGAGGTCGGCCCGGAGATCGGAGAGGTCCCAGGTTTTGCCGCCTTGGGTGAGTTCACGCAGACCGGTGACGCCGATGGGTTGGACGCGGGTGCCCGCGTAGTAGTCGAGGGCGGAGTTGTAGTATTGATAAGTGGAGAGGCGGTCGGGCTGGATCCCGGAATCGAGGAGTTCGCGGACGAGGGCCCGCGGGCTGCGGCCGCCGGAAAATTGCTCCCGGCCGAAGCCGTACCACCAGCCTTGGGCGAGCCCGAGGAGGGCGAACGCCAGGCCGAGCGCAACGCGGAGGCGGCGGCCGACAAGCCACGATCGGCCGTGAAGTCCCAGCCGATAGGCGACCCACAATCCGCCCAACAGGGCGACGCCGGGCCAGAGGGGCGTGAGGTACCGGGCGATGCCCTTACCGAGGATCGAGAACGCCGCGAATCCAAGTCCGAGCCAAGCGACAACGATGTACCAGCCGGGGTCGAACCTGGGCTTGCGGCGGATGATCCAGACCAAGGCAAGCATGGCGGCGAGCGAGCCCAAGCCGACTCCGTAGGACATGGCCTCGAGGTTCTTAAGGGGCGATTCAGGGACCAGAATATTGAGGTTGTCTTCGGTCTCTTTGTTGGCCCAGGCAGCGGCGGCGGCGGGGCCGATCCGGGAACCAACGATGCGGCCCCACGCGAGGAGAGCGACCACCGGCACGCCCAGGACAATGAGGAAGTGGGTGCGGGTGAGTGCCCGCCAAAGGGCAAGAGCACGCGGACGGAGTGTGACACGGGCGCCGAGAATGCCGAGGGCGGCGCCGATGCCGGCCAGCAGCGGCCAGCCGACGGGATGATTGAGTTGAGCCGCGACCACGGGGTCTTTGGCACTGCCGAGGAGAACCCACGTCAGTGCGAGGATGACCAGTGCGCCGAGCAGCCCGCCGAGCGCGATTCGTCGTGGTGGAACGCTGGCCGGGATATCGGGCGAACACGCGGCCCACAGGGCTATGCCGCCGTAGGCAGCGACGAAGATCGCGAGGAGTGCGGGCGGGCCTTTAGTAAGGGCGGCGGCGGTGGCGGCGAGGGTGGCGATGAGCAATGGGGCGACGGCGGTGGGCTCGGGGCCGCAGGGAAAGCCGCAGGGGGCGGTGGCGAGGGTGGCCGCCCGATGGGTGCGCCATGCCGCAGCGACTCCGCCGATGGCGACCGTGACGAGTGGCGCCAGCCAGATATCGAGTTCACCGATGCGGCCGGAGCGGGCGTAGAGGACGCCGGTGGCGAGCATCCCAGCGCCGAAGAAGGCGGCGTCGCGCGCGAAAGACTCGGAGTCGGCGCGGGAACGTTCGGTGAGGAGTTTCCGGCCGACCAAGTAGGTCGCGAGAACGCCGATCCAGGCGGCGATCGCGGCGGCGGCCCGGAGTTCCCACTCGCCGGCGATTTCGCCGCGGACTTTGGCGAGCGTGAGTTGCACCCAGTAGAAGAAGGGCGGCTTGGCGAGGTAGGGTTGGCCGTTGATCGTGGGGTAGAGCCAGTTCCCGCTCAGGCTCATTTCCCTCGCGGCGAGCGCCCGCTGTGCTTCCTGCCAGTTCGTCAGTCCGTGGGTGGTGAGGCCAACAAAGAAGGTGATGAAGCAGAGGGCCGAGAGCACAAGGCCGTCGCGAAGGCGGGAGGGTGGATGTGTGGAGTCGGTCAGGCCATTGCCCCCGGGCCGAATGCAGCGCGGACGAGCGCGGGAAGCACGGCTGACGATGAGCCACCGAGGGTGGCATCGACGAATTCCGAAGCGGGCGTCGCCTCCAGATTCACTTCAATAGTGAACGCCTCATTGCGTTTGGCGTCGAACAGAAATCCCGCCGCCGGGTAGACCACAGCGCTCGTTCCGATGGACATGAAGACATCGCACGAGCCGGCCGCGCTCGCTGCCGCGGCGAGCGCGGCGGGCGGGAGCATTTCGCCGAACCACACGACGTCGGGCCGCAAGAGAGCGCCGGGCGTGAACGGTGAAGTCGGCGGGTAGGTGCGGAAGGCTGATTCGGGGGGCGTCATTCGTTCGCCCGATGTGGTGCAGCGCCATTCCATAATCGTGCCGTGCAACTCGACGACACCGATGCTGCCGGCGCGTTGGTGAAGGCGGTCCACATTCTGTGTGAGCAGCACGAACTCGCCTCCCTTGGCTTCGACCGCGCGTTGGAGCGCCGCCAGGGCGCGATGGCCGGGGTTGGGTTCCGCGGCGAGACAGCCCATGCGCCGCCAGTCGTACCACTTGCTCACCATGGCCGGGTCGCGTGCAAATGCTTCGGGCGTGGCGAGCGTCGCGGGATCAAACTCCTTCCACAGCGACTGCATGTCGGGCGGCAGGTCGGCGGTGGTCGCGCCGCGGAAGGTTCGCAGGCCGGATTCGGCGGAAATGCCCGCGCCGGTGATGACGGCGACGCGTTTTGCGGCGGCGAGTCTGCGGGCGACGAGTTCGATCGGGCGAACAGTCATGGGCGACATGGGATAGGAGGGCGTGAGATTGAGCGGGCTTACGTCGCGATCCGCGCGGAGCACGTTCGTTACTGGAACGCCCTTCTGACCGCCAGCGGGAAGTCGAGGATGGTGGCCACGTCTTCCGGTGATTTACTCTCGAGTTTGCTCAGGCGCTTGATGATTGGCTTGGGGTCGTCGAAGGCGATGGCACCGAGGGCGGCAAACTTCTGATCGAGGATTTCGCGCAGATCGACCTTGTCGGGTCCGGCGTCGTTGCGGGCGTGGCCGCCGGGGTACATCACGAGCCCCGAGTCGTGTTCCGTGCCTTCATCATCGGTGATGACCATGGAGGTCGGGATGCCGTCGGGGTACTTGGCGTCGTATTCGGGTCCGCCGTGCTCGAAACTCATCTTGCCCATCAATTCGCGGGTTAGCGGATCGTGCAGGCTCTTCATGTCGAAGTCGCGCGGCAGGAGCATCAACTCCTTCCATCCGAGCGGTTTCTTGGTGGCCTGACGAAGTTCGAGGGCTTTGCGGAGCATGGTGCACACGAGGTAGAGCATCGAGTGATCCGCGCTCTGACGGGTCTTGGGATCGCGCTTGGCGGGGTCGCCGATGATGCCGAAGGCGGGTTCGTAGGCACGCACACGCATGGACTGGATGCAATCGCCGGTCTGGTCTTCGAGGAGGCGGGGGGCCGCGTTGATGAGGTTGATCAGGCCTTGCAGGGCGCCCGCGCTCTGGTGTTCGTAGAGGCCCAGTTTGAAGTGCATGCCCATGACCGCGAAGTCGGACCCGGCGCGGGAGAGGTGGAGATCGAACGGGGAGGCATCTCGGGTATCGGTGTTGGGCTTGCTTGCCCCGACCTTCTGGAACATCTGTCCGGGCCCCTCGAAGATGCGGAAGATCGCTTCGGGGTTGCGGAACATATCGCGGGGGCCCATGAAGCCGGCCATGCTGCGCTTGACGCTCAATACCGCGGCCTCGGTGCTGATGGCGGCGGAACTGCCCTTGCTGTCGGACAGCTGTTTGCCGGCGCGGATAGCGCGGAAGGGGACGTAGTGGGCCAGCACCATGCCGATGGCGGACTCGATCTGGCTGGCGGTTGCGCCCATCATCGCGCCGAAGGCCGCGGCCGAGCCGATGGCGCCGTGGACGACGTGGTCGATCTTGTAGGTTTTCAGGCTGAAGGCTTCGGCGAGCCGGCCGCGGACTTCGTCGAGGAGGATCATGCCGCGGAGGGCGAACGCGCCGTCTCTCCCGCGGAGTTGGGCGGCGGCGAGGGCGACGGGGTAGAAGTCGTTGTGGCCAAATTCGCCGGCGGTCTGGTTGCGGGCGGGGTTGAAGCCGAAGTTGGTGCCGTTGCTGTCCCACTCACGCACCGCCGCTGAATTGGCGACGATGGCCTTCTCGACTTGGACGTCGGTGCGGCCGCCGAAGACGGGGACCCCGGTGCGGACGGTGGAGCCGGGCGGAGCCCAAGGCACGCCCTGCATGGAGCCCATGCCGGAGGTGGGGGTGGCGTATTGCATGGCCTCGTTGCGGAGAAGAACCGGGGCGTTGGTTCCCATGGCGATCGCGGAAAGCCCGCAGAGGCAGGCGTCGGTGTGGAAGAGGTTGGTGCGTTCGAGCACCGAAGCGTCGGGCTCGGCGCGGACGCCGGCCTGGTCGGACATGAAGTCGATGGCGAACTGAGCGATGCCGAGGGCCTGATTGGAGTCGGCGGGGAGGGTTACAACAGCGGCGGGCATGAGGAGATTCTCCGGGAAACAGGAGTGCGGTCGGGAGGGTAGGAAATCCGCCAAGGGGGAACGCAGAAGGGGCGGGCCATGCGCGACGGGCTTGCCCTTTCGGGGAATGGGGCCGAATACTTGAGCCCGATTGTGCGGCTCATTCTGGGGCGAGTTCCGGGATGTGCTTCGTCATGCTGGAGACGTACTTGAAGACGCTGTCGCAGAAGATCATGACGCCGCAGCCGGCGTTTGGGATTGGTTGACGCCCGAGGACGTTGCGGGCACCCTCAAAGATGAGGCCGGAACTGGGCCCGGCGAAGAGGCCTTCGCGACGGCAGAGTTCGAGAGCGGTGGTGTAGGCTTTCTCAAAGTCGATCTCGAGGATTTCATCGATGAGGGCGGGGTCGAACAACTTCGAGACGTGGAGTTCGGAGGTGTTGCGAAGGCCGGGGACGTCGTGGCCCTCGCTGGGCTGCACCGCGAAGACCTTGATATCGGGGTTCTTTGACTTGAGGTAGGTGGCGCAGCCGGTCACGGTTCCGCAGGTGCCGAGCGAAGTGAAGAGGTGCGTGACGTTGCCCCCGGTTTGCCGCCAGATTTCGGGGCCGGTGGTTCGGACGTGGGCTTCGGAGTTGGCGCGGTTCTCGTATTGGTTGGGCATCACGTAGCGCTCGGGGCGGGCCTTGGCGTACGACTTGGCGATGCCGATCGAGCCCTCGCCCATGCCGGGGGAGGGGCACATGGCGTCGTTGATGACGTCCACATCGGCCCCGGCGATTTTCAGGAGCACTTTTTTCTCGTCGGGGACTTTGTTGGGCACGATCGCCCGCATGGAGTAGCCCTTCATGGAGGCGATGGCGGCGAGACTGATGCCGGTGTTTCCGGAGGTGGGTTCGACGAGGCCGCGGGCCGCCGTGAGCTTGCCTTCACTCTCGAGTTGGGCGATGAGGGCGGCTGCCGCGCGGTCCTTCACGCTTCCGAAGGGGTTCATCCACTCCAGTTTCGCAAACAGATCGAATCCGGGGGCGGGGTTCAAGGCGTTGATGCGGACGAGAGGGGAAGGGTTTTCCTCGTTGGGGAGCATCTCCAGCACGGAGTCGTAGACGCGGGTGGCGTGATTCATGCGGGAATCGTAGAGCAGCGAAGCGGGTTTACCGGTCACGCCGGGATGCGTGCTGAGACCCACTCGTCGAGACCGGAATTCCGGGCTGAGTGGGACCGCGCGCGGGCTAACGTTGCGCCACACACATGGCACGAACCCGCATCAAAATTTGTGGAATCCGGGATGACGATGCGTTGGCTGCGGCCGTGGCCGCCGGGGCCGACGCCGTCGGGTTCAACTTTGTGAAATCGTCGGTTCGCTATATCGAGCCTGGGGAGGCCGATCGCCTTGTGCAGATGTTGCCGCCGTTGGTGGTGGGGGTGGGCGTCTATGTCAACCCGGTGTACGAAGAGTTTTGCGATATCGAAGAGCAGTGCCCGTTCCTGGCGTTCAGCCAATTGCACGGGAACGAGGGCGTGAAAACGGTCAAGCAGTGCGGTCCGGATGTCATCAAGGCGATCCGGTTTGATGCGGCGACGATCGCGGCGGAACTTTTGGAATGGGCCAAAGTGGAAGAGGTCGCGGCGATCCTGATCGATGGTGGGAATGGCGGCGAGGGGAAGACGGTTGACTGGCAGAAGTTGGCGGACGCGCTGTCGGACAACGAGCTGCCGGTCTTTCTGGCGGGCGGGCTGACCCCGAACAATGTGGGCGAAGCGATCCGGATCGTGCGGCCCTACGCGGTGGATGTGGCGAGCGGGGTCGAGAGTGACCCGGGGGTCAAGGACGCCGAGTTGATCGAGGCGTTCTGCAAGGCGGTGCGCGAGGCGGATGCTGCGGGAGATGAGTAAAGGCGGCGGGTCAGGGCGCTGGGGCGTGCCGGGATTCCATCAGAAGTCACACGACCCAACTCGAGAGGAGGCCGACGGAGCGATGTATTCGAGCGTGAACCCCAAGAAGCGCGGCGACCTGAACCTGGCCCATTCGGGCGACCCCGACGATGCGTTCATGTGGTGGCCGATCACCGGCAAGGTGGGGCCGGACGGGGTGCCGTGGAAGGGCGATGATGCGAAGGCGGTGATCGATTGCGGGCGGTTCACGTTCAAGGCGATTCCCGGTGATATCGAGGAGTTCAATCGGAGAGCAGCGGCCTACGGCGACTTGGATATCACGGCGTTGAGCGTGCGGACGTGGCCGGAAGTTCGGCAACGCTACGCGATGACGGCGTGTGGCGGGTCGTTTGGGGAGGGGTACGGGCCCAAGGTGGTGGCGAAGAACGACCGGTACGACATCGAGGGTGCGGAGAGTTTGAGGGATGAAGCGTTCAAGGTCGCGATCCCCGGGAAGCGCACGACGGCATTCTTGGTGTTGAGTCTGCTCATCGGGAAGACGTCGATGTTCCGCAAGGAGCGGTTTATCGAGATGCCGTTTGACCGGATCATCCCGGCGGTGGTGAGCGGCGAGGTGGATGCCGGGTTGGTGATCCACGAGGGGCAGACGTCGTTCGCGGATGCGGACCTCAAGCAGGTGATCGACCTGGGGTCGTGGTGGAAGCAGACGCGGAACTTGCCGTTGCCACTGGGGATCAACGCGATCCGGCGGGACTTCGATGGGCGGTTCGGAGATGGGTCGCAGGCGGAAGTTCTTGGGCTATTACGGAAATCGATCGATTACGCGTTGGCACATCGGTCGGAATCGATCCATTACACGTTGCCGTACGCGGTCGAGAACGCGCGGCGGAGCGGGACGCAGGTGCCGACGATCGAAGGAGTGGATGCGTACGTGTCGATGTATGTGACGAAACTGACGATCGACATGGGTGACGCGGGGCGTAATGCGATTCAGAAACTCTTGAACGAGGGGCACGCGGCGGGGTTGTGTGACCACCCGGGCGACGTGGAGGCGGTTTGAGGGGGAGAAGGTGTTCGGAATCAGGCACCA
>Ga0163144_10031164_pt1 | contig 10180 bp, 5 predicted proteins | sample OliLak19BULKMAT1_FD_123175 | JGI IMG/M metagenome (GOLD analysis project Ga0163144, IMG submission 123175) | Freshwater microbial mat bacterial communities from Lake Vanda, McMurdo Dry Valleys, Antarctica - Oligotrophic Lake LV.19.BULKMAT1 | ecosystem: Environmental > Aquatic > Freshwater > Lake...
TATTTACAACAAAATTCTAGAAGCGGGACATAGTGTTGGCAATCATAGCTTCAACCATCTAGATGGTTGGAAAACAGATACAAAAAGCTATATAGAAAATACGGCTGCTTGCGCCGAATTGGTAAAAAGTAGGCTCTTTCGCCCGCCTTATGGGCGTTTGCGCCGAAAACAGCGGCAGCTGCTTCAACTTGATTACCAAATTGTGCTTTGGGATGTTATTGCTGGCGATTTTGATTTAAAGCTGCTACCCGAAAAATGTTTGGACAACATCTTGCGTTTCTCAAAAAATGGGTCTATTATTGTACTTCACGACAGTAAAAAAGCCTGGCCTCGCTTAGAATATGTTTTACCTCGCTTATTAAAATATTATTCGGAAAAGGGTTTTGAGTTTAGGGGGATTGTTTAGGCGATTTTTAGATTTGCAGCAAGTAGTTGGTTAGCACGTATTTGGACTTATCTGCATGTTGTTTTGTAGCAGGCAGTAGGTATCAAGTAGCAGGTATTTTTTCGCTATGCGACCTACTGCGTGGTCGTTAGTCTCGGTTCTTCGGTTTCCTTTGGGGCTACTGCGTGGCCTTCATTTTTAATTCAAAATTATAGCGCTCTTTTATGAAGCAAAACATTTTATTAATCTCAGCATTCATATTCATTTTAGCCGTTTCGCTCTTTGCCTATCAACAAAGCAGCAAGGCACAGAATGCCGCAGCAAAAGCTATTTCAGAAATCAGCCTTGAGTATTATACCCGACGAGGAATGGTACAAAAAAAGCCTATCCTGCCAATAGCAAAACAAGGGGAAACGCCAAAATTGGACCTCGTCCCTGGCATGCAAGCAGCCGATGCCCTTTTTGAAAAAAACAGCATAGAAGCCGCTGCCCGTTACGAACAACTATTAGCGCAAGACCCTGGACAAATAGCCCTGCAACTACGCTTGGGCATGATTTACCTAAAATTGAAACAGTACGATGCCGCTAAGGAGCATCTCTATTTTGTTTATGAACATAAAGAATCGGGACTACAACCCGATGCCGCTTGGTTTTTGGCATTAGTACACATGAGCGAGCAAAGTAAAGAGAAAGCAATTAGTCTGCTAAACGAATGTGTAGACAAAAAATGTAATTATAAAAAAGAAGCTGCAGCTTTTTTGCAAATTATTTGATAGACACACACCCTCTTCTTTGATGCCAACATCTTATTGGTATTAAAACCTACACAAAACATGAAACGACCATTTTTGCCCTTACTCCTACTTGCTATCGCTATTGGCATCGCAGCTTTGTTCTTGAATTTTCAAAATCGGGAATATCCTATTCCTCCCGAAGTGAAAACTCTATTGGACAAGGCCGAAGTAAAACGCTGCGAATATAAATTCGACAGCACCGTTTTTTATCTTCAGCAGGCACAAAACCTGTATCGAAAACTGGGAAAGGAAAAAGAAGCTACGGCTCTTTATGGCCGAATTCTATATATCTACCCCGAAAGCGACAGTGCTACTAAAGAGGGCAACAAAAAATGGATAGCAGAGGCAAAAACTGCTTTAGAAAAACTTTCTAATGCTGATAAAAAAGAAATTGAGAACCAAATAGAGCTGGGCGTTTTGCGCTATATGTTGTATGTACTTGAGATTTCTAAAGAAAAATCAATCCTTTTGGCAGAAGGGATTTTGGAAAAAGCAGCAGCTGAAAATGATTGGGAGGTAGCTGCCGCAACCTGCAATGTCCTAGCCTCATTAGTAGAGGACAAGAAAAAAGCAGATAAATATGCCCTAGAAGCTTATAGCTTTGTAGAGAAAAACCTGAAGAAACACCACGAAGAAAAAGCCCATCTTTACTATATTTATCCTTATTTTTTGTTTTATATCTATAGTGATTTAGCCGATCATTATAGAGCGAATTCTGACTATGAAAATGCTATAAAATTTCAAAAAAAATCGCTAACGGATGCTTTAGAAAAACAAATTGCCTTCGATTCTTTGATGATTCACACGGCCTATTATAGCATTGCGTTTATTTATGGCGATAAGGGTGATCATGATAAATCGCGCGAATATTTTGAATATGCTTTGGCCTATATTTCGTATCGCTTTCCACATGCCTTTGCGCATACAATGACTTGTATAGGAAGAACTTATCAATTGCAATCGAAGCATGAAAATGCTATAGAATGGTATGAAAAAGCTTTGCAAAACAATCACCTTACCCGTAAGGGACAAGGTAACATTTATATTTATCGCTATTATCGTATTTACCAAGGGCTTGCTACTTCTTATTCAAAACTAGGTCAATTTGATAAAGCAAAAGTCGCTTTAGATTCTTTGGACAAACTACCAGCCGATAAAGACAGCGAAATAGGTGTATTAAATACAAAAGGAAGTTATTATCGCCTGAGTAAGGATTATGATAAAGCAAGAAAATATTTCAATCAGGCATTAGAAAAATACCCCCCGACAAGTGGAGACAGAGCTGGATTTCATTGGAATTTAGCTCAAATAGATGCCGATACAAAACAATATGCCTCGGCATTAGAACAGCTACAAAAAGCACTGGGTTATCTTGTCCCCGATTTTAAAGAAACTAATTTTAAAAAGAATCCATCGTTTGAACAAATCACAGATAAACATGATGTCATAAGTTATCTGATTGACAAATTGCGTATGCTGCGCCTCTTTGCACAAGAGAAAAATGCTTTGCCCGAATACGCTGAAAGTATTACAGAATTGACCGACCTAACAGTAAAAGTATTCGAGGCGGTACGTAATAGTTATGAGCGTGAAGGCTCGAAACGCAACTTATTGGAATCGGCATATTCTACTTACGAATCGGCAATTGCTACACATTTTGACCTCTACGAACAAACCAAAGACCTAAAACACCTACAGAAGGCTTTCGACCTTTCTGAACACAATAAATCGGTTCTATTGATGGATGCGATGAAAGAAAACAAGGCACTGTCTTTTGCTGGCATTCCCGATAGTTTGACCAAAAAAGAGGTAGAATTGGCCAACAACGCTGCTTTTTACGAACAACAAGCCTATTGGGCTTTGCGTGGCAAAGATACAGTGGCAGCCGCTTTGCATAAAAAATACCTTTTTGAAGCAAGAGCAGCGTTGGATGAAATCAAAACCTTGTTGGAAAAAAATTATCCAAATTATTATGAGTTAAAATACAAATCCTCTTTTATTAGCGTCGATGAGCTACAAAAAAACTTGGCAGCCGATGAAGCCTTACTTGCCTATTTTGAAGGGAAAGATGAACTTTTTGTATTTAGTATCGACAACAAAGGTTTGAAAGGACAACGGATAACAAAACCAGAGGGTTATAACAGTGAGGTAGAAAAATTGAGAACAAATCTTACCGATTTATCGGCTATCTCAAGCGACGCAACTAAAGCATTTAGCGATTTTGCCGAAAATAGCCATCGTTTTTATCAAAAATATATTGGCAATGCCATTCCAAAAGCAAGCAAACGCTTATTTATCATTCCCGACGGGCTGCTTTGCTACCTACCGTTTGAAACCTTTATCACGACACCCGTAGCAGCCGATAAAGCAATGGGTAAACTGCCTTACCTGATGGCGACACATCATGTTTCCTACGATTATTCTGCTACTCTTTGGGCAAGCCGCAAAAAACGCAAAATTTCGGAAAAACCTTTACAAGTATTGGCAATGGCCGCTTCTTATGAGGAAAAAGCGAGCGATACAGAAATGAGCAATGAGCGCACCCGCTCTATCAGAAACAGTTTGCAGCCGATACCTGGAACGGTAGAGGAAGTTGAGATGCTGAAAAATAAATTTGGAGGCCGCTTTTTGAGCAAAGCCACTGCCGACGAACCTGCTTTCAAAGAAAACGCAAAGCGTTATGGGCTTATTCACCTGGCCATGCATGGCTTGGTAGATAATAAACAACCTGAATATTCAGGTTTGGTATTTACCGAAAATAAAAAAAATAAGGAAGATGATTTTTTACATGCTTATGAAATAAAGTCGATGCAACTAAATGCCGACCTCGTAGTACTTTCGGCTTGTGAAACGGGCTTTGGAAAATTTCAACATGGCGAAGGTGTTGCTAGCTTGGGGCGTTCTTTTATGTATGCTGGCGTGCCAAGCATGGTAATGACCTTGTGGCAGTTGCACGACCAATCGAGCGTAAAACTTATTGAGCTTTTTTACAAATATTTGGATGCAGGCATGTACAAAGATGAGGCCTTGCGCCAAGCAAAGCTCGACTACATAGCAGCTAACACAGGCAAAGCTTCGCATCCTGCTTTTTGGGGTTGTTTTGTGCAATTGGGCGATAATCGTCCCATCAAGATAGAGGCTGCTAGTCGCTTTGGCGGCAATTGGCTATGGTGGGGATTGGGTGCTACAGCTGCACTGACTGCGCTATTTTTTATGCTGAAGGGCAGAAAAAATAAAGCGGCATAACCAAATCCTAGTTTTATTCGTTTTAGAGCATATTTGTAACCTTACAAATATGCTCTAACTTTTTTATCTTGCACCATGATAATGTCAATACAGCAACCCTTTTTTCGCTGCTGCAAACTACAAAGTTTGTTATGGGGCTTGCTTTTTTTGGCAAATAATAGCCTTTGGGCACAAACAGACAGTACACAGTACATACTATCGGTACTCGATATCGATGCCAAACATTTGGCTTGGCCTCTGATAAAAGATGGCTTAGATACTTTCAACATTAACAATACAAAAATAAAACTTAGAGAACTAAGTAACAAGTTACAAGAGGCTGGCTACCTGCAAGCTTCTTTCCCGCGCAACCCCCAATGTGACAGCTTTTTTTGTCGATTTTCGCTAAAAGTAGGCCCCCTTTTTGAATGGACTGCCTTGCAAAATGGCAATCTGCCTCCCGAACTACTCAAAGCCCTTGGCTTTGGCGATGTGCTGTTGCGCAACAAGGTTTTCTATTACAAAGACTTGGCAAAAATACAAAGTAAGGTTCTCATACAATGCGAAAACAACGGCTATCCATTTGCTTATACTTGGCTCGACAGCATCAGGGCAGATACAAGTGGGGCGATTGCTGCGCGTATCTACCTTGACTATGGCCCCGCTATCAGTATCGACAGCCTGCAAGTAATAGGCAAAACTATTGATGGCACAATACAAAAAGTACGCATATCCAAACGCTACTTGAGCAGTTATTTGGGTCTAAAAAAAGGCATGACCTATAATGAGGAACAAATCAGAAAAATAAAAAAACGACTGCGCGAGCTGCCTTTTCTCAGTACTTACAAAGACCCACAGATTCTTTTTCAGGGCGAAAAAGCATTCCCTTTACTTTTTTTAGAAACACGTCGAGCCAGCAAATTTGATGTACTTTTTGGGCTATTGCCCAATACCAACCCAAGCACACAGCAACAGCAGTTCAATTTTACAGGCAATGTAAACATAGACCTCATCAACAGTTTGGGCCGCGGCGAGCGGCTATCGGCACAGTGGCAACAGTTTCAGCGTGGGCGCTCTGAGTTGCGTATGGGCTTTGCCCTACCCTACCTCTTTCGCACGCCCTTGGGCATAGATGCCAAATTTGAACTCTATCGACGCGATTCTACTTATATTGATATTATTGGCGATATTGGAATTTCTTATATTTTCGATGGCAATAATTTTTTGAAAATTTATTGGAGAAATACAAGTACTAATGTTCAAAATCCCAACACAGCGTTGGTGCTGCTCAGTAGAAAACTTCCAAATATTTTAGACTTGCGCAATAATAGCTTTGGCGCCGAGTATTATTTTCAAAGGCTCGATTATCGTTGGAATCCACTCAAAGGTTTTGAATTGAGGGCTGGTGCAGCCGTAGGCGCAAAATATATTAAACCCAATAACAACATTCTGAGTTTAACTGACCCTCTACAGCCCGATTTCGACTTTGGAACGCTTTACGATAGCATTTCGATGCGCAGTTTTCAGTATAGTGGATATTTTTCATACGCACATTTTTTTCAGCTTTGGAAACAATTGACCCTTATGGGACGCTACAAAACTGCTGCCGTTTTTAACAATCGCAATTTATTGTATACCAATGAATTGCTTCGCATAGGTGGGCAACAAGTTATGCGTGGTTTTGATGAACAAAGCATATTTGCCTCCTGGTATCAGGTAGCAACTGCCGAGCTGCGCTACCTATTAGGTTCAAATTCTTACACTTATATTTTTGGCGATTTTAGCTATACCGAAAACAGCAGCGAGGCTTTAAATCCAAAAATTTGGCGCTATGGTTTTGGTGTTGGCGTTGCATTAGAAACAAAGGTTGGTATCTTTGGCCTCAGTTATGCACTAGGCTCAAGCTTCGACAGCCCGCTGCTCTTTAGAAACGGAAAAATACATTTTGGCTATGTCAATATTTTTTAAAACCTTTATATTTTGGGCTTTTACATTGTCCATTTTTGCTCAACAAAATTCGACAGACTATGCACTGAACAAGGCCTGCAACTGCTTGGGATCAACAAAGCTGGATAGTCTGACGATTGAAAAACTCGAATTTTTGGGCGATAGCTGTATCACATTGGCACTTTGGCAAAATATGACTGGCCTGATGGATGAGTTGAATGTGGATGGCAGGGACAAAAAAGCTTGGGAAAAAACTGGCATCAAGCTTGGGAAAAAACTGGCCGAAAGCTGCTGGCATTATCAGGTTTATGCTCGACAATTGGCAATGGAGCGCTTTGCAGGTGGGAATATTTTGCAGGAACAGCAGCAGGGGTTGTTGCTTTCTTTAAATCGTCTTAATTGCAAAGCCTCTTTCACCCTGCTCGATAGTTTGGGACAAAAACATGAGTTTCTTTGGCTGCACGAATTCGATGGTTCTGCTCGTTTTTTTGATGGAATAAGCCCTTATCGTTTTACAGAGGTAGAAATTGTTTGGCAAGAAACTGAGCTATTTGACCCCGAAAGTAAAAAATATATCAATTATCGAGAGATAATTTTATTGGAGGAAAAAGGAACAATAACGGAGGAAAGTTGTAAAATAAAATATCCTTTGGCAGTACCGCCGTCGAAAAAAAAGAAGAAAGAAAAAAAAAGATAAGCCGATACAGTTTTGCTGCATCGGCTTAGCGTTTGTAGGAAAAAATTAAAAAAAACGTTAGTTAGGATAATGTTTCTGGCTAAACATTTATAAAGTTGATTGTGAAAAGATAAAACCATTTTTGGGTTTTAAGTCGGCACAGTTTTGATACTCATATTATTTTATAATAATTCTTTCGACACTCAAAAGTAAGAACTTTTCTTTTTCAAACAAAACTTTTTTAAGAATTTTTAATCAAAAATTTTTACTTTACTAAAATTTAATACTGCCTCAAATTACACTTAACAAACAACAATAGTTTTTGATTAACAAGTACTATATATTAAGAATTTTTCATATATTGCAAGCCAAAGAATTTTGTGGCTAAATTAACACCAAAATTAAAAAAAATACGTAAATGATAGACATAAACATTATCCGTAAAAAATTTCCAATGTTGGCCGAATTGGCCTTGCAGGAAGCAATTGCGCAGGTAGGAGAAGAACATGATTTTGAGCCTGGAGAAACCATTTTAGATTATGGCGATTATATTCGTTTTGTCCCCTTGGTATTAGACGGCACTATAAAAGTATTGCGTCAATCGTCCGAAAGTGGGCATGAGCTGTTTCTATATTATCTAAACGCTGGAGAAACCTGTGCTATGGCTTTTACCTGCTGCATGATGCACAAAAAAAGTGAAATAAAAACTGTTGCCGAAGACAAAACTGCTATCATCTCTATTCCGCTCAAAAGCATGGAGGATTGGATGACTCGCTACCCAAGTTGGAAAAATTTCATCATGATTTCTTATAATAATCGCTTTCAGGAGCTTTTTAATGCCCTAGACAGTATTGCCTTTTTGCGCATGGATGAGCGTTTGTTAAAATATTTGGCCAACAAATCGAGAACTTTGGGCAATAAGGAAATTGGTACAACACATCAAGAAATTGCAAAAGAGTTAAACGCCTCTCGCGAAGCAGTATCTCGCCTTTTGAAAAAATTGGAAAGAGCCAACCTATTACAACTAGGCAGAAATAAGATTACGCTGAATAAGACCCCAGAATATTTGGAAAATTTCACATTGGACTAAGTGCTTGTTTAAATTTGCTAGTTCTTTGACCATCTTTGTGGAACAAAAAAAAGATGCGCCAAAGGTGTCGATTCAACATAGCTTTGCGAGTGGTTGCCCCCTTTTGATATAGCGCAAAGTAGGCAACTGCCGCAAAAATTACTATCGTGAAACGATGTTTCATGTAAATAACTTCGTTTGTCTAATAACCAATTTGCTCCAATATTTTTTTTCTTTGGTTTGTGATGGCAATCACTAAAAAGCCTCTTTAGGAAAACTACTTTTGTAGTCAAATACCAAAGGAAAGGTAAAAATAACTTTGAACAAGGTCACTTGATATTTTCGCGCTAAACTGCGTTGCAAGGGTTTGCTGCTCCGCGGTCGCCACGCGGCTACTTTGCTCCTTTTGTTCAACTTATTTCTAAACCACTCCTAAACCAATATTTGACCAATATGAATATTAAAAATATTTTTCCGATTGCAAGCTGGCTTCCTCAGTACAAAAAACAAGACCTAAAAGGTGACCTTTCGGCAGGATTGACCGTAGGCGTGATGCTCATTCCACAGGGTATGGCCTATGCCATGTTGGCTGGTTTGCCCCCCATTTATGGGCTCTATGCCGCCACCGTTCCGCTTATTTTATATGCTATTTTTGGCACTTCGCATCAGTTATCGGTAGGGCCAGTGGCTATGGCCTCCTTGCTAGTAGCCTCTGGGTTAGCTCCTCTGGTATCGGCAGAAAATGACCCTGAAACTTACCAAAAGATGGCCGTGCTCTTGGCCATGATGGTTGGTATTTTCAGATTATTGCTAGGCCTTATGCGCTTGGGTTTTGTTGTCAATTTCTTATCCAGACCTGTTATCAGTGGTTATACCTCGGCGGCAGCACTCATCATTGGGCTGTCGCAACTCAAGCACCTATTGGGGATAAAAATTCCGAATAGCAATTATATTCACGAAGTACTGTACAACGCTGCGCTCCAAATCAAATCGACACATTTGATTACCTTATCTATTGGCATTGGCGGCATTGCCCTGATGCAGGGCTTGAAAAGATTGAATAAAAAATACAAAATCAATATTCCAGGACCTTTAGCTGTAGTTTTTGTTGCTACTATTTTGACATGGAGCTTGAGGCTTCAGAGCCTAGGCATAGGCATTGTGGGAACAGTGCCACAAGGGTTGCCCGCTTTTGGCCTGCCTATCTTCAGCCTCGACTTGGTAAAATCGCTCATGACAGCGGCTATCACTATCGGGTTGGTAGGCTTTATGGAATCGATAGCCGTGGCCAAGGCCATTCAAGCCAAACACAAAACCTATAAAGTATTGCCCAATCAAGAGTTGATTGCCCTTGGAATTGCCAATATTGGCGGTGCATTATTTCAGGCCTTTCCAGTAAATGGTGGTTTTTCTCGCACGGCAGTCAATGACCAAGTTGGTGCCAAAACGCAGCTTTCAGGTATTTTTAGTGCCATCCTCATCCTTTTGACCCTACTTTTCCTCACGCCACTCTTTTATTATCTACCACAGGCTGTTTTGGCATCTATTGTGATGGTAGCCGTATTCAATCTCATTGACACACAAGAAGTAAAACATTTGTGGAAAACAGACCGTCGCGATTTTTGGATGTTAATCATGGCCTTTTCGGCAACGCTTTTTATTGGCGTAGTAGAAGGTATTATCATTGGAGTAGTACTTTCGTTAGGGTTGCTTATTTATCGCAGTGCAAGTCCACATGTGGCTATTTTGGGTCGGGTACCAGGCAGCTCTTATTACCGCAATATAAAGCGTTTCAATGACTTAGAAAATCGTTCCGATTTACTTATTCTTCGCTTCGACGCAGAGCTTTATTTTGCCAATAGCGACTTTTTTACTGATATGATGCAGCAGACTGCACAAGCAAAACATCCAAATTTAAAAGCAATTATCTTCGATGCTGAAAGCGTTACAGGCATAGACTCTACGGCTATGCATGCCATAGAAGACCTTCTAAACAACTTCAAAAAACAGGGTATCAATTGGCTTTGGTGCGAGGTAAAAGGCCCCGTGCGCGATAGTTTGGAAAATGCTGGCCTAACTGAAAA
>Ga0163144_10031166_pt1 | contig 10179 bp, 13 predicted proteins | sample OliLak19BULKMAT1_FD_123175 | JGI IMG/M metagenome (GOLD analysis project Ga0163144, IMG submission 123175) | Freshwater microbial mat bacterial communities from Lake Vanda, McMurdo Dry Valleys, Antarctica - Oligotrophic Lake LV.19.BULKMAT1 | ecosystem: Environmental > Aquatic > Freshwater >...
CAAGAGGTATCTGAACTATCTTTGAACTGCACCCATAGCAATACATGTTTGAAAGTATCTCACCTACAGGGGTAGATTCTCCTTGGTCGTACATCGTTTGTCGCAACACTGGCGCTACTTTGCCATTTATGTCTAGGCTGCTTTTCTCAATGTTCTTCACCGTCCGGGTATCTGGATCTTGCTCAAGAATATTTTCAGACAAAGGCAAGTTCATTCGAGTGATTGTGACAGTATTATTCTGAAAAACTCCTTGAGGACCAAACGAAGTGACATAATTAGCCGCGATCACAAAGTTAACACCTGTAGAAAAACCTTGTATTTGTTCGTTTAAATCATAATTGTTGATGACCTTCCAACTGGCGGGGATTTTGATCGAATAGCCGTAGGTCTGACTCTCAATAGTTTGCCAATCTTTTTGTTCTTGCTTTACTGGAGCCTGTTCTTGGCTTACGACAAATGACTGAAAATTTGAGATGTTTTTGTTTTTGCCTAGCATGTACCCGACCACTGATGTCACTGAGCAACAAACCAATAAAACGAGGACTTTTAAAAGCAGATTATTTCTAGTTTGCATACCTTACTTAAATGTTAAGCTACTAATAATTTTATCAAATGACTCTTCAAACTCTGGATGTTCTTTTTCCCAGATACCTACTACTTCAAGTCTACTTTTACTGTCAAGGATGTATACCTTTTTTTCTATACAACCATAGCAATAGACATCAGAAATCGCTTGAGTGACTGGAGTAGGTTCGTCTTGATCGTACATCGTGTTTTGGACGATGACCACTTCTTTGCCATGCAGCTTAGAAGAGCTTTTCTTGACGGACTTTATGTACTGCGTATTTGTCTTACTTTCTAAAATTTTTTTTGAATTTGTTGACTTTCCTTTTGTAATCGTAATTCCATTAAACTCATTTTGACGTTTTTTGCTACCATAGGGTGATAATAACTTAAAATTCAGTCCCCCACTTTGCCTTTGGGCTCGTGCTGCTTCATCATTATTTTCCGTTATGATCCAAGTTGGTGGCATCCTGAATGAGTACCCATAGGCATTGCTAGTGACTGTCTGCCAAGTCTTAAGTTCTTCCTGACTCAGCTTGATCTTTTGGCCAGATTGAAAAAAGTTCTCGCCTGCTGTATTTTTAGCAAAAACATATCCCAGAAAACCAGCGAGTATAGAACACCCTACTACAAATATCAGGAAGGAAAATGAAAAAACTTTTTTCTGCGGTGTGGGAGGTTGCTCAGTTGAATGTTGCGGGACCTGAGGATCAAGAGAAAGAGTTTGAACTAGAAAATCATCCACAGATTCATCATAAAGCTAAAACTGCATTTGCACAGTTAAGAAGTTTCGTCACATTTTTTTCAACTCTGATGGTAAACTCGTCAATACTTTTTTACGCTATCCTTAAAGATTACTTGCTCAATAGTATTGCTAGTGTCTTGAACATCTGCAAGTGCCATTTCATACTATGATGGATAATTAAAAGTATAAATATTCAGTCTTCCTTCATATTTTTCATAAAGAAGTTTCAGTAGTGGGACACATTTCAAACTCACAATTGGGGCCAATTCTCCCGACCGCACTCCCATCAGGACATAGCTGCGCTTCCAAAGTGCAGGCTACTCCATCAGTTTCTGTAGGAGTTATGGTTGGACGAACATCCTGTGCCTGATCAATGGTCACTGCATTTTGTATGCCAAAGTAATACCCAACACTACCTGCCACTACCAGAAGCAACAAGATTGCTCCAATTATCAATGGCAACTTTGCATGCATACTTTCTTGGACAATTGGTTTTTCTGGTTCAACTTGTGGGATCTGTGTAGACGTTGCGGTTGAGTTTTCCATATATTCTATATATACATCACTAAACCAATTACTTGCAAGCCAGAAAAACAATTTCTCCACCATGAGAGAGAATTGCTTCCTGTATTTCCACATAATTCACATTTAGAATGCTAATTTCGCGTTCAATTTTCTCTACCATAGAAGAGTGATTCTATACAAAAAAATGAGAAATCAGCTGTCCCAATTTTGGGATGATGATCGAACTTATTTGTTATCCCTTGGACTCAGATTAAACATATATCCACTGATGTGAGCTATTCCCCCATTTCTTTCATAAAAACTTTTTGAACGCTCCTTGGGTTTCCGTTTGCACCATCTGCATAACCTTGTGGCAACTCTAGATATTTGCCTGCTACTCCATCAAGAGTGTACTCACCGGTAGGCTCTTGGTCATAAGGGAATTCAGGAAGTTTCGTCACTTTCTTATCAACGCGAATTGAAAACTCATCAACAGTACTCATCGCATTCCTAAATATTACTTGCTCAATAGCATTATTCGCATCTTCAACATCAGCTAACTCTATTTCGTAGGTTGAAGGATAATTCAAAGTAAAAGGATTTAGTCTTCCTTCATACATTTTCTGAACTGAAATACTTGATACCGGACACGGAGTAAACTCACAGTTTGGACCACTCCTCCCGACCGAGCTGCCATCAGGGCAAACCTTCGCTTCCATGATACAAGCTACTCCTATCTCTTCAGCAGGGACTGGAGTTGGGCTCATTTGTTACAGTAATACATTCGTCTGAGTGTTTTTTGTTCCGAAGTAATAGCCTACTCCACCTGCAACACTCAATAACAATAAAATCGCTGCAATGACCAACACCACCTTAGAATTTCTATCATTTTGAACAACAGCTTGAGATTGGATTTTCCATACTGTAACTATATCATGCCCCCCCATGGCTGGGGGTTTCAAAACATTTTACTCAGATTAATCTTGTAAAATATCACTTTTTAATGATTTTGGAGCATTCTGACTCTTCACTATTTTCATAGTACTTGTTTCGACATCATACTCTGCACTGATTCCCTCAACCGCATCTAATTTCTCAACAAACTGTATGCAGTAATCTCTAAGTGTTGTCGGAACTTCGGCAAGCATCATCCCATCTTTATTTGACAGCAAGACGTACGCTTTTTTAAACATTTGAAAATAAAGTTCGGTTGCATCTTTGAGATCCTCAATATTCTCTTCACTTTTCAGCCCGGCAATGGGTCGCATGACCATAAGGTCGACTGCTTGCGACTTCACTTCTTTCAGTCTCTCCATTATTTTAACCCAAGTGGAATGTCTATAAATGTTCCCCTCGACAATTCGCCTCTTTTTGTTATCCATGACTTTCGTAAGTCTCTCAAGATATGCCGATCGATTCCCACTGGAATACTTCTCTACCAATGCGTCATCCATGTTGAATAATCTGACTCCAGTGATAGAGTCGACATTTGAAAAGTCATCAAAAATATACGCTCCTCCCAAAAAATCTAAAACATGTGTTCCCAAACCTCTTTTCTTTCTCTCTTCTGCCCAATCTTCAAAGCCAAAATCATCTCCTAAAAAATGTTCAAAGGTAATTTCATAAATATCTCCACCCAACATCCCATCAACATTCCATTGATCATCTTTATGCTGTTGTGCTTTAGCAAAGGCCTCGTCTCCTCTTTCTACAATTTTTTTTATAACATCATTCATAGTTTCCTTTTTAAAAATCAGAGATCTTCGGAAATATTAAGCTCAGCACTTTATCGAGTGAATTGGAACCTACTTTATTAGATTTGCATGTAATCAACCACAATATTAACAACACTTTTCACTGTTTCACTGCAGTTTTTAAAACTGATTCGATCAAGAACTTCACTTCCATACTCTCTGAGAAGCTCACTAACTAACGCATGAATAAAAGATTGAGTAGCACTATCAATATCTTTAAAATCTAAAATAACTTCTTCACCTTTTTCCAATGATGGGACGATTTGATTCACTCTAATTTCTCTTGCTACATCTTTGTTCTCAGCAAAAGAACCAGTTTTTTTGAATAATTTTATTTCTGTCATATAAACTTTGCTTTTTTATAAATCTGTTTTTTGCGTTCTTTCACTGACTTAGAATAAGTTTCACTGATAAGTTTCAACAACAAGGCAAACTCTTCTCTATTATCTAGGTTAATGTCTACCCCAACTGCGGTTCCCTGCCAAAGCGGTAAATCTTCCGACAGTGAATGATTATCTCTAAAAGGGTCACCATGTAATTTAATTGGGCCATCTCCTCTTGTTTTCAGTAACTTGTACATAGCATTTCCACTATAAATCATGAAAAAATCACGGTTAACTTTTGCAATTGATTTAATAAAGAATAAACCCGCTCCTGCATTGTAGTCAGTCCCTCCAATCCTATGAGTTGTTCCTGTGATTCCGGGTGTTAAAGCTAATCTCAATGCTGCTGCGTCATCTCTGGCAACATGAGCGCTTGAAATGGTACTTTTTACACCAACACCTCTATCCACTATCCCTATTCTTATCGTGTTACTTTTCAGATAGTATTGAGCGCATAAAACAGCACCTATACTTGATTCAGCATGCTCAAAAACGTTTCTAGTAAGCTCACTCAAAATATATCTTATCGGTTCTACTTGTTCAGGCTTCAGATGCAATAAAGGAATCATTTCAGTGATAAAGTCAGTTAAGTTTTCATTACTATTGATCTGTGTTAGTGGAATGAATCTTCCCGCCGGCTCATGTTCTTCAATTTCAATCCTGGTTTTGAGACCTAATAAATCAAATAATCCCATTCTTTTAAGATAATGCTTTGAAGTAGCCTCGAGGTTATCACACTGAATACTTTCCGGATTACATGATAATCCAAGGGCAGCAACCATAGACAGAGCCACAGGATGCAACGAGATCCATTTAGGATTAGAAGTTATTTCCAGTTTATTAGCGTCTTTATTATCAAAAGACCTCAAAAATGGGTCGATATTCCCTAAGTAAGCGCTATTTGGCAAATGGATTTTCATCTAAGACTAGTTTACCGGGAATCCCGGGAAATGTCAACCCAAACCGGGAATCCCGGATATCTCTTCTACTTTACCGGGAATCCTGGTTCTATGAGTAAATACCCTGAAATCTAGGCAAAACTAGCATTTATAGGTTTTCAAAAGGTGAATCTATGTATTATCCTCTTCTAAGCTCCCATCCTCTTTCGCCCGTTTGTAAAAGGACTGTGCAGCTAGCTTATCCATTTGAGCAGGACTCATTTCAGATTCCTTGATTCTTGCAAAACCACCAACAGCCATTTTAATCAACTCAGTCTTATTCAAAGTGCCAAACATTGATTGCTTCAATACTCGAAGAGCCTTTTCTAAATCAGGAGTAATAGTTAATCGGATTGTTTGTGACATAAATAGCCACTGGTCAACTGCAGAGACTTGAGAAGGCTGTTAGAACCTAGTACTCACTTGACCATGTCAGCGTACGTCAAAAATTTAATCATTCACGACCTGAAAGAGATTCAACAAATCCCAATCGACCCCAGTCTGAGAGGTCAAAGAAGAAAATATTATTTAAAAAAATTGGAAGAATTGAAGTATCACTGACAACGAATGATATTATTTTGCGAGTTTTGCTCTAGTGTTTGCAGGGCCGGAAGGAATCGAACCTTCGTCAAAGGTTTTGGAGACCTCTATTCTACCGTTGAACTACGGCCCTAATCTATTTAAATTTCAAATCCCAAGCACCAAGTTCCAAACTTTGATACCCTAAGAGATTCATTTTATCATATTTTCAGACAAGCAGTTTGGTCTTCCCAAGTTTCAGTTCTAACTCCATAATACCTTCACACTCACTAAAGACTAAATACTAACGACTCAAGACTTATTATGTCCCTTCACGACCCCGTCCTCCAGAAGCTCTTTCAAAAAGATCGCGAGATCTTGTCTCAGACTGCTGTACCGATCGTGACAGTCACTGGGTCGTTTAAAGAAGATGTGAAGCGCTGGTACGGGCTTGAGAACGAGAATCTCAGCAATGATGTGGTTTTTTCTCGCGCACATTTTTCGATGGCCTATGGTGCGCTCTCTGCGCTCTGGGGCAAAGAGATCCAGCCCAAGAATGGTTGGCTGGTCGATCCGACGAACTATGTCAGCACGAAGCAATGGCGAAGCATCACTTTTACTGAGAACGTTGGTGAGCTGCTCGCTCGTCAGCCGATTTTGAAAAAAATCAAAGATCTGATCGATCAGTTTGGTCGTGGAAAGCTCCCTATTCTCAAAAGCATCACCCCTCCACTGCATTATCTCTTTGAACATACCCATAATCGCGTCCTGAGCTTTCACATTGCTGCAGGGAACATTTTACTCGAATCGGGTAAGGAAGTTGTTCAGGTCATCACCGATCCTCACGTACGCGATGAGTACCTTCGGCATGCGCAGAACCCTAAGCTCACGCTGTGTGTCTTCGACGAACTGACGAAGCAAGACGCATTAGAGAAAGCCCATATATTAGGCAAAAAGCTAGATCCAAAACGGGTGATCGTGACTGGTCCGCCGATCGATCAACGCATCGTCTTGGCTAGAAAAGGCAAAAAATATACGAATGACCGTCCACTTCGACTACTTATCGCCACTGGTGGCCTGGGGACAAATAAATCCGAGATCCGCCAACTCCTCCACCAGCTTCTCCCCACCTACCACTCTCGTCCACGACCCTACCAACTCATGCTCTACGCCGGTACAGAAAAAGACTTTGCCGACATGGCCAAACAAGTCGCCAAAGAACACCGGATAAAATGTGAGGTGGTTACGAAGCTTTCCGATCAACACCGAGATTCTTCAACTCGGCTAAAAGCCGGGTTTCAGAATGACCACCACTTTACTGTACTCCACCATCCTCAGATCTTCGATGCGAACGAGCTCCTGATCCATTACGGCTTTCCGTGGGCGGATGGCGTAATCTCAAAGCCTTCTGGTGACATGGCATATGACGCTGTAGCGGCTGGCTGTTTCCTACTGACGCTCAATCCTTGGGGTGTCTGGGAAGAAAATATCGCTGAGATTTTCCGTCAAAAAGGCATCTCTCGACCTGCTGAAGTTGCAAACATCAAGAAGCAACTAGAAGCACTTAAAATGGAACATCTCGGAAAATCGTGGATGAGTTATGCGATGAAAAATGCTAAAGAGATCGATACTCTTTTCTTGACTGGAACTAAAAATATATTAGAAGTAATACGCGCTTAGCTTATTTTTTCATTGAAGATTTTTTCATTTTACGATACTCTTTCCAAAATTTTGGATCTAGATAGTATCCCTGTTTGTCACTACTCTTGATGTGTTTCAGCATGCTGTCACCTGAAAATCCACCGACTTGATACAACCGTATCAAAATCTCTGGTGTCTCGCACGCGTGTTGATAGAACATTTTACCTCCTTTCTCGCCCGCCGTAGCCTTGGCGAAGGCGGGTCTTGCCTTCGCTGTGAGCGGGGATCATTTTTATAAATACTGTGTCAATGCAAAAAAAAACCTCCCGGCCTCGGGAGGTTTGATATCTTTTTGTATTTTGTGTTGTTTAAACATATATCAAACTTCCCTGACCACTCAAGCGCTTCTTACTCTTCAAAACTGGGTGGTTGGAAGTTTGTAACTTTTGCATTGCAGAGGTCTATTATATGCCTTTTTTTCGGTTATTCAATACCTCCTGAAATTTTCCAAAGACTTGGGTGACTGATGCTATGCTAGGATAGTAGAGGTCAGCGGTTGAGATGAGTTGGGAGTGTGGTATATCTGGAGACTGATTTGGTGCTTGCCCTAAAAAAGCGATAAAGGCGTATGGGAGCGCATCATGGTCAAAAGCTGTCTGTTGTTGCTTTTCGGTTTGTCTAAGAAAGGGAAGCACTTTAGGAAGCTGAAATCTAGAAAAGGCCTTCAAATAATCTGAAATTTCAGGATTATCCTCAAGAGTTAATATACTACCTTCAAGTTCAAAGTTACTCTCAGCAAATGCTTTTAAAAGCACTATCGCAAGAATCGTGAGCTCTGTGGATATAGCAGTTTCATTTGATTCATCACTCTTGAGTGATACTCTTAAGTAGTCTTTAGAATTGGAATCAAAAAATTGTACAAACTTCTTCAATACTAACCACTGTAAATAGGCTTCTGTTATTTTTTGCTGTCAACTATCACTTTCACTCATATAACCAAAAAGTCCTGCTACTGCAGGACCCTATCTATGTAAAATATATCTTTTACTTCAACTTCTTTGCCTCGATGTGCTCTGTGTGTTTTCGACACTTATCACAATACTTCATCAGCTTGAACTTACCAGTCGTGCCTGCAAGCTGCTTCTTGAGGGTTTCATTATTTTTGTTGAACTCAGTGATGTAGCCAAAGACGTTACAAACGGTACATTTTAGTCCGAGTGCTTGTCGTGGTCCTTTTTTCTTTTTTGCCATATTTGAGTTAGATATTGGTTGTTAGATATCGGATATTGGTGCTGTGAGTTTTTCACCCAGGTATGCCAATAAAGAAAGGTTATTCTACCTCAAGCAACGAAATAAGACAAGAAGTGTATTTTATGCTGGTACTAATACTGGCTCTTCTTCTCTTTCTGGAGCTTTTACAGGATCAGAAACTTCTCTTCTGTGGAGTTGGGTTGGGTAGCCTAATAGGTTCGATGGTGATTCCACGTTTGCCTGGAATTACAAAAGGATTTTCGTTAGGGTAATTTGTTTCTGGACGATCTATTTCTCGTCTTCCCATATTACTCCTTTATGAAATTAGAAATAACTACATTAGCTACTTTTTGAGCCTTCTGCAGGGACTGGAACCCCGGACATTCCCGATTGCAGATCGGGACGCTCTAGTTACTGTCATTCCTCGGAGCCTTCTGCAGGGACTGGAACCCCGGACATTCCCGATTGCAGATCGGGACGCTCTAGTTACTGTCATTCCTCGGAGCCTTCTCGGGGATTCGAACCCCGGACATCCTGTTTACAAAACAGGCGCTCTAGCCAGCTGAGCTAAGAAGGCAAAAAATAAATAGATTACAAAAAACTATTCTTAAATGTTACTAACTTTTGTATATTGCATTCTCGCCCGCCAGAGCCTTGGCGATGGTGGGAGCTAAGAAGGCATGTATACGAGATAAACATTGTAACAAATTTTATATTATTTGCCACCTCCACCCTTTTTCCAATCCGCACTCTGCAAAATCGGGGCATAGACGTCGTCTTCTAGAGTGTTTATTAAAGCAGCTAATTCATCCTCACTAGGCACGTGATCTTGAAACTGGATATGGGTGACTTCCTCGACGATCGCCAGAGGTGTCGACTCATTGCCTTCCCCCATCTCGAGCACCGCTGCGCCAGCGACCCCTTCCGCTACATTGACGGTCGTCATTTTCAACTCTCGGCCAAAAAGATCTGAGGTGCCTCTTTTGTCTACCAACGCTTCAAACCCACAGTGACCAATACACGTCCCGACGACTCCCCATTTGAGTGGAAACGTCTTACTGTCGGTCAAAACTACACCAATCTCCTTTAGACTATACTCGTCCCGCAAGAACTGCCAAATCCTGTTAACTATAGTCTGAGGATCTTGAGGCCAGAGCACATAATACCCCCCGGTGTTGGACTCATCGATCCCTGCACTGACCGCTAAGACGTGGTTTTTCACCGTCAGCATGACATCATACTTTGAGGAATGTGGCTCGGTATAGAGTTCCGCTTGCTCGCGGATGAGCTCATGTTTACGCTCCTTTAACTCATCTTGACCAACTTCCACCACCGAGCTTTCGCACAGCGCTACGATCTTAGACGTGATCGCTACCACCGACTGCTCTTTTAGTGTCGGCAAAGAGTTTTTTAAAATCTCAAATAAATCATCATCGACGTGGACAACTGGGGTTTTGATAGGGGTGACGAGCATGAGTGCGATTATACAGTATTTGAGGCAAAACCGGTCAAACGTGTACACCTCACTTCTTTACATTTGACAAGTGTAAAGTATTACGTTATACTTTACACTTATGACTGTTTCTTTGGACTCACTCGAGCAAAAAAAATCTCTTCTAGATACGTACAAGCCGTTCTCCCCTGATCTAATGACGAACCTGCAAGAGTGGTACAAGATCGAGCTGACATATACCTCAAATGCAATTGAAGGCAATACACTCACCCGCGCAGAGACGGCGTTGGTAGTCGAGAAAGGTTTGACGGTTGATGGCAAAACATTGGTAGAACACCTAGAAGCCGTCAATCATGCAGAGGCTTTCGAATGGATTTCCCACAGTGCTCAAATTAAAAAAACGATGATTACTGAGCATGATCTTCTC
>Ga0163144_10031167_pt1 | contig 10179 bp, 9 predicted proteins | sample OliLak19BULKMAT1_FD_123175 | JGI IMG/M metagenome (GOLD analysis project Ga0163144, IMG submission 123175) | Freshwater microbial mat bacterial communities from Lake Vanda, McMurdo Dry Valleys, Antarctica - Oligotrophic Lake LV.19.BULKMAT1 | ecosystem: Environmental > Aquatic > Freshwater > Lake...
AAGACCCACTACTGCACCACACCGACCAACAATGCCGTCCCCACGCACACATCACGCCCTCAAACCGGCCGCAAAATACCGTTCAGGTCGAACAGTGGTCGGTGCGTGAAATATCCAGGCTAGCGGCGCAGAATGGCGGGGTCGACTTCACCCGCTCCAACCCCGATGCCTCATCTCGAGCCTCTTCCCTGGGACGCCACGCCCCACCTGCGCGATCGCTTCCAGCACTACCAGGACACGCGCGGCTTCGTGCCGAACAGCATCCTCACCATGGCCCGCCGCCCGGCCGTCGCCGAGGCCTTCATGAACCTCAACAGGGTCGTGCTCTACGAAGGCACGGTGCCCGAGGAGCTGAAGATGCTGGTGAGCCTGGTCACGAGCCAGGCCAGCGGCTGCCGCTATTGCCAGGCACACATGGCCAACCTCTCGAGCATCTATCGCGCCTCGGACGAGAAGATCCGCGCGGTGTGGGAGTTCGAGACCAGCCCGCTGTTCGCGCCCGCGGAGCGGGCGGCGCTGCGCCTCGGCTACCACGCAGCCCTGGTGCCGAACGAGGCCACCGCTGCCGATTTCGAAGCGCTCAAACACTACTTCGACGAAGGCCAGATCGTCGAGATCGTCGCCACCATCGCCCTCTTCGGCTATCTCAACCGCTGGAACGACACCATGGCCACCGCGCTCGAGCCGCGCGCCGTGGCCGTGGCCGGCCGCGCCATCGGCGCGGTCGGCTGGGAGGCGGGCAAGCACGGCGACGCCGCCTAGGCCGAGGCGGAGACCGCCGGCGACGTCTCGCAAGGGGAATACGCATGAACGAATTCACCGCGATCGCCAGCAAGCCCAACTTCACGATGAAGCTCTGGCGCGGCGAACGCATGTGCCTGATCGCCTTCGATGTCGACGCCCCCGAGGCCGACCTCGTCGGCTTCGCGATCGAGTGCAAGTCGCCCGGGGCCAAGCGCTTCACGGCCTTGCGCAACCGCCTGGCCTTCGCCTACGACGAGCCGCTCGCCCAGGCCGTGACCGGCGACCGCTGGTATCTCTCCAGGAAGGCGCCGTTCCAGAAGTTCCGCTGGGTCCACTTTCCCTACGAGCCGAAGCCGGGCCTCTATACCTATCGCGGCACGAAGATGCACATGCCGAGCGACGGCGTGCTCAAGGCCGGCGCCTCGATCACGCTGCAGATCTCGCTCGACCCGGTGACCTACGCCGGCTTCGTCGACGTCGGCTTCACCCGCGGTTTCGCCTCGTCGCAGGCGTTTCGCGACAAGTTTCCGGCGGGCGCCGACATCAACGAGATCGGCAAGACCATCATCCCGTCCCGCGCCGACGACGGCCTCGGTTTCGTCAAGCGGCCCGGCGACATCTACCGCTGGATGGGCTTCGAGGCCGCCGACCTGATCTTCGGCATGCTCGACGAGGCGGTGGCCGACCCGGCGGTCACGCTCGACGTCTTCGCCTACGACCTCAACGAGCCCGACCTCGTCGACCGGCTCGAGCGGCTCGGGCAGCGGCTGCGCATCATCGTCGACGACTCGAGCGTGAAGAAGTCCGGCGTCGTCACCGGCCACGGCGCGGCGCACAGCAGCGAGACCGAGGCGGCGGCGCGGCTGGCGGTCACCGCCGGCGCCGACCACGTGCGCCGCACCCACTTCAGCGGCCTGCAGCATCACAAGGTGTTCATCGCCAGCCGCGCGGGGGTGCCGTTCAAGGTGCTCGCCGGCTCCACCAACTTCAGCTTCCGCGGCCTCTACATCCAGTCGAACAACGCGCTGGTGTTCGCCGACCCGGGCATCGCCGCGCTCTTTCGGCAGGTCTTCGAGGCGTCGTTCGCCGATCCCGCCGGCTTCAAGCAGCTGGAGCTGGCGAAGAAGTGGCTGCTGGCGCCGGCCAACGCCTCGGCGGTGCCGGTGCATGTGTGCTTCTCGCCGCATGCGTCGTCGTCGCTGCCGCTCAACCCGGTGCGCGGCGCGATCGAGCAGGCGAGCTCGTCGGTGTTCTACGCGGTGGCGTTCCTCAACCAGCTGAAGTCGGGCCCGACCAAGGAGGCGTTCGATCGGCTGATCGAGCGGCCGATCTTCAGCTACGGGCTCTCGGACAAGGCGGGCGGGCTCGAGATCATCAAACCCGATGGCAGCGTCGGCCTGGTCGACTTCGCCTACCTCGCGAAGAACGCGCCCGAGCCGTTCAAGTCGGAATGGAGCGGCGGCCAGGGCATCAACGTACACCACAAGTTCGTCGTCACCGACTTCAGCCTGCCGACGGCCAAGCTGTTCACCGGCTCGTCGAACCTGGCGCCGAGCGGCGAGAGCGGCAACGGCGACCACCTGCTGATGATCGAGGACCCGAAGATCGCCACCGCCTACGCGATCGAGGCGCTGCGCGTCTTCGACCATCTGCATTTCCGCAGCACGATGCAGGGGACCACGGGAATGACGGCGCCGGCCAAGAGGGCGGCGCTGACGCTGCGCAAGCCGCGCGCGATCAGCGGCAAGGCGGCGTGGTTCGAGGCCTACTACGTGGTCGGGTCGCAGAAGATGAGGGACCGGCAGCTGTTCGCGAGCTGAACCGCCCGCCGGGCGGGTCGCGCGCTGCGCTCAGCGGGCCGGCGGCGTGAGCACGGCGGCGAGCTCGCGCACGCTGCCGTCGGCGCCGTTCGCGACCACCACCAGCTCGGCGGTCGAGGGCGAGCGGCCGGTCAAGGCGCCGATGTTCTCGCCGTGCGTCACCACCAGCAGCGTTCCCGGGCCGCGCCACCTGGCGATCAGCGCGCGCGCCCCGGCGGCGAGCTCGGCGCGCCGCTCGCTCAGCACGAAGGCGTTGGCGAAGGTCGGCTCGGTCCGCACCGGCCCGGCGCCGATCAGGGTGGCGGTCTCGACCGTGCGGCACCATGGCGAGGCCAGCACCTGGGCGACGGGGATGCGCTCGGCCTTGAGCTTGGCGCCGAGCGCCCGCGCCTGCGCGCGCCCGGCGTCGCTCAGGTTGCGCTGGCTCGGGCAGTCGCCGAGCTTCCAGCCGGCCGGGTCGCCGATGCCGGGGGCGTCGCCGTGGCGCACCAGGGCGACGCCACCGTCGCGGCGCAGCGCCTCCCAGGCGGCGGCCTCGCTCGCCGCGGCAACGCCGCAGGACAGCCAGCACAAGGCAACGACCAGGAGTCGGTTTCGCATGTCCGCAGCTTAGTGGTGTCGGCCCGGTGCCGTGCTCCAGGCGATCAGCGCCAGCAGCGCCAGCTGCAGCGGCAGCCGCGCGACCAACACCCAGTAAGGGATCTGCGGGAACAGGTCGGCGCGCTGCAGCATGTAGACGTTGGCCGGGGTCACCCCCAGCGTCAGCGCGAACAGGCCCCAGCCGGCGGCGCGCCGGGTCGGGCGCCACACGACGCCGAGCGCACCGAGCAGCTGGAGCGCGCCGGTGAGGAGAACGGCCTCGCGCGGCCAGGGCACCCAAGGCGGCACGATGCTCATTTCGAGCTCGGTGAAGAAGAAGTGCGCCAGCCCGCCGATGAAGAACCAGAGGAAGACGAAGCCCAGGCCGAGGCGGCGTCCCATCACCAGCCCCAGCCGAGGCGCAGCGGCGGGGCGTCGCGGGGGAGGTCGCGCAATCGCATCATCGAAGCGCAAGGCTAGCAGCCCGGTCCCGAAGTCGCGCGATGCATCTCCGTCTGTAACACCGCTTGCAAATGTGCATACAGCACATTTAGTATGCATCCCAAGGGTCGGACTCCCGGCCCGCCTGCTTACGGAGCCCCGTCATGCGCCTTGCTTCTTCCACCTCGCGGCCCGCCCGGGTTCGCGATTTCCTTCTCCAGTTCGCCGCCGCGGCGCTGCTGCTCGCCGGCTGCGGCGGTGGCGGCAGTGCCGGGCCGTCGAGCGGCGGCACCGGCGCCGCGCCGAGCTCGTTCGCTTCCGGCCACATCTCCGGCTTCGGCTCGATCATCGTCAACGGCGTGCGCTACGACGACTCGGCGGCGCTGGTGACCGACGACGACGGCAACCGCTCGAGCCGCGATGCCCTGAAGCTCGGCATGGGCGTCGAGATCCACGGCGGCGGCATCAGCGACGACGGCAAGGGCCCGCGTGCCGCGGCGAGCGAGATCCGCCACGGCGCCGAGCTCCGCGGTCCGGTCTCGGCCGTCGACGCGGCGGCGAGGACCCTGGTCGTGCTCGGCCAGACCGTGCGCGTGCTTGACACCACCGTCATCGACGACCGCCTGGTCGGCGGCTTCGCCGGCATCGTCGTCGGCGCGGTGCTCGAGGTGCACGGCACGCTCGATGCGGCGACCGGCGCGTACACGGCCACGCGGCTCGAGCCGACCGGCTCCGGCGACGGCTTCAGAATCCGGGGCATCGTGTCCAACCTCGACAGCGTCGCCAGGACCTTCACCATGGGACCCGCGCTGATCTCGTACGCCGGCATCGCGCCCGTCCCGGCCAACCTGGCGAACGGCGCGCTGGTCCGGGTTCGCTTGCAGACCACGCAGGTCGGCGGCGCCTGGGTCGCGACGCGGATCGACGGTGTCGGCCATCGTCCGGACGACGACAGCGAAGTGGAACTTGAAGGCACGATCAGCGCCTTCACGTCGCAGGCTTCGTTCAGCGTCAACGGCATTCCGGTAGATGCCAGCCAGGCCACCTTCGGCGACGACGCGGCCAGCCTGGCGCTCGGCGTGCGGGTCGAGGTGAAGGGCAGCGCCGTCAACGGCGTGGTCATCGCCACCCGCGTCTCGGTCGAAGACGAGGAAGAGCACCACGACAAGGGCTTCGAGCTGCACGGTGCGATCGCGGCGATCGACACGGTCGCCAAGACCTTCGTGCTGCGCGAGGTCAAGGTGAGCTATGCCGCCGCCGGAATCGAGTACCGCCATGGCAGCGAAGCGCAGCTCGCGGTCGGCGTGAAGCTCGAGGTGAAGGGCAAGCTGTCGGCCGACGGCACCATGCTGCTGGCGGAGCGAATCTCCTTCGGTGACTGACAAGTCCCGGCCCCGGCCAGCGCCGCCGCCGGATTCGGCTGGCGGCGCTGCGCTTTGCGGCGCGATCGCCTCGCTGCTCGAGCCGATCGCCGAGCTGGCGGTGGCCCGCGGCCTGTCGTTCGCCGCGGTGGAGGAGCTGTTCAAGGCGGCGTTCGTCGAGGCGGCGCGCCGCGCCCAGCCCGAGTCGGCCGGCGCGCGCATCGTCAGCCGCATCGCCACGGCCACGGGGCTGACGCGGCGCGAGGTGGCTCGGCTGGTCGATGCCGAAGGTCAGGCGGGCGGCCCGCCGCCGGCCCGCCCGTCCCCCGCCACCCAGGTGTTCACGCGCTGGCGCGCCGATCCCGCCCTGCGCGACCGGCGCGGCCGGACCCGGGCCTTGCCTCGCCAAGGCCCGGCGCCGAGCTTCGAGGCGCTCGCCCGTTCGGTGACGCAGGACGTGCATCCGCGCTCTCTGCTCGACGAGCTGTGCCGGCTCGGCCTGGCCGAAGTGGTGGGCGACGAGGTGCGGCTGGTCCGCGAAAGCGTCGTCGCCGGCCGCGACAGCGAGCGCGCCTTCGGCTTCCTCGGCAGCAACGTCGGCGACCACCTGCGCGCGAGCGTCGCCAACGTGCTCGCCGAGACGCCGCCGCACGTCGAACAGGCGGTGTTCGCCGACGAGCTCTCGGCCGAATCGATCGCCGCGTTCCGCGAGGTCGCCAAGGCGCAGTGGGAGGCACTGCTCGCTGCAGCGGTGCCCAGGCTGCAGGCCTTGATCGACGCCGACGCGGCGGCGGGGAGGCAGCGCGACCGGCGCGTCCGCATCGGCCTCTACACCTATCACGACGCGATGAGCGATCCGCCGTCAGCGCCCGCGCCGACGCCCGAATCTACTCCTTCAGCGAAGCGCCGCCCGGCGCGAAAGGAACGTTGATGTTCGCCAGCTCTCCCTCCGTTCGGGCCCGCGGGTGCGCCTCGTGGCTGATCGCCGGCCTGCTCGCCGCCGGCTGCGGCGGCGGCGTCGACAGCGGCGGCACCGGCGTCCAGCCGAGGTCGTTCGCCAGCGGCCCGATCACCGGCTTTGGCTCGGTCATCGTCAACACGGTCCACTACGACGACAGCAACGCCACCGTCCGCGACGGCAACGGCGTGCTCCGCAGCCGCGACGACCTGCGTCTGGGAATGACGATCGACGTGCGCGGCTCGGCGCTCGGCGTCGACGGCGCCGGCAACCGGGCGAGCACCGCGAGCAGCATCGTCTTCGCCAGCGAAATCGTCGGCCCGGTCGCGGCCAGCGACCTCGCCGCCAGGACGCTGACCGTCCTCGGGCAGAGCGTCGACATCGCGCCCGGCACGGTGTTGGGCGAGTCGCTCGCCGGCGGCCAGGCGGCGCTCGTCGTCGGCACGGTGGTCGAGATCTACGCCCGGCTCGACGTCACCACCGGGCGCTACGCGGCCACCCGCGTGGCGGCCATGCCCGCCGGCACGGCGTTCTCGCTGCGCGGCATCGTCTCGGCACTCGACACCGTGACGCGCAGCTTCTCGTTCGGCAGCGCGCGCATTTCGTACGCTGCGGTCGCGGCAGTGACGCCGACGCTGGCCAACGGACGCTTCATGCGCGCCACGATCGCGTTGGCGCCCGGCGCCGGCGGCGTCCTGACGGCGGCGGCGCTGTCCGATGGCGCGCCGCCGATCGAAGACCACGACGAAGCCAAGCTCGAGGGCCGCGTCAGCGCCTTCACCTCGACGACCGCGTTCAGCGTCAACGGCACGCCGGTCGATGCGCGCAGCGCCAGCTTCGACGGCGGCAGCGCCGGCCTGGTGTCAGGCGCCAAGGTCGAGGTCGAAGGCACGATCGTCGGCGGCGTGCTGGTCGCCAGCCGGGTCAAGGTCGAGGACGACGACGATGACGAAGAGTTCGAGGTCAGCGGCCGGATCGTCTCGCTCGACACGGTCGGCAAGACCTTCGTCGTGCGCGAGGTGACGGTGAGCTACTCGGGAAGCGTCGACTTCCGCAACGGCACCGCGGCCGACCTCGCCGTCGGGCGCAAGGTCGAGGTGCGCGGCGCGCTCACTGCCGACGGCACCCGGGTGCAGGCCGAGCGGATCGAGTTCGAGGACTGAGAAGCGGGTCTATCGCCGGAACTGGGCCGGAATTCCGGACAGGTAACGAATCTGCAACATCTTCGGGGCAGCACCTCGTCAGGATGCGCGGGTCGTCATCCGCTTTGCGGCCGATGACGAGCGTTTTCACGTCCACCAAGGAGTTCTCATGTCCCTGCTCAGCACCATCAGCGGCGCCGCGAGCGCCTGGACCGCGGCCACCGTCAAGGCCAAGGCGTTCAACCGCGTCGACACCAACGACGATGCCCGCATCGACAAGGCCGAGCTGCAGACCGCGTTCGACGCGGTCGCCGCCAAGACCGGCCGGCCCGCGCGCGACGCCGAGGCGGTGATCGCCCGCATCGACCAGAACGGCGACGGCGCCGTCACCCGGCTCGAGATCCGCGCCCACCTGCACAGCCTGCGGCCGGCGCCTGCATCGACGGTCGAGCTCGCCGGCCGCGAGGGCAGCGCCGACAGTCGCTGATTGCCCGCCCGAGGCCGGCTCGCCGGCCTTGTCAACAGCATCTCCGGTCATCGGCATCGATACCGATGAGGAGGGTGGCCGCGGTCATGCACACTGGCCGCCCCTCCCGGAGTGCACGCCATGGCCAACCCGCACGCTCCCTACTACCCGATCATCTACGTGCGCGGCTTCGCCGGCACCCAGGGCGAGATCGAGGACACGGTCGGCGATCCCTACATGGGCTTCAACGTCGGCAGCACCAAGTCGCGCCAGGTGTGGGACGGCAAGATGCGGCGCTACTACTTCGAGTCGCCGCTGGTGCGATTGAAGGACGAGCTGATCTGGCGCGAATTCGGCTCGGGGCCCGAGCTCACCGTCGATCGCTACGACGACGTCTACGTCAACGGCGAGGACCTCACCGCGCCGCATCCCGACGACCCGACCCGGCCGCTGCGCTCGGACGTGACGCTGCCCTACCAGTCGATCGCCATCCTGCGCTACTACGACGACGCCTCGGCCGACTTCGGCGACGGCACAGCGCATCCGATCGAGCAGTTCGCCAAGGGCCTGAGCGACCTCGTCCTGCGCATGAGGACGATGGTCTGCCGCAAGAACGGAAAGCATCCGATCCGGCCCGACGAGGAGCTCATCAACGGCGTCGTCGAGGCTGACTTCAAGGTCTATCTGGTGGCGCACTCGATGGGCGGGCTGGTCTGCCGCGCCTTCCTGCAGAACGAGAAGCTCGGCGACGCCCAGGCCCGGGCCGCCGTCGACAAGCTCTTCACCTACGCCACGCCGCACAACGGCATCGACCTGCGGGTGGTGCGCAACGTCCCCGGCTGGAGCGCGCTCGGCGAGGCGACCAACTTCAACCGCGAGCGGATGGCGGACTACCTCGGGCTGCCGAAGAAGACCGAGGCGGTCTCGGAAGTCGTCGGCTTTCCGGCCGAGCGGGTGTTCAATCTCGTCGGCACCAACCCGGCCGACTACCTGGTCGCCAAGGGGCTGTCGTCCTGGGCGGTGGGCGACGCCAGCGACGGCCTGGTGCGGATGGACAACGCCACCACCTTCGGCCGGGTCGCAGGCAAGCCGGTCGAGTCGCCGCGCGCCTACGCGCACCGCAGTCACTCCGGGCAGTACGGCATCGTCAACTCGGAGGAGGGCTTCCAGAACCTGACCCGCTTCCTGTTCGGCACGGTCCGCGCCGACGGCTGGCTCGACGTCTTCGACGTCAAGCTGCCCGACGAAGTGCAGGCCGCCTACGACCACGACCGCGATTCGGTGCGCGCCTCCTACCGCTTCGAGATCGTCGCCGCCCTGCGCGCCAGCCAGTGGCAGCTGCATCGCCGGGTGGTGCGCGAGAACTCGGCGATCCAGCGCACCTACGACGACCTGTTCCCGAAGGACGCCGGAGGGCAGCGCGCGCCGAGCCGGGCGAACAGCCCGCACCTGTTCTCGCTGTTCCTCGATCCGACCAAGAGCCAGAAGCGGCACCACAGCGTCGCCTTCGCCTTCGATGTGGCGATCCTGGTGCCCGACTACCAGATCGACGGCGTGCTCTGGCTGAAGAAGCACTTCGAGGGCGGCTACCTGGTGCGCAAGCTGATCGTCGTCGAGGCCTTCCGCGACGAGAACGCGCCGGCCGGCTGGCGGCTCGAGTACGGCATCCAGAGCGACACGCCGAACGCCACCTCGACGGACGCGAAGGCCCGGCTCGAGGGCGACGCGCTCAAGTTCGAGGTTCCGATCGCCTCGCCCCCAGGCTCCCGCCCGGGCGTCACCGGCCAGCTGCGGATCGAGATGCGCAACTGGTCCTGAGCGCCGGCCGGGCGGTCGCGAATGTAATCAGGACGATCGGTCGCCCGAGGCGGACGATAGGCCCGGAAGGGGGAGTTGCGGCCCTCCCGGAATCGACCCATCATCTGCCGCCTTTTCAACCGGAGGAGAAACAGATGCCCCCGCAAATCAGCAGCGAAACCGCCAAGACCCTCGGCGACACGGTCAAGATGGTCAAGACGGTGGAGGCGCAGGACGCCAAGATCCAGCCCCGGTACAAGAAGATGTCCGAGGGTCTGAAGGCGGGCATCGACAACGCCAGCGAAGAGGAGATCTCGCTCTACCGGCCGCAGCTGGTGAAGGTGGGCCAGCTGATCGACACCTGCCTCGGCACGATCCAGGGCGCGCTCGGGCTGCTTTCGCAGCTGCGCAAGGACGAGGTGCTGATGGAGACCAAGTTCGACCAGATCGAGAAGCTGGTCAAGTCGGTGGCGGGCAAGCGCAAGAAGCTTGCCGAGCAGTCGGCCGCGGCCCGCAAGCTCGACGACGACGCCGACAAGGCGCTGGCCGCGGCGCAGAAGGGCGCGCAGTCGGCCGAGGCCGACCTCAGCGCCCTGCAGGCGGCGGTGGCAACGCTGATGAAGGCGATCGCCTACATCGACGCCGAGGCGCCCAAGCTCGAGGCGGCGGCGAAGAAGGCCTTCGAGAAGAAGGACCAGAAGACCCTCACCGACTCGCGCACCAGGCTGATCGATTTCCTCCAGTACAGGACCGCGGCGATCTCGATGAAGCCGAGGATCGACAAGTACCGGAAGCAGTACGCCGACATCAGCCGCGAGCAGCGCAACGAGGTCCAGTACCTGCTCGACGACCTGCAGCGCGCCGAGAGCTC
>Ga0163144_10031168_pt1 | contig 10179 bp, 6 predicted proteins | sample OliLak19BULKMAT1_FD_123175 | JGI IMG/M metagenome (GOLD analysis project Ga0163144, IMG submission 123175) | Freshwater microbial mat bacterial communities from Lake Vanda, McMurdo Dry Valleys, Antarctica - Oligotrophic Lake LV.19.BULKMAT1 | ecosystem: Environmental > Aquatic > Freshwater > Lake...
ATTAAGAAAGGCTATTTTTCGAACAGATTCAGATGAGTCTTATTTTTATCTGGTCGCAAATCGCTTTAAAATCGCTTATTTTTGTTTAATAAATTGAGTTTTTAGACAGCCTGACGTTATGTGTAACCTTATGGCGACAGTGCTAACCTTAAAAATTTGTGCTTTGACAGACATTTTTGCGGACAACTTTTTGACACGACCAGACCTGCAAGTGCCAACGCAGAAAAAAATTAAAAAAAAAGCCACCGCACGAAAAATTTTTGCAGCCGCACATTGCACACATTTGTCTTTGCCTGCCGACACACAAGCCCAACCAAAGGCAAAGTCAAAAGAGTGCAATCGCCAACGCTTTAAAAGCCACAGCTAACTTTGACTAACTTGGACTATTTTATGTTTGCGGCCTTTAATAAAACAGTAAAATTAAACGGCAAAAGAAATATATGAGAGCAAAAATTTTAGAAACAGAAAAAAAAACATTAAAAACTTTTTCTGTTTGGGCTATTGGTGTTGGATTGGTAATTTCAGGAGAATCCTTTGGTTGGAATTTAGGGTGGGGAATTTCAGGCCCAATTGCCTTTTTCATACCTCTATTAATTGCTGCGATTCTTTATTTTAGTCTGATTCAATGCTTAGTTAAAATAGGAGTTAGGTTCCCCAATGTTAATGGCCCCCAAACCTACATTACCAGCACCCATGGCAAATCCTTCGGAAATTTCATTGGTGTTGCTATTTTAATTGAATTTCTTTTTGCAACTCCAGCTGTAGCTAATGCCATTGGGGAATACTTAGGTTTTTTACAAGAAAATCATACGATAGACTCAACTATAGCCACCACATTCATTGTATTCTTCTGTTTTTTAAACATTTTTGATATTAAAATAAATATTTGGGTTACTGTGCTGCTTACTTTCCTTGCTATTGCTGAACTTTTCTTTTTCTCGGGTTCTATTGTAGCTAATTTTAGTTTAAATAACTTTACTAAAACGGTTTATAACAATTATAGTTTTGATGCAATTGCAAAAGCTTTGCCATTCGCCATTTGGATGTTCTTAGCTATTGAAGGCCTCTCGTTATACACTAAATACATTGGGAAAAGCAATTATAAAAGAATTATCACAAAAGGTTATAATTACGCCTTTTTAACATTATTATTTCTTTCTGTGATGGTTTTGATACTAATTATTGGTGGTATTAATTGGAATCAAAGTAATTGGGATTTAATATCTGTTGATAGTCATCCAATGCCTGTAGCATTGTCACTCATTTTAGGGGAAAACAGCGCTATAGTGAAAATTTTCACTTTTATAGGTTTGTTTGGCCTTATTGCTTCTTTACAAGGGGTTTCTTTTGCTGCCACTGAACAAATAAAATTTTTCTTAGAAAATTGGAATGTTAAAAGTAGTATAAAACGTATAGCCGCTTCTTTAATAGTTCTTGGTACAAGTTTATTAGCAATTTGGGGAAGCCATGTTACATTTTTAATTGAATTTTCTGTTTTCGGTGCAGTTTGTCTTTACATTGGTATTGGTATGTCCACTTTTAAGTCTAACAGACAAAAAAATATCAATGATTTAGAAAGTGAAACTAAAAATTTGAAATTTAATTTTGCCATAAAGCAACTATACCCAATAATTACTATATTGATTTCGACCATAACAATATTTGTTTTTGCAAATTCTCAGCAAAAGTCATTTATGATTTGTTTATTCTTGAGTTTGGCATACCTGATATATATAAAAATCAAAACTAAAATAGAAAAGACTAAATAAATTTTTAGAATGATAAATGATAAATTAGATTTAAATCCAAAAGATTGGATCAAAACAAAAGAAATTGCACATCAGATGATTGAAGATACTTTTGAATTTTTTCAGTCTATCGATGTGAAGCCATGTTGGAAGCCTTTGCCTATCAGCGTAAAAAATAATTTAAATGAAAAACTGCCATTAGATGGAACACCTTTAAGCACAGTATACTCAGAATACAAAAAAAATATTTTCCCATATTATCAGGGAAATATACACCCTCAATATTTTGCTTGGATACAAGGTGGTGGTAATATTACTTCTGCTTTAGGTGATTTTTTAAGTTCGATTTTCAACTCAAATTCAAGCATTGGCGACCATGCTGCTCGATATGTTGAGAAGCAGGTTATAGGATGGTGTAAAGAAATGTTTCAATTGCCAATAAATAGCGAAGGCATACTACTAACTGGAAGCTCAATGGCTAATTTAACAGCTATAGTAACTGCAAAAAATTGGGCTACTAAATCAAAAATGGATATTGGCAATTTATCTATTTATTCTTCGGTTGAAACTCATAGTTGCATTGCAAAGGCCGTTAAAAATATTGGACTTCCCCAAAAGACTCTTAGACTTATTAGAGTAAATAATGAGTTTGAGATAAGTGCAGAGGCATTAATAGAAGAGATTGAAATGGACATTGAAAATGGATTTACTCCATTTATGATTATTGCCAATATTGGAACAGCTAATACGGGAGCTATTGACTCAATAAAAAGACTTTCAAAAATTAGCAAAAAATATAAGCTATGGTTGCATATTGATGGAGCTTATGGACTACCAGCATATATAACAAAAGAATTTGCAAATGAATTGGGAAACCTGTCTAAAGCCGACAGTATAGCATTTGATTTCCATAAATTATTTAATATTAATTATGATGTTGGCTGTTTAATAGTAAAAAATAAAAATAACTTAAAGGAGACTTTTACCACAAATGAAGCCGCACATTATCTAGTTAATGGGAATGAAGGAATTGCAGGCGGCATTGAGACTACAGATAACTTGGGATTTGAACTCTCTAGAAGCTTTAAGGCATTAAAAATCTGGATGACAATTAAAGAATTTGGAATGACTCAAATCAGTGAAGTTATTAGGGACAAACTTAGCCAAGCTAAATATTTAGAAAATTACATTTCAAATGAGCCAAGTTTACAATTAATGTCACCTGTAAAACTTAGTATTGTTAATTTTAGATTTATTAAAAAGGGGTTGACTAATGTTCAATTAAACGAATTAAATAAAAAGATAGTAATTACAATTCAATTGGAAGGGTTTGGTGTTCCCGCAATATCCGAAATTAATAAATTGATAGTTATTAGGGTTTGTATAGCAAATCACAGAACCGAATACAAACATATTGATGCTTTAGTAAAAAAGATTATTACCATTGGAAACAAATTGGCTAATTAATATAAATTAAAATGGAATTTGATATAAAAGATAAAATAGAATTTTCAAACCATCTTCAGAAGTTTGTTTCTATGTATAATGAAAATCTAAATCCTTTCATAGATAATGATTTTAAATTGTCGGAAATCAGTTTTGGTCACGGAAACTATAAAATAGAAAAAGAGACAGAGATATTTTATTTTGACTTTCCATACCCTAGTGATGAAGGCGGGAAAATTATTGATGTAGTTAATGAGTCTCAACGAGGTATTCTGCCTACAACTGCTGTTATTAATTCTTTAACATATAAGGATTTAGATATTAAGGTAGCAAATGCATTTAAAAATCTTACTACTGACAGTCAATGTTATTACATAATTTACAAATACTATCCAAATGCTAAGACCACTCCAGATATTATTGAAATAAAATCGAATCTTAAAAAAAAACACTTTACTGATACTGATTTACTGAACTATTTTTTTATAATTTATCATTGCTCAAATTTTAAAAACTCTTATTCTCTTGAAGAAATATTTAAGAAATCACCTAAAATAGACACTGAAACAAAAAAATCACAAGAATTTGAATACTTACTTTACTTCAATTATACTTCCACTGAACATAAAAATAGTCAAGCTATTACAACTGCTTTTTTAGGTGGGAAGGATAAATTTTTTGATGAAATTGATTCGAATTGTTGCAAAAGAATTTACGTAGAATTATTTCCAGTTTTAGAAACTTTGATAAATAATCCAACTCTAAATTATTATCAAAAGCAGGCTAAGGCAGAGATTCTTATTCACGCTACAAAGGCAGCCATTTCACAAGTAATGGCAAGAAACATGAGCCATAATATGGGAAGTCATGTTCTAAGTAAATTTAAAAACAAACAGGATATAGAAAGCATTAACGACACAAAGCAATATTCAGGCAATCTTCCCACCCTTGACCGATATGAGAAAATTGCATACTTCAATGATTACCTAAAAACAAGGATGGATTTTTTGGCAGATGTAACATTGACAACTCCAATTTTAGAAACGCCTTATACATTTTGTAGTGATGTATTGCAAGGCTTTCTTAAAAATCATATTCTGCTAGATAGAATTTCAGGTATTACCGGAGACCCGAAATACAAAATACAAACAAGAATTTTTAATTGTGAGAAATGGTATGACGACAACTTAACCAAGGATAAAAAAACTTGGAATAGCGATTATTTTACAGTTTCAATGCCGAATGATGTATTAGGATGCCATGCTTTTTACATCATCCTTGAAAACATCATTCGCAACTCATACAAACATTCAAAGGCAAATCTTCTAGAATTTATTTTCACAATTGAACTAAAGGAAATTGACAATCCTGATTTAATTGAAGTTCGGATTTACGACAATAACCTTATATCAGCAAAAGAAATTAAAGCAAAGGTAAAAAGCAGAAATGATTCTTTTAACGAAGACCTTATAAAAGAAAACAGATTAAGGGAAGGGAGCCTTGGAACAATTGAAATGGAAGTGTGTGCTTCATTCTTGCGTAAAATATCTTTAGGCGAATACGAAAAAGAAATTTATGAAGTAAATGAGAACGGATTTAATTTAGATAAAACAGAAAAGATTTATAATCTAATTCGGGCTTATGGAAATATTTGTGCTGACAATTCTAATATTGCTTCGTTGGGTTATGTTTTTTATTTAAGAAAACCCAAAGAACTACTTATTGTTTCCGATACAATTACACAAAATGAAGAATGGAGAAAAACAGGTATTGATGTTATAAAAAGTGAGAGTTTGAAAAGTGAATCTTACGGTCACCAAATTATTTTGAGTGAAATTGAAATACCCAAACACATAACACATACACCCCGAATTATCCGGTTTGTAGCCATTGAAATTAAAAACAGAAATTCTAACGATTTAATTAATTGGGCTTGGAGTAAATATGGAGAAACATTAGTTGGAAATTTTCATTTTAAAAGAAGTGAACAAAATTGTTATTACAAAACTATGAATGATAACAATATTAAAGTTGAGTTTTTCCCTCACAGTACAAATGGGGAAATTAACAGTTACATAGAGGCATCTCACCACCACACAGGAAAAATAAAATTTGAAAACGGCAATCCGCCTTCAAGTAAAAACTTAGTTGAATTGGCTGAATTAGCATTAACAAGCATTTGCATAATTGATGAACGAATACAAACATTTTATCTTGAAAAAACTTATAATGGTGAAGATGGTTTTTCAATTGATTTCAAAGATTATTTTCCATTAATTGGGATAAACATTCCAAATAAATTAGAAGCAGATTTAAACACTCCAAATTTCGGTGAACTTGAAACAAAAGATTCTGTTCAATACAATTTGAAGGAGTATCTAAAAGAAAATTTGAATGTTGATTTTATAATTCTTCACTTAGGAATAATAGAGAAAATCATTGACAAAAAGAGCAAGGAAACTGTTGAGCAGAAAATTTTAGAACTACTCGATCAAAATGAAGAAAGCTATAAAAAAATTGTTCTTACATCAGGCAGAGGAACACCTTCCACCATCCCTGACAATTGCAGGTATTTGCCATTATCGGCAGTTCAGCATTGTGTGGAAACTACCTTTGATAAATTTTTATTGGTTAAGGCTCTTTATAATTCCCGAAAAACAAAAACGAATTGATATGACTAAATTAATTGCATTTATTAATCCTGAAAAGTTCAAGAACCTTTTCACCGAAACAGAAATATTAAAACCTATTGGCTACACAAAAGAAGTGAATGGTCCTGGCGGAAATAAAGAAGAGTATTTGGGCAACAACGATATTCTTTCAATATCAGCAACGACCGTTTCTGTTATTGATATTAAAGACATTGCCAAATCAAAACAAATCATATTTCTAATTCCTGACAGTAAAATTAAACAGGTAACGGGTTTGAAATTTCAAAATAAAATTCTTTACCATTCAGACACCAAAAGAAACCACGAAGTAGAATTAAACCGTTTAAAATCTACTTCTTTTGGTTTCAAATTTTCTGTTGAAGAAAAAGATACAATCTATGGTGATTTAGTTACTGCTATTGAAATTATTTATTCAAAAAAAGAGGCAGACTTAAATTCAATCATTTCTAAGATTAGAACAATAGACCCTATCCAAGAGGCAAAAATAAAACTCAAAAATGAAATTCTAAAAGGCATTATACCAAAAGAGTTAGATGAAGAATTGAAAGATTTTCAATCAGCATTAGATGATTTTACAAAATTCAAAGACGAACATTTTTTGTCAACAGAATATACAAACGCCTTTTCAAAATTTTTGTCTGACTTAAAAATGGAAGAATAAATGAGCAACTACCTTATCATAGATTCAAATAAACGCTATGCAGCAGAACTGTATAAAGCATTGACAGGTTCTGATGTTGATGCAGATGAATGTATAATTGACACAACAAATTTTGTCAGTGCTTCAAAAGTATTTATTGTTGTAAATCCTAAAATAAAAGACAATAGTAAGAAAATAGTCTTGATAAATGCTGAAACAGAATTGAAGGACAATTACCTACAACATCAGCCAATAATTGAGTTGGCCTTTTGGATAAGGTGCAGGTACAACAGCCTAAACCCTATTGTTTTTTACAGCGGAGTTTCAGTTAATCATTCGTTGAAACAAAATCCTGAAAACTTTATTCTGCTTTCGCCAAACTGCTATTACTATAAATTGCCAATCACAAAAAGTAATATTGAAGCAATACAGAAACTGAAACCCATTGCAGAAGTTGACCTAAAGCCATACTTGAAACCTGCAATTAGTTTAGAGCAAGTTCGCCACCGTTACGCAAATTATGCAGGTATGGCTTTAATGCTGAAGGTAGCATTGATTAAGCACTATGGAATAAAGGGATCCGACATTTTAAAGAGTCAAAGTTTGGATGATTTTATGTCTTCATTAGACTACCATCTTCTAAAAACATATTTCAATCTTAATTACAAGGACTTTCCAAAAAAAATAGATGCTACCGGTTTTATTCCTCACATAAAAAAAATTTTATTAGTTGATGATTTGGCTGTAGAAGGTTGGAAGGCAATTATCGGTCAAATGATTTATGGGAATTCGTCCGCTGCCGAAATTAAAAGCGTAACCCTTCAAAAAATGGATAAGTCAGAAACAGACAAAACCCAAGTCTATGATGAAGCAAAAACGATAGAAGAATTAGAAACCCAAATCAAGGAACATAAACCGCATTTAATTTTGTTAGACCTAAGATTAAATGACGAGGAAGGCAGAAAGAATTTAAGTGAGTTAGGCGGTTATAAACTTTTGAGCCATCTTAAAAAATCTCCTTTATACAAAGGTGTTCAAGTAATAATGTTTACAGCCAGTAGTAATGCAGAAACAGTAAAGCAACTAATTGGCAATGGTGCTTATGGCGTTTGGACAAAGCCAGGAATAGATGAAGGGCTAACTGTAAATGGAATAATAAAAAGATATGACCAATTGCTGCAATTAGTAAGCGAAATATTTAATCCTGATTACTCTTTTACAAAAAATCTAAATGACAATTATGAAGAGAAATTTCAAATAGACGAATTGGATATTGAAAAGGTCTGCAACTTACTTTTAAGCAAAGTTGATTTTATAAAATATAGATTGGAACTATTCAGCAAAAGTGAAAGAGAAAACTTAATACCCGAACCCTACAAATCGGCTGATGCAATATATATAGATAGTAATTTGTTTATCTCTGGTGAAGGAATTTACAACTATCCTGACATGATAACTTCTGTTGTAAAATTAGCTTTACTTACAAGAGAATCTGAATGTAGTTTTATAAGTGGAACCCATAATTCCAATACACTTTTGCCCAAAGTTGTGATAATGAACCCTGTTTTTGATGAGGTAATGAAATATGCAAAAACTGGGTCTTGTGAGAAAATAATTGACGAAGTAATAGACAACAGTGGAAATAAATCATACAAATTCAACCGCTACAAACTTGCATACATTAGAGCAGCATTGTCCCAGCTAATAATAAAAAATCTTTTTGAAGGCAAGGCAGTTAGAACAGAACTTTATGTGAGTGAAACAAAAATTGCTTTCTCAAATTTGGAGAATCCGAAAGAAAATATTTATGCAGATGGCTATATTTTGGATGAAATTGCTAATTTACTTTTAACACGGAAGTCAATGGCATTCAAATTCAAACCAACTACAAAGGTTGTATTCGTATCTGGTGACCTCGCTTTGGGAACAAAACTGAAATCTTTTGGAAATAAAGATAAAGACAACATTTGTATTATAGAACGAGAGAAATTCACTAAAAATATGGAACAAATTATTATCTAATAAAATGAACTACATAATTTGCAATACCGACCAAAAGCCCTTTTTCTTAAAGGTGATTTCAGCAATCAACCTAAAAGAGAATGATATAGTTTTTGTTTTTGACAAAGAGAAATTCAATGAAATTTTCTTTGCTAAAATCAGTTCAAACGGTTTTGTGTTGATTGATGTTGAAGCGATTTGGAACAAGCAAGAAACAGAAATATTTTACGGCTTTGACATTGCTGCCGACTTGCGTAGAATTTACAGAGTGAAGAACCAAATCATTTTTCACAGCACTTTTTCCAATGAGTATTTTGAAAAGCAAAGCCAGTCAGATATTAAGTTCAAGTTGATGTATGGTAGAGGCAGTTCTTTTATTCGCTATCCGTTTACAGTTGAAGCACTAAAAGAAAAGTTGCTAAACACCACCGCAATAAGTGTAGCCACTTTGCACGATGTAGTTACAATGCTTTGCGATTTAACAGGTGTTGTAATAGACAAACTAAACCACGAATTAAGATTTGAAAAAGGTGCAGCACGATTACAACAATTGTTCTCCAGCATTGAGCCTTATTTATCTGATTATCAAAAACAGAAAATAAAATTATCTGAATATTTCGAGAAACTTGGAGACAGTATTAAAAATAATGAAAGGGAACAGTTTTTATCTGAAAAGGAATTTTTCTTAAAACTTTGCACCCGACACCTTACACAATCGGGGAATATTGAAAATGAATTAAGTAAACCTACTCACACAGTTTTATTGGTTGATGATAGAGAGAATGAGTTAGAAAAATATGCAGCAGAACTTTCAAAAATTTTTATTGTAGTTAAAACCACAAGCGGAACAGAAGCAATTGAAATATTGAAAGGCGATTTAGCAAACAACATTAAGGCAATCATTGCCGATTGGCGTTTGTTTCAAGATGATACCCTCACCTACTGGCAACCATTGCAGGGCTATGAAATTTTAGAGTATGCAGCCAAAAGCGGAACACGGGCATTGTTTGCACTCACATCACAAGCAGATTATGTTGTGCATCATATTCGAAACCTTTTAGGCATTCGGTTTTCAATGTTCAAGAAAGATAATTTGGAAACAGCAGACCAATTGAAGCTTTTTAAAGATGTTTTAACCGAGGCTTGCGAAGAAACAACACAACTCATTTCAAACATTCCTAAAGGCACAGGTTGGACAAAAGCAGAAGCAGGTAAAAAATCTTTGCATCAACAGTATTTAGAAAAACGCAATAGCCCTGAATGGAAAAGTTTTGAAAATGGTATAATAGAAAGCAGTAACACTATTTGGGAATATTATGATAGCATTTTAATAAAAAAAACATCCGAGGAATTATTACAAGACTTTAGTGTAAAGTTTGGAATAGTATTGAAGAATAAGTTAGAAAGTGTTTTGATAGCAAGGCGAATTTGCATTGCCTTATTTTTTAGTCGTGCTGCAATTTATCATTCAATATTAGGCAAAGAGTATAGGAGAGTAAATGTTTATAGCTATATTAAGTGTAAGTTCTTTTCTGATTTCATAGAAGAAAATCAAGACAAAGACGCAAGTGAATTTAATGGAAAGAGTTTAGAGGAATATGCACTTTCAAAAATGATTAATGCCTCAACAGGTTTGTTGAATACAACATTGTGTTTGGATATGGAAGAATTG
>Ga0163144_10031169_pt1 | contig 10178 bp, 6 predicted proteins | sample OliLak19BULKMAT1_FD_123175 | JGI IMG/M metagenome (GOLD analysis project Ga0163144, IMG submission 123175) | Freshwater microbial mat bacterial communities from Lake Vanda, McMurdo Dry Valleys, Antarctica - Oligotrophic Lake LV.19.BULKMAT1 | ecosystem: Environmental > Aquatic > Freshwater > Lake...
TACTTCTTGCGGTCGAACACGTACTGCCCGTTGGTCAGGTCGCCGCGATGAATGAGCGGACGGGAGCGCGCCATGGAACCTGGCGTCTGCACCTCGTGCTGCGCGATGAACCATTCGGGGAACTGCCACGCCGTGATGCCGGTGATCGGCGCGTTCGGCTCGTCGCGGTCGGCCGGCGGCGCGAAGAACTCTACCGACGGCATGTTCAGCAGCCGGGCCACCTTCGCGGCCAGCCGGTCTTCGAAGATCTGGCGGTCGCGATAGCCCGACCAGTTGTCGAGGCCACCGATGATCACGGAGTGCTCGGGCAGGTCCACCATGGCGCCGGGGCCGAACGTGGTGACGATCTGGCTCTGGCGAATCTGACCATGCGGCCGGAACTCGCCTCGGCGACGGGGTGGGCGCGGCATGGCGCTACGCCTCCCCGTCCGTGGGCAACGGCTCGATCTCGGTGCCATCCAGGCGCTTGACAATCAGGTTCACCGAGGGCTCCACGTCGCGGAGCGACCGCGGCGCCTTGAACTTCCGCTCATCCGCGTTGAGGGTGGCGAGCTCCGGGTCGAGCGGTAGATGCAGCAACGACGGTCCCTCGGCATCCTCGTATGGCTGATAGACCAGGCGTGCCCCCGCATCCTGCTTGGCCTTGGCGATCTTGGCCCACGAATCCAGCAGGTCCTTCACGCGACCTCGGACCAGCGCGTCCAGCCGTGCCTCTTCCTCCGGCGACAAGGACCGATGCGCCCGCACACGCGCCGCCAACACGGCCGCCACGGCGTCCGCGCCCGCGCGTTCGGTTGCCATGTTCAGCGCCCCTCGTGCTGCGGTGAGCGCCGGCCGAGTGTGGCGGGCGAGCGCCACGACCACCGCCGCCAGGGCGCGGTCCAGCACCGGCCCGGCGAACGGGGTCACGCTGGTGGCTTCGACCGCCCGGTAAAACGACTGGTGGAAGGCTTCGAAGCGTTCGTAGTGCGAACGGTCGCGGGGGCGATGCACGTTGAGCAGCGTCACCACCAGCCCGGGCTTGTCGGGCTGGCGGCCTACCCGGCTGGTGGCCTGGATGTACTCGGCCGTGGCCTTTGGCTGTCCCAGCACCACCATCAGGCCCAGACGCGTGATGTCGAGGCCCACCGAGACCATGTTGGTGGCCAGGGCTACGTCGACGCGGTCTTTCTTGTCCGTGAAGTCGCGCGCGAGACGGCGCTTCGTCTCAGACACGTTGGCCGTGGATTCCCGCGACGTCAGCTCCGCCACGTCGCGACTGATGGTGCGGTTCGCGAACGTGCCCTCTTCTTCGTTCACGCGCTTGCGGCCGCCATAGCCGCTGACGCGCGACGACACTTCGTCTTCCACGATGCGGCGGCTGCCGCCCAGCTCGCGCAGGCTGTTGAAGTAGCCGAGCAGCGTCATGTAGGGGTCTGCCGGGTTGTTCGGGTTCTTGGCGCCCCCGGCCTCCACCCACGCCTTCTCTGCGGCGGCCAGCAGCGCAAGGTAGGTGCGCAGCAACACCACCTTCAGGCTCCGCCCCTGCGCGGCCACGCCCAAGTAGAGGCGGCCAGGCCGAGTGGCGAGGTCCACAGTTTCCGCGAAGAACGACGTGCGTCGATCTGGCCCCGGCGGCGGGAACACGTCCACACCGTTTCTGCCGAACAGCGCGCGGATCTGGTCCGTGGCCTTCCGCACGGTAGCCGTGGACGCCACGATCTTCGGACGGATCCGCTCTCCGCCTTCACCACGCGTGCACAGATGGTCGATGGCCGCCTCGTACAGCCCGGCCATGGTGCCGAGCGGGCCCGAGATGAGATGCAGCTCGTCCTGGATGATCAGGTCGGGCGGTGGGAGTGGCTTGGACAGCTTGTCGCCCACGCCCGGCTGCCACGGTCCGTAGAAGCCGCTCCGGTCGTGACGGTCCGCACCGCCCAGCAGGCCGCCGCTGGCGCCCACCCACGGCAGGCTGGCGAACTTGTCCACGGTGGCGATCACGAAACACGGGAGACGCCGATAGAGCGGTTCGTCCACGGCCACGATGGGCAATGCGCGATTGCCGCGGAACGCGCAGCTGCGCTCCACGCACACCACACGCAGGTCCATCGGGTGGTCGGCGTTCGGCTGCAGGCTGAACGAATCCGGCTTCAGCCTTCCGCCGCACCACGGGCACACCTCGATCGGAATCGGAATCGGCTTCTTGCTGTTGTTCTTGTAGGCCAAGACCTTGGCCCGCGCCGTGGTGCGATCCTTCTCACCCTTCTTGCCCATCCGGTTCGGCGTGGCGGCCTTGCCCACCCACAGCCCGATCTCGAACGGCCAGGGGCCTAGCTTCGTCGCCATGCCTTCTTCCTGGCGCATCAGCTCCAGCGCGCACACCAGCGTGGCCGCGCGGCCAAGCTGGTCGAGCGTGAGCAGGCGCAGGGTGTAGCGCATCAACACCGTGACACCGGCCGACGTAAGGTCTGGATTCCGCATGCGCCGCAGCAGGATGGCGAAGGCCGCCAGCCCCAGGTAGGCCTCCGTCTTGCCGCCGCCGGTCGGGAAGAACAGCAGGTCCACCACCTCGCGGTCCGCGTGCTTTGGGTCGGCGAACGCCGGCAGGTTCATCAGCAGGAAGGCGAGCTGGAAGGGACGCCACGCCTGAGGCTCCACATGTGCCGCCGGCATTTCGCGTTCCTGTGCCCGCCGCTGCCGCGCGGCCGTCGCCATGGCGCGGTTGGCAAGGCGAAACGCCTCGAAGGCCACAGGATCTTCAAGCAGCAGGATGCCGGCCTCGATGCGCGAGGCAGCGCGATTGGCGCCATCGAGCAGTTCGCTCGCCACCTCGCCCTGCTCGCCGCCCTTCGGAGCCGCGTGTCGCTGTTCCGCGATCCACGCGCGGTAGCTCGTGACCAGGGGCGTCAGCGCCTGACTGGCGGCAGCGGCATCCGGCAGGCTCGCCAACGCCTCCATGCCCAGTTCCACGCCGGGAATGCGCGCGGCCTCAACGCGCTCCACTTCATGCTGCGGCACCCACGTGGTCTGCACGCGACGGCATTCGCCATTCGCCACGGTGCTGTTGGTAGACACGCCGTGGCCCACGGCGTACTCGCGTGCGTCGCGGAACTGCAGATCGGCGATGCGCTCGTCCGCGTCGTCCGTGGACCCACCGCGGGGATTGGGTCTGGGCACGAACGGCCGGTCGCCTTCTACAGTCAGCTCCGCCTGGAACACGAAGGCTTCGTCCTTCAGGTCGCCCTTGCCCTGAATCGGCTTCCGTCGATTGACGAGGAACACCGACACCGCCCGCGTGTCTGCCGGCAGGCCGCGCAGGTCGCCCGGACGACGGACGCGCCGAACCGACACCGCTACCTCCACGCCGTCGTCAGACACCCGGAAGGTGGGTGGGGCTGCCTTCTCGCCGTTCAGTCTGCATTCGAACGAGGCGTGGCGCTGCTCGCGCTGCCAGTGTCCGGTAGGCTTGCCGTGCTCGTCTTCGAGGGGATGGTAGTGCCCCCACGCGGCTCCGATCTTTAGCGTGGAGAGGTCTGGCGGAACGAGAACGCTGACGCCGATGGATGATGGGAATCGACCGCGTCGCGCAGCCTGGGTGTCTCGCCCAGCGTCGTCTTCGTCTTCCTCGCCGGCATCACCCTCAGCGAGTGGCAGCTCGTCCTGTGCGTCGTCGTCTTCCTTCTGAGCGGCAGGGGCGTCCCACGGGGCGAGGAAGCCCGAGAGGTACCAGCGCGTCGGCGCGCGATCCAGCATCTCGGCGCCCTCAGCTTGAGTGGTGTCTGGGCCAATGAGGTCGAGGCGTAGGGCGCGGCTCAGTTGGGTTCGAACGTTGGCTGCGGTCATGGGGTTTCGTGCGGAATCTTACGTGACATAGCCTCGTGTCACTCGCTCTTCGCCGGCCGCCGGTAAGCAGTCAGCCTCTTCTTCACTTCGTCCTTCGGCAACCGGCACCGAGGGTGCGCCGAGATCGCAGTCAGCCCGTCCAGCAGTTGCACGTCCGTGAGAAGGCCCGCCTCTTCGAATTGGTCCAGCACCCAGAGCACACCGTGGTGCTCGACGCCTTCGACGTCCGCAAGTGCACGGAGCGCGCCGTCGCCGGCAAGCAGCATGTGCTCACCAGATTTCGCCAATGCCAAAGCAAACGCATCTGGCAGCGACAGTCGAGGGTCGCGCGCTCGATAATCTTGCGCCAAGGCAACGCCGTCGGGCTCGAGGTGCATCACCAGCAGCCCATTCGCGACCAGGTCGGGGCCGTCCCAGGTCTTGATCTCCCGTTCGTACATCAGGTCTGGCACGCCCACGTCAAACGGCAGCCGGAAGAGTGCCTCCAGCATGCCGCCGCGTTCAAGGTCGATCAGCACGGACGTGTCAGACACGAGCAGCGTGGCCATTCGCGCCGTCCTTAGGTGGCTTGTCGAGGCTTTCGACCAATTCCCTCACCGTCGTTCCAAGCAGCTCGGATGCCTTCGCCTCAGAGATCACACCTTCTGACAGCGCGCGGATGCAGAGTCGCTGAAAGCGCTGCGGGCGCTCGCCTGGCATCGCATTGGGCTCGTTCAGTCTCCACCGATTCGCGCTGAACACCTTGAACACCTGAGAGAACAGGCTGGGCCCGAAAATCCCAAGGTCTTTGCATCGGTAGGCAATGGCCTGGGCACTCGCGCCAAAGCGAGCCTTCAGTTGGAACAACTCGCGAATGCTGATGTCCTTCCGATGCGGTCCGACCTCCCGGATGAGCATTTTCGCTGGAATCAGAAAGGCGCCAGCAAAACGGTCGCAGGCCTTCTCCGGGTCCAGGCCTCCTGCCATCTGCAGGTACATGTGGCCAAGCTCGTGTGCCAGCGTAAACCGCTGCCGCTCCCCAGGATGAGCCCCGTTCACCACAATGACGGGCAGGTGCTGCTCGTTCGCTGCGCGCACCTCTGCCTGCACGCCGGAGACGTTCCCTGGCATGGAGAAGGCGCACACCTTGATGCCCTTCTCCTCGAGCAGCTCGCACAAGTCCGGAATCGGATCTTCGCCCAGGCCCCAGAACTTCCGCAGCTCGCCAGCAGCCGCTTCTGCGTCGTCCAGCGTCTGCACGTGGGGACGTTTAGCCATGGGGAACAGCTTGGATGGTTCGATCGCGAGGATGCGCTCGACCTCCAAGTACCGCTCCACCTCAGACAGGATGCACGCACGCACCTCGGCCGTTTCCTTGGCGCTCGTCAACTGCTTCTTGCGAAACTCCACGCCCACGAGCTCAACATCGGCCGGATTGAGCAGATAGTCTTCTGACACCTTCAGCGCCCGCGCCAAGGCAATGAGCACCAACGACGATGGCATCATCTCGTCGCGCTCGTACTTGCCAATGGCCTGGGCCGTCACCAGGCCGTCGATTTGTCCTTCAAGCTCACGCAGGGACAAACCGGCAGCCGTGCGCGCCAACTTCAGTCGCGTCCCAATCACAGACACCTCCTTCCGGGAATAACGCCCGGATAGAGTTTACAATATCAACCAGTTTACCGTATTCTGTAAACCGTTCCTGGTTTCGTCTTGCACAGTCTCTGCAGAAGGATGTCGAAGCCTCCGCGCGCGTGCGGCGGGCGACATTCACGGTGGTGAGGGGACGCGGTGACAGCCGCGCCCCCTCAGGGCGAACCCGTCCCGCCCAACTGCTTGACGGACAACGGGCCGCGACCGGGCGGATTTTGAGCCGCCAGTGCCTCGTTCGTCAAGCGCCACGCGAAATCGGACACTCTGCAAGACAGGAGGTGCCTGCATGGCACTGAAACCTGGAAACCGCGCGCCGGCATCCGGCCAGTACGAACAGGTCGGACCGCGAGGCGGACGCACGGGTCACGAGGTGACGACCGTTCGGGGGGAACCGCTCCCCCCGACGTCGAAGCCCGGCTCGACGTACGTCATCGTGGACCGGACGCGGAACGATAGCGGACGCGGGAAGTAGGGACCGAACGGGCGGCAGCGCGCAGCCGCCCGTTTTAACCTCCTGCATCGAATCAATCGTTGCCGTAGTCGGGCTCAAGATACGTCATCCCGTAGAACTGTGCCGGATCCTGATACTCGGCCTTCGTGTATTGGCCACCCAATCCGGCCACATCCATTTCCTTGTGTGACGCTAGCTTCAGACCGCACGTGGTGCAGCTGAAGCCAGTCGGAAGGATGTGGAGGTCGCAGTAGATGGTGTCTCCGCCCATCTTGGGCTCAGACGCACCTATGACGTCACCATCGATTCGCCCGGTCGCTCCACACGCGGGGCACAATGCCTTCGATGCGGTCCGAGATGAGACGGCGGGCTGAACAACCGGTGCCGTCGTGACACCAGCCGCCTCGACAGCTTGGAAGGCACTCTTGGCACCACCTATTCGCGACAGGACCTGTTTGCGCAGCTCGGCATCCGCAGCGGCGATCATCTCACTAGCGGCGGCAGCATGTTCCTTGCCGAACAACTCGGCCAGTGTTCGCCCCTGGAACTCCGCCATAGCGCCGCATGCGCGAAACACGCCGGCGAGCCACATTGGCGTTCTGAACTGTGCGAATGCTAGCTCACCGCTATGCAGCTCCGCATTCCGCCGGTCGATCAATGCCATGCACTGAACCCGCTCGGTCTCCTCAAACGCAGGGAGGATGACTTTGCATCGGTCGAACACGGTCTTCACGGGAATCGACTTCGGCCGCTCCGGGGCGCCGATGCCACACGCGTAAAGGACGTGCTCGCCAGCGCTTGGGTCGGCAAGGAGGCTTGGATGCACATGCGCCAAGGTCGCGCGACCAACAAGCTCGACGGTGAAGGCCATCCACAGGGGGAACAGCTCGTTGTCTCGGTCCTGCTCCATCGCCAAAGTGCCATAGAGCACAGCCTTCTTCCACAGCGACTCGTTGCTCCAGATCAATCCGCACCATCCCTCTCGGCTACCAGGACTCGCTCCAACACCCTCCTTGAGGCGGCGCAACAGTCTGGCCGCGCATGCAGAACCCGCCAATTGTCGAGCGCAATCGTTCGGCCTGGCGTCCAATCGACGAGCTGCGCCGACCGCTCAGTGACTGCTTCCACGAAGCGCACTTGGACCCTCGCTGCATTGGGCGTGCGCGGTGTCATGCAACACGAGTCGAACCGCACCCGAACATCGCCGTTCGACTGCGACTCGAAGATCGGGGACAGGAATGGCCGACGACCGTGGACGCTCCATAGGGGGCGCTCCAGCACCTCAAGATCCATCGGATCAAGAGCGGTTCGCACTACGGGCCAGAGCTCAGTCGGCGGGGCGTCACTAGACACGTCAACGGCCCGCAGCAACATCCATCTCGGGCACTGGGAGATGTACGCGCCGTCGGTGTGTGGCGGGAATCGGCCAGAGCCAAATTGTCTGGACATCGACCTCTGCTCTGGCGCTTGGTGCGGCGCTCGAGGAATCAGTACGTCCACTAGTGGGCCACCGACTCTCGACGGCACCGGCACCCCTAATGACCTGGCAAGCTCAAGAAGGTCTGCGAGCGGCTCGACATCCGTCCAAAGCCCTGGGTATCGCATGGTCGCGCTGCTCACGTCCGCTACTCGAACTGCAACGTAAGCGGCTTCGATGGGGTACGTGTCGGACGAGACGGCGTCGAAGGTGCCGTTGCGCCGCCCGTCTTGTTCAAGCCGAGCAGGCGTCCGAGCACCTCGTCGCGAACGTCGTCCGGCCAGCGATAGCGCCAGGGCTTCTTCCTGCGGCTTGTACTGCCGGACTCGTCGTCGTCCTCATCCTCGTAGTCGAGCAGGAACTGGCAGGTCGTTGGGACGTCGGTCCAGCCGTAGGCGTCGAGAACCGCGCGGTCCATCGCGGCGTGCAGCTCACGGAGCCGCTGAATCTCAGGGTCGTGCTCGTCTGGGTCGTGAAACCTGTTGTATGTCCTGGTCAAACCCTCGTTATTTCGGATCATGAGGGCAGCGCGACACTCGAAATACGCTCGGCCCGCGACTTCCAGCGAGGCGCTGGTCTCCCAGGCCGGCGGGAATGGGAATGTCTCGAAGCAGTCAGAGGGCGTGTAACGAAGGTCGTCCTTCATCGAAGACGCCAACATTCGCGCCCAAGTCTCGTGAGGCCTCGACTGTTGGGCGGCGAAGGCAGCGAGGTGAGAAGAAGCCACGATGACGAGGCTTTCGGCGAAGACGACGCCCGTGTCGCAGAACGTAAACGCCAATGCCTGGCCGACTCTCGACACCACGAGCACGCGGTCGAGGCCGCGGATCGCGTCGTAGAGGGCCGGTGCGACCTCGCCGTAGCGCCACCAGTACTTCGCACGAACGTCACGCTTCTGTGCGAGCCGGGACGGCTTGACCTTCTCCTCGACGATTGCCATCAAGTCGGGCCACTTTCGCGCCTCAGCCTCCGACATCTGCCCGAAGTTGATCACGAACCGATGGTGCGCGTGCGTCGGGCTGTCGTTCACCTCTTCGCCACCGATGTACGGGAAGATCCGCTCCGCGTTCCGTGGGTCCTTGTGAATCAGCTCGTGCATCAGCGCGATGGGGTTGGCCACGCCGCTCTTGTCGGTGTCGTCGAACGTGAAGCCCATGCCGAGCACGATACTGCCCTGGAAACTCTTGTCGGCATTCTCTGAGAGACGCTTCGGATCGTCATCGATACCACTGTGAAACAGGAACGCTGTGATCAGGTCGACCGGGCGGCCGTCGAGGTCGAACGGACCCGCAAGGTGTCCCTTGTGCACGTGAACCACTGACACGACGACGGCCGCCTGCCCAGGCCACTTGATGCGCTTGCGAGCGGCTAAGATCGCCCCGTCGTGATGACGAATCCACCGCAGGCCCGTTCCGCGCGTGTCTCCCTGGGCGATCGTATTCGTGGCAATCAGGCCGAAAGCGCCGCCCTTCCGGAGCAGGCTGTAGGCGCGCCGGTAGAAGTGCGCCACCAGGTCGGCGTTGCCGTGGCTGTCTTCGTGCAGCTCGAGCAGCCACTGGAGGTAGTTGGCGCCATCGGACGCGGTGATGGTGTTCTTCCCGGCGAAGGGCGGATTTCCTACGAACGCGTCGAAGCCCGAGGTCGAGCGCGTGAAGACCTCGGGGAACTCGATATGCCAGTGGAAGCCACGCTGACTGGCCGGCGGGAGTTCGGGGCGCTGGCCTTCGGCGTCAATCCACCGCTGGACGTGCTCGAAGTACTTCGTTCGCAGGGCTTGCCGCCCCTTCGGCTTGTCGCTCTCGAAGTACGCGCTCACCACCAGGTCGGCCACCGTTCGGATGTCGTCCAGGGCCTCGTTCGCCTCACGCAGCAACCGCATCTTCTCGGGCACGTCGTCTGACGTAGCCAGGCGCTGAATCTGCTCACGTAGCCCCTGCGCCTCGTTCACGCGCTCGTCGAGCAAGCCGCGCAGCAAGGGCATCTGCTTGCCGTCGCCCCAGTTGAAGCACGCGATCTGCTCGCGCGAGAGCCCCACCAGGGAGTCGCCGTGCCGCAGCGCGTGGTCCAGGAAGGTGAAGGGATGTTCCTTCGCCAGCGTGGCCAGCCAGAGCGACAGCTTGGCCAAGTCCACGGCGAAGATGTTCTTGTCTACGCCGTACAGGCAGCGCTCGGCCACGAGCCGGCGGGCGTAGGTGAGCACGTCTTCGTCGTCGGGCACCTTGGGCGTGGCCTTGTGCACCTCCCACGCGCGCACGAGCCGTTCGGCCAGCAGGCGGCACGCTTCCACCAGGAAGGCGCCAGAGCCCATGGCCGGGTCGCACACCTTCAGGTCCAGAATCTGCTCGGGGGTGGCCTGCTCGCCCAGCCGGTCGAAGATGGGCCGGAAGGTGGTGGCCACGATAGGCTGGGTGAGCGACCGCGGCGTGTAGTGCGAGCCCGACCGGCGGCGTTCTTCCGTGGGCTGCAGGAACATGGTGCCCGGCGGCAGCGGCGCGGGCGTGTACTGCTTCGACAGCCGGGTGCCAATGGCCGTGAGCACCTCGTCGGTGGTGGCGGCCTTGGCCAGCGCGTCCCCGGCAAGTTTCAGTTCGGCCGTCTTGGCCAGCCACGCCGCACGGTCTTTGGCGGGCTGGTCCAGCAGGTCGGCCAGGTTCACCACGATGTGCTTGGGCTTCACCGCCACCGCGGGACCGCCCGCCTGTTGAAGGGCGAAGCCCATCATGGCTTCGTAGACGGAGCCGATCTGCTCCACGTCGAGCGCGCGGTACGACAGGCGCTCGCCGTCGAGCACCAGCA
>Ga0163144_10031170_pt1 | contig 10178 bp, 7 predicted proteins | sample OliLak19BULKMAT1_FD_123175 | JGI IMG/M metagenome (GOLD analysis project Ga0163144, IMG submission 123175) | Freshwater microbial mat bacterial communities from Lake Vanda, McMurdo Dry Valleys, Antarctica - Oligotrophic Lake LV.19.BULKMAT1 | ecosystem: Environmental > Aquatic > Freshwater > Lake...
AGTTGTGCGGCATGTTTGATATGCGTACGATAGCGTTACGATACGTAGCATGCAACGATAAGTGAGAAAATCGTTACAGCATTATGACTCCATTTATTAGGCATTAAATGGAGTTGAAAACCGTCAGAAACGTCGAAAACTGCTTAAAAAACATGGAAGGCACCGTTTTTACCCGAAAGAGGCGGTTTTGGGACCAGCTCGGGGCGAATCGCTTGACGTCTCCGTATATCCCGTATATCCAAAATCATGAAAGCGCAGGTCTTCCAATCGGGTAACTCTCAAGCCATCCGGATCCCTAAACCGTTTCGGCTGGCGTCAAGAACCGTGTCCATCGAGCGGGTCCCCCAAGGCCTCCTCATCGTCGATTTGGATGCAGTTGCTGAGCGAGCGAAGGTCTTTGCGGCTTTGGCTGGCTCCTGTCCCGATTTCCCCGAAATCGATTCCAACGACGCTCCGAACCTGCCCCGCGACCTCGAATGACGACCTACTTGGCTGACTCGAATGCGTTCTCTGGGTATCTCCGCGGCAAGAACCCGAACTTGGTCGCTAGAATGAGAGCGGCCATCGAAGTGGGCGAACTGAGGCTGTCCGTGATGGTGTTGGCCGAACTTGAATTTGGAGCGAGGAAGGCGGTGCGGACGTTGGGCACAACCCACTTTGTGGAACGGGTCGAGCAGCTGAAAGTCGCGTTTCAAGTTGATCCCTTGGGAGCGGAATTCAGCACTGCGTACGCTCAGATTCGAGACACTCTTGAGTCCGAAGGCCAAAAGATCGGAGATCGAGACACGATCATTGCGGCCCACGCATTGAGCTTGGGTGCGGTTCTCGTCAGTCGGAACGTGCGCGAGTTTGCTCGGGTTCCGGGTTTGAAAGTGGAAAACTGGGAGACGTGAACGCTGTGGCGGATAACGACGACACACCCCTAGCCATCCGAACCGAGCCCGAGGTGTTGGCTGAGTCCTTCATCGGGAACCTGAAACCGACGACTCGGGTGGCGTACGAACACTCGCTGAAGAAGTTCGCGGAGTGGCTCGGCGTGGAAGGCGCCAAGGGGGTTGCTGTAGCGCTGTGCGCCATGAAATCGGGTGAGGCGAACCTCACCCTGCTGAGGTACACGAATTCCCTGCCGGCGACCCTTTCCCCTTCGGCGGTGAATCAGCGAATGCAGGGGATTCGGTCGATGGTGAAGCTCGCTCGTATGGTCGGGTTCATCACGTGGGAAATCCAGATCCCGAGCCGGCGCGTGGAACCGTTTCGGGATACGCGCGGGCCCGGTGAGGAAGCCGTCGCGAAGATGTTCGCTACCCTTGGAAAGTCGGACTCGCCGAAGGCGCGACGGGATCAGGCAATCCTTCGGCTCCTGTTCGATCTGGGACTACGCCGCGAATCGATCGTATCCCTGGACCTCCAGCATTGGAGCGACGAGAGCAGGACGCTCCAAGTCATGCTCAAGGGCCATTCGCAGCGCATGCCCAAGCGACTCCCCCCGGTGACCGCCGATGCGATCAAGAGATGGATTCAAGTTCGGGGGACGCAGCAGGGGCCCCTCTTCGTTCGGATCGATCGAAGGGGAACACCGCGGCCGGATCGGCTCTCCGGGGATGGGATTCACGACATGATTACGAAGCTGGGTGCGGTATCACGGATCGAGCGTCGGGTTCGACCTCATGGAATCCGCCATACGGCGATCACCAAAGCATCTCGGCTGATGAAGACCGCCAATCTCGGGCTGCCCGCCCTCCAGGCGTTTTCAAATCACCGGTCGCCGGCGACCCTCGGTCGGTACATCGACCCCGACAACGAAGCGGCGTACAGCTTGGCGGAGTTGGTGTCGGAGACGGCCCCTATGGAATGAATGGAGCCCGCGGCAGATGATCGGCCTAAACTTCGAATCGTTAGTGACTTATGAAACTCTTTGAATCCTTCGGCAAGCAAGTGGCCCGAAAACTGCTTATACTGAATCGATCACAGCATTAGATGTGTTAATGAAATAGGGATTTCTCCCGCCATAATATTCGCAAGACGGTTAACCGCAATCCCATGGGGTTCTAATGCTTATTGCACTTGGCAGGGGACAACCGCTCCTATGCTCTCCTCGACGGATTATGAAGCGAAAGGATTTCGAGACAGGCGCTGGCAGCGTATTAAAGGTACTTTATATTGTGTTGCCAGTCACGATGTTGTCATTGGTTAACGCCCAGGCTGACTTTGACAATGTTTCTCGCCGCAACGGCCTAATCGAGGGCCCGGTGCGAGTCCTTGCAGAAGACGCAACACTTACGGAAACCCGGGCACCGCATTAAACATGAGAATCTCCATTGCTACCCTCGGAATTATACTCGCTTCAGTATCGCCGATCGATGCTGTCACACGCATGCGCGCCGAGGCTGTTGTCGCCCGCGGTAGTATCGTGGTCGACGGCAACGTGGAAGGCGGGCAGAGATTCCTTCAACCAGCCCTCGAGTTTGGAGGCTCGAAGACCGCCCGTGAACGGACGTTCCCGACACTGTCTTCCCGGAGAGCACCGACCGAAGGCATGTTAGCAATTATTCGCAGTGGATCCAAGTTACCTGATTGGCCGAAAGTCAAAGACATCGATGCCGAACTTCTACTCGAATCAACCAAACTCCCACCCGGCGCGTATGGGCGGATTACAATAAAGAACGCCAGCTTCGTCCTTGGATCTCCGGACGCTGCTGGGCCCCAGCGATACGATCTCGAATCGCTTGATTTACTTGCAGGTGGGAGGATCCTCTTGGATGGGCCGGTAATCCTCACCGTTGGATCGCTCGGCATGGTGCAGGGAACTATGGGAAGAGAAGACCTTCCTGAATGGCTCGAGATTAGGGTGGAAAGCGGGCCAGTTCGAATTGCGCGCGGGGCGGCTGTTTTTGGCCACCTATTCTCACCCAGGAGCAACGTTCAACTTCTTTCGGGTGCTCAGGTGAAGGGTTGGGTTGCTACGGATAGCCTCCAAGTGGAAAGAGGAGCCCGATTGCGAGGCCAGGATTCGACGTCCGTTAGTTTAATCAAAATTCCCCGTCAGAGACGGGGCGGTTTGGCGCGCGGCGCAACAATACTCGAGGAGCGGATGGCTCGCTTCCTTGACAACTCTTCAAGTGGGGCGACAGCCGAGCTTCAATTCGTCGACGATGTTCCGTCAGTCACGATCAAAGGGGCTGCGTCAAAACTGGAACAAAAAGGGGAAGCTGCGGAGCGGGCGGCTTATTTTGAGCTAGTCGCGCTTGTGTTGTTAAATACCGATTTCGAGGAAGTGAGGATTCGTGCCGGCACAGAGTCCCAACTGCGGGCTTCACTTGGAATGGGATGGAAAACGGTGAGGAAATCCGACTTCGAAGGGCACCTGGTGGCCCTTGGCGAGAAGGAGTCAGCGGGGGAAAATGTCCGCATCATCCAGGCGAGCCCTGTTCTCCAGTCGATATTTCTGGAACGAAGTGTGGCGGTAGCAAACGCCCGATCCTTGCGTCGCTAGCCTAGAAAGTTACCCGCCATGACGCTTCGTATTCTGCTTTTGCTTGTCACGTTGGTACTTGCTCCGCTTGCACATGCCTATGATGTGACGGTTACGGGATCGCTCTACGGCGCTGTTTGGGGATCCAGTCCCTATACAGATGACAGTAATGTTGCGGTGGCTGCTGTACACGCAGGGCTGATCAGTCCGGGGCAAACAGCTACAATACGGGTGTCGCTCTTGCCGGGCCAGAGCAGCTACACTGGCAGCACAGCAAATGGCGTAACGACCTACTCTTACGGGGCATGGGGTGGTAGCTATACCTTGTCGCTTGTGACCTCCAATAGCCCTCCGACAGCTCAGCTGACAATTGACTCGGGCGTTACATGGCCGAGTGGACAAGCAACCGCCTATACGAATGCAGTTATCGGAATTACAGCATCCACTTCGGATGCCGACGGGACCGTAAGCAGTCTGGTCGCTTATCGGGACGGTTACGGCGTGCTCGCCTCGTGGAGTCAGGGCCTTAGCGCCTACGCTGGCTACACGACATTCTCGGCACCGAGCACTCCTGGGACCATACAAATACGAGCGGAAGCCACAGACAACGCCGGAGCTCTTACCTACGGCAACTGGCACACAATTTCCATTGTCAACCCGCCCTCTGATCACCCGCCTTCAGCAGATATTGTCTCCGAATCACCTGTGAGTTTACAAGTTGGTCAAACCTTCTCCAGGAGCATCAGTGCCTCGGATCCCAATGAAAACTTAAAGGAATGGCGCATGACCTACGGCTCGACCGTGGGCCCGTGGACTTCGATCAGCGGGAGTTCAGCCACGGGCACTGCATCCTACACGTTCTCAACTGCCGGTACATTTGCCGTTACTCTCGATGTAAAAGACTATACAGGACTCACCGCTTCTGAAACGGTTTACGTTAATGTTTCGAGCGCCGTAAACTCCCTGCCCTACTCGCTGTCATCAAGCTACTCCACCCACGTAACCTATCCATCGGCAGCACCAAATTATGCTCATCTAACCGATGGGCTACACAACACGGGATTAGGCTATGGCTCCGACTCAGGGGCTTCAAATTGGCTGCAAGCTGACTTCGGTGGTTTGCGGCAAATCACACAAGTACACCTCGGAGGGGGCAGTATTGCAACCTGGGGGATGGCCTCCCAGTATTCGTCGGGAGCTGTCTTGGAATACTCTACCAACGGCACCAACTGGTCTGTTGCGCAAACCTTCGCCTCGGGATTTGCCGAAGGCGGTACCACCATAGCTCTTAACAACTTAGTTGGACGCTATTGGAGGTTGAGTCGTTCTTCGTGGCTCGGTACGACAGAATTCAGATTTGAAGGCACAACTGCAAGTGCGCCGAACTATGTTCTCACCGTACAAAACGGACTGACAAATGGTCAGCCCAGCGCAAGCGCCCCCGAGTCTACATGGCTCCCTATCTCGGCGGACACGCCTCAACAAGGCCAACTCTTTAACGGATGGACCCAATCCGGCCTTGGACTGCTCCAAGATCAGGGTGCTGCCAATACCCAATTCCAAATGGGCGCAGGCAACGCCACGGTTACCGCAAACTTTGTCGCAAATCAGGCGCCAACAGCGTCGATATCTGCGCCGGGCAACCCGACGACAGCTGCGATAGGATCGACTCTTACTTTTACCTATAGTGCGACGGATGCAAATTCCAACCTGAGTTTATGGCGCGTTAGCCTCTTACCCAACACCGCACAGTGGACGGCAATATCGGGTGCGTCACAGAGCGTGCAGTTTAATCACACGTTTAACAGTACAGGCGTTTTCACATTTTTGCTCGAGGTGCAAGATACGCTCGGGTCCACCGCGACCGCCTCGGCGACGATAACGGTAGGCGGCGTTTCTGTACAGTAATCCTCTGTTGTTGTTGGAGGCACCGTTACGGTCAATTACACCGGCGCTCCTTCTGGTGCTTGGATAGGATTATATACTCCATCGGCGGTCGATACCGCTCCACTCATGGTTGCAAGTGTACCTGCTTCGGGTTCGGGATCCTTGAATTTTGCATTAAACGGTAGCTTTACCCCAGGAAACACATACCAAGCGCGACTATACCCGCAATCAGGAAACTATACGCGCCTCGCACAGTCGGGGAACTTCACGGTGCAAAGCGTTGCAACCTATCAGTTGATCGTCAACGGGGGAACAGGCGGAGGATCGGGGATTCCGGCGAATGCACTTCGATCCATTTCGGCGAATCCTCCGACTGGTTACGTATTCAGCTCGTGGACTAAAGTCTCAACTGATGCTGGATATTTTGTCAACCCCCTGGCCAGCAGTACGCATTACCAAATGGTTGCTGCGAATGCCGAGGTTCGCGCGAATTTCGACATCAGCCCAGTAGGGGATGCAGACGGAGATGGGCTTCCAAATAGTTGGGAGACGCAATATGGTCTTAACCCAACTTCTTCAAGCGATGCATTGATTGACACCGATGGGGATGGGTGGACGAACATTGCGGAGTACAATCGCAATACCAATCCGACGACGCGCGATGTGGGCACGACTGCTCTTGGAAATGAAGTTCCCGGTGGTTGGCCCTTGGCCGGTGTGCGACCGGGGTATGCCGTAGGTACGACTAAAGGGCAGGCGTCGGTCGATAAGTCGGGCGCATTCAGTTACACTATTCCCCTCTGGACGACGCCGGGCACAGCGGGGATGGAGCCGAAAATTTCGTTGAATTATTCGAGCCAGAGCGGACTGGGTGTCGCAGGTCTGGGTTGGTCTTTGGGAGGGATTTCGACTATCACGCGTGGTCCGCGAACGAAGGCGATTGATGGTGTCAATCAGGGCGTTACGCTGACAGCCAACGACCGGTTCTATCTGGACGGGCAGAGGCTACTCGTAATCTCTGGCACCTACGGTGCGTCATCGAGCGAATATCGGACGGAGTTTGATTCACTGACCAAGGTCGTGGCTCAGGGAATGGCAGGATCTGGTCCTGCGTGGTTCAAGGCATGGACGAAATCGGGTTTGGTTCTCGAATTCGGAAACACGTCTGACTCGGCCTTTGATGCGGTGGGCAAGCAGGAAAAGCTTTCGTGGCATATCAATAAGATTACCGACACATTAGGAAACTACATCGTGTTCGTGTATGATGAAGACACCACCACAGGATCTCATCGCATTTCAAGAATCAATTATTCTGGGAGCGGACAAGCGGCGCCTTATGCTTCACTTAGGTTCGGGTATGAGGATCGGGCAGATGAAATATATGGATATATAGCGGGCTCCCCGGTATACAATCAAAAGCGGCTAAAGCACATTGTCTCATATTTCGGGGAGACTGTGGCGCGAACATACACGCTTTCCTATGAGATTCAGGCCCACACGAGCCGCTCGTTGCTCGCCTCGGTTACGGAGTATGGTGCAGATAGTGTACCCTTCCCTTCGCTTATTTTCGACTACGAAACCAATGACTGGGGCTGGACCAGTGAGCAGAGCGCATATACCCCGCCGCACTTTTTGGCTGACAACTCCAATAGCGGGCGGCCAGCCGGTTCGGGCTTTGTGGACCTTGATGCAGATGGACGGGTCGATTTTGTTGCCCGCCGGGATTCGGGCGTCAATATCGCTAAGCGAAACACTGGCTCGGGTTGGGCTGATTTTACCACGGCCAATTTTCTTTTACCCTACAAGCTGGCTGACACCGCAAAGCCTGATGACGTCGGCAGCCGCTTTGCGGATCTCAACGGCGACGGTCGAGCGGACTACATTTGGCGCGCTGTTGGAACGAGCGGAAATTCCCTAGCCAATGGCGTGGTGTTGAGTTCCGAAACCGGCTGGACGTCCACCGGGTCCAATGGATGGGGGGCGCCCACCACCATCGCAAAGGACGGCGACAGTTTGCGAAGCGCCCGTCTCCTGGATGTGGACGGCGATGGCCTCGTCGATTTTGTTTCCCAGTTCAATGCTGATGCCAGCAGTTCTGGCACCAACTTGGCGGTCTATCTTAATACGGGTTCGGGATGGGCTGCTAAACACGTCGCTTACAGTACCATGCCTACTGATCTGGCCACTTCTCGTGCGCGTTTCATTGAGTTGAATGGCGACGGGCTCGTGGACATCGTCTCCTATTATCATGGCAGTGGCACGACAATCCGAAAAACCTATTTGAATTCAGGTACGGGCTGGATTGATACTCCAAGTTACTACTTGCCGCAGCTGATCGCTGACAATGTCAATTTTGGACTCGGTGCCGAATTTGTTGATGTCAATGCCGATGGTTTGCCCGACCTTATATGGTATCGAGAGATTGGCTCCGGTCACCAACGTGGTGTTGCGCTAAATACGGGAGCCGGGTGGTACGTGGGCCGTGAAGCCACCGTGCCCGCCTTTTCGGGGGAACCGCTCGACCCGCTTGACCCGCCAGAAGTGGCAGTCTTCAACCGCTATGCGCCGCCATCGCCCCTCGGAAGGGATAGCGTTTGAAGTTCCGGAACGGCAATCATTGATCTCAATGCCGACGGACTGGCAGATATGCTCCTTCGTCGTCAGTTCACGACCGGTCCTATTTTTAGAGCAGTTCACTATGGAACTGGTCGTGGATGGGTCCCGGCGGGCACAGGAGCGCCGCACGAGGGGGATGCTCCTCTTTTGCTACAGGGCGGGTTAGATCAAACCGGGGTCGACTTTGCGGATCTTAACTCGGACGGCGTAACAGATATTGTGTGGAGTCGGAAGCATCCAGACGGCAGCTCGTTCGCGGGTGCCCTCTTCAACAAATCTCGTGCGCCGCAAGGAAGACTGAATCGGGTTCTGAATGGCTACGATGTGGCGGTGGAGGTCGAATACGATTCCTTGCTGAATCCGCTTGTTTACACGAAAGGAACCACACTTGGACCAATCGAAACGGGTGAACAGGCCTTTGTCGCGAATGTGACGGGCCCCCGGTACGTTGTACGTAAGCTGCTGAACGATAACGGGAAAGGGGCGATGCATCAATTGGTCTACAGTTATGAAGGACTTAGACTGCACCGTCTTCGTGGTAGTCTCGGATTTGAGAAAATCCGAGTGTTCGACGTTTCAAGGAACACGAATGTTCTTACAATCAACAACCAGAACTATCCCCTATTTGGCCAGGAGGGCCTCGTCACGGTCTACCAAGGATCTGGTAACGGTAGCATGCTGAGTCAAACGATGACGACCTGGGCCAGCAAGTTGCAAAATCCGGGTGTGCCGTATCAGCCCCGCATCGTTTATGCTTCGGAGTCTCAGGTTGTTACTTATGATCCAGTAATGATGTGGCCAATAGCAACTTCGACAACTACAACCGGAGTTCCTGATGACTATGGGAATATTCTAACGCTTTCTTCGTCTAGCGGTGATGGCTACAGCAAAGCGACGACAAATACCTACCATGCCGCTGATGTCACGAACTGGATTCTTGGACGTCTCGCAACAGCCCAAGTTGCATCGAGCGGCGGGAGCTTCGGTCTCATAACGCGTCAGTCCTCTTTCACTTATCGGGGCGACGGACTGCTATTTTCGGAGACGGTTCAGCCGGGAGATCCTCACTTTGCACTTACCACGACCTATGCGTACGACGGTTTCGGAAATCGCACTTCCGCGACGGTCAGTGGTCCCAACCTGACCGTCGGAAGTGGGGGCGAGTATTCTGTGAATGGAACGGTTTCTCGATCGACGAGTACTTTGTACGACTCGCTCGGTCGTTTTCCTATCTCATCCACTAACGCGATTGGGCAAACGGAGAGCTATGCGAACAACCAGATTTTCGGTGTTGTATCCACCCTTACAGGCCCGAACGGTCTTGTCACCACTTGGCTGTTTGATGGGTTCGGACGCAAGACTGACGAGATCCGAAGTGACGGCATAGTTTCAACGACGCGCTACAAGTGGACGCCTGCCGGTTCCTTGTCCGGCTCCCTCTTTGTCATTGAGTCGGAATCCAGTGGGTCCGCGCCTTCTCGTGCACATTACAATGCAATTGGACAATTAAGGTGGAGTGAGTCCATTGACGCCGCTGGTCGTATCGTTTATCAAGAGACTAGTTATGATGCTCTGGGAAGAGTTTTACAAACTTCGATCCCGTATTTGAACAACGGTAGCACGGTATACTGGGCGGGCACGGGCTCGTATGATGTCCTGGACCGCCCCATTACCACCTACACGCCCGATGATCAGAACGGGCAGCAAACGATTTCGTACCAATACTGGCAATTTACAACGACCGTTACGGATCCGAAGGGACGGAAGACCCAGTCAGTTCGAAACGCCTCGGGATGGGTGACCAGTGTAATCCGGAATGTTGGAGCGAGTAGTGCTGCCAACGACTATAGTGCCGTCAACCATGAGTATGATGGTCTTGGGAATTTACGTTCGACCATCGCTTCCGGAGCGACCACATCACTGACTTATGATGTGCGTGGTCGGAAAACCGAAATGGTCGAACCGAATATGGGGAGTTGGAGCTATCGCTACAACGCCTTCAGCGAATTAATCTGGCAGAGGGACGCCCGTGGACAGATTGTAGAGATGAATTATGACGCTTTGGGGCGGCTTGTTTACCGTAGAGCCTGTCCCATTTTTCGGTTTTTTGGAAACCGGCATTTTATATTTTGAAAAAATAAGGCGTTGATTTCCTGGTTTTTCTCACGGTCTGCAAAATTCTGGCTCCAAGGGAGCGGTTTCC
>Ga0163144_10031171_pt1 | contig 10178 bp, 13 predicted proteins | sample OliLak19BULKMAT1_FD_123175 | JGI IMG/M metagenome (GOLD analysis project Ga0163144, IMG submission 123175) | Freshwater microbial mat bacterial communities from Lake Vanda, McMurdo Dry Valleys, Antarctica - Oligotrophic Lake LV.19.BULKMAT1 | ecosystem: Environmental > Aquatic > Freshwater >...
CCCGTGTGGATAAGCCCATCGCGGGCCTGCTGGCCGATCTCGAGCAGCGCGGTTTGCTCGAAAGTACCCTGGTCGTCTGGGGCGGCGACTTCGGGCGTACGCCGATTATGGACGGGCAGTTGTTCAGCACCTCCGGCTACGACGGTGGCCGCGATCACAATCCGTACGGCTTTAGCATGTGGATGGCCGGCGGGGGAATTAAAGGCGGCCAGATCATCGGTGCCACCGACGAAATCGGATTCAACGCCGTGGTGGACCCGGTCCACACCAACGACATCCATGCGACTATCCTGGCGCTCCTCGGCCTCGATCATAAAAAGCTCACCTATTTTTCCCAGGGGCGCGATTTCCGCCTCACCGATGTCGGCGGCGACCACATGTTTGCCGAACGGCTGCTGAAGGGCTGATTCCCCGCGGCTGTGGGTCGCGGCGGGACCGTGCGGCATGGGCGGCTCCACGGGATCGGCTTCAACGTTCTTTCGCGTAACTTCGTGCCATTTTGCATAACTGCCGGCATTTCTAAGCGCTGTAAAATGCAGGGCTGACAATGCGTCGACGTTTTACCACCCGTCTGGCCGGCGCGTTAGTGGCGCAATGGAATGGCCGGTTAGCCGGATTTCCGGCGTTTCTCCCACGTGAAATACTCCGCTATGCGCGGCGGCGCGGGCGGACCATTCATTAGCCGGATCGCGGAGCATTGCCGGTAGCAGGACGCTGAAATGCCCGTTAGCCCGTGGTTACAGAGACTGTGCACACAGTGTTCGAACCATATGGGAGACCTGAAGAGCTACAACCCGAAGAACAAAGGCAAGAAGAGGTTTCAGCCAACATTGACCTTCGCGGCCGAGACCAAAGCTCGTCGCCCCCGCTGCGTTCAATCCTGAAGGCATTAAGGAAGCCCTCGGTCACTTTCTGCCGGAGATCGCAAAAATCGCGTTTCTCGGCTGCCTGGAGGCGAACCCGATTGCCAGACATTACGCGGACGAGTTGCCGCGTGTCCGGCAGGCCATCAAGCTCCTCGACAAGATCAGGCCCGTGGGAAAAACCGGATGAAGAGGCAAGCTGTGGAAATGACTGATTGGGCAAAGCCAGGAAAAGCCAAATGCGCTTTCCCTCCCTTTCCCCAATCCTTGGAATTCGTCAAAGCGATTCCTACATTCCCACAGCACGGCGACGGCGGCCTCGCTCGACAAGCACAAAAACCAAAACAAAGAAATGAACCCTAGAACATTCCTTCAGGCTCATCGTTCAATTAGAAAATGCTGCAGTCGGCGAGTTGGGCGAATCCGCTGCGCGGACCGGGCTTACTCTGCCTCTCGTTGCACTTCAGAGTTCCCCGAGCCCCGTGCCGGGTCTCGGCACATGCGGGTGACAATCCCTACGACCGCACCCAGGCCATTGACGACACCCCCAAACAAGCCGCTGCCCTGCTCAAAGTCCGATAATCACCGCCGAGCCTTATGCTGCCAACAAAACCGGCTCCCAGTATCGGCATTCCTGGTACACCGCTTTCCGTCGTGCGTATGACCCGCGCACCGAGCCTTCATCGCCACCTTCGCCCCCGGCGTCACCACCGGCTGATTCGCCTCCGCCTCCTCGACATCATGCAACTGCCGCTCCAGCAATTCGATCTGCGTCTGCATCTCGAATGCCTTCACTTTCATGTCAGCAATTTGCTGACGCAGCGCTAGCTTGTCAGGCTTCCCCGTTTGTTGCGCCCCAGCGCAAACCAACACCACCAGCAGGCATAGAAATCGCATCAAGACTCAAGTGCCCCGAGGGCGCAATTCCTCTCATTCGATCTACCAGTCCACCAGCAACACCCAGTCATTTCCGCGCTTGCTGCCTCCCGGCGCTTCCATCCCCTGCCCCGCCCCACTGATCTGGCCCGTCCGGGGATCAAACCACCGCAGCTTGGCCTTCTTTCCTGGAGTCAAGATCCGCGCCGCGCCGCCTTCCGGCAAATACACCATCGCAGACCGGACACCCGTCAAAACCAAACCAGGCCCCGGCTTCAGCTTCAAAAACCCGCGAGACTCCATCAACTTCTTCATCACACCCATCTGCCGCGCCCCATCCAACACCAGTGAACTTTTCCATTCCCCACGAGCCAACCCTACAGCAGCAAACTTCTTCTCAAGCATCTGCCACACATCGTGACATCCATAGGTATGCCCAGCCGCACCGGCAAACACCGCCGAATAAGCCGCCCGCCGCACATCATAAGCATCAAACCAGCCATTCAGTTCGGGCTTCCAGTCAACAGGATGATTCTCATATCTCGGCTCCCCGTCAATCACCGGCTTCACCGGCTGAAGCCCCCGATCGTGCGCAATCATCTCGTCATTCTTCTTGTCCCGCACGCTATGCCCGCTCTGCAGGAGATTGAAATCCAGCCAAGTCTCTTGATGCAGAAACGTAGAAGAACTAGCGTGACCATTGGGGTGATACGTCATCAAGTGCCTGCCGGTATCCTGATCGCGTATCCCTTCCGCCATCGCCCGCCACACCTGCAAAACCTTTTCAGGATTTCGATCCCCACCCAACACCCAAACAACATTCTTCGCCCCGCGATACCGCTCCCCAATCCAGCGGCCATACGCTCTGGCGTTCTCTTTGTTGAACACCACATCGCTGGTCTTCTCCCAGGATGCCTGCACCACCTTGTTACCCCACGTGGGCAGCAAGGCCACATACATCCCCTGCCTGCCCGCCTCCGCAATCACCCAATCCACATGAGCAAAATACTTTTCATTCGGCCTCGACGGATCGCGATCCACCAGCGGCGCTTCCCCATAGGCATTCCCCACCGTCAATCCATCGAGCTCGGCTAGCACCACCGCCTGCACAACGTTGAATCCCTGCCCCGCCCGTGTCTTCAAATAAAGCGCGGCATCCTCACGATTCAACCGGTGGAACAACTCCCAGGCCGTATCCGCCATCCAGAAAAACGGCTTCCCCTCCGCCGTCTCAAGATACCGGCGATCGGCTGAAACGCGGAGTTGCCCCAAGGCAACTCCCGCGATCATAAGGAATGCTGCGATCCGCAAGCTACGCCTTCCACTTGTAGTAGTAGAACGTCATCGGCGTCTTGCCGGTATTGCGGATATCATGCGATTGCCGTGCAGCCGAATACATCATGCTGCCCGCGCCCACCGCCTTGTCCTTGCCCTTCAATCCAATGATCCCGGTGCCCTCAGTGATCACCATGATCTCTTCCTCATCATGTGTGTGGGGCGGATGCGGAGTCGCTCCCGGATTCAGCGTCACACTGCCAGCCACCATCAGCTTCAACTGATCCGTGGGCCCTTCAAAATACTTGTGGTGCACGCCAAACGTCTCCTTCACCACCGTCGCGTCCTTCACCGTGTAAGTGAAGTCCGGCAGCTTCTTCGGCGTATCGCCCATCAGTCCCATCGGCGCCAGTAGACCTGGCAAAAACTTGCGTCTCGTTGCTTTGCTCATGCGTTTTTCCTCTTTGCCCAACAAATGTATCCCAACGTGTAGTCGCGTTGGGAATCCAGTCCATCCATCCAACCCACCGCCAGCGCCACTGGTGCCACCACCACCGCCAAAAAAGGCATCAGCCATCCCGGCAAAAACTGCAACCCGTTCATCAAGCGTCGCGACAACAACCGGAAGTACCCGCCTCCCGCCTCAAGCCTCACAATGTCCCAACCATTCTCCTCAAGCAACCGCCTCACCCCAAACTTTGTGAACCGCCAGTAGTCATGCGGATGCTGATGTACTTCCCACTCATGCGGCACCACCAGATACAACAACGCCCCTCTGCGAGCCACCCGCGCCATCTCCGCAATCGCCACCCCAGGCTCGGTCACATGCTCCAGCGTCACCACACTCACAAACGCATCGAAACTGTCCGAGTCAAACGGCAGCCGCAACAAGTCCGCCACACAATCCAGGTCTGAATAATTCCACGCCACATCCCCCACACCCAGATCCACCCCCACATACATCTGTCTCGAAAAATACTCGCGATATTGACCCTCGCCCGCACCCGCATCCAGCACCGCACAGCCTGGAGCCAACGACCCCGCAAACTCTGTCAACCCTGTGGAGATTCGCCCCTCAAAATAGAACACCTCGCGTCGCAACCAGGCCGGGACCAGCCGCCGCAACCCCGCATAGCTCATTGCTTCTTCTGCGCTTCCACCATCACCGTACTCCCCGCCCCGCACAACGCCTCCACGAGACTGTAAGGCAACGCCACCACCATCAACCCCAGATGTACAAGATTCTTGAGCAACCTCTGCGCCGGCGTTTCAACAATTTGCCGGATCCGGCGAGCCATCGGGTCCAGGCCCGGAGCAAGGCTGATCGAGAATCCAGCCGGATTGTCACGCAGCGAAAAGTGCTTCGTCCGTACCGTCTCAAACCCGCACCGGTCCAGCAGCACCGTCAAATCGCTCAACCGGAAGTTGTGCAAATGGCGCGGCACATCGATGCCGTTCCAGTTCTCGCCAAACATCAAAAACTGCCAGCTCGCCGCGTTCGGGACCTGCACCAACAGCCTCCCGCCCGGCTTCAACAACCGGTGGGCAACCGCCAGATACTCTTCCGGTTTGTACAGGTGCTCCAGCACATGAAACATGCTCAGCACTCCCACGCTCTCATCCCGAAGCGGAGCCTGCGTCAGGGTGCCGCAATACGTTGGCACTCCATTCTGCCCCCACGCAATCGACGCCGCATCCAGCGAAAAGTCCAAGCCCAATACCTGATACCCGCGTTCCCGCAACATCCTCAACAACAGCCCCCCGCCACAACCCACATCCATCACCAATCCCCCGCCCGCCCCCGCAATCGCACCCTCCAGAAACCGCACATGATCGAGCGACACCAGCCTGCGGTAAAACTCCTCGATCGCTGTAATTTTCCCGCCCTCATCGTTGTGCCAGTAGTTCGATGGATAGTAGGTCGCCAACTCTTCGGGCGTCGGCTTCGGATACAACCGGATCAACCGGCAGCGCTGACACTCCACCACCAGAAAGCTCTTTTCAGTCGTCCTGTACAAACGATCCGTCCCATGAAACAGCGTCAACATCTCACGCGACCCGCAGGCCCCGCAGGCATTCTCGGCTGTTGCCACGCCGTTCAGCGCATCTAGTGTCGTTGTCTCGTTTTGGATTGTCGTCATCCTTCAGGCGAGCTTCCTGCTCAGTTCACTCAAAGTCATCCGGTGCCGCTTCAATAGTTGAAAAACTTCCCTGTCGTTAAGCATTCGCTTCTTGCGCCACGCCTGCCGCTTGGGCCACATTTTGCCCAACCCGGCCAAGGCTTCCAGATCAGCCTTCAACAGCGTCAGTCCTAGCTCTATCTTCGCCTGAATCCCCTTCACCTGTCCCGCCTCTCCTTCACCTGCCGCACTTGCAAGTGCTCCAGCCACCAACCGCAGTAAATAGAACACCGGGTTCATCACCAATAACCACCAGGGAAAATGCAGAAATGCCAGCCACACCCGGTTCCGCTCAATCAACCGGATTCGCCGTGGATTCCACTTCCCCATCGTCGCCCCGCGCTGGTGGTGCACCACCGCCTCTGGCGCATACCGCGCCCTCCACCCAGCCAGCCTCCCGCGCAACCCCAGTTCCGCGTCATCCGCATAAGCAAAGAAGTCCTCATCAAAACCACCAATCTCATCGAGCATCTTCTTCCGGTACAGAGCTGCGCAGCCATCCGGCCATAGAATCTCCCGCTCGCTATCAAACTGCCCGCGATCCACCTCACCGCTGCCAAGGCCCCGGTTCTGCCCATCCCAATAAATCCCGTGCCCCACCTTATCGATCACCCCATCCCGCCCCGCAACCAAAATCTTCGACGCCACCATCCCGACCCCGGCATCGCCAGCCATTTCCGCCACAAGCCCCGTCAGCCATCCCGGCTCAGCTATACCGTCGTTGTTCAACAAAGCAACAAATTCCCCACTAGCTACCGCAAACCCGGCATTATTACCACCACAAAACCCTAAGTTCTGCGCGCATAGGACCAGCTTCACCTCTGGAAACTCTGTCTCCACCATCTCCGCGCTACCATCATTCGAGCCGTTTTCCACTACAATCACCTCCGCCCCGGCCATGTCCTGCATCCGCAGCGAAAGCAGACATTTCCGTAACAGATTCACCCGATTGAAGTTAACGACGACGACGCTGACTAAAGTCACTATTCCATTTCACTCAAACTCATGTATTATAACGGGTAAGGATTCTCCAAGAAGCCAATGCAAAGCTTGGGCGTTAAGCTGCGTCTGGAGCGCGAGCGACAGGGGCTTACGATTGACAACATCGCGACGGAAACTCGCATTAGCCATCGCTATCTCGAATCGATAGAGGCCGATGACCAGTCCTCCTTGCCCGGTCCATTCTTCTACCGCGCCTTCATTCGACAGTATTCCAAATACCTCGGCTGGGATCCCGATGAGATCGAAAAGCAAATCAATCTCGTCAGTTCCATCCCCATAGCCGAACCCATTCAGGCTCCAGCCCCCACAAACTCCTCACTCAGTCTGGTTCACGATTCGCAAATCAACGCCCTACGGGAAAAACTCAAAGTCGCCCCATTGCAGCCATCACAGCAAGAGGGAATCTCGCGCGCCTGGCTCGCCTTCGCCCTTTTGGTGATATTGGCCTCCGCCTCATACTTCGCCTTGCGCAACTTTACTCCCGCCCCCGACGTGGTAGCCAAATCTGAAGAGCAACCGGCTGCAACTCAGCAGCCTGCAGCCCCGACACCCGAGACGCAGCTTCCGCCAGTCCAACAAGCCGCCAAAACTCCAGAGCCGCCCCCTGTTGAGGACTCCAAAGCCTCCGAAGTCCAACCCGGCAAATTCTCGCTCACCGTCCGCGCCAAAGAAACGACCTGGATTCGTCTCACCGCGGACGGCACAAAGATCCATGGCGGCACTCTCGACCCCGGTCAAGAACGCACCGTCAATGCCTCGGCCGTAGAGCTTTTGGTCGGGAACTGCGGCACTCTCGACGTCATCTACAACGGCAAGTTGCTCAGCTACGGCAGCAAAGGCGAAGTCAAGACACTGCTCATGGGTCCCGAAGGCTGGAAGTTCAAACCCAAGCCTCTCCCTGAAGCCACCGCGAGTCCCACCGGCTCAACGACTGGCAACGCTGCTACTGGCAGCCTTTCGCCGCGAGCGCTCTAGCAGCAACAGCTCACGCCTGCGCCGCCGCTTCACGCCGATATCGATCTTGCGCCAGAACTGCCTCGCATAATCCACGGCCGAAACAATCGTGAAGACCACCGACATCCACATCACCCCTTGCGCCCAAATCTGCAATTCCGGCCTGCGCAAGCTCGCCATCGACATTGCCACCGCTGCAACCTGCAAGATCATCTTCGACTTCCCCAAATCGCTGGCCGGGATCAGATACCCTTCGCTCATCGCAATGCTTCTGAGCCCGCTGATCGCAAAGTCGCGGCCAATAATCAGAATCACCATCCACGCCGGCACCAACCGCACCTCAACCAGCGCAATCAAAGAGGAAGCAATCAGCAGCTTGTCCGCAATCGGATCCAGTAACATCCCCAGCGTTGTTATCTGACTCCACTTCCGCGCCAGATACCCGTCAAGCAAGTCCGTCAACGCCGCCACCAAAAAAATCACCAGCGCCAGCATCTCGTTGCCTAACTCAATGTGCACGCCCAACACATGGAAATCGTAAACGCGCTTCTCCTGCACCAGTGCCGCCACTACGAGCGGCACAAAAAAGATTCGCGCAAGTGTCAGTATGTTGGGCAGGTTCACAATGAACTGCCCTCAGGATAACAACTCGTATTTGGTCAGCAGACGTCGCACGCTGGCCGGTGCATCCACTTCCAGCACGTAGAACTCTTCATCCGCTACTTTGGAACAAACCCGGGCTTTCTCATGCAACAAATGCAGCGTCGCCCCGTCTGAAGCCGGCACCCTCACCCGCATCCGTTCCACCGGGTCCAGCACCAGCGCCTCATCGATCGCATCGAGCAATCGTTCCAGCCCCGCCCCGCTCAATCCGCTTACCGGAATCACCCGCGCTTCCGCATTCGCATCCTGCAGGATCCGCCTCGCCTGCGCTACCTGATCGTTCGGATCGGTAACCAGATCCGCCTTATTCATCACCAGGATCTGCCGCGTTGCTTCAGCGCCAATCTCCTTCAACACATGCTGCACATGCTCCACGTAAGAGCTCGCATGAGGGCTCGATGCATCCACCACATGTAACAACAAAGTCGCCTCAACCACTTCTTCAAGCGTTGCGCGGAATGCCTCCACCAACGTCGTCGGCAACTTCCGGATAAATCCCACCGTGTCGCTCAACAACACCTTGCGCCTCGACGGCAGCACAACATGCCTTACCGTCGGATCGAGCGTGGCAAACATCTTTGAATCGGCGAGCACATCGGCATTCGTCAGCCTGTTAAACAACGTGCTCTTGCCCGCATTCGTATACCCCACCAGCGCCACGGTCGCCAGCGGCACCCCTTGCCTCTGCTTGCGCTGTATACTCCGCCCGCCCCGCACTTTCTCAAGTTCCTGCTTGATTCCCTTCAACCGCCGCGCGATCTTCCGGCGATCCGATTCAAGCTGCGTTTCACCAGGTCCCCTCGTACCGATGCCGCCGCCCTGCCGCGTCATCATTACGCCACGCCCGGCCAACCTCGGCATCAGGTAATTCAACTGGGCCAGTTCCACCTGCAACTGCCCTTCCCTCGTCCTCGCCCTCGCTGCAAACAGATCCAGAATCACCTGCGTCCGGTCGAGCACCTTGCACCCAAGCGCCTTCTCGAGGTTCCTCTGCTGCGTCGGCGTCAGCTCACAGTCAAACAGCACGGTATCCGCGGATACCGCTTCAACCGCCGCTCTTAATTCTTCAACTTTCCCCTCGCCAATCAGCGTCGTGCGATCGGCGTTATCTCTCACCTGCACTACCGTCCCCGCAATAGTCGCACCAGCACTTACTGCAAGGGCATGCAATTCCTTGAGCGACTCCTCAAGGCTCAACTCCGTCAAGGGGCTGACCGGCTCTTTTTGCCGGCGCAGTTGTACGCCCGCGAGAATCACTACTTCTGGCAATTAGTTTCCGTTGGAATCAACTGGGATCGGTGCCGGGCTACCAACCCCGGCTGCGTGCGCGCTCGTGTGGCCCTGCTTGGAGACCACCACGGTTGAGATCGCATGCTTGAAAATCAACTGCTCTTGGTTGTTTGCCTCTAGCACCACGGAATACTTATCGAAACTCTTAATTCGACCTGAAAGCTTAACCCCGCTCATCAGATAAATCGTTAAGTAAGTCTTGTCTTTACGGGCGCTATTGAGGAAAGCCTCTTGTATGTTTTGCTGTTGTGCCAGCTTTTCCATCTCGTCGCCTCTGTTCTCTTTTTCCATATGTTCAAAGGGGGCGAAACATCCCCGCTTCGCGTCACTGCTGATATGCACGATTGTACAACAGGGCCTTGTGCGCAATTTCCAATCTCAACAGCCTTCATGGAACTTCCTTGTCATACATAGCGTAACTAGGTATAGATTGAATATGCCTGAATCCCCAGTCGGCGTCCCACCGGGAACGTTGATCATGCTCCTCCTCCGCGTCCTCCAGCATGGCGAACTCCACGGTTACGCCATCGCCCAGCGCATCCACGCGCTGTCGAACGACGTCCTCCAGACCGAAGAAGGCTCTCTCTACCCGGCCCTCCAGAAAATCCTGCTCAAAGGTTGGGCCACCGGCGAATGGGGCATCTCGGAGTCCAACCGCAAGGTCCGTTTCTACAAACTCACCGCCGTCGGCCGCAAGCAGCTCGCCTCGGAAATGCAGGATTACGACCGGGTAACTCTCGCAATTCAATCCATACTTCGTCCCGCAAGGAGCTGACATCCATGAGCGAATTCTGGCGCAGAATCCAATACTTCCTCAACCGCCGCCGCATCGAGCGCGAACTCGAAGAAGAAATGGCCGCTCACCGCGCTGAAATGCACGACCCTTCCAAATTCGGCTCCACCCTTAAGCTGCGCGAGGAATCCAGCGATGCCTGGGGCTTCGGCTGGTTCGACTGGACTTGTCCCCTTTGTTGAGACAAAAGTTTAGACACAGTACTCGGACCAGCCAAAAAAGTACTGGACAGAGGGGCAATAATTTAGCAGAATCGCATTGGTCGGAGAGACAGAAGCGAGC
>Ga0163144_10031172_pt1 | contig 10178 bp, 5 predicted proteins | sample OliLak19BULKMAT1_FD_123175 | JGI IMG/M metagenome (GOLD analysis project Ga0163144, IMG submission 123175) | Freshwater microbial mat bacterial communities from Lake Vanda, McMurdo Dry Valleys, Antarctica - Oligotrophic Lake LV.19.BULKMAT1 | ecosystem: Environmental > Aquatic > Freshwater > Lake...
AACACATCCAATCCAAATTTACAAATGGTGAAAGATCAACATGCAACAAGTGCCAAATCTGGGCAATTTGGGTGCGTCATCAATTTTGAGTGTGTCAGAAAGAAGTCACTGCAAGGGTCATCAGTGGCAAAGATTGACACATTTCTATGGTTGGCACTGCATTGTTTGCCGCACACTGCCGCTTCTTTTGTGAGGACAAACAATGAAGAGTTGTTGACTGAAAGTGAGAAATGCATTGTGCATGTTCAGAAAGAGTTCAGTGTTCATTTGCGTGTGTGACAACAACACTGTGCATCACATTTTCAGAAACATGGCCAACCACTGACTGTGCATGACCGCTAAAGTTTGACATTTGCTGCACCATTTGCATTTTGTGTGCTTGTCACATGCATTTGCATCTCAGATGTGTGACAAAACATTTTAACCTTGCTCTTTGCACTGCATGCTTCTCTTTTTGACTGCTAGCACCAGTTGGGTTCAATGCACATTTTTGTGCATCTTCAGGACCCTTGGTGAAATTGTGATGATCCACATGGTTTTGCAGCTTCGTTCTTGACTTCACCTTGCTGTCCCAAATGCAGAAAATGGCAAAAATGTTGTAACAAATTTGACATTGTCAGATGCAAATCAATTCATGCACCTTTGACACAAAACTGCCATTGTTTCTGATGTGATCAACATCTGATTGCTGCAAATGACCACATGCTTTTGGCAGTCAACAATGGGACATGGGCACAAAACAGTGTCTTTTTCAGAGTCATTGGGGTTCCAGTGTGTGTGTGTGTGTGTGTGGACAGAACATGCGGCAGAAGGGACGCTCTTGTGCTCAAACCCAGCCGCTTTGCGACTGTTGAGGGCAAAGCTGCACATCTTTCAGTGTCAAGGCTGCAGAACAAACCAACGTGGACGTGCACAAATCCGACATTCTGTGCAAAGAAGGACTGAATGCACAAAAATCCAAAATTCTGCGCAAACTCTGTGCAGAATTGTGCACGGGCAATGTTTTCTGGGTGCAAATGCAGGTTCAAGCAGGGCGAGGGTGATGCAAAAACCACTCGTCATTCCAAAATTTTGTTCGTTGAACAACTTCATCAAACGCGAACCCGTTCCCATTGCACTTTTTGTGCTGAACTTTCTGCAGCAAGCACGCTCACCAAACACGTTCCCCCGTCAAACTCCCTCTCTTCACTGGTCTGCTGTGAGAACGAATTCGGATGTTGCGATTGTTGGTGTGACAACCATGCTGACACAATTTGTCACTTTGAATCAACTTGCTGTGAACAGCACATCTCATTGATTTTGTTTGGTGACCAAACTGCCTGAATTCTTGACTCATAGTCACCATTCCAACTTGACTGAATTGTGCAAACAGGTTTGTTCAGCCAGTCAGTTGAGTGAAGCCACATGCGGTTCAAAAGCACGCCGCGACAAACGCAGGGGACACGATGTGACCACACAGGTGTGTGCGAGCTGCAAGATTGGGGATTCCAATCTGTTTGATTTTCGAACGACTTCAAGAGGGGATTTGCAAAGGGGGCAGTTGTGCAAAAAAATTGCAGGCCCTCACCATGCAGAAAACAGCACACACTGGGTGATTTGAAAAGTTCAGCACGGAGCCAAAAATGTCTCATCAAAAACCATGTTAAAACATGCCAGCACAAATGTGCACAAAAATGCAGCAGCATGGGCGTTTCCAGCCAATGATTCAACTTCTTACAGACATGGATAGAAAATTTGAATCACTTGTCATCACATGTCACACTGGGTCTCCACAGCCCAGGAGGGGGAGAGACGAGCGAAGCAAGGAAGCGAGCCGACTTGCCGCCACACAACAAACTCACCATCCAGCATGCTGAGCTGCACCCCTCCCTGCCAGCTCCACAATTAAATCGAACTGCTTTAGCTCCTCTGCCATCTGCTAGCTAGCTAGCTAGATCGGAGGTTCCAATCTTGCACAATGTTTGCCCTGACATGGTGGAGCCAGTCGATCATGATCGACAGTCAATGCTGCGCGCGCTGCTAACGGAGCCACTGCATCTGCTGTCAGTCCTGTCCCAGTGTCGGAGACATGCAAGGTTGGCATAGCAGCAACATCCATTCTTCAAATTTGTCTGCGTCTGTAGCTAGCTAGAAACGCCAGGCCATTGTAAGTTGCGTAGGACTCCTTGTCTCTGCTGCATCTGTCAGCGACTCAGCGTCAGATGCAGCAGAGACAAATCGGACGGAGTGCTGGTGCTCCGAACAGAAGACTTGATTTCTCTACATCTGGCATCTTTTTACATCTACAGTAGCTAGCTAGTAGTAGGGAAGGCTCGACGGCTGATTCGCTCTGTGTTTGGAAGAAGAAGTCATAGTATGTACAACGGTACAATTACAATCATACGAACGTAAGCTGAACGGGAGCATTGTTGGGTTGAATGGACAAAGAAAACAGTACTGTAACACGAACGAAAGCTGCATGGTTGTGCTTTGCATTAAGTAGATCTTCCATCTACTGGCCGCAAGTCCCTGATGGCACATAAGAAATAACATAGAGCCTAATGATTGGCTTTTACAGGTACTGTAATTCGGGTTCGGTTACTCTACAAGCCGTAACTTCCGCTTACATCTGTGAGTAACTATTAAATGAGCCAAACGGTACACACTGACTGTAGTTGTCACACTTTTCCGGTATTCCAGTGGCTGTTCCACCAAGTCTGAAAGGTAGTCGTTATAAAAAACGAGCTCCATTAGCTGAAAAGCACAAAAACAAACACAAATTGGTAGTGCCCTTGAGTATCTATACTCTATTTTCCATCCAACATCTCAATTATATCTGACCATGAACTCAGCCGGTGCAGCAACTAGCCGCGGCACCACTACGCGTTCCTCGCCGTGCGGCAACGGTTCAAGGTTGGCTCGTCAGGAAGGACGACGAACCGGCTTTATTTGTGCACCATCCAGCGTTTTCTCCAAAAGTCGTATTCGCCACAACCTACGAGTCAAGAGCAATCCAAGGAGCCTCGGTTTGAAACCCAACGACGCGTGTGACGGTATCTTTCGATCGTGACTTTGTGTCAGGAACCATTGGTTGGTTACGCCGCTACTTTTGCCCTGCAGTGCTGCGCTCCTCAAACACTCTATGCAGCAGCAAAACAACTCCGAGACGAATGAGTAACGAAACCATTTTGCCCGCCTGTGGCGAAGTGACACAATTGGAAGGACCGGACTGATTCATTCTATGGATCTAGAATCACAAAAATGTATAATGTATATTTAGAGCCATTTTTTAATTTGCATCGAAAAGCTAGATTTTTCTTCGTTTTGAGATATTCCTTTGCTCCCATATAGTACTGCGTCATGGGCTCCCACGCAGAGTGCTGCATCATGGGCAAGATGCCCTGCACTGGTTCGAAACGAAGAGACCATTCGAGGCCCATGAGCCCGGCATTTGAATAGTAGGCGAGCGTTTGTTGCTCCTCCAGTCAAAGGATAGCTTGCTTCGGCAGTGACCTGGTTGCCCGTGTGCTGCAGTAGGAAAAGAAGCCGTTAGCCCTCCGTTGTTCTAAGTAATCGTTGTTGACGTACAGTATGTAATACCTAGTAGTCCTGGCTGGTGGCGCTTGGTGCTGCCCACTTTGGATCTATTACGGCAATGCTTCTCATTCACTATCTTCGAATAACCCATATTTAGCTAGCAGACCTAGTAGTAGCTTGTTCTAAGTCGGTCACGCCAAATACAAGTGCTTGGAGAACAGGGGGTCGCAGTTGCCGCAGCCCAAATGGAAATGATCTATGACAAGCGTTCGTTTGGACACGGTTTTGTGGGGTGAGAAAACACAAAAGCGAAGCCGAAATAACATTTTTTCAAGAGTAAAAAACTCCACATCCCGAACTCTGAACCCGAACTAACCACCATGACCGGAGAGAACAAAGGCATGGGAAGCGGTGGGCGAGTGTATGGTACTAGCTAGTACATGTGGGTTTCATGATTTTCATCCATCCATGGTGGCTGTTTCATCTGTTGGTACGTACTTGCTACATACTACGGGAACTTGCTATCTACCAGTCGTTTTTAGTAACAGACAACGATAAGAATACTTGACAATACTCCGCCTACATTACTTCGAAACAGTCATTATTCTTCGGGTTGGTTTGTATTCAGTTGAATAGTCGCCGGCCGGCGGAATAGAACATAGTTCGTATTGAGCAACAACGTTTCAATGCCACAGAAGTCATCCCACCATATCAATTTGCTTACGGAAAACCCGTAGCTCTTTGTGCAAATCGTGCCTGCTAGTAGCTTACGAGTTCTCTGCTTCGGTCGAGTTGGAGCCACACTCATGCACGGAAGATCAGGGAAACCTAGCTAGTACTTAACTACAGACTGTACTTCGGAGTTAGTTGGCTGGAGTTCCGTCCTCGTTTCATAAATTCTACTTCACAAACACTGTCAAACAGCCAAGACAAAACCAAGGGAATATTATTCAAGCCCACCACCGAACCGATTGCAATCCATAATGACGAACCATGATCATCATGATGGCCTAGCCTTGGGTAAAGGATTTGCCCATTATCACCTATCTCACCACCACCACCATAACCACCACCATCCTTCGACAAGCATTGCCATGAACTCCTCGAGTCATCATCATCACTTTTTGTCGTCGTTTTCATCCCCAAGAAATGAAATTGGCACGCTTCAAGTTCCATCGCAGTCGATTCATTCCGATGAACATTCCAACCACTCGGGGCATCGTCATCATCCCTGCAGTCTGTCATTCCTTTCCATGAGCTCAAGAAATTCTTCTTCCTCCTCTTCCCCCAGAGAGACAGAGACCCACCACCATTTTCACAACAAGCGCATTCTGGGCATGGCACCTCCTACTGCTGCCGAGAGCAGGAAGAATGGATGTGATGGCCTCTTCCGAAAATGAATTTGCGAATGAGTCACAACTATATATATGGAAACCACAAAAAGTACAACCTCTACGTGTATTAGGGATCAGTTTTATTGCATAGCCAGCCTTAAATTCTACAAGCTACTACGTCCTAGCTAGCTAGCTGCTGTTTATTAGTCCAACTGCCGGGTAGTATCCGGTATAATGATCTGTTCTTCTTTTTGGGTTGGGGTTATTACTCTTTGCTACGTACATGGGACGGACGGAAAAGCTCATATCCTTTTGTGTTCTTATTTGTCCAATAGGAGCTCCAATAGTAGTGTTCCATTTCGAATTCTCTTTCTTGACACCGCTGACGTCGACGCGCGTACCCTACTACCAGGACTACGAAGCACTCTACTAGAACTAGCTAGGTTTTGAATTTCGGTACTACCGTAGCGTAGAAGCCGAACGAGTTGTATCCTCGTAAAGTAAAGAAGTGCGTTTTGTATGTTCTACTAGCTAGGCTAGTACTGTAACTAGCTATTTGTACCCGTACAACGGTCCCAGCAAACAACCAAGCAGTCACCAAAAGCCACAGATTGAAAGCTTCACTTCGGGCATAAGAAAGTAGTCACCACACCAGTAACACCACAAAAACAGATATCATGTTGATAACCCACCGACCCACCTCACCCACGCAACAATCAACCACATGTAGAGATAGATAACAACAACAGGAAGTCTAGTAGCTGCTAGTTAAACCCCGACCCCGCACAAGATACACCGAGCCCGATATCTCCGACAACAACAACATTCACATGCGCCGACGGCCTGTTCAGTTGGCACCCCTTCCGGTGTCGTGAACTCCATTATACCGTATCCTTTCGAACATCCGTCAGGTGTTGTGACAACCTTGGGGCGTTGGTTTCTTTGCCGAAAGTCTCTGATAACTTCCCTCTACCTCCAAAGGAAGATGCCTTCTCTCCCGATATCTCCGACAATAACTTCACATTCTTAACTGCAATTTACAATCAACTACTCCAACTCGGCTGCAATGCTCACTATGCCCGACAAAGGGCTTTTTCCCAATCTACTCCTCCAGCTCAATAAGCTACAATTCCCGACAATGGTTGATTGTCTTCCACCCGTGGTGGTCCTCATCTCCTCGCTTCCGTTGTGACGTGCCCAACGTACTGTATGCTTGTGACCGGCACTCATCATTAATTCCAGGGTTCGGATTTCATGTTTTCGATTTGTTGCCCGTTTAACGGATTTGCTTGGCACGGGGTTTTTCTACGTCTTTTTTGTACCAGTGCGAACAGATTTGCTTGGCACGGGGTTTTTCTACGTCTTTTTTGTACCAGTGTGAACGGATTTGCCTGGCACAGGATTTTCCTACGTCTTATTTGTACCAGTGCGAACGGATTTGCTTGGCACGGCTAATCACGTTGAACCAGTACCAAAAGGTGTGGAGTTGTCGTTTTCTGATTTTTAAATCGACAATTTACTTGACAGCCTCGTTGAAAAATCACTTTTTTGCTCCAGCAGCAAAATACAAGGTAATTTCTTGTTTGGCAATGGCCATGTTGTCCCGTTTGTGCTGTGCGGCGCTTACGACTTCTTCTCTTTCTTCTTCCTCTCTTCAGTGTTCCTCTCGTTCGTCATCGTCTCATTCGCAAGCTTTTCCTGTCAAGGTAAGTCTATTTTTTGGTCCGGTGAAGTAACGTTTTCAACGCTGCCCTCCTTTTACTCAACTTCCTTCTTCGTCTTCCACCTCTTTTTGTTTCGTCTCAGATGCCATTCGAATATGATTTGAATACGTGCATTGACTATGAAGAGCCAGCCATTGCTTTTTTGTCGGAGATGCGGCTTGAATGCATGTCGAACCCTGGAGTAAAACTCCTCAACAAAACAGAATCCGAAGCGGTGGCTACGGAACAAGGCATTGAAGTGCACGAGGTCGAGGGTTCCTACCCAAAGTACATTCACCAAGCCACGATTTTCTTGGGACAGACACCAAAAATCAAGCTTCCACCCGTGTCGACTTTTGCAACACTCTATTTTGGCGAGGCTGTTGTTTTTGCTGAGCACGGGCTCTACAAATGCAAGAAAGATGGCACTGACGGGCGTCCCATCCTTGGCAAAAGCAAAATCAAGGCTCTGATTCGCTCCGATAAAATTTACTGGGACAAGGTTCTCAATGCCCGCACCTTGCAGGAAGAAGTGAGCAAACGATATGTCTGTCCTTCTGTTGCGCGTTTTCGGGAAATTATTCAGGACATTGGTCCCCAAAACCTTGTCCCTCCTGGCTACTACGGTAATATCAATGCCCAGCTTCAGAACAGCAACAATGGAACCGCATCTATTCATAACACCAACCATGGCGGCCGCCATGTTCGATTTGCGTCCACTGGGCAAGTTTTGACCAACACCCACGAGGCGCAAGTGTTCCAAGGTAGCAATCACAATGACCTTGGCAACCACAATGGTGGCGGTCATGTTCGCTCAGCCTCTACTGGCGCTGTTCTGACCAGGACCCAGAAGGCAGATACTATAGCAGAGTATTTTGCAATTGCCAGGGAGGTCAACGAAACGATGCAGAATTACGTAAGTAGCAACAAACTGATTTGTCTTGTGTCCTTTCTATTCCTTCCAGCGCACTGACACGTTCAATTCCTTCCGCAGTGTGAGACTCAAAGAGCTTCTGTCCAGGGCAATAACGAAGCTATTCGTGGCAATAACGAAGCTATTCGTGGCAACAACGAGACTTCGGCTGCAATCTCTGAGAACGTGGCCTTCCTGCGTGAACGCGCGGCACAGATGGATCAAATGGCTTTGTTGTTTTTTAGCAATCGAGGCATTCAAGTTCCCGTTCCTACCAATGCAATGCCTGCGTTGGCAAATCAAGCTGCATTGTTGGCCGATCAGCCTGAAACCGGCGAGACTCGTCGCATCCCCGAGGAAACCTTGTTGGACAACCAAACCGACAATGGGAACGACGTGAACCTCCCACGCGTAGCCGCGACTCTTCGCATCTCCGAGGAACCCTTGTTGGACAACCAGGCCGACAATGGCAATGAGGAGAACCTCCCACCGGTGGCCTCAACTCCGGCGCGAAAGCCACGCTCCGCTCGTCCTCTCACAGAGCCGACCCGACGATCGACGCGTCCGAAAACGCCCCGCAAGTGGTAATCATTCGAGAGGAATCCGCCAGAATCAACAGAAGCAATATATGTTTGGTGACGAGATCCATCAATTATCTGGTGAATTATTGCATTCACTTCAAGCTCGGCAGTGTGGCAACGAATTGATTTGCTGTTTGGTGACGAGATCCACTTACAAGCCGTGGCCGCGGATGTCACTTTATGCACTCAGCCAGCACTCAGACCACAAACCTATGAATTACGTTTGACAACTATTTACATAAAAAAGTTCCAATTGGAAATATTAGTAAGATGTTTTACTTGGCAAAAACTACTCTCTAGCTGCACCAAAGAGCACAGCAACAGCATATTAGGGGTGGTGGCGCGGCCGAGTCTTCCTCTAGAGTGACTCGTTTGAGAGGGATTCGGGCCTTCATATTTCGTCACTGTTTGGCCCACGAGCATTTCTTTCCTGCAAGGCTACGAGTACTATGGGAAGTCAGTGAATGAAGCTCCATTGTTCTACCGGTAGCCTTCAGCGGTTGGTGATCTATTCCATGCGGCGCAGTTCTGTAGTACTAGATGGGACTACTACCACCGCTTTTGAAATTCGACCCAGTCGGTCGGTACAGCACTGGTAGTGTCATTCGGTTTGATGAGATCATCAAACCGTGATCATGTCTGCCCCATTTATTGACCAAATTAGAATTCGCTGACCGAGCAGTAGAATAACAGCCTTTTTTCCAGTGCTCGAGTGCTACGGATCCTGGAATTGGAAAATGGAAACGCAGGCGCCACTACAACGAAACCGACATGGATCTAACCAGGCAAGAGACCTTTTTTTGCACAACAAAGTAGAAGCTAACCTAGTCGAAGATTGTACTCATTCGTCGCCGCTACCAGCAGAAAAATTTCTAGCTAGTAGTACAAACTAGCAGAACACCGCGGCAGCCGTTCGGGACGGATTCATTGCAGTGCGTTGTGGCTACCGGTACGGTACCACTGCCCTGCGGTCTACTGTTCAATTAGATTGGAGTGAGTCCGACGGGACCCGGTCCGAGCCGTTACCAGTCTATCTAAGTGTGAAAATGTCAGTGGCGACCCAGCAGCCTCATCTTTCTTTGCCGCCGGCGGGACCGGTCGATGAAAGAGTGGCGTATTGATTTCGGCAATCGAATGAGAAGAAGAGGAGAAGAAGAAACTCTTTACTCCACGTTGGTAGTACAGACTGTACAGTGCGTACAATTGAAGTTATTGGGAACTCGAGCCCTTCGATGCGGGTACTCTCTGCACTGTACAGTATGGACACAACATTGATACTCCGAGTAGGTGGTAAGTGCATTGGCATGGCATGCCTGTGCTGCGCATGTAGACTGAGTAGTGAGCAAACAGAGCGCTACGAGCCTACGAGCTTCAAGTACAGTACTCAGTACAAGTAGTAATACTAGCTACTAGCTAGTACTACTGTACTCCGAGTAGTACGGTGTGCAGACGTGTGCCGGTGATGAATGCTGCCGAGTAGCTACTAGTACTTGAAGTATTTATTTACTCCAGTTCAGTTAGTGGCTACTTGGAGTACTAGTAGTCTTGAAAAGGCCACAGGGCCACAGGGGCCTTCGTTCTTCCGAATGTACTACGGAGTTGTCGGAGTAGTACTCCAGTCAAGATGACTGGAAATGCTCGGATTACCTCGATAGGCTTCTTCAAGTTCCCATAGCTTCCGGTTGATATCTCCATTTGAGGGGAATGACCGGGTTAAAGTGCCAATATATTTACTCGCCGGGTAAAGGTAACAATTCTGGCCGGTCGGTGCACCACAAGTCGACAAGGCCCCAATAAGGCAATAATAGAATTGCTCCGAGTACTATCTTTCTTCTACTGTAACTCGGAGCCCGAGCTGCCCGACTCATACAGAGTCCAGTGGATGCAGGAAAAAGAAACAACTGTAAACGGGGCATGACTGTCTTAGACCAAGAGAAAACGCGCTCCGAGTTCTTACAACTACTCGGAGCGGGACCGACATAGATTTCCGTGGATGCAGGAAAAAGAAACTGGATAGTTTCGTTGAGCAAAGAAACTACAGCGTCTCTTTTAATTCAATTACAGTAATGCGGTGGCACCAAGTTGCCGCAGATTCGGTTGCTGAAAATATCACTGTTTAATCTTCTGCTCA
>Ga0163144_10031173_pt1 | contig 10178 bp, 6 predicted proteins | sample OliLak19BULKMAT1_FD_123175 | JGI IMG/M metagenome (GOLD analysis project Ga0163144, IMG submission 123175) | Freshwater microbial mat bacterial communities from Lake Vanda, McMurdo Dry Valleys, Antarctica - Oligotrophic Lake LV.19.BULKMAT1 | ecosystem: Environmental > Aquatic > Freshwater > Lake...
CAGCATGGCAGCCAAGGCTTTATCCGTCGCAACGGACCAGTCTGATTACAAGACCGTCTCCCCTGTTGAACAGCAGCTCATGGAAATCTTTTCGCTGGAAAAAAACAGCTTTTTCTACGATGCTTACAACCGCTACAAAAAGTTGGCCGCCGACAACCCGGAAGATCTGCTGGTAAAAAGAGCCTTCGCCGCGTTTTTGGCGCGCATTGATAAGCTTGAAGAAGCCAAATCATTGATCAAATAATCCAATATCAACCCTGCCTTTCATCAATGTTCCGCTCTAATATTTTGAGATCATGATTGAAAGAAAATGCCGTGCTGGTTTGTTGGTGCTATGTTGCGTGCTGTCCCTTTGGGGATCGGCTTACGCACAGGATCACCATTTCGCTTATGTACAAAATGCAAACGGAGTAGCTTCTGCAGCTTCTGCCGCTTCCGGAAAAATGGCCACTGCAAAAAAAGTGTACGAAGCATTGGTGACGGCACGAGGCGATCTGCGCTTGCCAGTGCCCGACTTTGTCATGAACAAAGGCGAACAGTTTGTGGCCTGGATGGATCCGGTCAACACCGTTATCGGGATGGAAGAAAAGGCTTTCGATGCCTGTATGCAATTAGGACCCGATTCTTTGAACGCGCTGGCAGCCTTACTGTCGCATGAGCTGACCCACTATTACGAGAAACACGATTGGAGCCGGAATTTTGTCAAAGGAAACCAGGGCCTTAACTCGACAACGGAAATAGGCAACCTCGATGAGGGCGTAAAACAAGAAACCCAGGCTGATTACCTGGGTGGTTTTCTGGCACTGACAGCTGGTTACAACGTTTACGGCATCACGGCTCTCCTGTTGCCACAGTTGTACAAAACCTACGGTTTGCCAGAACAACTGAAAGGCTACCCCAGTCTCGCAGACCGCGTCGCCATGAGTCATAACGCCGCGGGGCAACTAAAAGAGCTACAGACGGTATTTGAAACAGCACAGTACCTCAGTTTGTTGGAAGAGTTCGAAACCGCCTCGAAATACTACCGGTACATTATGAAAGATTATCCCGGACGGGAAATCATCAACAATGCCGGGGTGAACCAGGCGCTTGCAGCCATGAACCTCTTCTCTCCAAAGGAAATGCCCTGGGTGCTGCCACTGGAACCCGACCCCAATTCCCGGCTGTATGCGTTGAAAGGTATTGAGCAGGATCGGATTCAAAAACGAACCCGCTTGCTGAAAGAAGCCTTGCTAGATTTTGATCAAGCCTTGCTACTAGACCCCGGATATGCCCCCGCCTACCTGAACAAGGCCTGCTGTTTCACGCTACTGGACAATTGGGATGATGCCACTTATTGGTTGTCAAAATACAAGGCCATTCCCGGTGCCAGCCCTGCCGCTGCACTGGTCGTACAAGGTGTCATGGCAGCGCGTCAGGAAAATAACGCGCTGGCAGAAATCCTGTTTGGCCAGGCCCGCGATCAGGGGAGCGCTATTGCCAACATCAACTTGCACACCCTGCAACAGGACGCTGCCGTCCCACCCCGTAAAATGGGCGCTGCTGCAATAGAAACCATCAATGGCGTTTACCTGGACGACTTTCTGGAAGCTCCGGAAGTGGATAAGGAAATAAAGCCTGCTCCAAATATCACTTGCGGCATTAAACAGGCACTTACATCAAAAATTTTGCTGCATTGTGCCGACAACAGCGAGCATTATGCCGTCATTCAGTTGTGCACCGCGGGCTGTGGCGACGCCACCCAGAAAGGCATAAAAATTGGCAGTACCGCTGCGCAAGTGGAAGAGACCTATGGCCCACCAATACGCCGGGTGGCCTGGAAGGCTGGTTATGCCTACACCTATCCACATCTAAACCTCTTGTTCGAATTTAATGATACAGGAACCGTGCTGGCCTGGGGTTGCTTCCGACAATCGCAAGACTAACGATCCTATCCTTTTACGCCCATTTTTCAAAACACACGCTTTTAAACCTGTTGTTTAATCATTTTGTAAACCTGGTCTACTGTTTCAGCGGCAATAAAATACCGCTAAGCAGGGCTATAAATCATTACGTAAATGAAGCGTTTGTTATTAATGTTCCTTCTGGCATGGATGGGTGCTACCCTATTTGCCCAACAGGCCACGCCTGTTATTTTGATTTCCGCTCAAGGAAAAGTGTGTTATAAGTCCCCCGATAACAAAAAGAAACAAAAGGCGATTACAGGTGCCGTGCTCAAAAGGCAAGGTGCCATTAACCTGAGCAATAACTCGGTCGTCACGTTGTATTGTGATGGCAAGTTTGTGGAGAAAAGCGGCAAACAACTGGTTAGCCTTCTCACGGTATTTCCGGAGGGCGACAATATGGTAAAGCCCAATTTCGACCTCACATTTGGCGATTACACCATGGCTGCCTTTATGATGGCAGTGGGTAGTAATGACAAACGCGATGGCTGGGGCATTGATAATCCGAAAGGCGGGGGCGATGGTTGGGGAGGCATAGACAATCCGAAAGGCGGGGGCGACGGTTGGGGAGGTATAGATAACCCGAAAGGTGGGGGCGATGGCTGGGGCATAGATAACCCGAAAGGAGGGGGCGATGGCTGGGGTGGCAAAGGCGCTTCCATCACCTCAATTCAACCATTCGGAAGGGTTTTCCCAGAAACGATGCGCTTTTACTGGTCAAAACCCATTGGGAACGACGCATTTCACGTTGAAATACGCGATAAAAACAACCACCTCGTCATGGAGACCACTACCCAAGACACCTTCTGGGTTGTTGATTTGAAAAATGCTGCCTTTAAAGTCGGTAGTTTATATGACTGGACGGTTTCTTCCGTAAACAGCAATCCTACTAAGGCGCAGACCAAGACCTTTGAAATCGGGAAGCAAGAAGGGCGCGATCAGGCCATTCAATTGGTACAGAAAGGGGAATTGTTTTCAAAAAGTCCGGAAGCCATCAAATTGGTGATGCAGGCAGTAGCGCTGGAAACCAACGGCTGGTTTGAGGAGGCATCGCGCCTGTACACCCTGGCTCAGGAAAAGGAACCTAAAAACGCGTATGTGAAATTAATGCATTCCGCATTTTGGTTGCGCTGTGGGCTAAAGCCTAAGGCGCGGGGGGTATATCGATAGTTATTTTAACACATAGAAACTTAGGGACATAGCATTACGTACTCAAAAATTATGTTTTCTATGTCCCTAAGTTTGCAACTATCCAGCCGCCCTCACCATCGCCCGCTTCGCTTACCCTGAGTTGTCGTGCTGTCAGCATCCGTCCACGTTTAAAGGGGAAAAGTAAAACAGGATGTTGGTACGTTCAGCGCACTTTACGTGGACAGATGCTTACAGCACGACAACTCAGGGTAAGGGAAGCAATTGGCGGAAGGGCAGCTGGATAGTTACCTAAGTTTTTATGTGTTAAAAAATATACATATTTATTGCCTCTCTGCGCTCAAATCAAAAAACTAAGCGGTACTTCACTCCGGAAAATACTGTTTCATTAACACCTGAAACGCATCCATGGCCCGTACCTTCTCAAGTTTAGGTGCTGAAAGGATGTCGTTTTTCTTATCGAAGCCTCTTTCAAGCGCCACTTTCAAGGCTTCCATGGCAGCTTCGTCATTGCCCATACTGGCCAAGGTCAGCACTTTCCCAAACAATGCCGCTTTATAGTCTGGCTTTGCGGAAAGTGCTTGGTTGAAGCGCTCCAAAGCAGTATTAAAATCCTTGTTTTCCGCAGCTATTTCAGCCAGGTTGTTCCAGGAATTGGGGCTGAATCGCCCTTGTGGATCCACGTGAATACAGCGATTCCAGTTTTCTTGGGCTTGCGTTTTATTTCCAGAGAAGTAATATGCATTTCCAAGTTTGAAATAAGTAGCAGAATAATTGGGATCGTACGACAAAGCTTTCTCGTAAGCGCTTATGGCCTTTGTGTAATCACCTTTTTGATCAAGAACAGCTCCCAAGTTATGCCAGGCAAGTGCAAAACTGCTATCTGACTGAATAGCGGCATTACAGTGTAAAATAGCGTTGTCAATTTGATCAAGATCGTAGTAATTATTACACAAATTGCTCTGCGCTAATGCCCAGGTAGGTGCCAGGCTAACGGCCTGTTTAAAGTAATTCAGGCTTTGTTCGTATTCTTTTTTCCTGCGAGCAAGCAAGCCCAGTTCATTGTAGGCATATGCCGCGTTCGGAGCAAGGCTCAATACCAGCTCCTGCCTTTGTATTGCGTTGTCAAATCCTGCCACGTTGTTCTTATCTTGCTCTGCTGCCAAGCGCATATTCAATCCTTCAAAATACAATTGCTTTGCTTTCAGGTCTGTGTACAAAAAGTGCTGGGGTCCTACTATTTCTGCGGCTTTGGCGAGGTACTCCGGGTAATGGAGGTAAGTGGTATCGTACGACCACCGACGTTTAAGTTCCTGAGGATTTGCCGCCAGGTAGGCATTGATCGCCTGCTGCGCCTCGTCCTGTAAGCCAGCCACCAGATCGTTGCGCATTTGATTTTGGGCATCCGCTATATCCGACTTGCTTTTGATCAACTGATAAAGTGCATAAGCGGAGCCTTCCTTTGGGTAAAGCAAGTGCTTATCTTTTAGCGCTTGCCGGAACCGTGCCATGGTCAGGGTGTCAGCGGATTTGACCGTTTCCTTTCCGCCTGCTTTCAGGGCGACATCTGCGGTAGCCACCTCCGTAGGGTTGTTTCGGCTGGCGATGAGTGCCGCAAGGCTCTTCGGATCAACGGTGGATAAGTGCAGGGCCATGTTGCCGGAAATCAGGGGAATCTGGCTTTTCGGTGCCACGGCTGGTGGCACGTTGTCTTCCAAATAACGCCGGATTTCGAGCATGGAGACTTTGTTGTCGTGGTTGTTATCAGCCAAGCCAATAAGACCATCGATCAGGTAATACGTAAACACGCTGTGGCCACCGCCCCAAATGGTGCTCTCCTGCGACAATTCGTTTGGCTGGCAGGAAAGTATTTTCGCAGCATTGGCAAATTGTGCGGTAAGTGCCTGTGCCGTCGCCTGGGTTCCGTTCACCGCGCTGCCTGCGAGCTTGCCTGCATGGCAGGCATCCGTAATCAACAAAACAGCAACATTTTTTTGGGCTGTCAATGTTTGCACGATTGCTTCCAGATAATTGATGGGAAAGGCACCACCGGCCATGTAGGTCGACGCCGGGGCATCGTAGGTGAGCAAGTATCCGAAATTCATCATGGTGGTGGTTTCCACATCGCCATGGCCGGAAAAATAAATGATGGCCTGATCCCCTTCCTGGCTCTCCTGCATCAGCCAGGTTAATGCCATGGCCATTTGTCCCTGGGTTGCCTGCTCATTCGTCAGGAGCTTTATGTTGTCTTCAGCAATGGTGCCTCCCGCCGGGGAGCGCAGGTATTTCGCAAAGGCCTTGGCATCGGCATCGGTGAATTGCAGGGCCGTAATATTTGGATTTTGATACTTGGCAACCCCGATTACAACGGCCCTGGTCTGGCCCTTTTTGACCATCGGCTTTATTTGTGCATGACCGCATAGCGGCTGCATTATGGCGAAAAGCACCATGATTCGGGCAATAGATCGCAAGCAGAATATAGCTAATAAAGACTTCATGATAAAGTTGAATTTATAACACACAAAAAACCCTCGTGTAATCGCAAGTTTACAAAAACGAAAAATAATGCTCCAAATCTGTCGAATTGCTTGAATTATTTTTTATGTTTAATGCTCCAAAAGTACAGCAATTGCTCCAACGTATTTTTCGCAACGCCAATTTGTCACTTAATTATAGCATTTTATGAAATACCATTTTTATTGGATCGCATTTGTACTGCTTACGGGTACAATGCAAGCTCAAAATGATTCCGTGCAGCCAGAAATTGAATTTGCATTTGCCAGTCGGAGCTCCATGGGTATTGATGGCGCGCAACGCATTCCGGGAGATACCGTCAAATACAACCATGCACTGGCGATTTACAACAGGCTTGTGGCCGCCCGCGGCGATTACCGTTCTGCCATCCCGGATTTTGTAATGAACCGCGATGAGCACAGGGTTGCCTGGATGAATTACAACCGGATGGAAATAGGCATTGAGGAAAAAGCGTATAATGTTTGCATGACTTTCGGGGCTGATGCCGATGCCGCGCTGGCCGCAATGATTGGGCATGAGTTGTCACATTATTATGAAAAGCACGGTTGGCGCCGCGATTTCGCACAGCAATATGCTAATTTGGAAGTCGGGAAACAGTTGGGTGTCCTGAGCCAGACCGACCAGGTTTTTAATGAAACCCAGGCGGATTATATTGGGGGCTTCCTGGCTTATTCAGCTGGATTTCCCGTTTTTGGCAAATCCTCAGAAATGACAGGTGCGTTGTATAAAGCTTATGGATTCCCAGATGTACTCCCGAATTATCCTGTGTTGGATGAACGTAAGCAGCTCAATGTACGGTCGGCCCAGCTGCTTGAAAAGCTGGTGAATGTTAGCGAAATAGCGAATTATTTGACCATCACCGGTAAATACCGTGATGCTGCCATGTACTACCAGTATGTCCTGCAGCAATACCAAAGCCCTTCCCTGTACAACAATGCGGGCATCATGGCCCTGCTGTCTGGGCTGGATTTGGGTAGGGATACTTCCTTCTCCTATGTTTTGCCGATTGAGCTGGATATGACAAGTATTGGCTCCCGTGGAAAAACCGAATTTGACGCGCGTGAAAAATTGTTTCGGGAGGCGCTGCGCCATTTTGAGGCCGCCATCAACATGGATCCCGATTATGCACCGGCGTACCTGAACAAAGCATGTGCCTACGTACTCTTACACGAAAATGCCCGGGCAAAATATTATGCCACGGTGGAGGTGCCCGCAGTCGTGAAACGAAAACCCGCCTATAAAAAAACGGGGACAGATGCCCAGGTAGTATTGGCCATCATCGAGATGATGGATGGGAACAAAACAAGTGCAGAAAAAATACTGCAGGATGCGTATAATCAGGATTCCAGTGCTGTTGCGCTGGAAAATCTGGTGCGCCTAAAAACAGGGAAACCCAGCCCATTTGTAGCATTACCCTCCGCTATATCCTTTGTCCCGGAAACCATTGACGACATTAACCTGCTGCTTGAAGCAGAAGAACTGGAGGTTGACTATAAAAACCGCATTAATATCGGCGACGGAAGAACGTTCTTTCAAAACTTGAACCCAGGGCCCAACTCCAAATTGCTGGTCGGCACACAACAAGCAGACGGCAAGGAGGTTAAATGCTATTTTTTGATCACGCGCCCAGATTATAAGGGCAAAACTGCGAAAAAGATACAGGTAGGAAGCAGCGCAACAGCCGTTTCGGAAGCCTATAAATCGCCTAAAAAAACCATTGAGACGACCACCGGACAGTTGTTGTTGTACAGTGATATTATTTTCTTTATTGGGCCTGCGCCGGAAAGCAAGGTGATGGGTTGGGCATTGTGGTTGGAAAATTAGGAAGGGCTTATATCACAACGACAAAACCGAAATTTTCAGCAAAGATGAAAACACAAAAGGGCTTCCAATTTCAAACAATCATTTTCTACTTGTTGCTTTGCTGCAACGGTATCCATTTATCGGCCAATAATATCGGTCTGATTATCGCTGTGGGGGATTACCCTTCGTCCACCGGATGGCAGAAAATCAATGCGGCCAACGATATTCAGCTGGTATCCTCGGCGCTTTCCCAACAGGGTTTTGACGGAGGGCTTGTTACGGTACTCCGCGATGCTGAGGCTACCCGCGAAGGCATTTTACTGGCCATTCAAAACTTGTTGGAAAAAGCGGGCCCGGGTGACATGGTATATTGTCACTTTTCCGGGCATGGCCAACAAATTAAAGATGATAATGATGATGAACTTGACGGTTATGACGAAGCAATTGTGCCCTATGATTCACCGAGAAACTATGCAAAAGGGGTATATGAAGGCGAACGATTGATTCGCGACGACGAATTGGGGAAGCTTTTCAAGAAAATCCGAAAAAAGATTGGTGCCAGCGGCCAGTTGATCGTTGTGCTCGATTCCTGCCACAGCGGTTCGGGCACGCGGGGTTTTGCTGCTGCCCGAGGAACCGAGCGGAAGATGGCCGATAGCACCTGGATTTCCCGCCACCTAATCAAGGGAAAGAAAACAACGGAGGAACAATTTGAAGCAGCAGAAAGCAAAAAAATGGCGCCTATGGTGGCATTCTTCGGCGCATCCCCGGACCAGCTCAATTTCGAAACCTCCGACCAAAACGGCCAGCTGGTTGGCTCGCTGAGTTACGCCTTTAGTAAAGCTTTCAGCAAAATGGGGCAAAAGACGACATACCGCAGCCTGTTTGAAAGCATTCGTTTGGAAATGGCCTTGACAGCGCCGCGCCAAACCCCGCAAGTGGAAGGCGCACTTGACCGACTGGTACTGAACGGTAATTTGGTAGAACAACGGCCTTTTTTCAGGGTAAAATATGCAACGGACAAAGGCGAAATACTACTGGAAGGGGGGTGGCTTCAAGGGCTAACAGCGGGTTCGGTGATCGGCTTGTATCCACCGGAAACAACGGATATTGATAAGGCTGTGCCCTTGGCAAAAGGAACGATACTCAGGAGCAAGCCACTCGAATGCGTGGTTCAAACAGACGTGCCAATTTCAAATGCAGCATCCATTTATACGGCTTGGGCGTTCCTGCTGGAACAAAATCCCGGCGAGTTGCGGGTTAATTTGCGGATGCTGTTGCCCAATGGAAAGCTGAAATCCAGCTTGCAAGATCAATTTAAAGTGCAGTCGCTCCTGCATTTGGAAGAACCCGCCGATCTAATCTTGATCCAGAACGGGACAATGCTGGAAATATTAAGCGCCGACGAGCAAACAATGGCCCAGTTTCCCGTCGATATCGACGAAAAAACCTTGAACCGGAAAGTATTGAGTGAAATCAGAAAGACTGGCCAAGTCAAGTTTTTGCGCAATCTGGCAAGCGTATCTACCGATTATAACTTGAGCATGGAAATAATTCCGGTTGAAATCAATGATCAGTATGTAGAAATCAGCCGCCTAGACCTCCATAATTTTACAGATCCTGGCGGTGCGCTTATCCTCCCAGAAGGCACAAAATTCAAAATAAAAGTACAGAACAATGGCGCAAAGTTCGCTTATTTCAACTTGCTGGACATCCAACCTGACAATGCGTTCACGATTTTGGCGCCGCCTGAATGGGACTTAAGCCAATCGGCCAGTGATTTTGGTATCAAGCCCGGACAAGGCATTGAGTTGCCCCCCACATTCGAAGTCGGTAAACCATACGGCCAGGAAATCATGAAACTTATTGCTACTGATAAACCGGTTGACCTTCGAAACATTAAGTTAAGCGGGGGCGCGCTCCTCCGGGGACCTCAAAACTCCAGCCCGCTTGAAAAATTGTTTTCCGATACTTTTTTTAGCGAAGGGGCTCAAAGCCGGGCAGGGAAAGTGGAAAACGTACGGGCTGGCGCGCTTGGCATTTCTACCATAGGGTTTGTGATAACAAAATAGGTTAGGTTTTTCCTCAAAATTGATCTCAGCAAATTGCTCAAAATGCTGTGACAACTGGCGCACCGCTGAAGGATTCCCCCACTTGTCTTGCCCGCAAAGAACAGGCGGTTTTCGGGGTATTGTTTTGCAATGCGCGGTGCCGCCAAAAAGCGCCGTTGTTTTTTTACCGCGCCACCGGCACCACCCAATTCAGCCGTTCAAACGGGCTGTACTGAACTTTCATCATATCCACATCCGGGTTTACAAAATACTGCGGCTCCCGCCCATTGAGGCTAAATTTGACTTTGGCGTACATCTCCGCATTTGGGATCTTATTTTTGATACTCTGCCGGTGTATCAACTGAGCAAATGCCATGATGGCCCTTGGGTCGTACAGCATGGCTTGCATTTGCACGTTGTTGACCTTGGTCGTATGTTTGATTTCGCCCACCCGGCCGCTCACGGGATCTTTCAAGATAAATTTAAACTCGGAAACCACCCTTGAGTCGGCTTTTACCCGCCAGGAAAAGCGGTTGCCGATGGTGGTATAGTCCAGGTCGTTGGGCAAATCGTCATGTGTCGGTGTTTCGTTTGCTTGGTGGCAAATGTAGAAAATCTCCGACATGCGTTTACCTGCAAGAAGCAAAAATCAATATCGAGTTGCTTAAATTCATGGAGCAGGCGATTTTCTGTCGCC
>Ga0163144_10031174_pt1 | contig 10177 bp, 11 predicted proteins | sample OliLak19BULKMAT1_FD_123175 | JGI IMG/M metagenome (GOLD analysis project Ga0163144, IMG submission 123175) | Freshwater microbial mat bacterial communities from Lake Vanda, McMurdo Dry Valleys, Antarctica - Oligotrophic Lake LV.19.BULKMAT1 | ecosystem: Environmental > Aquatic > Freshwater >...
GTGCAATCGCACGCTTGGTGACCAAATTGTAGACGTTATTCGACCAATTTTGGATGGTGGTGTATCGAATATGCGCGCCCGGAAGTGCAACCAATTCTACTACGGCAGAATGGAGAGAATTTTTGCGATAAATGGGCGCACTGCATCCTTCCACGTAATGGACCGAGCTGCCTGGTTCGGCAATGATTAAGGTACGTTCGAATTGCCCCATGCTCGATGCATTGATCCGGAAATAGGCCTGTAGTGGCAGATCGATATGCACACCTGCAGGTACGTAGACAAAACTGCCCCCGCTCCAAACGGCTGAATTCAATGCGGCGAATTTGTTGTCATGCGTAGGGATCACGGTGGCAAAATACTTTTTGAAAAGCTCAGGGTGATCGCGCAATGCAGAACTGGTGTCCAGGAACAAAACTCCTTGATCCCGCCACTTTTTTTGCAAACTTTTGTAGACCACTTCCGATTCATATTGCGCCCCCACACCGGCCAAATATTTCTGTTCTGCTTGAGGAATACCAAGTTTATCGAACGTGTTTTTTATCGTATCGGGCACTTCGTCCCAACTTGTTTGTGACTCGGCAATCGGCTGCACATAGTAAAAAATATCATAAGGATCAAGCTCTGAAAGATCTGCACCCCACGCAGGCATCGGTTTGCGTTCAAAAATATCGAGTGCACGGAGCCGGAAATCGGTCATCCAACCCGGTTCATTTTTATGCTCAGAGATCTGGCGCACAATATCGGCGTTCAGCCCTTTGGCCGTTTTGAATAGATCAGGATAAGGTTTTTGATTACGAGGTTTTACGGTATCCATCATATCCTTTAAGTTCAAGCTGATGGGCAAGTGTGGCGTCACCCGAATCGACCAATCTGCCATCATGCAGCACATGAACGAAGTCGGGGGTAATGTACTTAAGTATGCGTTGGTAATGAGTGATCAGCAAGATGCGTAGTTGCGGGTTCTGGGCGCGTGCAAGCTCAAGGCCATGGGCAACAATTTTAAGGGCATCGATATCCAGACCAGAATCAATCTCATCAAGTACCGCAATTTTGGGATTCAGGATCAACATCTGCAAAAGTTCCAATCGCTTCTTTTCCCCGCCCGAGAATCCGTCATTCAGATCGCGATAAGCAAATGCAGGATCAATCTGAAGCTGGTTCATCGTGTTCAAGAGCAGTTCGTTAAATTCAGGAATTGGCATGTGCTTGCCGGTGGTTGCGAATAATGCTTCCTTCAGGAAGGTGTTCACCTTCACGCCCGGAATCGCTACGGGGTACTGGAACGCCAAAAACAACCCCGCTTGGGCCCGTTTATCAGGACGCAAGTTGGTGATATCTGTGCCATCAATCGTGATTGCACCTTCGTCTAGTGAGTATGTTGGGTGCCCCGCGAGTGCATAGGCCAGCGTGCTTTTGCCGGACCCATTGGGACCCATGATGGCGTGCACCGAACCTGGAGCAAGTTCAAGATCAATCCCATGCAAAATTGGTTGGGTAGCAATAGAAACTGAAAGATTCGAGATGTGCACGAAAAACCTTTGAAATGAGGGAAATATGCTTATGAATTCAGCGTAACATTCTTATGAAACGCACGCAAGCTACGCTAGCCCTCGAGAAACAATGCCATCTCATGCGGAACCCTCATTGGCGAAGGTCCTTCAAAATGAACAATTTCATTTCACATCCTACCAGAAACGACCTGCACAGGACCGGTTCGCCATCCAGCAACATTAATTTTGCTCAAGCCACTATACCCAGTAGGAAATAACGAAGCATGCCATGAAAAGAGCCGTTCGGCAGTGAGAGGCTCTTCATACTTTTGCGTCGCATCAAGTATCATTGCAAGCACGCCTTCGACGTTGCGATCAACCGGACCAAGCGCTCCTACATCCATCCCAAGGTGCCGAGCAACCGAGGAACGTACCGTAGTTTTATCAAGCAGCTCACCTTCAATCTCGCTGGACTTAACTACATCTTGAGTCAAGGTAGCGAGGACCGCCTCATCACTCAGCTGACGTCCGATTAACGTCATGCCTCACAACAATAATCCTTGCCGATGGCGAACCGCAATGAGCAAATCTTTAATGCGCTCATCCTGCCAGGTAAATTTTGGCCAACCTTCTTGGTCATAGATATACATAATCTTTACTCCTTAAGCTGTAGCATAAAGGAGATTTATAGGTAATAGCAGACTAATCTCCGCATATTCTGCGGAGATTAGAAGCTCTATTCTCCGAATAGCTAAAATATTCAGCTTCATTTATGCAACAACCCGAACTAATTCATCCAAGGAAATCACCCCATCCTTCATCTTCTGCCCACCATCGACGGCCAAAGTACACAAGCCATCAACGAGCGTTTGGGCATGAATAGCATCAAAAAGTGGTTGTTGAACAATTAAGGTGCGAAGTGGTTGAGTCACGGTGAGAAGTTCGAAAATACCGGTTCGGCCTTTATAACCCAACTGGTTGCAAGCGGCACATCCTTTGGCACGGTAGAGCGTGTTCGTATCAATTTTTAATTTAGCGAGCTGCGCCTTTTCCAATTCATCGGGAGTATACGATTCTTTGCAATCAAGGCACAATTTACGCACCAAGCGCTGCGCGAGCACACCGGTGACTGCGGCATTAATTAAATACGGCTCAACGCCCATATCCATTAATCGCATGATCGCGCTTGCTGCATCATTGGTGTGCAGCGTACTCAGGACCACGTGGCCGGTCAACGCCGCTTCAATGGCAATTTTTGCCGTCTGCTTATCTCGTATTTCACCCACCAAAAGAATGTCCGGATCCTGGCGAAGGACCGATCGAATGCCATGCTCAAAGGTGAATCCTGCTTGTGGATTAATTTGCCCTTGCGTGATGCCATCCAGATGATATTCGATTGTATCCTCGAGCGTGACAATGTTTTTATCTGCGGTGTGCAATGCGCAAAGCGCTGCATAGAGCGAAGTTGTTTTACCCGATCCAGTCGGGCCCGTGACCAGCAAGAACCCATTGGGGCGATTGAGAAGAAGTTTGAATTGTTCAAGCATGGAATCAGAGAATCCAAGCTGTTCGAGTGCAAGCATTTGCGCATTCCGATCAAGAATACGCACCACCATTTTTTCACCAAATACCGAGGGAAACGTCGAAACGCGCATATCAACAGGCTCATCACGTGCAATCAGGCTAAAGGTACCATCTTGAGGTGAACGTTTTTGAGCAATATCCATAGAGGCGAGCACCTTCAGCCGAGAAATAATCTGGTGCATAATCGCTGCATCAACTGATTTTTGGTCATGCAGCACACCATCAACGCGAAAGCGCACACGAAGCTTATCGCTCATCGGTTCGAGGTGAATATCCGATACTCCCTGCGTAATTGCTTGTTCAAGGAGCGTGTCAACTAATGAAACAACCGATTTTTCATCACCATTAATCTTCATCTTCATCTTCTTTATAGGGCACAAACTCTTCATCTGAAAGTTCCATGCCTCGTTCTTCCATCTCGAGTGCATGCTCTTCGCGCCTATCCTGATCTTCTTCTACTTCCGTGATTGCGCGATCATAAAATTCTGCGACCGCATCGCCAATGTGGCGCCGAATCCCCACTAAAAAACGTACGTCATAAGAAACATGATCCCCTATTGCCGGTAACAGTTCATCATTATCCGGCTCGCTTGAAACCATAATAAGCATATTTTCATCGCGCTCCAGAGGAATAATCCCATTACGCAACAAAAAATCTTTGGGGAATTCATGAAGCACATTATGCTCAAAGAAATAACCTTCAACGTCAAACGAAGGTACTTTGTAATAAGCGCCAAGCGCCGTGAGCATTCGCGTGGTATCAATAAACCCTTCATCGATCAAAAACTCAACGAAATCATCCGAATCTGCATCCTCGAAAGCTTTGTGCATCACGCCAGCTTCTTCTTTCGTGATCAGGTTTTGGTTTGCAAAAATGTCAGTCAGTCGGTCGATAAATTCTCTGGAATTATGTGCCATAATTGTTCCTTATGCCCCGAACTTCAGGCCAAGCAAAAAACCGATTATAAAACTAACGGAAATAATGATGTTTACTTTCACCCATTCCCAAATTGAACCCACCAACGAGGCATCTGCTGCAACTACCGGTTGTATGCCAAGAGCAGATTGAATTTTTGCCCAGTTGATCGCCACAAAAACAAGTTCAAATTGCTGCAATGCAACAATGATCACCACAAATATGGCGAGCATAATCAAATATGAACTGAATTTTTTCACCAGGTACCCGAGCAGGAAGCCCAAGCCACCATAAAGTGCTACATCAAATATCTGATCTTTTGAATCGCGTACTTTTTGAATGAAGCCGGCAGATTTTTCTTTTACTGCATCCGCCCAACCCGATTGGGTAACCACTTCTTGATTTGGAACCATAAGAGTCTCCTTTTTTATTGTCGTTACGACGACAAGGGGTATGTATACCTACATACTCTCCTTTAGCCTTAGTATAGGAAAACAGGCGTTGAAATCTCAAGAATTGGGGCAAAATCGAAAAAAGGGTGATGGTGGGGATGGGGATAGCAGCGTGCGAACCCTGGGAGGCTACTCTAAAGATGCTGGACAAGGAGAGTATAAAGGAAAAAACGCCGATTTGGCGCAAAGTAATAAGGGATACAACATAGTATCCCTTTGAAGTAGCTTGTTTACTAGGTTTTTATTTAATCATAGATTTTAGTGTCTTGCCTGCTTTGAATTTTGGAACCTTCTTTGCAGGAATAACCATTTTCTTTTTGGTTATTGGATTGATACCTGTTCTGCTTTTTCTTTTCATGGTTGAAAAGGTACCAAATCCGGTCAAAACGACAGTTTTGTTTTGTTTCAACGCACTACTTACTGCGCTAATAAACGCTTCCAAGAAAGTGCGAGACTCGCCTTTTGGTTGCTTTGTTAGCTTTGCTATTTGTTCTACTAATTCTGCTTTATTCATCAAAATTCCTTCTTTAAATTTAAGAAAACATTAAAGCAAATAAAATAACTACCTACTTTTGTACAATATATCGGATGATATTTTTGTCAAGCCAGGCTTCGCTTATCCACGCCTTCAGGCTTGGCAAGCTACGCCGGCCGCGGCAGTCATCGGAAGGTCTGGATTACACAGGAGAACAAACATGTTTCAAGTAAATTTTAAACTAGTCGTCTTTGTAAAAACGCTCTTCCCGAATGGGATTTAAGATATTTTTCAAAATTGTACGCTTTATCTTTATCGGTCATTGCTATGTAACCATGCAACTTCCATGGCCTATACCTGGCGGTGTGCGGAGACTTGCCGTCATTATGCATAGCAAACCGCTCGTCAAGATTACGTGTGCAGCCAACGTAAACTTGATCGGGGAATATGGTCGATTAAAGAATGTAAATGTAATGCATAGATCTGAAATAATTTCGCCCGCTTGAGCTTGCTCAAGTTAGGGCGATCTTAAAAAGTTATATTTTTAAAAATCATTTAAAGAAGGGAGCGCGTCCGGCGTAGCCTGCCGAGTCGGAAGACCCGGATAGGTGCAGACGGATGCCGAGGGCCGGACTCGAACCGGCACGGGAAAAATCCCGAAGGATTTTAAGTCCTTTGCGTCTACCATTCCGCCACCCCGGCATGATTTCCCATTTTTCGCAAGCTCCCAAATGGGCGCCCGGGCCTATCTTGGCCGCGCTTATGCGCAAGCTATCGAGTAGGCCTCGAATTTCTAAGAATCAAATTTAAATTTGGAATGCATTTAAAAGATTTGGCGCCTGCCCTACTACGCTTATCCAGGGCTTCCGCCTTGGTAAGCCTCGAAGGGCTCCATACTTCGCCTAGTTCTATCAAGTTTATTTTTTGATCAAGCCATTCCGTTAAAGAAGCGGGCCTGCCATACGAAGCTTTATGCGAAGTATGGAGGCGGCACCCGGATTTGAACCGGGGGTCAAGGATTTGCAGTCCCATGCCTTACCACTTGGCTATGCCGCCTTTAAATCTTATTTCTGTGCAGGAATTTCAAGGGTAGCAACTTGCTCATTCATGCAATGTGCATCAGAGCATTCAATCGCTACTTCATCTATTTGCGTTACCGCTGCTGGCAATTCAATGCCCATTTTTAATGCTAATTCATCAACTGATAACAAGTTGCAGGCATGTGTATCGCCCACGACGTGGTTAACTGCTTGGCGTAGATATGCTGATGTACCTGCACCTTCTACTGGTAATCCTTTTTGATACCATTCAGCGGTGCCACCTTCATACACACTTACGTGAGCGAATCCGGCTTTTTGGAACTTGAGAGCCGCATATTCACTTGCAGTACACATTGGGTTACTGCAATAGAATACAACTTCAGCATCTTTGGCTATGGTGTCAATGAAAGAATCTATTGATTCGAATGGGACGTTGATGGAACCTGCAATATGGCAATCTTCGTAGGTATCTTTATCAAGAACGTTGATAACAACCAAGCCGGTCTTTTTTTCTGGCGCCTTGGCTGATTCGCCACAACCTGGAAGGAGGCTCAACCCTGCTACCACTGCCAATACTAAAACAAGATTACTTTTCATCAATTCCTCATTCGATTTCTATATGCTTTTTGTCTGATTAATGTACCATAAATTATTATTTCTGCAATGAAAACAATCACCCGGAAATAGCCTAAAACAGCGTTATTTTACAAATTCCATGCACCGGCTCCAACGAACCCGTTTAAAGAAGTCGACCGGGTGCTTAATCATATCAAGGAGCAACCAGCCTTCATTGCTATCGGTCGATAGGATGCGGAATACGATGCGCCCGTGAATTAATTCACCTTTGACCGGCCCGATATACCGTGAATCTTTGCTTCCCTTGCGGTTATCGCCCATCAACCAATATTCATCAGAACCAAGCTTCACATCAAATTCATCTTTGTTGCGAAACGGGGTAACTTCAGCAACATGTGGCCATTTGAGTTGCGGTTCGCCTTCGGCGTTGCGCATCACTTCCTGCTCGGTAAAACGATAAAATGGTTGCTGATCATAGGGTACTTGCGGATCATATGAACGATCTTCTGGCGGCACAATGGTTCCAGAACGGATTGCCTGTTCAATGCTCTCGCCACGCAATGCAGGATTATCGCGCCAGATTCTAATGAGTGGATACTGATTCAAGTACGGCTCATCAAGCTTTGTACCATTCACATAAACAATCGGTTTGCCATCTTCAATTTTGCCTTGTACATGATCGCCCGGAAGGCCAATAATACGCTTCGTCCAATTTGAAGGACCCCAAACATAGTATTCAAACATGCGTTTTGCCTTGTTATCCGAATAATTAAAGTTCGGGTCATTGAATGAAATGATTTCACCCTGGCGCGGAGACCGGAACAGGTAGGAAAATTTATCCGCAAAGAATCGTTCGCCCACAAGCATCGTTGTTTCCATTGACCCAGTCGGCACCTGATAGAGACCAAAACCAAAGGTTCGAATGATAAACACAATCAAAAGAAGTATCACTATTTCAGAAATACTTCCGAGCCATGTTTGCTGTTTTTTTTCAACGGTCTTAAACATACAATTACCCTTTCTATTTAATACATAGTTTTCAACATTATAATCGCGGCAACATTTGCAACGGATTTATCTGCTTACCATTTTTATACAATTCAAAATGCAAGTGCGATGCATCGCCGCCCTTTGAGATCGTAAAGCCAGTCGCGCCTACATCACCAATATGAGCTCCTTGTTCAACTGCTTGTCCTTTTTTGACGTGTATTTTGTTCAAATGCGCATAGCGCGTTTTGTATTTATTCGAGTGGAGAACCACGATCGTGTTACCGTATCCGGGCGCATAATGCGCTTCCACCACTTTGCCCGTAGCAGCTGCACGAACTGGCGTGCCCTTTACTGCTGCCATATCCACACCATAATGGAACTTCCATTTACCTTTTCTCTTGCGTGGACCAAATCGCGAACTCAACCAAAAATTGGATCGCTCAACTGGCCAACTCAAATAAATATCAGGTGGTTGTGGATAATGATCAACTGTTTTTTGCGCGCTCTTTTTGATCGGACGTTTGGTGCGCTTGCGCAATTGCGGAGTTGATTTTTTTGCTGCAGTGATAACTTCGCTGGCATCCTGGCATCCATAGGCGTCAACACGCGTAAGCAGATCGTCAAGCTGCTGATCTTTAATGTAATCGATCATCGATTGCTTCAGGTACTCTGAATCACGATTGAGAACAATGAACGATTCAGTCAGGTCGGTAGGCTCAAAGCCATCGCAATCTGCACCGTGCGAACAAACTCGATCATCAGAAGTTGAACTATCGAGGAAGTTCTTCATGATATCGATATATTCACGATACTCTTCTTGCACATCAAGCAGATATTGCGCCTGCTCATTAAAAAAATAATTTTGATACATCAAAAGCAGGGCCAGGAACCCTGCAACTGAAAATATACCCGCATGCAAAAATATAACTGTTTTATTTTTCACGTAATTACCATTTTTTGATTGTATCCCTAAATCAGCACTACTGCGCTCGCCGGTACCCACCCAATTTGTTTGCGATCCGACACCTTATACCAATTGTCACCCCTCGCACAGACACACAATTGATCTTTTGTTTGTACCGATCCAACGACATGATATTTCTCATTTGGCCCTGCAAACAGTTTGGCATCAGTGTGAACAATTGCAACCGCCTCTGTGCTGTGGAGATATTTATAACCCACCAGTGAACCCAGTGGCAGCAGGAATGCGCACAAAACGAATGTAGCTACTTTATATTTTTTACGATGCTTTGACAAGCGAATTACCACAAACAAAACGATCCATGCTAGCAACAATAAGATTTGCGCAAGGAGCGTCGAAACCTGTTGCAATTGGAAAACAAACCATACAAAGCCTGTCGCTTCGTGCGATGAATTTTCTCCATTGACCACCACATCAACGTTGTAGGCAATCACTTTGCGCAACTCAGCGGATGCGCCCTTCTGCGCCCGTTTCCAACAGGCAAGTGCATCTGCCTCATGACCCAATTCAAAATGGCAGTTTCCCATGTTGTACCACGTAGCTGCTCCCTTTTTTTCTATTTTCGAATACAGAGTTAGCGCTTTTTCATAGTTTTTTTCTTGGTACTGTTTGTTGGCTTGCAAGAATGTTTCTTGCCCGTTGAGGGCGGATGCGAAATGCGAAGAAAAAATCAGAATTAAAATGAGCCCTTTTGTTCCCGTTTGTCCCGAGGTTTTGCCTGTCCGCAATAGCCTTGGCGACGCCTGGAAGGGACATACCTTATTGAGTTTTTCCAACCACGCCAATGCCTGAACCCCCATCGTGCGATCTCGCACTCCAATATCCTTGCCAAAAGAACACGCGCTCAACCGCTTAAAAAACTCTTCCCACTCAGCAACCATTGCATCGGATGCGCCCATATTGCAAAATTTTTGCTCAATAAACTCAGAAGAGACTTGCTGCGCTTCAACCGCATAAAAATCAGCAAAGAAGTGAATGAAGATAGGATACAACTGATCCACATTTTGTTCTTTTTGCACACGCTCGATTGCATTGCGCGCTCGCGAATATGCATTTTTCGCACACCGATTCGGATTGGAGTTACCCGCAAAACGCCTTCGCGCATACCCAAAAAAAAGATACGCACACGGCGTACAAAGAAGCGCCAAAAACAATGCCCAATTCATGGGCGCGCGTTCAGGCGTTGGATACCATGGGCCATGCTGAGCAATAGGACGAATTTTTGATTCCGGTTCACCTGAGAGATCATCATGCAATTTAGTAGATGCAATCTGTTTTACAGGTAACGCACCGCCCACAATAATAAGTTGCGCGGGCAGAGTACTCACCGTTTTAAAGGCACGCGCATCAACATCATAAATGATGAATTGTTGCGCAGGAATGGACCACGAACCCTCTTTCATTGCCTGCAAAATGTATTCAAATTGTTTTTTAGGAAGTTCATGAGGGCCATTTGGCCCGATGGCAGTCACTTTCGAATCGTAATATTTGAGTTCATCAGGAATACCCTTCAATGTTGGCGCATGCAGATTTTCCATATCCCCATCACCAGCGAAAGTTATCGTGAAAAGAATTCCTTCGCCCATTTTTGCTTGCGCGGGTTGCAACGAAGCATGAGCCGCTGCATTGCTGCCAATAAAATCGGGAACCAATTGGGCAGGATGTGCTGGCA
>Ga0163144_10031175_pt1 | contig 10177 bp, 4 predicted proteins | sample OliLak19BULKMAT1_FD_123175 | JGI IMG/M metagenome (GOLD analysis project Ga0163144, IMG submission 123175) | Freshwater microbial mat bacterial communities from Lake Vanda, McMurdo Dry Valleys, Antarctica - Oligotrophic Lake LV.19.BULKMAT1 | ecosystem: Environmental > Aquatic > Freshwater > Lake...
GAAAAAGCGCGGCATTGTTAGAAAATGCGACATGTGCCACCAGCGCCTCGCCGAAGGGGAGGCTCCCGCCTGCGTGCAAGCCTGCCCCACCGAAGCCATCCGCATCATCAAGGTGGCAAAGAGCGAAGATCGCAAACCAGAGGCTGCTGTTTTGTTAGGTGATTCCTCCATCACTCTCCCCACCACCCGTTACATCGGCCGTGAGATTCCACAGACCGCCGCCGCCGCCGACCAGAGCGCCCTCATTCCCCAACACGCCCACTGGCCGCTCGTCCTCATGTTAGTGCTCACCCAAGCTGGTGTCGGACTCCTCTCAAGGAGCGTGGGTGTCTCGCCCGCGATCATCCTCACTGGCACCGCCATATTCTACGCAGGCATGATTGCCTCCGTCTTTCACCTCGGGCAACCCCTCAAAGCCTGGCGCTTTTTCCTCGGGCTCCGCACTTCCTGGCTATCCCGGGAAATCCTCGCCTTCTCCCTTTTCGCGCCGATCCCGGTTACCCTCTCAGTTTTTGCCCTTCTGCCCCTTTTCCCCAAGCTTCCAATCCCGGCATTCCTCGCGGATATTCTCCCCTTTTGTTCACTGATCACTGCTTACTCGGCAGCCATTCTTGGCCTGATTGCTGTTTTCACCAGTGTGATGATCTATCATGACACCCACCGTTCCCTCTGGCGCTTTCCCTTGGGAGCGATCCGGTTCTTCGGCACCACCGTTAGTTTCGCCGCACTTGGATTTGGCATCGCTGATCCTTCGGTCCTCTCGTCCGGCATTTTCGGGCTTGTCGTTCTCTTGAAACTCGTCCCCGAATTATTTTTCCTGAAACTTGCAAGCGCGCCAGCCGTTTCTTGGACGCCCGATACCCATAGCGCCCGCTTGCAACGTGGTCCCTTGAAAAACATTCTCAACGGCCGCTTCCTCTTTGCTTTGTCAGCAATCGTTGCTGGTTTCATGCAACCGTGGCTCGCGCTGCCATTGCTGCTGGCAGCAGAAATTCTGGAGCGACAACTCTTCTTCCAATCGGTCCACGCCCCAAAGATGCCCGGCAGCTTCGGGCGGAACGACCCCTGAATTTTTTCCGTCCCGTCCGGGACCGGAGGAGATCGCTTTCACGTGCCCTTCGGCTTCATCCCGAGGAATTTCAGCGCGGCGTTGGTGCGACCGTGGACATGGAGTTTTTCATAAATCTGCTTGAGGTGCCAGCGGACGGTTTCCACGTTGATGCTCAATTTTTCAGCGATCTCCTTGTTGGTGAAGCCCTGGGAAAGAGTTTCGAGGACCTCGTTCTCGCGGCGGGAAAGCGCGTCCTTGCCGTCCTTCGGCGCGCTGGCCTCGCGGAAGGATTCCACGACTTTCCGCCCGATGCTGCTGGTCATGGGAGCCCCTCCTGCGAGAACCTCCTCGATGGCAGTGATGATATCCCGAGGGTCGCTCCGCTTCAGGATGTAGCCGCTTGCCCCGGCCTTGAGTGCTTGGAAGATCTTGGTCTCATCCTCATATACCGTTAGAATGAGCACGGAAAGTCCGGGCATGGATTTCTTCAGTTTGGCCGTGCATTCGATCCCGGAAAGATTGGGAAGATGGATGTCCATCATCACCAGGTCCGGTTTCAGTCGAGGGATCATTTTCAAGCCTTCCTCGCCATCCGCGCAGCATCCGACGCACTTGCATCCGGGGATGGAGTTGACGAGTTCTTCGAGACTCGAACGGACGACGTTGTTGTCCTCGACGATGATGATGCTGGCCATGGCGGTTTGGATTGGCATTGGATGATATGAACATTTTTTCCGTGTCAGCGTGAACCACCCGATCGGGTGGAAATGCGACGGGACTCATTGGGCCGGTTGGATACCGGGAGGGTGAGGATGACTTGGGTTGCGTGTCCCGGCTGGCTGCGAATCACACAGGAACCGCCATCGCTTTCCATCCGCTTGCGCATGTTTCCAAGTCCATTGCGCCCTGCCGCCACGGCGTCCGGATCAAAGCCGCATCCGTCATCCGTGATCGTGACGAGCAGGGAGTCCTGTTGATAATGGAGGGAAATGCGGACCTCGGTGGCGGACGCGTGTTTCATCACGTTGTTCACCGCCTCATTCACCGCCATCAGCAGGTGATGGCGCCGCTCGGAATCCAGGACGGTGGAGGGCAGCCCCTCCGCGACTTCGAGCCGGCAGCGGAGGTTGGCCGAGGATAGACTCTCCTGAGCGCGGGAGCAGAGATAATTCACCGTCGAAGAAAGCGAGTCGTTGGCTGGGTTCACGGTCCAGACGATTTCATCAAGGGATTTCGCCATGCGCTGGGCGCGCTCGACGATGCCTTCCAGCCGATCACGGGTGGCGGGCGAGTTCGCGTGCGCCGCACCAAGCACACCGAGGAAGTTGATCTCGGTGAGCGTGGCCCCGAGATCGTCATGGAGGTCCTGGGCGATTCTGGATCGCTCGCCTTCCAGTTTCCGCTCTTGTTCGAGAATCACCATGCGCCTTCGGATCCGCCGCAGTGACCACCAGCGAACCGACATGGCGATGGCCATGGAGCCGCTGACGATGCATCCGCCGAGGAACCACCATGTCTGCCAGAACTTCGGGTTGATGCGGACTCCGATCACTGCGGTTTTGTCTTGCCACGCGCTACCCGGGCGCGCGGCGGAGACTTCAAAACGGAAATCACCAGGCGGCAGTGACGAGAATGTGACCACCCGCCTGCCCTCGGTGTCTCTCCAGGAATCATCCAAGCCGACGAGCCTGTAGCGGAAACGCAGTTTTTCCGGATTGTTGAATGATGGGGCCGCGAAACGAAACTCAAGCGCCCCATCGGGAGACGGCAGTTCCAGCGCATTCCCGGTGTGCGATTCATACTGCCAGAGGGTCCGCCCATCCAGCGTGACGGACTCGATGCGGAGAGGCAGCGGCACGTTCGGGGTGTCGTCCGTCCCCGGCGGCACCCGCACCGCGCCCGCTGCCATCGAGAACCACAATGCGCCGTCCGGCGTCTTGGTTGCTAGATTTCCATGGCCGCTGGAAAACTGAGGCAGCGTGAGTCCTTCGTCACGACTGTAGAGATTGGCATGCAGCAAACTTTCCCGTTTTCCCTCGCCGACTGCAAGCAGGTCTTCAATGGAGACCCGCTGGAGCCCGACATTGGTCCCGAGCCAGAGGTTGCCCCGGGAATCGTCGAGAATCTGCAAGACGACATTGCTGGCGAGGCCCTGGCGGTGATCCCAAACCGTGTAGGATTTTCCATTCCACAAAGCCAGTCCGCGACCGGCGGTTCCGACCCAGACGCGCCCCTGCCCGTCTTCATGCAGCGTGTTGATGGATTTGCTAGGCAATGCCTGCGCGCCGTCGAGCGCTTGCCATTGTTGCCCGGTCCTTCGGAAAATGCCGTTGCCGGCGGTGTAGGCCCAAAGCTCACCATCGCGTTTCTCGAGGAATCCAGTGACGGGGATCGGTGGCTCGTCCCGAAAGGTGTGTTCGGTTAGCAAGACTCCGTTGTGGAGGCGTTGGATGGCTCCGTTATGGGTGCCGATCCACAGGTCTCCCGCGCGGTCGCGGTGCAGCCCGTGAATCCAGTTGTTCAACAATCCCTCCCCTGCATTGATGGCGCGGCTTTGACCGTTCTTCCAGTGCATTAACCCCTCGTTGAAGGTTCCGATCCACAGGCCACCGCTGCCATCGTCACCAAGCGACCAGATGAACGGATCCACCAGGCTGTTTCCAGACATTGCAGGCACAAAGGTATCTCCTTCCAGCCGCTTGAGGCCACCGCCGTCGGTTCCGGCCCAGAGTTGCCCCGCCGCATCGGTGACGAGGGCGGTCGTCACGTGTTTTCCAAGCCCTTCTTTGCGCCCGAATACCTCGATGCGGCGGTGGCGCACCTGGTTGAGGCCACCTCCATTGGTGCAGGCCCAGATGTTGCCCTCATCGTCCTCCATCAAGAACCTCACGTCATCATGGCTGAGTCCGTCGTTCGTATCGATCCGGGTCCAAACGCCATCTTTGAGGTAGGCGATGCCGCTATTCCGGGTGGCCACCCATACCGATCCATCGGCACCCGCCGCGCAGGAAGTGTGCCTACCTTCCGCGTCGGGCATGCCCTCGGTGAGACTCACCCACCGATCCCCGGCTCCCTTCACCAAAAGATTTTGCCCGAAGAGCAGCCAGCTTCCATCGCCTGCCGGAACCATGCCAGATATTTCACGCCCTGCCACCACCCGGTCGAGTTCGGGGACTGCCTGGATCTGTCCGTTGATCCACTGAGTCACGCTCGACTCGTCGATGATCCACAATGAGCCATCGGTTGCCGCCCGCAGGCTTTTGATCCGGAGTTCCCTATGCTCCGCTTTTCCATCCTTCCAGCGCCACAGGTCTTTTTCGGAGCCGAACCACATGGAACCATCGCTTGTTTCCGCGATGCTCCAACAGGAACCCGTGGACCACTCCTGACCGAGCGTTTGCCATTTCCCGTTTTCACGGAACGCCACTCCCCGGCGGGTGCCGATCCAGAGCCGTTTTTTTGAATCGAAGAACAAGGCCTGCACCTGACTGTCCGGAATCCCATCCCGTGTGATGAAATTCTCGAACCGGACCCCGTCAAAACGGGAAATCCCCCAGTTCATGGCGATCCACAAGTCACCATCGGGTGCTTGGCAGACACCGGTCGGAGAATTGTGCGGCAGTCCGTCGGTCGTCTGCCAGCAACGGATCAGAAATGAGGAGGGACCCGGAGAGGCGGAGACCGGGCAGTTGTGAAAAACGACCGATGACAGCCCGATCCAAGCCCACATCCGGATAAATCGCGTCTTGCCCCACATGGGTTGAATGCTCGCCGCAACTCAGAACCGGAGCAAGCACCAGTTCCATGGCTCGCCCGGCATGGAACAAAACCACCCGAAGTGGGGGTGATTCTCGGCTCGCTGGGAAGCCACACTTGACGAGAGCCCAATTCCCACCCACCCATCAATATCAAGTGAATTTCATCGTAAAACCTCTCCTTTTCGCCGTTCTCTTCGGCGGTGCGGCCGCCGCTGCGGAATCCAAGCCTAATATCCTCATCATCGTCAGTGACGACCAAGGTTATGCCGACGCGGGTTTTCAAGGGAGCAAGGACATTCCCACACCTCACCTCGACAGGCTCGCTCGCGAGGGCCAGGTCTGCACCCAAGGCTATGCCTCGCATCCCTTTTGCAGTCCCACCCGCGCCGGCTTGCTGACCGGTCGCTACCAGCAACGCTTCGGCCACGAGAACAATCCATTTTACGACCCGAAGGATCGCTTGGAAGGCTTGCCGCTTTCGGAAAAACTGTTGCCCGAGTTTCTGCGCGAGGCTGGCTACGTCACCGGCTGGATCGGCAAGTGGCATCTGGGAGCCGCGCCCGAGTTCAGCCCACTGAACCGCGGATTTTCAGAAACCTTCGGCTTCATCGGCGGGGGCCACCGCTACTTGGACTGGAAGCCGGATCTGAAAAATGAATACCTCGTTCCGATCAAACGCAACGGCAAGCCCGTCGAGGTCACTGGGCATCTCACCATCGCCCTCGGCAAGGAATCCGCCGATTTCGTCCGCCGCCACCGCAGCGATCCGTGGTTCCTTTACCTCGCCTTCAATGCTCCCCACACGCCGCACGAACCCACGGCGGAGCGCTTGGAGCGATTCGCCTCGATCCCCGATCTGAAGCGCCGCAAGTATGCCGCGCAGATCAGTCTGCTGGACGATGCCATCGGCCAAACGCTTCGCACTTTGCGTGAAACCGCGCAGGACCAACGCACGCTGGTGTTCTTTTTCAGCGATAACGGCGGCCCCGCCGGGCCCAGTGGTAATGGCTCGATCAACTCGCCGCTGCGCGATGGCAAAGGTGCGGTTTACGAAGGCGGCATGCGCGTGCCCTTCGTGGTGAGCTGGCCCGGCACCGTGCCCGCAGGTAAAACTTACGCGCAGCCGGTGTCCTCGCTCGACGTCTTCGCCACCGCGCTGGCCGCCGCCGGAGTGGCGATGCCGTCCGACCGCAGATACGACAGCGTGGATCTGGTGCCGTTCCTGAGTGGCAGCAAGCCTGGCGCACCCCATGAACGGCTATTCTGGCGCGCGGGTCAGAAACTCGCCGTGCTTGAAGGCAACTCCAAACTCGTCCGAAACGGCAAGCAACCCGACGAGTTATATGATCTAACCAGCGACATCGCGGAGGCGAAGAACCTTGCCAGTGGGACCAGCCCGGAGTTCAAGCACCTCAAGTCCGTGCTGGATGCTTGGAATAAGGAATTGGTGCCACCCGCGTTTCCCGGACTGGGAGGAAGAGGTATCAAATCCGCTAACAAGACCCGCGCGCAGGAACCATGAAGCCCATCGCCACCCTCGCTCTAACGCTCGCCTTGGGCGCGACGTTTCCCCCAGCCCGCGCGGCTAACATCGTCGCCGGAGACGTGACTGCCGCGCTCGGTCCGGCTTTCTTTGTCGATGCTGCCAGCACCGGCGGAGGAGATAATAACGCGACGAGCTTTACCCGCGATTTCAACTCCGTTTTTAATCCTGGAGCCACGGTGACCCTCAAAGGATTGGGATGGGCATCGCCATCAGCCGGGATCACCAACACCGCAGTCACCGCCACCTTCACCGATCTCGGACCGGACAACGCCATTGGCACTACGGATGACGTGGTGGTCGGTATAGTGACTGACAATTTGATCATCTCCACCGTGGCCAGTGAATATGTGTGGGATTTCAATTCCGACATCGTGTTCACCGCCACCGGCACGACCCTGCGGGTGGTCATCTCATCCCCGGCGAGCATCCGCCGGAAGACCACCTCCACCACCGCCACCGGTTCGGCGGATGTGAAACTCAGTCTCGCCGGGTCTGCGACCCCCGGCACTCCACCGCCGATCGGTAATACCGCCACCGTGACCGGCTTTTGGGAAACCATTACCTGGAATACAGGTTCCGGCACCGTGACCGGCGGCGTCCAGGACGGAGACACGGCGCTCATCGGCCAATACCGCACGGTGACCTACCGCGGGCAACCCGCCAACGAATCTCTAACGACACTTAATCTCGGCGATAGTTCCACCAACCAAGGACAGGGCATCCTCCAAGTAAATTCCGGCACTCTCAATGTCACCGGCAATCTCACGGTGGGCCGCAACCACTCCGCGAATGACTCATTCGTCCATGTCAACGGCGGCACGCTGCATGTGGGCGGCAGCGCGGTGTTCGGCCGCTCCATCGAAAGCTGTGACGGCTCGCTCATCGTCGCCGGCGGAAAAGTGACCATCGTCGGCGGCCTTGCCATGGGTGGTTTCGAACAAGGTGGCGCGATGCTCCGTTTCCATAACCCCGGATCCTCGCCGGTGGTCGATGTCGGCGGCACGCTCAATCTCGGACGCTGCGCACTCGACCTCACCTTCGACAACTCCTACGTCCACACTCCGGGACAGGTCGTCACACTGATCACCTATGGCGCTCGCCAAGGACAATTCGTCAACTTCCGCCGTGGTGAGGAATTCAACTGCGGACCCAACCGTTTTCGCATCGCTTATGACACCGGCGGAAACTCGATCACCCTCACGGCGCTGGCGAATTGGCCCGCCTCGCCATCGCGGCCTAACATTATACTCATTTTCTCCGATGACGGCGGTTATGCCGACCTCGGCCTTCATGGAAATCCCAAATTCCCCACTCCCCAACTGAACTCCCTCGCGGCGTCCGGTGCCCGCTTCACCGATGCCTACGTGACCGGCGCGGTCTGCCATCCCTCGCGCTGCGGACTACTGACCGGACGCTATCAGCAGCGCACCGGCTCGGAAAACAACCTCACCGGCCCGTCGTACAACGGCATGGCCGCCTCCCAACCCACCGTGCCCCGCCGCCTCCAAGGCCTGGGCTACCGCACCTACGGCATCGGAAAATGGCACATGGGCAACACCGTCGATTTCCACCCGAACCTCCGCGGCTTCGACCGCTGGTATGGTATGCAGGGCGGGGGGCGCTCGTATTATGACAACACCACCGAGTCCGGGGTGTTCGAGAACCAGATGACACCCGATTTCGCCAGTGAAAACACCGGCTATCTCACCGACCGCATCGGCGACTCCGCCATCGGGTTCATTGACGCGCACCTCGCCTCGTCCCACGCGGCCGAGCCGTTCTTCATCTATGTATCCTTCACCGCCATTCACTCGCCGATGGACATCCTGCCCGGCGATCCGCGCTTCGCCCGGCTTCAGAACGAATTCGGACTTACCGCCGCCTCCTATCAGAATTCGCCGATCGTGTTCTCCGGTTCGAATCAGGCGACGGTGGATACCAATCGTTACGAACTCGCCGCCATGACCCTCGCCATGGATGAACAGATCGGGAAAATCACCCAAAAGCTCCACACCCAGGGTATCACTAACAAAACTCTGATCGTCTATACCAACGACAACGGCGGGGCCGGGTGGACCTCCAGCGCCGGCGGAAATTTTTCCTATAACACCCCGCTGCGTGGCTACAAAGGCGGCACCATGACCGAAGGCGCGATCCGGGTGGCCGGCGTCGCCACTTGGCCGGGCACCATCCCGAGTGGTGGAATCATTCCCGACCCGGTCATCTCGCTCGATTGGGGAGCCACCTTCGTGAATGCCGCTGGCGACTCACCTGCAGCAGCAAGAAATGGACTCGACGGCCTCGACCTGCTCCCACGAATGAAGCTCGGCACGCCGCTGCCGGCCGACCGCGTACTTTTCTGGCGGGCCGGAGGGACCGCAGGCAGCGCGGCAGCCCGCATGGGAGATTGGAAAATGCTCAAGTCAGGCAGCAGCGCGGCAACACTCTACAACCTGCGCAGCAACATCGCGGAGAGCGTCAACCTAGCCAGCTCCCAACCCGCCATCCTCGCCGGGCTGATGTCACGCTTCCAAGCCTGGGAGACCCGCACCTTACCACCCTTCTATGGCACGGCCGATACAGTTCTCGATCCCGCCATCGAGCGCCAGGCCATCACCGGTGGCCTGCGTTTGAAGACCGCCTCCACCTCCCCGCTCTGGCAATCCTCCAGCCTGCGCGATCCGCTGTCACTGGCAGCGGACTTCGATTTCTCCTTCATGCTCAGAGCGACTGAAAACGGCCCCTATCCGGCGAATGCCGGGCTGTGGCAAGGGCTCGGCGATTCCGCCACCCGCAGTGCCTTGCTGCGCTGCGGCATCGACTTCGGCACCGGCCGACTCGCCATCGTCAACGGCAAGGCCGGCACCTCGGCCAGCACCCCGTTGCCAGCACTTCCCACCGAGTTCGCTCTGGCCACGCTTCGCTACCGCGCGTCGTCCGGCAGCCTCACCCTCGCCCTCGGCAGTACCTCCGTCAGCCTGCCGCTCGCCGGTGGCTACGGCGCTCTAACCACCCACGCCATGGGCTGCTCGGCCATGGAGGGGGAAATCACCACGCTGCGGGCCGTCGCCGCAGGCGCGGACGGCACCGAAGCCACCACTTCCATCCAGGCGACCGGTAATCCACTGATGATCGGCCTCGATTTCCGCACCGAGCCGCCCTTCGACCCACGGCTTGAGCGGTCGCCCGATCTAGGCGGCTTCACGGCAGATGATCAGGCATTGTTGGAGTCGCTTGGCGGCGGCCGTTACCGATCAAAATCCGCCTCATCCGTGCAATCCCGCGAGTTTTTCCGCTTCCGTCTCAATCAACCCTAAAAACCACCCGAAATGGGGGTGATTTTCGGGCTGCCGAGGGTCTATATTCGACCAAATCCAATTGCTTCCAAATCCTGAAACCCAAGAGCCTCACCGCCGCATCCTCAAATTCAAAGTTTTCCCGACTCGTCCCAGCATCAGCCACCGCGCTGGCTGCGGGCCAAGCCGGGAAAGGACAAATTGAGGAAACAACTTCATTACGCCGTCAATTTTCACGCTAAAATTAATCCAATCCAAATCAACCTCACTAAAACCATGAAATTCCGATCCAACTGTTTCCTCCGTTCCAGATTCCTCAGCCCCACCGCCATGACCCTCGCGGGCCTCGCCCTCCTCGCCAGCGACTCCGCAAAGGCGGCATCTGGGACTTGGAATGTAATCCCAGATGGTAACTGGAGCGACGCGGGGAGCTGGAACGGGGGCCTCCCCGCCAGCATCGCCGATGGTGCCACGTTCACCGCTACTTTCACTCCTCCTGCTGGTGGAACGGGAACCACCACGACGA
>Ga0163144_10031176_pt1 | contig 10177 bp, 8 predicted proteins | sample OliLak19BULKMAT1_FD_123175 | JGI IMG/M metagenome (GOLD analysis project Ga0163144, IMG submission 123175) | Freshwater microbial mat bacterial communities from Lake Vanda, McMurdo Dry Valleys, Antarctica - Oligotrophic Lake LV.19.BULKMAT1 | ecosystem: Environmental > Aquatic > Freshwater > Lake...
CTGTTCCCGGCAGGTTCAATAGACGCACTGACAAATGCAATGGAAAAATTTTTCTCATGCCCAATAGACGAACTCCAAGCCATGGGGGAGGCAGCATACTCCCGCGTTGTTGAACGTCATTCGATAGATATAGAATCGAAAAAGCTCGCGTCTCTGTTTAAGAGTTCAGGAAAATAACCTTGCGCACGGATTGCTCCAACCTTCTACTTTCCGCCATGGTTTTACTGAATTTATCAATCGAAAATTAATCTGCAAACATTTTGAAAATGTCTATATTGATTACAGGTGTTGCCGGCTTTATTGGATGCAATCTCGCAAGGGTAATGCTTGGGCACGGAAAAACAGTCATTGGATTTGACAATTTATGCCGTGGCTCAATGAAAAACCTCGAGCCAATCATTCAGCATTCGTGTTTCAAATTTTTGAATGTTGACTTGACCGATATCGATTCATACAGGATCGCACTACAAGCAGCACACCAGCGTTCGCCTGTTACTGAAATCTGGCATTTGGCAGCAAACTCCGACATACCCGCTGGCGTCATGGACTCCGGTGTTGATCTGCGCGACACATTCATGACGACGCACAACACGTTGGCCTTGATGAAGGAATTATCAATTCGCACAATGTCATTTTCATCAAGCTCTGCCGTGTACGGCGACCTTGGATCTAAGGAACTCGTCGAAGACGCCGGTCCGCTTTTTCCGATTTCATACTATGGCGCCATGAAACTTGCATCCGAAGCCGCCATTAGCGCCGCTGTGGAAAGTCACCTGGATCACGCCTACATTTTCAGATTCCCTAATGTAATTGGCATTCCTGCCACGCACGGCGTCATTCTGGACTTTATTCGAAAGCTGAAAGACACCCCGGATAATCTCCAGGTTCTGGGCAATGGAACGCAGCAAAAAAGTTACTTGCATGCAGACGAACTCATCGAAGCCATGTTTTTTATTCGCTCCCACGCTAAAGACCGTTTGAACTATCACAACATTGGCGCGGCAGACGAAGGAGTAACGGTAAAATTCATTGCAGAAACAGTCGTGACCCAAGCATCACCTGGAGCAAGTATCACATTTGGGGAAGGCAATAAAGGCTGGGTGGGCGATGTGCCGCGGTTCTGCTACTCGATTGAGAAACTCACCAAGTTGGGCTGGCAGCCAAAACTGAGCTCTGCGCAAGCCATAGACAAAGCAGTCGGCCAGATCGTTGCGCAAGAATCGGGAAAATGAAGCAAGTCGTCATCCTTGCGGGTGGCAAGGGCACCCGGTTACGGGAGCGCCTGGGCGACCTGCCCAAACCACTAATTGATATTTGCGGAATACCCCTACTGGAGCGCCAGATTCTACTAGCCAAGAAGCACGGCTTCAGTAAAGTACTAATTCTTGTAAACCATGCCGCCGAACACATTGTAGATTTTTGCGCCTCAAAGCTGAACTGGGGGTTGGCGGTCGAATGCATTGACGACGGCGATCCGCGGGGAACGGCCGGCGCCACATTGGCCGTATTCGACAAGTTGCAAGACGAATTTCTGGTGATGTATGGCGACACGATGCTCCAAGTGGACCTGACGAGATTCCATGACTACCATGCCGCGACTCCCGGTGTGTCTGCGACACTGTTCCTGCATCCGAACGATCACCCCCATGATTCCGATCTCGTCAGCATCGGTAATGACGGCCGAATTAATGCATTCCACCCATACCCTCACGACAGTTTCAGATTTTTCCCCAATCTCGTAAATGCTGCTCTCTACTGGATTAACAAAAAGGCACTACTTCCCTGGAAAAACGAACAACGCACGCTGGATTTTGCCAAGGATCTGTTTCCGGCGATGTTGACGCGTGGCTTGACTCTCCGCGGTTACAACAGCCCGGAGTACATCAAGGACATTGGAACACCTGCACGATTGGATAAAGTATGCGCGGACTTCCGATCAGGCCGGATCGAACGCTCCAGTCTCGATCAGCCACAGTCTCTCGTATTTATAGATAGGGATGGCACCATCAACCGCGAAGTCGATCACCTGAGTCACCCTGATGAGTTTGAATTGCTGCCCGGGGTCGAAAAAGCCATAAAACACCTTAATCAATCCGACTATCGCTGCTGCGTCGTAACAAATCAGCCGGTAATCGCGCGCGGTGAATGCGAAGTCGAAACCTTGCATGAAATCCATAACAAAATGGAAACTCTGCTCGGACGTTTTGGTGCCTATATTGACCGTATCTACTACTGCCCACATCATCCAGACAAAGGTTTTCCCGGTGAGCGCGCAGATTTAAAAGTTGATTGCGATTGCCGCAAGCCGAAAACAGGCATGATCAAGATAGCTGCGCGCGAATTCAATATGGCAGGCGATCATTCCTGGCTCATCGGTGACAGTTCTGTGGACATCGAAACCGCACGCCGTGCCGGCCTGAAATCGATTCTGGTTGAAACCGGTTATGCCGGACTCGACTATCGAACTTGGGCAATAGCAGATGCTATCGTTCCTGATCTGTATGCCGCCGTAACGCATATCATTGATCACTATCCTCGATTGCTGGCACATTGCACAACACTGGCCGCGGGGATACGTGAAGGCGCCATCATCCTTGTTGGCGGCCACTCCCGTAGCGGGAAAAGCACATTCGCAAACATACTGCGTGACGCCCTGATTGCCAAAGGGATGCGTGCGTGGATTCTGGGGACGGACCGGTGGCTCAGAAACGACCAGGACCGTGCCCCCGGGGTTTTGGGACGCTATGATATGAATTCCCTACAAAATCTCGTAAATATTCTGGCGGCACCTGCGCAACGCCCTAAAATCTTGGCACTACCCGGTTATCACAAGCTCAAACGTAAGCAAATGAAAGCAGTGGAGTCGGTGGAAGTGACGAAATCGGACGTGATTCTGATCGAGGGGGTTGTTGCGCTGGGACTCGATACACCGGATACCATTCAGAGTCCCCGATTTTTTGTCGAAATCGACGAGTCATCCCGAAAACAACGGGTAATCAAGGAATATCAGTTGCGCGGGCTAACGCACGCAGAGGCGCTAGAGATATATCTTGCACGCATGCAAGACGAATTTCCGGAGGTCGAGCGCTTGTCTTGTGCGGCGCAGCGAACTTCGCTATCTTCGGAATGGATGCGCACCCAGTCGCACAACTCTGAATGAGCAGGCCATGATTATAAGCAGGACACCACTACGTATGAGTTTTGTCGGCGGCGGCAGCGATATGCCTGAGTTCTATCGTTTGCACGGCGGTGCAGTCATCAGCACTGCGATCGACAAATACATATACGTCAGTGTCAACAAGAAGTTTGACAACGGAATCCGTGTTGCTTACTCAAAAACCGAGGAAGTCACCAGTGTCGATCAGATTGAGCATGCTCTGGTACGATCCGCAATAAATTATGTGAATCTTAAGGGTGGAATCGAGATTACGACGATCGCTGACATCCCATCACGTGGCACAGGGCTCGGCTCTTCAAGTTCCTTCACCGTTGGCCTGCTGCATGTACTCAATGCCTACTTGGGAAAATATGTCTCGAGTGAACAGCTCGGCAGAGACAGCTGCCGCATTGAAATTGATATATGCAACGAGCCAATTGGCAAGCAGGATCAGTACGCTGCGGCATTCGGAGGACTTAACCTGATTGAATTTCAGCCGGATGAGTCGGTCATTGTTTCACCTGTTATATGTGACCGCACAACGGTTGCCGAACTTGAAGCCAACATCCTGGTGTTCTACACCGGAATCACTCGCAGCGCTTCAGTGCTACTTAAACAGCAGTCAGATGAAATAGCGAGTAACGAAGGAAAACAGCGGACAATGCGACGGATGGTGGAGCTCACCTACACGTTGCGCGACGAGTTGCACAAGAACAATGTCTCAGCATTTGGTGAAATTCTGCATGAGAACTGGATGTTGAAAAAAAGCATCACATCTGGCATCAGCACCGGAGAAATTGACGATTGGTACGATATTGCACGGCAAGCAGGCGCCACCGGCGGCAAGATACTCGGCGCAGGCGCTGGTGGATTTTTAATGCTTTATGCACCGAGGAGCATACACGAGACCATCAAATTAGCACTTAAAATGCTTCGGCCTATTCCAATGAAATTTGAGCCCCTGGGTAGCCGAATCATTTTTTACCAATAACACAATGATTATAAATATTAATTTCTGCAGAAAAAATCTTAGTAAATGGCAATAAAATAACTGTTTTTTTGAAGCAAGATCGAATCTTTAAACCTACTCCAAGCACAAGAAATTCAAATTTGAATCGAGGCAGTCGATATGAATCCATACGCCGGGGTAGCCCAGAATTATCTGTCACGACTTTCCAGCTTGATCGAAACTTTTGAGAAGCCGCAAGTCGACAATGCGGTCAAGGTTATTGCCGATGCATGGCATGCCGGGAAACAAATCATTACTCTCGGCAACGGCGGCAGTTCTTTGACGGCGCTGCATTTTGTCAATGACTGGAACAAAAGCATATTTATGTCTACCGGAAAAGCCTTTCGCGGTCGAAGTCTGGTTGATAACATGGGATTAGTAATGTCTTACGGTAACGATATTTCATTTCAAGATATCTTCGTCGAGCAACTCAAGAACTTGATCCAGCCGGGTGATCTCGTGATCGCTATTTCAGGTAGTGGAAACTCCGAGAATGTCATTCGTGCTGTACGTTATGCAAACGAGAACAGGGGAGTCACTTTGGGACTTTGCGGTTACAGTGGCGGAAAACTAAAAGAACTGGCACAACATGTTGTTTGGGCAAATGTTCAGGACATGCAGCTATCCGAAGATATTCATGCGATCTTCGGGCATATCGTCATGCAAGCACTTTGCACGAAACAGAGCTCGGGCAGCATGTAGCCACCCGCAATAAGCCCCTCCCACCAGATTATCTCGAAATGCAATATGGCCAGACATGACACTTCTACCATTTGCATTTCTGCTCAAAAATGACAGTTGCAAATCGATATCTCCTGATTTCCCCCTGCCGCAATGAAGCCGATTTCATGCGGCAGACCCTCGACTCGGTCATCGGCCAGTCCGTCCTGCCGGCAAAGTGGGTGATCGTTGACGACGGATCGACTGACGACACCCCCCGGATACTGGTGGAATACGCTAGCCGGCATCCTTGGATACAAATTGTTACCCGCCAGGACCGCGGACACCGCGCTGTCGGGCCTGGTGTTATCGAGGCCTTCTACAACGGCTATGCCGCCATTAACCCGGACGACTACGATTTCCTGTGCAAGCTTGATCTCGACCTGAGGCTACCCTCACGCTATTTCGAAATCCTGATGCAGCGCATGTCGGCCAATCCGGCCATCGCCACCTGCAGCGGCAAAGCCTATGTCGAGAAACACGGGTGCCTGTTCGACGAAAATCATGGCGACGAGACTTCGCTGGGCATGACAAAGTTCTACCGCGTATCGTGCTTTAAGGCGATTGGCGGATTTGTGCGGGAAGTAATGTGGGATGGCATTGACTGCCACCATTGTCGAATGCACGGCTGGATCGCCTGTAGCTGGAACGAACCGGATCTGCGTTTTATCCACCTGCGGCCCATGGGTTCCAGCCAGCAAAGCATATATACCGGGCGCATGCGGCACGGTTTCGGGCAGTATTTCATGGGCACGGGGTTCCTGTTCATGCTGGCCAGCGCGGTCAACCGAATCGGCGAAAAACCCTATGTCCTCGGCAGCCTCGCGATGTTGTGGGGCTGGGCTCAAAGCGCGCTGCAGGGCAAACCCCGCTACAACCATCCGGAGTTCCGGCAGTTTCTGCATAAATACCAAATGCGCGCGCTTCTGGTCGGCAAAAAGAAAGCTATCGAAGAAATCCACCGTGAGCGTGGCATTGCAACCTGACTTCAACAGGGACGTGTACTGCCTGCTTGGTCTGACATTCGATGCAATAGACTTGACAGAGGCCGAACACAGAATTCGAAGTTCCGCTCGGCACCGCACTCCCTGTTTTCTGTCGACACCAAATCTCAATTTTCTGGTTGTATGCCAGACTGACGTCGCTTTCCGGGATTCCGTTATTAATAGCGACCTCAACCTTGCTGATGGCATGCCTATTGTCTGGCTATCCCGGTTGCTGGGCATCCCCATCCACGAGCGGGTCGCTGGCGCGACGTTGTTTGAAAGACTGCGCCAGAGCACTAACGAAAAACTCTCGGTTTATTTCTTTGGCGGGCCCGACGGTGTGGCAGAGGCTGCCTGCAAACAGCTGAACGTCGAAAACAAAGGCATGACCTGCGTCGGCTACGCGTCCCCAGGTTTTGGCTCCGTAGAAGACATGAGCAGTGATGAAATCATCCGGCGAATCAACGCCAGCAATGCAGATTTTCTGGTTGTCGCGCTCGGTGCACGCAAGGGGCAAGCCTGGATCGAACATAATCGTCACCGCCTGAACACCCCCATCATCAGCCATCTCGGGGCGGTAGTGAATTTCGTCGCAGGCACCGTAACACGCGCACCCGCATGGCTACAGAAAATCGGATTAGAATGGCTGTGGCGGATCAAGGAAGAGCCCACTCTCTGGAAACGTTACGCTCAGGACGGCGTTGACCTACTGGCTCTATTAGCGACTTGCGTCATACCATACGCATTATTTTTATGGTGCCACGACCGTAAATATCGAAAACCAGAGATGTCTATTGTCGCAACTGATGTCACCGAAAATAGTTACATACTGCGGCCATGCGGGCATTGGACAAAAGACAATATTGCGGTAATGCGGAACCACTTCATGTCAGCAGTAGCCACCGATAAAGACATACTGGTTGATATGCAGAAAGTGTCCTACGTTGACAGCGCATTCATTGGGCTACTTATGCTAGTGAATGCTGAACAGACAAAAAATCAAAAGGGAATGACAATTTCCGGGACGCAAAAGTTAACTCGCCAGATATTTCAGTATTGCCGCGCTGACAGCCTCCTTGCCAACTGACAGCTCATTGTCAGTGACAAATCAAAAGAATACGGGTATTTCCAACGGCAAAAAATACATTTTATTGTTCTGTCGCTCCAATATCCATTCCGGCTCCTTGCGGGCGAACCACCCTGAAGAAATCGGAAAACACCGGAACGGCTCCAAGCGCATTAGTCGCCCCGGAGTTAAGCGGATAGCTTGCCCCCAACAATGCAAAATCTGAAGTCGCATTAAATAGCCCGCTTGCATTGACAAATGGATCGATAGTCGAAACCTGCGCATTCGAAGAATTATTCGACAATGCCGTACCCGTGGCACTGTCATTAATCATTTGAATCGTTGTTGTTGCGTTCGGGGCATGGCCCAAGTTATTTCTGGCAACAATGCCTGTTGCTCCAGCCGAAAACCTTGCGCCGAAAAATTCACCGGTTGAGTTACTGAAAATCGTATTGTTATAGATTCTGACATTGCTTGAAGCCGCCATACCCGCAGTAGCCCCGCCGACCGAAATCCCAGTATGCCCAAGTAACGATGAGTTATCTGTCACATCCATCAACTCATTGCGGATTGTAACTTCGACACCATTCATAGCAACGGCAACCCCCCCTCCACTGACGTTTTGATAATAATTTCTCTCGATAACAACATCCCTGATCAGCGTGGAGTCATTGGGATTAACAGGGCCAATTTTGATTCCTGCAAAAGTATTGGTTTTAATCAAATTATCTGAAATCACGACCTTCTGCGTAGTTGCGGCAACTCCATCCAAGCCCAATCCCGGAAAGTGTTCACCACTGCCCGTTGGACAAGCCGTAGAACATGGCGCTCGCAGAGCAAGCATTTCTTTGCCGACACTTACTTGCTGAATTGTATTGTTTCCGACCACACCCAAATTTACATATTGCAGTCGAATCATGTGCTCAGCGTTTCCTGCTGTAGAGTCATCAAAAAGATTCCCGAGGATAGCAAGGCGCGATGCTGCCGATAATATTCCATGGCTGTTGCTATTGGGACTGCCGCCATTCAATCTCTGGATAGTGGAGTCCGCCAAAGTAATCTGATCATGCCCCGGAGCCACTGCACTCTGCAATGAGCTTTCAATCGCGCCACCGATATCATGAATATTAAGACGAAGCATGGTAAGCAAACTAAAACTGCCATCTATGTTTATTGCCTGGCGACTGATATGACTCTGTCCGTCAAACTCCAGATCGACCAATCGCCAATCACCTCCTCCTCCAGCCAATCTTAAGATCGTAGAAAAATTAGCTGTTGATGTTGTTTGCAATATAGGTTTTCCAACACCATAAGCCCCAATTATGCCGGGGCCAGCATTTGTAATTACCGAAGTCGCGGTCCCAGTAAAAACATCCCCCCCTTTCAGCAATACTCGTTTTCCTGCTAGAGCATAGGTGCTGACGATTGTTGGGAAATCAGCTTGCTGGACCAATGCAGCGCCTGCGACCGGACAATCCCCAGGAATCGGCACGCCTGTGGCGGAAATGCACGTAGTTGCTGAACCGGCAAACACTATATTCGGGTCATTGACTGTAACCACAATTGAACATGACGCCGTATTTATTCCATCGAATGCTGTGACAATAATCGTGTGGGTTTGGCTGCCGCCTCCTGGTGCTGGGTCGTAGACATGCGCTACTACCGGCCCGGTTGCGGTGTTTCGACTATTGCCCGGTCTGCTCCCAGTCGTCCAGTTGCCACTTCCAGGATCGTTGAAATCCCAGCGATATTCGATATCGTGAAAAGGTTTAATAATCGGATTTGTACTTATTGTGGCCGATGCATCAAACACAACTGCAAGTGGAGCAACTCCAGAAGCACGTGCTGCACCCGCACTAAGGGTAAGAGTTCCAGATGTCGCATTACAGGTCGCGGCAAGAGGAAGCGTTGGCGACGTTGGGGGAATTCCGCCACTACCGGGTGGAACCGCACTTGAGGCAGTACTGCCGCCACCGCCACAAGCAACCAGCCCAACACCAACGATCAATACTGCCAGAGATCCCCAAAATGCGCTTTTAACTACGACCGTTTTCCCTAACCACATATGCGCGACCCCGACAGTTTCATTATTAGAAATTAGACTTCCCGTAATCAGCAACCAAACCTTTAAGGTGCATTACAAAACACTTTTGCTGACATCATGTTCAGAACCTGTTGCAGCAATTATCACCCGCAATATTCTGCTTTGCAATCAACCTGAATACAATGCCCCCCGTCTCGCAACCGCGATGGCAAACGTTCCGTGTATGCTTCATCCCATGCGATTTCCACCCCTTTTTTTAGCTAAAACAAGTCTGGATTCCTACCTTTCCTGGGCTGACCTTGATTTTGTTCATTATTTGCAGTGCGCTGTTTACGGCAATGCGATGCGCGCATCCCTTTCTTGCGCCACAGGATCCCACCAAGGCCCCCTTACTAGTAGTGGAGGGATGGCTTTTACCCAAAGAGCTAGACGAAGCCATCGCCCGGTTCAAAAGTGGTAATTACGTCAAAGTCATCACCACCGGTGGTCCGGTGACTGCCAATCTTAACCCTCAGCATACTGTTGATTATGCAGATTTGGCACGTGATTATCTGATCCGTCACGGCCTTTCAGGAGAGATCGTGACTGCCGCCCCCACCCCCGCATCAGCACGAAATCGCACTTTTTTGAGCGCCGTAATGGTCCGCGAGTGGCTGGCGCGCTCCGGGCAACAGGTCAAATCACTGGATGTCTTGTCTTCTGGTGTACACAGCCGCAGATCACGGACAGTCTACCGACTGGCGTTCGGGCCCGATATGCGTATCGGCATCCACGCCACACATCCAACCGAGTACGATCCCGCTGCTTGGTGGCAAACAAGTGCCGGCGTAAAAATCGTAATTACAGAGGCCGTCAGCTGGATCTGGACGGAATTATTTTTTCACCCCGGAGCTCAAGGCACCCACGAAGAGAAATGGGGACAAGCCCAACAGCCAGTGCAAAATGCAAAGGGATGATTGTAGAGCGCCCCTTTGCTCAATGAGTTTGGCACATTCGCCTGATGACGGTCCGTAAAATAACCACGGTCGCCTGCATGTTGTTGTGGGTGTGCGGCATTCCCGTGCATGCCGCGCAGCCAGTCTGGCAAAGCGGCTTTGAAAGAGGCTTTCCCGGAGGCGAGTGGCTGGATTTTGACAGCGGATCCTTTTCGCCCAAGGGTGTCATGCCCGCGGGTCGAACATCAGCCTGGACCATC
>Ga0163144_10031177_pt1 | contig 10177 bp, 16 predicted proteins | sample OliLak19BULKMAT1_FD_123175 | JGI IMG/M metagenome (GOLD analysis project Ga0163144, IMG submission 123175) | Freshwater microbial mat bacterial communities from Lake Vanda, McMurdo Dry Valleys, Antarctica - Oligotrophic Lake LV.19.BULKMAT1 | ecosystem: Environmental > Aquatic > Freshwater >...
CCTCTCCCCAGAATGCAGCTGCGTGTCGTGTGGGGATCCGGCCGTGCACGTTCATCACGAAAGTGCGTCTGACCGACGCACCGCCCTCGTGCGGCCCGGGCAGCCCTGCACGTTCATCGCAAAAGTGCGCCTGACCGACGCACTACCCTCGTCCGGCCCGGGCAGCCCTGCACGTTCATCGCACTCGATCTCGTTCCGTCTTTCGCTTGATCCGCGCAGAGAGCACGGACCCTCGGGAGGATGTCCAAGTGAACCGTTCGTCAAACCAGCGTCACCCAACGCCCTCAGCCGGCGCCCACGGCAGCCAGATCCGCGTCACTTGCGCCGCGGACCCACACCTCGATGTCATCGCCAACCCTGAACCCGAGCGCCTCGTAGAGCGGCTGTCCCAAGGGTGACGACCAGAAGAGGGTTCGCTCGACACCACCGACCGTCCGCGCGACCTCGTTGAGTCCCGCCACGATGGCCGAACGCGCCCCACCGCGACGTCGATGTCGGGGTGGGGTCATGACCTCCCAGAGGCCGAGTGACGTGCCGGCGTGGGTGATGAAGACGAGGCTTACGGCGTCGTCGCCATCCCATGCGATCCAGCAGCTCACCGAGTGGTCGAGCGGGTCCGACCACTCGTACATCGCGGCGGTAAGCTCAGGTTGGTACTCGTGGACGTCCGCGAAGATACCGAGCATCCCGTCCATATCGCGTGGGGTGGTCATCCGACGAACCTGGAACGGACGCGCACCCTGCGCGATCGGCACGCCGGGCATCCAGAACAGGTACTCGGCCGTGTTCAGGCGCTTGAAGCCGGCGCTGGCCAACGAAGTGGCACAATCGTCGCTCGCGCCGGAGGCGACGGCAAGCAGGATGGGTATGTCGGCGGCCTCGGCCAGCCGGCCGATCTCGACCGCCTCATCGCGACCCGCCCCGTCGAAGAGGGCCGCCTGATTGAGATCGACGTGGGGACCGCCCGAGCTGACGAAGAACGAGCTTGGCCCTAGCTGGATTGTCGGCGCCGGTCCACGGGCGAATATCCGCACCGCATGCTCGCCGTACGCCCGCCACAGCTCCGCGGCCGCGTGCCGATCGTGGGGTGACATTGCCCGATCGTACTCGGCGGCCGCTAGAGCCGGCTGGTCGGTGTCGATTGGCAGGGGGCCAACGTGTGGTACGTTGTATGGCATGGAGAAGACCACCGTCTATCTGACCCGAGAGCAGAAGCGGGCACTGGAGACGGCAGCGCGAATCGCCGGGCGGAGTGAGGCGGAGCTCATTCGCGAGGGCGTCGACACCGTCACGGCGCGCCACCAGGTCGCGGAGCCAGTGCTCCCGCTGTTCGAGAGCGGGCGTCCCGATCTTGCCGAGCACGTCGACGACGAATTGGCGGGCTTCGGCGAGCGGTGATCATCCTCGACACGAGCGGGCTCCTCGCCGCGATCGACGGGAGCCAGCGCCAGCATCGGGCGGCGGCCGATGCCCTTCGGCAAGCGGCCGGACCATTGCTCCTATCGCCGTTCGTGTTGGCGGAGCTGGACTACCTGCTGTCCACGCGAGTGTCGGTGGCAGCCGCGAGTGCGTTGCTCGGGCAGGTCGCCGGTGGTGCGTACCGCCTGGAAGCCATGACTTCTGCGGACGTCGCGATGGCTACCGACATCATCGAGCGCTACCGGGCGCTCGACCTTGGCCTGGCCGACGCATCGATCGTCGTCCTGGCCGAGCGCTATGACACGCTCGACCTGCTCACACTCGATGAGCGGCACTTCCGGGCGGTCGCCGGTCCCCGCGGTCGACCCTTCCGGATCCTCCCCGCCGACGCCTGACGGCAACAGCGCGGAGGTTGTATCAGTTGCCCCCGAGGATCTCCGGTGCGGCGTCAGGGTTCTTCTTGCCAGCGTCCGCCGGCTCCTCGATGCGATCGGCCTCTTCCCATGCGGGATCACCCGTCTCGCGGTGTCGTTCGCGTCCGGTCTCGCGACGGTCGTGACGCGGCGCTGGCTCTGCGTCGCCACCGGTCGGTGCTCCGAAGAGGGCTCGTTTGATCTTGTCCACTGTCGACATCGTTGGCGCCTCCTGTCGAGATCCTTCGATCACGCTGAGCCGGCGAGGCTCGGCAGATGCTCGTCCATGTAGGCGGCCAATGGCCACGTGCCGGACGAGGTGTTCGAGATCACCGTGTAGCTGAGGGTGGACGGACGGTCGTAGGCCGTGCGACAGGAAACCCCGGCGTCCATCCCCTCCAGCATGACCGTGTCGCGATCAGATCGGATGTAGAAGCCCAAACCATAGTGGCTGCCCTCGGACGGGACCTCGCTGCGCGGCGCGACGAGCCGTTCCACCATCGGCATCGGCAGGATCCGGCCGGCGAACAACGACGACCACAGGGCATCGAGGTCATGCACAGTCGAATAGGCGCCACCATCCCCGGAGCCGCGCACCGGAAGGTGCAGGACATTGGACCGACCGTCCTCGAGGTAGCCGATCGCCGCACCCGGAGGCAGTCGGTCGGACCGCTCGAAGCCGGTGTGGCCCATGCCCGCCGGCTCGATCACCCGCTCCTGCACCAGGTCGTAGAAGCTTCGACCAGTCGCGACCTCGACGGCGATCGACAACAGCACGTAGCCGCCGTTGTTATACGCGAACGCCGTGCCTGGCGACGTCCGCTGCGGGAACCCGTCCAGGATCGGCAGGTAGTGCATCGGCTCGTCGAGCTGATGGACGGGGACGTTCATGACGTAGTCGTCGACGCTCCCGATCGCATCCTCGTCGAGGTAGTCGCCGACGCCTGACGTGTGGCCGAGCAAGTGCTCGATGGTCACCTCCGGATCGACCAGCGGCAGGGCGTCCGGCAGCAGGCTTCGGAAGGTCGTGTCGAAGCGAAGCTCCCCCGATTCGATCACCGACGCCGTGGTGAGCGCGGTCAGGCCCTTGACGACGCTCGCGATGCCGAATCGTGTGTCGAGCGTGATCGGCCGCTGGTTCGCCCGGTCCGCCGATCCGCGAGCCAAGGCCATCACGCGCTCGCCGTGTCGCGAAACGGCCACGACACCGGAGAAGTCGTGCTCGTCGGCCAGCGCCTGGACGTCCGCCTGCAGGTTCATCGGCGCCATTGTCGCCGATGGGTCACCTCGCCGACATGGTCGAGCGTTTCCTTCAGTCGGCCGAAGGCTCAGTGACTCGATCCTCCGGACTTGCGCGTCACCCTTGCACAGCGGACGATAGGAGCATGGATGACGGACCAGATCCGGGAGCCGTCTCGCCCACCGAGGTCGGGATCGAGATCATCTCGGAGCCCACGACCATCGCCCACCTCAAGCAGGTCGCCGAACGGACATTCGGTGATCTTGGGCTCGTGAAGGCCGTGGTCGATATCGAGCGGCAGGTGATGGCCATCGGGGGAGGTCTGCACGTGGACGAGCAGGTGGTTTTGCTCAATGCCGGCTCACGACAACGCGACGTGTGGGGGATCAACCTCTACCCGGACCAATACGAGTCTTCGGACTGGCTCGAATTCGACTCGATCGTCAATCTCCGACCACCGACCAATCGATCCAGATCGGTCCAGGACCCCGCCACTCAGGCCCTCGTCATCGATGTCGTGCGTTCGCTGGTGCAAGGGTGAGCGAGGGTGCCCTGCACCCGGGTCTTACCCATGAGCGATGGGAGAGGATGAGCCTCGCCGACCAGCTCGCGAACATCGGCACGGAGGTCGCGAGGGCGGCCCGAGCAAAGGACCGGCTCGATGACGTTCGGCAACAGCAACATCTCGATCTGGCACTGGAGCTCTTCGAGTTCACGCTCGACGACGAGCGCTGGCGTGACCAGCGAATCGAGATCGGCAGGGCGCGCGAGATCGTCTGTGACTTCCTCGCCGGCGACAATGAATACGAGTCCTCGGCTGCGTCGCTGGACGCGTATTTCCTGCCGTTCTCGTACCTCTCGCTTCGCGCCGCGAGCGATCGGCCCGCACCGGACGCGTGATTTCGGGGACGCAGCTGCCTGCTGGCTCGTTCGAGCTGACGGCTCGGGCCTGGGTCGCGCGCGGCACCGCTTGACGGTCACGGCCCTGCGCTGACCGCCACGGCGAGGCTGCTCGCCAACAGCACCACCGCCACCGGGACCCAGATCCGGCGTTCACCGGCGCTCGGGGTGATGGCATTGAGGACGAGACTGACGCCAGCAAAAGCGACCGCGAGCCAGATGAGCCACGGCAATGCATCCGATAGCGCCGGCAGGACGAGACCAGCGTGGGACAGCACGATGACCGCGATCAGCACGAGCAGCACCGCCTGGAGCAGGGCGGCGATGCGCATTCGCGGTGGGTATCGTCCCGGGAACTTGCCTCCCATCGCGTAGGAACCCCACGGTGCCCCGAGCGCCAACGCGATCTGGAACCCGATGGCACCGGCCGTCACGATCGCGAACACGATCGCTGCCGCCGCGCTCAACCTGTTGCCTTCGTCATGGCTGCCCCTCACGGCGATACCGGAACTCCTCCGACCGAGTGTATGGTGCGCTCGCGGACGCTGGAGCTCGGCTTCTGGTGTGGGCGTACCGACGGCTCACGCGTGCCCGCCCGCGCCGACGAATGTCGGGAGGCGCAGCCGTCAGCCCGGCCATCGGTCGTAGAGCTCATCTCGCGTCCACGACCGGCCACCCCGCTTGGTCGCATCAGCCATCAACTCGTGCGCCCGCCGCCGAGCCGCCTCGATCCGGGCACGCCGGATCACGTCCGCATCCTGCTGTAACGTCAGATTCGTTATCGCCATCTTGTGCTCCCACAGTCTCATGCGTGGACCACAGGCTACACGGGGCAGACGCGGACGGCGCACCCATGACAAGCCTCGCCACGCTGGCGGGGCTCAGGCGCGGCGGATCGACAGCCACACGGTCGTCGCCCATGACAGATCATCGGACGTCACCGTAGCAACCAGCAACCCACCGTCGGCCGCGATGATTCCGGAGATCGCACGCGATGCCCGTGCCGGCTGCGGTGGCGTGACGATGACCGCCCAGCCCGGGAGACCCGCCGGCATGGCGACGCGCTCGCCGCGCTGGGCGGGGACCTGCTTGACGATCCGCCTGGCGCTCACCGGCCGTCCCCGGCGATCGGCGATGGCGACGCTGGTGAGGGACACGGATCGTCGCTCATCCCACGCGTGCCAGATCGAAGACCTGGCGCACCACGATCGGCTCGGCCTGCGTGAGAACGTGATCCATCTGCAAGACAGTAGCGACGCCCACGTAGCTGCCACTTATCTGGCGACCCCGGCCGAGGATCGGGCCGCATGTGGCCGCAACTCCGCCATATGCCCGCCCGGGGAGCCTTGGGCGCCCAGTCTTGTCACTCCGGGTCGATTCAGGTGGAGTCAGGTCGGCCCCCAGCGCACTCGCGGTACCGTTGGCGGGCTTGGCCGTGCTCACCGGGGTCCGCTGGACCGCCGGACCCTGGCGCCTCGCCGGCCGTTTCGGTCCGGTACCCGCCCAATGTTCCCCGGGCGGGCTTTTGTCGGTGTCGTCGACACGTCGGGGTGCTCCGTCGTACGTTTCGGCGAACGACCCCGGCGAGCGGCCGCGCCCAACGCCAGCCACTCCCCAAAGGCAAACCAGCAGTGACCGGGTACCCTTCGCGGATGCATCCTGGCGCGCCTCCGACCGTGGCCGATCGCGTCCGCAGCACCGGCGTGATCTGGGGGCCAGCCGCCTTCATCAGCGCATGGGCGATCAGCGGTTCCGTGCTGGCCGGCTACTCCCCCATCCGTGACCACATCAGTGAGCTTTCGGCGGTCGAGGCGCGGACCCGGACGCTCATGAACGTCGGGTTCGGTGCATTCGCGATCGGCGTCGGGGCGGCCTCGTGGCCGCTCAGGCGGATCATCGGCAAGCCAGCGTCTGTGGCATTGGCGGTGGATGCGGCCCTGTCGGTCGGCGTCATGATGGCCCCGCTTCATCGCTCTCCCAAGGTCGATCGTCTCCACAACGTCCTCGCCGGTCTCGGCTATCTATCCCTGGCCGTCACGGGTCCCCTCGCCGTCCGCACCCTGGCCGAGCGCAACCGAGCGCTGGCCGCCCTCGCGGCTGGAGTCGGCTTCGTAACGTTCGCCAGCCTGGTCCTGTCGCTCCGCAGCAGCGCGGAGTCCGGCCTCTGGCAGCGCGTGGGGCTGACGACGACCGATGTGTGGCTGATGGCCATGGGCGTGCTCGCGGTCGCCGGCCGTTCGGAGGACGCACGCCCCGCCGAAGGTTGAGTCAGGCGTAGCCTTCACCGATGCCGACGGGATCGCCAGCTGATCTGCGGGCGTTCGTCCGACGTCAGACCCGACTCGTCGAGCTGCCCGATGTACCAGGAGTTCGCCTGCAGCTCGCCGACGACGTGATGGCTGTCTGTCGCCTGTCGGGCATCGAGCTCGGACATGCCGACCCTGCCCTGCCGTATTGGGCGATCGCGTGGCCTGGTGGCCTGGCGATCGCTCGGTACCTCGCGGACCATCCGGCTGAGGTAGCCGGACGCTACATCATCGACGTCGCCTCCGGCTCGGGCCTGTGTGCCATCGTCGCGCTTCAATCCGGGGCCGCGTCGGCGCGCGCCTACGATATCGATCCGCTGGCGGTCGCCGCCATCGCGGTCAACGCGAGGGCCAACGGCGTCAGGATCGGATGCCATCGCGATGATCCGCTGCGGGCTTCTCCCCCGCCATGCGATGTGATCCTGGCCGGTGACGTCTGCTACGAGGAGGCGATGGCCGAACGGATGATCGAGTGGCTGCGCCTGGCGGCCGCAGGTGGCAGCAGGGTCCTGATCGGTGATCCAGGTCGGGCCTACCTGCCGCCCGATCTCGAGCCCCTCGCCACCTATGAGGTCGCCGCGAGCCGTGAGATCGAGGCCGCCGGTACGAGGGTCTCGACCGTCTTCACCATCAAGAGATGACGAGGACTGCTCGACATCGCTCGGTCTCCTAGCGTCCCGAGAGGACTCGGCGCATATTCGATACGGTCTGCTCGACGATGCGGGCGACCTCCTCGTTGTCGGCGTCGTCCCGGGTGCGTAGGTGGATCGTCACGCCGGCCGTATTGGTCGTGCCTTCCGTGACGACGATGGATCCGCCATAGTCGCTTCCCGGCCGTCCCCATGTGATCGTTCGCGTCGCTCGGTCCGCGTCGAAACCCGCGTCCGGCGCGCCGCCACGACCGGCGATATCGGCGTCCACGTCGAGCTCACCCTCCACCGCGATGGACTCCTCGAGCCTCAGCGTGGATACGTACTCGGGTAGCCGGACCGGGTCCGAGAGGTAGTCGAAGGCTGCGTCGGCCCCGGTCATCACGGTGAAGTGCTTCTCGAACTCGGGCAGCGTCGCCTCCTTTGGGCAGGGTCGTCTGCCTCCGCTGGTCTGGGCGACCATCATAGGGCGGTCGCCACGCGGCTGATGGCCTGCCCGACTGCGCAGGACGTGCCGAGACCCCGCCTTGCGACGGGGTCTCGTGGTCCTGGTTGGTGGAGGTGTTCTGGGTTCAGCCGCCGAAGGCCGCTGCCCAGGCATCGGCGGTCGCGGCATCGTAGTCGAGCGTGTAGCCGCACGAGCCGATGTCCGATCCGGCGGCGGTCACGAGGTACCGGCCGCCGACCTTGAAGTCCGGAGCTGGCCCGATCAGCCCGATGCTGGCGCTCGGAGCCGTCAGGGTCACCGTGCCAGTCGCACCCTTCCAGCCGGTGTTGACATCGAAGGTGATCTGGTCGCCATCGATCGCGGTCACCGTCCCGTCGAACACGGTCTCGAAGTTCGGCAGGATGGACGGCTCGTAGCGGAGGCACGAGGCCATCGCACCGCCGCCGTCGTTCGGGTCGACGGAGGGTTCGGCTGATGGGTCGACGGAGGGTTCGGCTGATGGGTCGACGGAGGGTTCGGCTGATGGGTCGGCGGTCGGCGCCTGCTTCGGGGCCTGGGTCGGCGCCTGGGTCGGCGTCTGCGTCGGCACCGGCAGCACCGCGATGGGCCCCGGTGCCTGCAGCCCGAATCCGGACCCCAGCGCGACCGCGAGGGCGAGGGCGCCGGCGACGCCGATCGCGCCGGTGAGGACGAACGGGCGTCGGGAGCGCGCGGGGGACGGACTGTTCTGGATGTCAGACATGACGGTCTCCTGGATCCTGGCCGAGACGCGGGCGAGGCTCGCGGAAGGCACGTCGTCCGCACGCATCGGATCGGCGGCGCGGAGACGGTCGAGCGGATCGGATCCGTTCGGCTCGTTCATTCGGCGACTCCTTTGCATGCGGCACCTTGGGTGCCCTTCACTTCTGTCGATGTCCGGCTTGGATCCAGATGTTTCAGGTCGCCCTCGTCTGACCCTTTGGCGAGCGCTGCCGCGAAACGGGCCCGGGCCCGATGGAGTCGGATGGCCACCGCGTTGGGGCTGATGCCAAGGACCTCCGCGATCTGGTGGTTTCGAAGATCCTCCCACGCGGTCAGGCGCAGGATCTCCTGGTCTGCCGGGGAGATGGACGCGAGGGCGTCGAAGACGGGGCCATCATGGTCGTCACCGGCACGAGTCGGGGTGGCCACGTCCGGCACCCGGAGGAGCGATGCGAGTCGTTCCCTGCGCCCGTTGCCCCGGCGCTGGTTGGCCAGGACCCGACGCGCAACGGCATACAGCCACAGAACGGGCTCGGCGGGCACGCTGTCGATCTTGCGCCAGGCCACGATGAACGTCTCGGCGACGACATCCTCTGCATCGGTGGCGTTCGCGCTCCGTCGCATGGCATACGCGAGCACGAGGCGCTGGCTCGATGCGAACAGGCTGTCGAACCGGGTGTCGAACCGGGCGAGATCGCCATTCGTCGTTGGCGGGTCGGGACGGTGCATCACTTGGGCGGGACGACGCGTAAGCTTCGCAGGTTCCCTGTTGTTCGCGAACTCGCAACCCCGCGACCCCAGCGTACGGCGACCCCAGCGTACGGCGCAGGCGGCAGATCGCCCGGATCGGAGATGCAACCCTGCCAAATGCCCGCCCGGGGAGCGTTAGGCGCGGACGGGACGTGGTCGGTGTTCGATTCGGGGTGAGTCGGCCGCCCTCGAGGCCCGACTTCACGCTCAGCCGCGCTCGTGATCGGGCATCGGGAGTCCCTTGCGTGGGCCGGTCAGCACCACGGACCCCGAACAGGGCGCCCAATGCTCCCCGGGCGGGCATTTGGCGGAGTGAGGCGAAGTCGGCGGAGTGGGGACCGGGCGCCTGCCTGCGAGGGTAGTTGCGCGCGCAAGCACATGGTTGCGTAGACTGCCACTTGAACGGCGCGCCACGAGGCGTGCACTCTCGGATCCGTCCGAGTCACCGGGAGTCGAAATGCAATTCGGAGTCTTCACGGTCGGGGGTGTCACGACCGATCCCACCACTGGCAAGACCGTGAGCGAGGCGGAGCGCATCCAGGTGATGGTCGCCGTCGCGCTCAAGGCGGAGGAGATCGGCCTGGACGTGTTCGCCGCCCGCGAGCACCACAACCCGCCTTTTGTCCCCTCTTCCCCGACCACGATCCTGGGCTACATCGCCGCACGGACGGAGCGGATCATCCTGATCGCCGAGGACTACGCGATGCTCCAGCACCTGGCCGGTGGCCGGGTGGAACTGATGATGGGCCGCGGCAACATGGGCCCGGTCTACCCGTGGTTCGGGCAGGACATCCGGAACGGGCTCCCGCTGGCGTACGAGAACTACGCCGTCCTCCATCGCCTCTGACGCGAGGATGTCGTGGACTGGGAGACCAGGTTCCGGACCCCGTTGACCGGTTTCACCTCCACGCCCCGGCCACTCGACGGCGTGCCGCCGTTCGTCTGGCACGGCTCCATCCGCAGGGCGGAGATCGCCGAGCGGGGCGGAGATCGCCGAGCAGGGCGGAGATCACGGCGACGGCTTCTGGCACAACAACATCTTCATCGACCGCGCGGCGCGCGAGTTGGCCGTCGCCATGATCGGGCGGGCGTCGTCGGCGCCGACCGCCACCGACGAATCCCCGACTCACTCCGAGGAGGCGTTCCGGACGAACGGCGCGGCCGACACACGGGGGCGTCGACGCTCAGTCGAGCAGCCGACCGGCACGCAACTCGGGGATCACCTCCCGGGCGATGGTGCGTAGGACGCCTTCATGCTCCGGCGCCGGCCGGACCGTCGTGAAGTCGGTGAAGCCCAGCGCTCGATGGCG
>Ga0163144_10031179_pt1 | contig 10177 bp, 7 predicted proteins | sample OliLak19BULKMAT1_FD_123175 | JGI IMG/M metagenome (GOLD analysis project Ga0163144, IMG submission 123175) | Freshwater microbial mat bacterial communities from Lake Vanda, McMurdo Dry Valleys, Antarctica - Oligotrophic Lake LV.19.BULKMAT1 | ecosystem: Environmental > Aquatic > Freshwater > Lake...
AAGCATTTGCGCCGGGTTTCTCGAATCGGCCAGAGCCAGGCGGTGTCGATGTGGGCATGCCCCACCGCAAAACAGTTTGTCGTAGACCCAGACGGGGAGCGGTTGAGACATTCGGTCAGGCTCGCGGTCGCATCAATTACGCTTTCCACTTCGAGGTGCAACATCGGTCGCCGGATGGCGGAATCCGCGTGAGGGGCTTGCGGAAGCGAGATAACTCGTGCCGTTGCATCGCGGAGCGCTCTGAAGAGATCGCAGGCACGATTTCCGGTGGCGGGTAGTTCCACGAGCAAGCCGAGCGCGAAGGCATACACCCGACGTAACTCGAGCACTGCATCGTCAAGCACCGCGATCTCGCAGCGTTCCAACCTGCCGGGCGAAGCACTGTTCCATCGATGGTGTACCTCGGGCGGATCCCATTCGAACCCGAGCACGCCGAATGGATGGTTACACGCCGCTTCGATAAGTAATGTTATGTTCGCATGCGCTGGGGTAACGTCGTGAAGCGGCACACTATCGCGGTTTACGTCCAAACCTCGCTCGGGCACCCAGCGAGAAGTGGCTTCATGGTGCGTCCACAGCTGTGCTTCCGTACCGCTCGAAAAGCGCACGACCGTTTTCCTTCCTTCAAAAGCTTCTGGCACCGTCCCCGAAACAGCGAACCAAGCGGTCGACCAGCGCGGCCCCCAAACATAACCAATGTCTACAGGCGTGAAGCCATCCCCGCTCTTAAGTACCCTCGCTGCCTCCGCCGCGGCGGGTGGAGTTGCGCGGGGGTCTATCACTTGCCAAACCGCTGCTTTCAAAGTCTGAGCCAGTGGGTAGACTGCTGGCTCCAATACTTCGCGGAGGAAAGTTCGGTAGCGGGCGATGTTCAGTTCGTAATCTGAAGGCATGTTGGGCAGGGGAGGCTGGCGGAGAGTGGAAAACGACGCACCGGATTGTTGCTAGGCCGAACGGGCGGTACACTGCAACACCATGCCCAAGCATCAATCTGGCCCCAGCTTCCATTCTGACCGGTTCGGCACGTCCCCGCCACTTATTGGGATGGTCCACGTGGGCGCGTTGCCGGGGACGCCGCGGAGTCAGAGGGGGATGGCGGCTCTGGCCCACGCCGCGGCAGCGGAAGCGAAGGTGCTGGTGCGGGCGGGGTTTCGCGGCTTATTGATCGAGAATATGCACGATGCCCCGTATGTAATTGGGCCGCACGATCCCGCTATCACAGCGGCGATGACGTTGGCGGCACTGCGAGTTCGTGAGGTGGCGCCAGACGTGCTGCTGGGAGTACAGATACTGGCGCGAGGCGAACGCGAAGCACTCAGCGTTTGCCTCGCCGCGGATGGGCAGTTTGTGCGGTGCGAGAACTTTGTCTTTGCGCACGTGGCGGATGAGGGAATGATGATCGACGCGGCGGCGGGTCCGTTGCTGCGCTATCGGCGGCGGGTTGGAGCGGCGGAGGTGGCGGTGCTGGCGGATATTAAGAAGAAGCACGCATCGCACGCGGTGACGATGGACATAAGTATTGAAGATGCGGTGTACGGCGCTGGGTTCTTCGGCGCCGATGGTGTAATTATTACCGGCGCGGCGACGGGGCGAGCGGCGAACATAAGTGATGTGCGAGCGGCGGGCAAAGGCGGGCTGCCGGTGCTTGTAGGGTCGGGGGTCACGGCCAAGAATGTGCGAAATATGTTGCGTTATGCGCAGGCGGCGATCGTGGGATCGTCGCTTAAGGTGGGGGGGCTTTGGTCGGCGGAGCTGGACGCTGGAGCGTGCACTGCCATCGTGGCGGCGGCGCGGTAGCCCCTAGCCAAGCTCATATACATCGCGATCACTTTGAGGTGCATGGCGCGGACCGCCACCAAACTATTGCGAGTTAAGCGGGCACAACCTCGTTTAAAGTTGCAACTATCAACTTAATATACTGTCAGTGAAGTCAATCGGGACCCAGCGGTGTTAGCGGGATCATCGGGATCATCGGGATCATCGGGATCATCGGCCCCGATCCACCAGCGTTGACTTTCCCATGATGTTCAACGCCTTGAATGAGCCATCGAGAATCTTCGTGGGATCGGCTTTAAGCCAGCCAGTCAGAATCCCGGCGTAGACCTCGCGGAAGTCGATCTTGTATTTCAGGTCACCGTCGTCAAGATCTTTGAGCGAGGGATGATCGCCAATTATACCTTTGCGCACCATAGGTCCGGCGAGGAACAGCGGAGCGGCGGTGCCGTGGTCGGTGCCGCCGCTGGCATTTTGCCCCACACGCCGCCCGAACTCGGAGAAGGACATGGTCATCACGCGGCCATCATTGCCTTGCTGCTTAAGATCGGCATAGAAGGCTTTCAGCGACTGTCCGAGTTGGCTTAACAGTTGGCCGTGCCGGCCTTGGGCACCGCCCTGCCCGGCGTGGGTATCGAAACTGCCGAAGGAGACGTAATAGACACGGGTTCGCAGATTGGCGCGAATCATCAGGCCCACCATCTTAAGCTGGTTGGCTAGATCGCCATTGGGGTATTGCACCAAAGGCTTCTCGGCAACAGCTTTACGGATTATATCGCTGGAAACCTGTGCATCGAGCGAAGTACGAACGAGAAAGTCTGAGTTACGTTGGCCGGTGGATTCCTGGCGGTTGAGAGACTGATATCCATCGCGAAGGGCGGAGTTCATGTCCGACGCCGACCACTTGAAGAGCTCGGCAGACTCAAATGACACGGGCTTAATTTGCCGGCCCTGCATTGCGAGCGGCGCGCCGCGACCGATGGCGATGCCCGGAGGCCCGACGCTGGTTGGGTCGGCAATGGAGGTGAGATTATGATCATTTTTAGCGGTCGACGTCATCTCCGCGATGCCGCTCTCGCCTTTGCCATACCCACAACACTCACTATCAAAGTATCGACCTAGCCAGCCATCACCGGTGGCCGTCGTATCTGCGGTCTGCCAGATATCCATGCTCTTGAAGTGGGACCGATTAGGGTTGGGGTATCCGACGCCCTGGACGACCGAGAGGAGGCCGTTATCGTACAAATCCTTAAGTCCGGCTAGCTGCGGATGAAGGCCCACTCCGTCGGTGCCGGAGAGCCGGAGCGCATCGTTTTCCTTAATCGCAAGGCCGGGACGCGCCTTGTAATACATGGGGTCACCGAAGGGGATCACCGTGTTCAACCCATCGTTACCACCAGAGAGCTGGACCACTACAAGAATGTGGTCGTCGGGAACGCCCGGAATGCTGGAAACTCCGAGCTCCTCGGCTTGGCTGTGCATCGCCCATGCGCTGTCGTGAAGAAACGAGGGCAGCGTTGCGGTTGCGGAGGCCAGTACCAGTCCGCTGCGAATAAACTCGCGACGTGAAAATGGGCTAAGCGAGGGATTCATGTTCGGGTTCCTTGCAGACGGGCGGCGTTGAAGTGATGAGGGAAGGAACTGCAGGCGTAGATCGAGAATGAGTCGGGCGACATTCCGCTCTTTGGGTTTAAACGAAAGCCGCAGAAGTGGAGGCTTAAAGATAACATTGTAGTTCGAACTTAACTGTAATGCAGATAGAGTAGAATCGTGGTAAAGAATCCACCGCGTGGCTGGAGTGCCGATGCTAACAAAGTTGATACTCGGGCGTAGCGGTCGCCAGGAGCAGCATGCCCGTTACGGTAGTCGGATTGACCGCGTTGCCTTGCGATTTGAGGTAGGTCCGGAGCGATTCCACTGCGTTTGCTGGGGTTTTCCCGAGTGTAACGCGGAGCACCTGGTGGATCGCCGCATCGGGGTTTGAGACAGCCTCACCTACGACCGCCATCGCATCAAACGATTCGATACCAGCGGAGGGGTCAAAGCCATTCGGCTTTTTGCCGCTGATGAGGAAGGCGAGCGTGTTGTGCCGAACGAACAGCGTCGAGGTATTCATCCATGAGCGACCTCCTTCCCAGCCTTTCACACTCGGCGGGAAGAAGATGCGTTGTCCCATGAGATCCATCGCATCGTTAAGTATTGAGAGGTCGCGCGTGGGTGTGTTAAGTGAGCGTACCGCACCGACCACCAACTGGGCTGGGCTTTTGATCTGCTGGTTGCGCAGTGCAGGTTCGTAGAAGTGTTCGCTCATAAAGAGCTTGCGTAAGGCGGGCTTGATCTGATATCTATTCGTCCGCAGCGTTGAGGCAATCCCAGCGATCACACTGCGCTGCGCGGGCTCGAGTCCCTTGTCGCCGCCGCGTTCGTCCGGGGGTACATCGGCCACGAAGTAATGGTAGAGTTTTCTGGCGAGGAAGCGAGGGCAGGCAGGCTGAGCGAGAATGGTTTCAACTAATTCTTCGCCGTTCATGGCTCCGCTGCGGCCCAGAATGTTCTTCACGCCCGAGTCGTGATTTCTTTCGGCGAACACGAACGCATCGTCCTCGAAGGTGTAGCCTGTGAGGGCGCGGGCACCTTCCTTCACATCGCGTTCTGAGTAGTTGCCGACTCCCAGGGAAAAAAGCTCCATGAGCTCGCGGGCGAGGTTTTCGTTGGGCTTACCTTTTTTGCTATCATTATTATCAAGATAAGCAATCATCGCAGGGTCGCGGATGATGCCCCGCAATAAGTCGCGAAAGCTGCCCAAGGCGTTGGCACGGAACATTGCGTTCTGGGCAAACATATGATAACTATTCTCAATCGTCCGGTAGTTGGTCGCGAAATGACCGTGCCAGAAGAAGGTCATCTTTTCTTCGAGGGGGCGGGGCGACTCGATCAAACGGGTGAGCCACCACTTTTGCATGCTCGCCATCTGCTGGCGGTCCGCCTGCTCGCGGTCTTGGCGAGCTTTGCGCAGTTCGGCCAGGCGATCTTCATCCTGAGCACGCTGCGCGGCGCGATACATTTCTCGCTCGTCTTTGCTGGGCGGACGCATAATCTCGCGATCAAAGAGCGTGGGCGAGATCGCCTCGGCGTTGACTTTCTCAACGCCTAAGAGATAGTCAACAGATTTCTCAAGGCCCCAGCTAGCCAAGAGGGTGATCTGCTTGGCGTTGCCACCAAAGCCCGCTCTCCAGAGCAAGTGGCGAGCGTGAGCTTCGCTAAAGGCATCGCGTTTCAGAGGAGCAAGTGATGCGGTGAGGCGATCATCGGCACTCGCCGCATCGGTGCCGTTTGGGTTTTCACCCACAGCGGGAATGTCGTCGCTGCTCACTGGCGGGGCCGATGCGGGCTGGTAGGCATTTAACATAGTGAGTCTCAACGCGGCGTAAAGATAAGTTCAGGGTCTCGAAGATGAAGGTGAAACGCAACGCGTTTAACTGCACACGCCCTGTATCGGCTAGTTACGAATAGTTGAACGTCGGGCTGTCTGTTTGATTGCACTGGGTTTGTATTGCTCACTACCTCTTTGAGGTGAAGCCCATCGACTTGTCGACACCTCCTTGAGGCAGTTTATCCACATTTTGAACGTACTCCTGAAGGTGTTTAGATGCCGATCTTCAAGATCTTGAGAACTTTCGGTTCACTTTGCGCTTGCGTTGGTCGCTGGTCGAGTACGGTTGCTGTGGTTCTACTGGCAAATTTATGGGTAGCCAGACGGCCGTTAACCCTTCTTTGTACGAAATCCGGCTAGCCGCGTTGCAGCCATCGCGTCAGAAAAAGTGGAAAACTAGACCGCCGCGTTTGGTTAGCGGTCGTGAGAGACGTGCCGCGTGTGGCGGTCGGCGTTTTCGAGTTGATCAAAAATACCCCGCTGGGGAGAGAAAAGATGCGATTCTTTTTCGACAACCGCACGGATTGCTTCCGCCTCGTCTACCGACCGGACGATGAGGCATCGATTGTGCATTTTGCAGAGGATGAGACTAAGTCTGGTCCGATTGGTAACCGCGACGCATGCGAGGAGTGGCCCGCTTATAACGATGAATCGCGTTCCTGCACTCCGGGATGGCTTGCGCCAGTGGGCGCCGCCGCGACGCGCGGCTGGAGTCGCCAAGCATCAGGCGGGGCTGTGAAAAGTAACGATTCGATGAGCGACGGTCGTCGCCATCCGCGCTTTCCAGACCGGGTTTGGGAGGACTGAGAACGGGTGAGGGCGCAAATCGCTTCATTTCGCAGTAGCGCGACCCTATTCCTTAGCGTCCGGGGGTTCTACGATAGAGGGTTCGACGTGTACCTCTCCGGAGTCCTGAATGAGCGTTACGGCCCAACTGTTGCGGGTTTTCCAAGTAGAAAAGCAGATTCGTAGCCTTCAAACACGGCTCAAGGCCGCCGAAGGATTTCTTGGCCAGCAGCAGAAGGAACTGGAAACCATCGATGGCAGACGCAAAGGCGTAGATACCACGCTGAAAACTAAGACAACTTTAGTCGCTGACCAAGAGGGCGAGATTAAGCGAGTTGAGGCCCGGATGGCTTCCCTCCGCGAGAAGATGGAGAACTCGCAGACCAATAAAGAATACCAGGCGATCCTCACCGAACTTAATACATTCAAGGTTGAGAAAGACAAGCTTGAGGCCACGCTGCTCAAAGCGATGGAAGAGTTGGAATTGATTATAAAGCAAGCGGGGGAGCTGGGCGAAACGCGGGGAGAGCGGGAGACTGTGCGAACCGTGGCGGCTAAAGAGCGCGATGAGCGCCACGCCGAGATTCAGGAACGCTTAACCGAACTCAAAAGCGAGCTGGCAGTCTTCGCCGTGGATGTTCCCAAAGACACGATGGCGATGTTCCAGCGGCTTCTCGAAACCCGCGGCGAAGAGGCGATGGGTCCGCTCGAGATCGTCGATCGTAAGCGTCATGAATATAACTGCAGCGTTTGCATGATGGCGGTGCCCATCGAGTCCGTCAACGGACTGCTCTCCAGCGGAAAGTTAACACGATGCAGCTCCTGTCAGTGCGTGCTTTACTTGGTGCGCGAGGATGAGGAGCGAATTCGCGGCGGCGGGAAGAAAGAAAAGCAGAGCCGTTGATGCTCGGCTTAGCTCGCGGTGCGGGGCTTAACTCGCGGTGCGGGGTGGTCGTGCAATCGCAAGTCGGTTCAAATTGCTGATCCAATCTGGTAGAGACAAAAGTTAACCTGGCGAGGACGCGGCGAATGAAATGCCCGCGGCGGAGCGTTTAAGATCGCTTCATGGTGCGGCGGGCTTGGCCGACGACATGGTGTCGCCGCTTGCTTAACTAACTCACGCGCCAGCGACTCTCTCATAATTTATCTGATTTCGGCCAGCGTGGGGGGCGGGGGTCCCTGCTGGCGCGGGAGCTAGGACTTGCTCGCGGGTGCGTGGACTGGGCTAGCCGTCCTTCTTGAAGTGCTCGCACTTGGCCGACGATTTAGCGAGGCTTCTCGCCGCGGCTGCGCCAAGCCCAGCGGGCTTGTTCGTTGATGATGGTAACTCTGGCCTGTACGAGCAGTTGTGCGGCGAGACGGTCAATCGCCTCCCGCTGGACCCTTGTTACGGCTTGCGTTTTTGCACGCTGCACTGAAGGCTCATCGGTCGTTGCAGGCGACTGTGATTCGATGAGGAGCACGGCGAAGCCATCGGCGATGGCCAGAATATCGCTCATGGTTCCCGGCGGATCAGAAAGGCGGGATCTGACGGCTGGCGGAATACTTATATCTGTGTGGGCCACGGGGCCGAAGAGCCCGCCGCGTGCCGCGGATGTATCCGTGGACTGCCTGTATGCGAGCGTGGCGAAGACCGCGGATCGCTGGTCGGGCGCGGATGATTTTACTTGCTGTGCGAAGGATGCGGCCTGGGATTCGCTGTTTAGCACCGCAATCCGTGCCGTCGCGCGGGGCGAGAGAGACTGTGCTACGAAACGTTCCACTTCTGCTGGGTCGATGCCAGCGGCGACGACGAGGGCGCGAAGTCTTGCGGTTCGCTTGAGTAACGCTGAAAAGCGGATAGGGCCAAGCCCACGAGCGGCGCGGAACCTTTCAATCAGGTCCCCGGCCTGGGCTGTGGCTACGTTGGCTTCGCTGGATACTCGCTCGTAAAGCAATGCCCGCTCCGCTTCCTCTTGCGCACTTGTAACAGTTATGCTGGCCGATCGTAACTCGCGTTCAAGCAGAGAATCCAAGGCTACTTCTTCCAGCGCGACCGCCCCCGCTGCTTCAAGTGCGAACGCGGTTAAAAGCGAAGTGGGTATGGGGATGCCGTCAACGGTCGCTGAAATTGCAGTCTTCGAAAGCGCTGCAGACTCTTCTGGTCCGGATCTCGTCTTAGTGATGGAGCCCGTCTTGTCGGTAAAGGTGGTTGGACCGTTGTCCGTTTTGGACCTGGTCTTGCCGCATGAGAGAACCAAGACGGAGAGAACGGCGGCGACCGGTAGTACACTGCAAATTGCCGAGCGACGTTGCAGGGAGAATTTCATAGGCGAAAGTACCATCAGAACGGCAGAGCGAAAAAGTGAAAAAGACACGGAGCAAGAATGAGTTGAGCGGGTAAACACCTAACGGCATCCAACTATCCGTGGTTATCTAGTCCCTTTGTTCCGATGATATGCTTAAAACTTAGCAACATTTGCACCCAAAGGCCGATATTTACGGTATGTACTCACGCGAGCCACAACAGTTATGCGAAGAGGTTTCGAAGAGGGTCGGTCGCTGAATCTACTCTTAGGTTGGAGATGATTGTCGGCAGGTTGAACGGTCAAACGATCCGATCGGTGGCGGAAATTGTCGGCCGCTATGCGAGATTTTGGAGCCTGCTCCTCATACTCCCATGATAGGTGACGACCGCGAATTTGACCTAGCTGGATTCAGCGGTTGGCCCGCGGAGGTCGAAAGTGTGTTTTCGGTCGGTTTGCGCTAAATAGTTCTCGACATTTGGCATGTGTATTGGTATCATCAAGATAAGTTAAAGCGGGCCGCGACCTATTCTTGGTCCTTAAACCTCGTTTGGAGATTTCGGCGGGGTAGTCGGTTCCGAAAAGTCCGCGTTCGCGGCATCAGGTTGTTCGAGGTGTTCGCAACCTGAAACATTTCAGTGTTCGTTGTAAGGAGGCCCACATGAAGTGCGGTCAAGTTCATAAGAAACGAGTTGGATTTACGCTGATTGAGTTGCTGGTCGTGATTGCGATCATCGCGCTACTCATCGGTATTCTATTACCCGCGCTGGCCGAGGCCAGAAAGACGGCGAAACAGGTCATCGATCTCGCCAACCAGCAGCAGCTTGGCCGGTCGACGCATTCCTACGCCGCGGATTACTTGAATCGTCTCTCTGGATTCTCGGTTACGAAGAAGAACTATCAGAGTCTTGAGTACCCGGATTTGCAGGCCCTTGCAAACACCGACAATCCGATCCAGGCGGCGGCGGCCCAGGCGGTTGATATTATCCGTCGCCGAACAGGCCGCGATCAGTCGGACTTCGACGGTACCGACTACATCCCCAACTGGATTCCCCACGTTCTCTACAGCCACTTAGTGCTTCAAGACTACTTAGCGCAGCAGTTGCCCAATAAGTCTGTGGTTTCTCCCGCAGATTCTCGTCGGCTTGAATGGCAGAAGGATCCCAAAGGGTTCGAGCAAGGCGCAATCCCGGGACCCGCAGGCCGTGAAAATCGCTGGCCATACTCCTCGTCCTACGAGTCAATTTCATTCCGCTACCAGCCTGACCGCTGCGACAATGGTACGGGCGGCGTAACCCAGGCTGGCTCGCACCGCATGTATCAGACACAAAATGGGGCCGTGTTGGCCCAGAAGATTGGTCGGCGCTCGCTTGCCGATGTGCAGTTTCCTGACAAGAAGGTCGAAATCTTCGACAGCATTTCCCGTTACAAGGGCAAATCGCAGTTCTATTACGCTTACCCTGATGCGATTACGCTGAACCTGTTCTTTGACGGTCACGTAGCGTTCAAGAAGACCGGCAACCCGTTTAACAGAGGTGGCAGGCGGGTTGACGCCAACGACGGAGTCAACAACCTTACTCCGCTCAGCGGCTTCCCGATGATTGTGCTCTACCAGCCGGAAGCGTCTTGGGAACCAATCCGCAACGGGGAAGCCGAGTACTCAGCTCCCGGCTTTCAGCGTTGGACCCGTGGCGGCCTCAAGGGCATCGACTTCGATTCAAACCAGTGGTGGTTCCCCGATGGCGCGGCTGGCGACTACTAGTCTCTAGTCTCGGCATTCGGGCTGCATTGTGATAGTTACGTTTACTTCAAGGTCCGCCATCTCGGCGGACCTTTTTTACGTATTTATCCTGTAGTCGATGAGATCGCCCGGAAATGAGTTGTCAGTTGCGGGCGAGCA
>Ga0163144_10031180_pt1 | contig 10177 bp, 10 predicted proteins | sample OliLak19BULKMAT1_FD_123175 | JGI IMG/M metagenome (GOLD analysis project Ga0163144, IMG submission 123175) | Freshwater microbial mat bacterial communities from Lake Vanda, McMurdo Dry Valleys, Antarctica - Oligotrophic Lake LV.19.BULKMAT1 | ecosystem: Environmental > Aquatic > Freshwater >...
GCTGCTCGAGGCGATCACCGAGCACGACACGCCGATGTTCGGAGACCCTGGCGCCGACCTGGTCCTGCGCGCGCAGGTCGTGCCGTTCCTGCGCACCTTCCCGTCCGTCAACGTCTGGATCCCGGCCTGCGCGAGCGGCGGCCAGGCGTACGCCACCGCGATCGTCTTGCGCGAGGAGGGGCTGGGCGCGCGCGCTCACGTCTACGCCACCGACCTGAGCGACCGGGCGCTCGAGCGGGCGCGGCGGGGTGTCTACCCCATGAGCTCGGTGCGCGCTGCCGAGGCGGGCTACCGGGAAGGCGGAGGACGCACCAGCCTGGCCGACTACTTCGTCGAGGGAGGAGACGGCGAGGCGGCGGTGCGGCCGAAGCTGCGCGACCACGTCACCTTCCTGCAGCACGATCTCTCCACCGGCGGCTCGTTCAACGAGTTCCACCTGATCCGGTGCCGCGACGTCCTGCCGGCGCTCGGCGCGGCGTTGCAGGACCGGGCGTTCGCGCTGTTCCACGACAGCCTGGCCCGGTTCGGCGTGCTCGCGCTCGGGCCACAGCACGCACAGCGCCTGCGCCCCCCGAGCCCGCCGTTCGAGGTGCTCGACCTCCGCGCGCGGCTGTATCGAAGGCCAAGGTGAAGGCCCAGCGCACCATCGTGCCGCCCGGCGCCGAGATCCTGCTGGTCGACGATCGGTATCAAGATCTGCTGGCGATCGAGGAGCTCCTGACCGGGCAGGGCTACACCACGTCGACCGCGACCACCGGCGCCGAGGCGCTGCGCCAGGTGCTGTCGCACGACTTCGCGGTGATCTTGTGCGACGTGATGATGCCGGACATGGACGGCTTCGAGCTGGCGAGCATCATCAAGCAGCGCGAACGCTCGCGGCACACCCCGATCATCTTCATGACGGCGGCCGGCGCCGAGATGAGCTTCATCTACCGCGCCTACTCCGTGGGCGCGGTCGACTACCTCAACAAGCCCATCGACCCCGACGTCTTCAAGGCCAAGGTCGCGATCTTCGTCGCGCTGTTCCGCAAGGACCTGCGGATCAGGGAGCAGGCCGACGCGTTGCGCATCGCCGACCGCCACGAGCAGCAGGACGAGGCGGACGACCTCAAGATCGTCACCGACCGGCGCTACCGGAACCTCGCCGAGGCGATCCCGCAGATCGTCTGGACCACCAACGAGCTCGGCGTGGTGACCTACTTCAACCAGCGCTGGTTCGAATACACGGGCCAGCTCGCCTCGGAGGCGGTGGGCGATGGCTGGAAGCGCGCGGTCCATCCCGAGGACCTCCCGCCGTACGTAGCGAAGTGCGAGTCCTCGCTGGGCGGCGCCGAGGTGTTCGAGCTCGAGCTCCGCCTGCGTCGCGCCGATGGCCAGTACCGCTGGCATCTGTGCAGGGCCGTGCCCGAGCACGTCGACGCCGAGTTCAGCGGCTGGATCGGCACCAACACCGACTTCGACGACCGCAAGCGCGCGCTCGACGCCGCGCGCGAGGCGGTGGCCGTCCGCGACGAGTTCCTGTCGATCGCCTCCCACGAGCTCCGCACGCCGCTGGCCGTCCTCGATCTCCGCCTGCACAGCCTCGAGTCCAACCTCACCGACGTGTTCAGCGATGGCCGCGAGCACCTGCGCACCAAGCTCCACTCGGTGCGGAGCCAGGGGCAACGGCTGACCAGCCTGGTCAACAGCCTGCTCGACGTCACGCGCATCGCCAACGGCCGCCTCACGCTCGACCGCGAGACCTTCGATCTCGGCGAGTCGGTGCGCGAAGGGTTCGAGCACATCGCCGATCTGGCTCGGGGCGCAGGCTGCGAGGTCGGGATCGAGACCGACGGCGACCTCGTGGGCATGTGGGATCGCCGGCGGCTCGAGCAGCTGGTGCGGAATCTCTTGAGCAACGCGATCAAGTACGCACCCGATGCGCCGATCCAGGTCGGGGTGGTCGGCGTGCCTGATCGCGTCACCGTCTCGGTCCGCGACCACGGCATGGGCATCGAGGCGGCCGACGTCGAGCGCGTGTTCGGGCGGTTCGAACGCGCGGTCTCGGCGCGCAAGTATAGCGGCCTGGGGATGGGGCTCTACATCGCGAGGCAGATCGCGATCGCCCATGGCGGATCGATCCACGCGACCAGCACGCCTGGCGCGGGCGCGACCTTTCTGGTCGAGCTCCCGCGCGGCTGAGGTCGTGGCTCTGGCAGGAGGTAGCATCGTGATGAGCACCCAGGTCCTGGTGGTCGACGACGACGACGATCTGCGCGAGGCGCTCGCGGACGTCCTCCGCGACGCCGGCTACACCGTCGGCACCGCGGCCAACGGCCGGGAGGCGATGACCGCGATGCGGGAGGATCCACCGCTGGTCGTCCTGCTCGATCTCATGATGCCGATGATGAACGGATGGGAGGTCATCGCGGCGATGGCGGACGATCCCGCGCTCGCGGCGATCCCGGTCTGCGTGGTGTCGGCGATGAGCGGCTCCGCGCCGGCCGCCGCCCACGTGCTGAGCAAGCCGGTGTCGGTGCCTGCGCTGCTCGAGGCCGTCGGCAGGTACTGCCCGCCCGATGCCCCCGGGCGCCGCAAGCGCGGCGTCGTCACCCCCGCGGATGCTTAGGTCGCCCGCACGCACGTCATCCGCATCGTCAGCCGCGGGCGCGACGAGACGTTCGCCGAGGTCGTGTGCAGGCACCGCGGATCCATCAGCACGAGGTCGCCGGGCTCGCCGGTGAGCTCGACCTCGCGCAGGCCGTCGCGGCCGAGCGCTGCGACCGCGGCGACCGCGGCGTCGGTGGTCATCGGCGTCGCGAGCTGCGCCGCGAGCTCGGCGAGGCGACGCGGCGAGCCGGCGAGCGCGACGGTGGCGCCGCCGCCGGGCTCGACGCGATCGAGGTACGCGAACCCGAGCAAGATTTGACCGAGCGCGCGGTCGGGCGGCGTCGGCTCGTCGACGTGCCAGGCCTCCTCGCACGCGGCCCAGGTCGCGCCCGGGCACGGCAGGTTCGGCATCGCGACGCCGCCGAGCTCGCCCTCGACCTGCGCCCACGCGCCGGCACCGAACACGCGCTCGACGGCCGACGCGAGCGCGGCCGGGAGCCCGGCGAGCGCCGGCGCGCGACCGATCTCCCACATCGCCAGCTCGGTGCCGCGCGCCGGCCGCAGCGCGCCGGCGATCTCGACGAACGCCACGCCCGCGATCTGCGCACGCACACAGGCGCGCATCGCCCGCAGCTCCTCCGGCGCGATCACGCCGGTCACGCGGACGAAGCCGTCCCGGTCGAACGCCTCGCGGGTCGAGATCACGCGCCCAGCATACCGTTCGATGCCATGCTCGCGCTCGTGCAGCCGAAACCGCCGCCTCGCTTGCACGTGCTGATGCGGCCGGAGTCGCCGACGGCGGTCGTGCTGCGCCACGGACCGTCGGGCGTGCTCTGCACGATCGGATGGAACCTCCGGCCGGACGTGTTCACCGTCGGCCAGTGGTGTCGGCACAAGATCTACGTCGAGCGCTGCGACATCTCGCCCGACGGATACTGGATGGTCTACTTCGCGCTCGACGGCCGGTGGAAGTCGGAGACGCTGGGCGCGTGGACGGCGGGCTGTTCGCGGCGTCGCTCGCGCGCGATGGCCTGACCGACCCGCGCGAGCTGTTCGACGCGTGCCCGATGAAGTTCACGCCCGCGCCGGCCCCATACGATACGCCGACGACGATCGTCGGCGGCTAGCTCAGGTCGAACCGGACGCCCTGCGCCAGCGGCAGCGTGCGGCCGTAGTTGATCGTGTTGGTCGCGCGGCGCATGTACGCGCGCCACGAGTCGGAGCCGGATTCGCGGCCGCCGCCGGTCTCCTTCTCGCCGCCGAACGCGCCGCCGATCTCGGCGCCCGACGGCCCGAGGTTGACGTTGGCGATGCCGCAGTCCGAGCCGCGCGCGGACAGGAAGCGCTCGGCCTCGCCGAGGTCGCGCGTGAAGATCGACGACGACAGGCCCTGGGTCGCGGCGTTCTGCAGCGCGATCGCCTCGTCGAGCGCGCGGTACGGGACGACGTAGAGGATCGGCGCGAACGTCTCGCGCAGCATCGGGCCCGCCTGCGCGGGCAGCTCGACGAGCGCGGGCCGGACGTAGTGACCGCCGGCGCCCACCGCGACGACCTCGCCGCCGTGCACGGTGCCGCCGATCGCGCGCGCCTCGGCGAGCGCGGACGCCATCGCATCGAGCGCGCCGGCGTCGATCAGCGGACCGACCAGCGTCTCGGGCGCGCGAGGATCGCCGACCCGCACGGAGGCGTAGGCCTGGCGCAGGCGCGGCAGCAGCGCGGCGTGGACGTCGTCGTGGACGAACAGCCGGCGCAGCGTGGTGCAGCGCTGGCCGGCGGTGCCCATCGCGGCGAACGCGATCGCGCGCACGGTCAGCTCGAGCTCCGCCGACGGGCAGACGATCGCGGCGTTGTTGCCGCCCAGCTCGAGCAGCGCGCGCGCGAACCGTGCCGCGAGCCGGGGCGCGACGGCGCGGCCCATCGCCGTCGAGCCGGTCGCCGAGACCAGCGCGACGCGCGGATCGTCGACGAGCGCCGCGCCGACGTCGGCGCCGCCGAGCACGAGCTGGGCCAGGCCGGCGGGCGCGTCGCCGAACCGCGCCAGCGCGCGCGCGAGGACGGCGTGGGTCGCGAGCGCGGTCAGCGGCGTCTTCTCCGATGGCTTCCACACCACCGGATCGCCGCACACCAGCGCGAGCGCCGCGTTCCACGCCCACACCGCGACCGGGAAGTTGAACGCGGAGATCACGCCGACGACGCCGAGCGGGTGCCAGGTCTCCATCATCCGGTGCTCGCGACGCTCGGTGGCGATCGTCAGCCCGCACAGCTGGCGCGACAGGCCGACCGCGAAGTCGCACACGTCGATCATCTCCTGCACCTCGCCCTGCCCCTCGGACAAGATCTTGCCGGCCTCGATCGTGACCAGCCGGGCGAGGTCGTCCTTCGCGGCGCGCAGCTCCTCGCCGAACAGGCGGATCAGCTCGCCGCGGCGAGGCGCCGGCACGTCGCGCCACACGAGGAACGCCTCGTGCGCGGCGGCCACCGCGACCGCGACACCCGCGGGCGTGGCGTCGGCGAGCCCGGCGAGCGCCTCGCCGGTGATCGGCGAGCGCGCGATCCGCGCCCCGCCCTTCAGGTGCGTGGGGTCGACGCCCAGGCGGGACAGCAGCGCGTGGGTCTCGGCGGTGAGGTCCGACATGCGCCGGACCCTACCCTGCCGCGGCGACCACCGTCATATCCTCGGCGCCGGGATGAGCGCGCCGGGCTCCAGGACCAACACGCTGGTGCTCTACGTCGGGCTGATCGTCGTCGCGTCGTGCGTCGCGCTGCGGTCGTCCGACACCACCTACGACTACCGGCACTACGGCGGGCAATGGCAGCACGTCCTCGACGGCGGCAACCCCTGGGAGTACGCGCGCGGCGATCTGCGCCGCTTCAACTCCTACGGGCCGCTGCACGCCCTGATGGCGTGGCCGTACGCGGTGTCCTCGCTCCTGCCCAAGCTCGTCTATGCGCTGGCGAGCATCGCCGCGACGATCTACCTGGTCTCCCGGGCAACCTCGCATCGCGCGATCGTCCTGTTCCTGGTCCTGAACCCGCCGCTGTGGATCCTCTACGTCCATGGCGGGTTCAACGACGCGCTGATCGGCGCGCTGTTCCTGTTCGGGATCGTCGCGTTCGACCGCGGCCGCTTCGCGCTGTCCGCCGTCCTGCTCGGGCTCGCGATCCTCTACAAGTTCACGCCGATCTTCATCGTCCCGTTCCTGTGCCTGCATCGTCGGCGCGTGCGCTGGGCGTTCGCGGCCCCTCTCGCCGGCACGCTGGGCCTCGGGTTCGGCGCCGCGTACGTGACGTGGGGCGCGAGCCTCCTCGACCCGGTCCGCGTCGGCGCCAGCCGGCCCTCCTCCTCGGCCTCGATCTTCAACTTCCTCGACGAGCACCTCGGCAACGTCGACTTCCTCTCCATCTACGTGCTGGCGGGCGCGCTGCTGGCGATCTTCGCCTGCTACGTGATCTACGACCTCGAGGTCCGGCACTGCGTCGTGCTGGCGCTGTCGTGCGCGTTCCTGTTCTATCGAGCCAATCACCTCCAGTTCTATGTCTCGCTGACGCTGCTGTCGGTCTACCTCGTGATCGAGGAGCACCGTCGCATCCAGGCGATCGCCCCGGCGCTGCTGCGGAGCCTCGGGGCGTTCCTGGTCTGGCTGTGCGTCGTCGTGACGGTCTGGAAGATCTGCGATCGCGAAGGCAAGCAGGTCCTGCACCGATGGATCGGCCTGCCGACGTTTCTCCTGCATCTCGGGATGAACGTCGCGCTCGTCGTCTACATGGTGAGAAACCGCCGCCCGGAGGCCTTGCCGTCGTCCCGGGGTCAGGGATAGTCGGGTGATGCGGATCGAGCTGGTGTGCGGCGTCGCAGTCGCGGCGGCCGCCTGCGGAAACGGCGCGCGCACCTCCACCGCGCCCGTCGAGCTGCGCGAGGTGGCGGACCACGAGCTGCGGGCCGTCGCCGACTTCGACGGGATCCGCGATCGTGACGCGCGATCACGGGCGCTGTTCGCAGAGGCCGGCCGGGTGCTGATGCACCCGCGGTGCGTGAACTGCCATCCGGCGGGGGACATCCCGCACCAGCGCCTCGCGATGGAGCTCCACGATCCGCCGGTCCAGCGCGGTCCGGACGATCGCGGCGTCGTGGGCATGGAGTGCACGGGCTGTCATCAGGATCGCAACCAGGAGCTGACCCGCGTGCCGGGCGCGCCGGGCTGGCACCTCGCGCCGATCGAGATGGCGTGGGTCGGCAAGTCGGCCGCGCACATCTGCGCGCAGATCCAGGATCCGGCACGCAACGGCGGCAAGACGCTCGCGGAGATCGTCGAGCACAGCGCGCACGACGAGCTGGTCGCGTGGGGATGGGCGCCGGGCGCGGATCGCGAGCCGGTGCCCGGGACGCAGGCGGAGTTCGGCGCGCTGGTGGCCGCGTGGGTCGCCACCGGCGCCGCGTGCCCGCCTCCGGAGGAGCAGTGACATGAAGATCCGCGTCAACGGCACCGAGCGCACGCTCGACGTCGATCCCGAGATGCCGCTGCTGTGGGCGATCCGCGACGTGCTCGGCCTGACCGGCACGAAGTACGGCTGCGGCGAGGCGCTGTGCGGCGCGTGCAGCGTGCACCTCGACGGCCACGTGGTCCGGTCGTGCGTCACGCCGGTCCGCCGCGCCGAGGGCAAGCGCGTGACGACGATCGAGGGGCTGTCCGCCGCCGGCGATCACCCGCTGCAGCGCGCGTGGCTCGAGCTGCGCGTCCCGCAGTGCGGGTTCTGCCAGGCCGGGCAGCTCATGACCGCGGCGGCGCTGCTCGAGGCCACGCCGGCGCCCACCGACGACGAGATCGACGCGTCGATGGCCGGCAACCTGTGCCGGTGCGGGACCTATCCGCGGATCCGCGCGGCGATCAAGCGCGCCGCCGGGATCAAGGGAGACGAGCCGTGACCGTCACGCGTCGCTCGTTCCTGATCGGGCTCAACCTCGCCGTCGGCGGCCTCGCGCTCGGGATCTACCCGCGCGACGCGCTCGCCGCCGAGCCCGCCGGCCTGTCGCCGAACGTGTTCGTCCGCATCGCGCCCGATGGCGTGGTCACGATCGTGTGCCACCGCTCGGAGATGGGCCAGGGCGTGCGCAGCTCGCTGCCGGCGCTGATCGCCGCCGAGCTCGGCGCGTCGCTCGATCGCGTCGTCGTCGAGCAGGCGCTCGGCGACGCGAAGTACGGCGACCAGAACACCGACGGGTCGTCGAGCGTCCGCGAGCGGATCGACGACCTGCGCCGCGCCGGCGCCGCCGCCCGGCAGATGCTGATCACCGCCGCCGCGAAGCAGTGGAAGGTCAAGCCGGCGACCTGCGCCGCCGCGGGACACCAGGTCGTCCACGCGGCGAGCGCGCGCGCGCTCGACTTCGGCGACCTGGTCGCCGCGGCGCGTAAGCTCGCGGTGCCGAAGCCGGAGAGCCTCGAGCTGCGGCCCATGGCGGAGCTGCGCGCGGTGCTCCACCCGACGCTGCCGCTGCTCGACGGGCCCGCGTTCGTCGAGGGCAAGGCGCAGTTCGGCGCCGACGTCTCGCTGCCCGGGATGCTGATCGCGGTGATCGCGCGGCCGCCGGTCGTCGGCGGCACCGTGGCGAAGTACGACGCCGACGCGGCGCTGAAGATTCCCGGCGTGAGGCACGTGATCGCGATGCCGGAGCCGGTCGCACCGTGGCTGTTCAAGCCGTGGGGCGGGATCGCGGTGGTCGCCGAGAACACGTGGGCTGCGATGCGAGGCCGCGCCGCGCTCGACCTGTCGTGGAACGACGGCGACAACGCCGGTTACGACTCGGCCGCGTTCGACGACGAGATGCTCGCGTCGGTGCGCGCGCCGGGCACCACGCGACGCCAGGTCGGCGACGTCGACGCCGCGATGACGGCGGCCGCGCGCATCGTCGAGGCGGAGTACCTCGTCCCGCACCTCGCGCACCTGTCGATGGAGCCGCCGACCGCGCTCGTCGCGATCGACGGCGACCAGGTCGAGGTGTGGGCGCCGACGCAGAACCCGCAGGGCGCGCGCGGCGAGGTCGCGCGCACGCTCGGCGTCGCCGAGGACAACGTCACGGTCCACGTCACGCTGCTCGGCGGTGGGTTCGGTCGCAAGTCGAAGCCGGACTTCGTCGCCGAGGCCGCGTTCCTCGCGCGCGAGACCGGCGCGCCGGTGCGCGTCCAGTGGACGCGCGAGGACGACGTCCGCCACGGCTACTACAACGCGGTCAGCGCGCAGCGCCTGCGCGCCGGCCTCGACGCCGACGGCAAGGTGACCGCGTGGCACCACCGCACCGCGTTCACGCCGATCGGCAGCACGTTCGACGGCGTGTCCGACGAGCCGGGCGACGGTGATCTCCAGCAAGGCGTCCTCGACCTCGCCCTCGACGTGCCCAACGTCCGCGCCGAGAGCTGCAAGGCCCGGGCGCAGGTCCGGGTCGGCTGGTATCGGTCCGTCTACAACATCTTCCACGCGTTCTCGGTCGGGTCGTTCATCGACGAGCTGGCCGCCGAGCGGAAGGTCGACCCGCGCGACATGTGGCTCGAGATCATCGGCCCGGCGCGCGAGGTCTCGCTGCAGGAGCTCGGCATCGCGAAGCTCGGCAACTACGGGCACACCCTCGACGACCACCCCGTCGACGCGGGTCGCCTGCGCAACGTGATCGAGCGCGTCACCGCGTCCGCGAAGTGGGACGAGCGCGCGGCGTCCGGTCGGTTCCTCGGCCTCGCCGCCCACCGCAGCTTCGTCGCGTACACGGCGGTCGTGATCTCGGTGGTCGCGGATCCGGTCCGCACGTTCCGGATCGACGAGGCGTGGATCTCGATGGACGCCGGCACGATCGTCAACGAGGAGCGCGTGCACTCGCAGCTCGAGGGCGGCCTGATCATGGGCATCAGCAACGCGCTGTACGGCGGCGTCACGATGAAGCAGGGCCGCACCGTGCAGTCGAACTTCCGCGACGCCCGGATCGCGCGGATCCGCGACGCGCCCCGCCGGATCCACACCGACCTGGTGGCGAGCGACGCCCTGGCCGCCGGCGTCGGCGAGCCCCCGGTGCCGCCGGTCGGCCCTGCCCTCGCCAACGCGCTGTTCGCGCTCACCGGCAAGCGGCTCCGCGCGATCCCGCTCGCGAAGGCGCTCGGGATCTAGGCCCGATCTAGCCCCAGGCGCGGCGGATCGCCTCGGCGATGCCGCCGCCGGCGCCGGCCTCGGTGACCAGCACGTCGGTGGCCGCGGCGCGCACGTCGTCGGGCGCGGTCGCCATCGAGAACGAGCGGCCGGCGACCCGGAACATCGGCACGTCGTTGATCCAGTCGCCGACCACCACCGCGTCGTCGACGGTGCAGCCGGCGAGGCGGCACAGCTCGGCCAGGGCCGTGCCCTTGTGGGGTCCGGCCGTGCGGGCGAGCACCGCGCTCATGCCCGGGTGGCCGCGGACCTCAAACTGCACCGAGAACACGCGCGCGGCGTGGCTCGCGAGCGCGGCGTGCGCCTCGAGGACCGCCGCGGTCTCGCCCACCGCGACGACGCCGAGCGGCTGCGTCGCCCACGCCTCGTCGTCGTCGACCGCGCGCATCGCCGGCGACCA
>Ga0163144_10031182_pt1 | contig 10176 bp, 5 predicted proteins | sample OliLak19BULKMAT1_FD_123175 | JGI IMG/M metagenome (GOLD analysis project Ga0163144, IMG submission 123175) | Freshwater microbial mat bacterial communities from Lake Vanda, McMurdo Dry Valleys, Antarctica - Oligotrophic Lake LV.19.BULKMAT1 | ecosystem: Environmental > Aquatic > Freshwater > Lake...
CAAAGGCGCATAGCCTATGGCTTTGAGCCATAGGCGGGGCAACTTATCGAAATGAACTACGGATAAACCTTTAATCGCGTCCCTACGCCTAGAAACGGTTTTCTCCCCTTTCCCCACTCGGTGGGGATAAGGGGCAGGGGGATAGGGGCCGTTTTTATAATTACATAGCGAAGGTTACTTCATGGAGTAAATTATAATTTGCCCATAACAAAATAGGCACAATCTTATCCAAAAAGGGCGCAGATATGATACTGCGCCCTTTTTGGTGCTAAAGATTATCGTCTGAGCGTGATATTCGCGCTGGTGCTACTCCCTCCCCCACTGGCTGTAATGCGGATGGTGGTCGGTGAGATGATAATAGACCGTGTATTCGTCGTAAAATCAAAGCTGACAGAACGCGACCCACGTGGGATGGTGACAGAACTCGGCACGCCCACCACATTCCGATTCGATGAACTGAGGTTAATCACCAAATCGGTGGTACGGGTAGCAGAAATAGACACCGTTCCGCGCCGTGTGGTCGCATTGACCGACAAACTCACCGTAACAGGCGCAGGGGCGATAGATATTGGCGAAAATTGGCTCAGCACCACAGGCGCGATCGGACGCGGTGTAGCTATGGGTGCAAGGGTATTGGTCGGTGCTGGCGTGGCAGTGGCAATATTGATAACCACATTTTGCGCCAAATTTTGTACCGCAGGGAATGGGGTGGCTACACCCGCCAAAATAATCGGCGTGCGCGTGGGGGTTGGTGTCCCAACCGCGCCAGATGGCGATACTACAATCGTAAAGGATTTGCGACTGGTATGGGTCATCCCTCTCTCGGTGGTCGTTGCCAAAATGGTGATGGTCACAGATGTAGGTTGTGATACTGCTTCTTCTCGAACATCCATGCACCATGCACCTGTCGTCCCAAAAAATGAGCTAATAGGGATGCTATTTCTACCAGACCCACTCACTGTACACCCACTATTCTCTTGGGTATAAAATGCAGGCGGAATCACATTTGGCAAACTACTTTGTAAATGTACAGAGACAGTCGTCTGGCTGGAAGAGTTCATACCCACACTTCCTACAAGATAATTGCGTCCCTGTGGGTCTTGTAACACGCTAATGCCACCCGTCAACCCAATGGCTCGGCTAGTCTCATAGGTGGCGGTGCGTTCATCTGCCCCAACACGCGCCGTCACCGTTGTGGAGAGGGTCTCATTGACATCGAAAGCCGCAAACTGAAACGGAAGCCCAAATGGTACATTTGTTGTGATGAAATTCCCGGGTGCAGTGGTGCGATTTGAGATAAACGTTCCGTTTGACCCCACTTGTAGATAACACGGATTACCGCATGTCAGGCTAAAGTTTGTGTTGCTACTAACACTGCCCTCTGTGACCAAAACACTGTTAAAACTTCTTGCTTCTCGTATCGTGAAAGAATTCAATCTGGGTCGTACAAACGAAATGACCACTGTCTTGGGATTTGCGCCATTGGCATCGGTGACAGTGAAGGTAATACTTTGCTGATTTTGACCAAAATCACTGTTAATCAGTTTGAGTGGCACAGATACGAGTGCCGTATTCGGTGGCACTTCAAATGTGTCTTGGGTGGGAATCACAAATTCTGGATGACTAGACGAAACCCGAATTGTACCGCCTGTGGTAGATGTTGCCCCTCTAAAGCGCACAAGCAAATTGGTCATGGTCGCATCACTGGCAAAAATAGGCGCTGTATTGGGCGTACCACCACCAGAGGAAGAAACGGTATCAATAATAAGCGATGGGCGCACCTGAATAACCGTGTCTACGGGTATCATACCCGCCGCAGGAATATTCACCCCCAAAGACACCCTCAGCGTCACGGAGATAGTATCAATTATCGCGCTATTTGAAAACGCATTGGATGATAGCACCAATGGGATGGTCACTTCTGTGGCACCTGCGGGAATAATATTGCTTGTTGCATTAACAAGATTGGTAGAGAAACCATCACCCCCTATGGCTTGTATAAACACACTGCCGTTGGTGGGGAATGGTTGATTTAAGCGCACAATGATGCTAGAGGGGGTATCTAGGGCAATCATGGGTGACGTGAGTTCTACACTGGTCACTTGGATGGGCGAAATATCAAAAAAGCCAGTGACCCCTTCTGTTGGGGTCTGTGACGCTAAATGCACAAGGAATCCGACACGCGGATTGGTAAAATTGCCTGCGGCGATAAAATTAACCGAGACAGATGTCGCACCAGCAAAAATAAATCCCGCTTGTGGGAACGTAAATGCGAATGCACTACTATCGAGTGGCACAATTCGGAATTGGGTAGTAGCGGGTGCAGGAATATTCAGACGCACGACCCCCACGGCAGACCGTCCAGGGATAATGGGTTGTGTGCCAAAATCTAGGCTCAAAATCCGCACACCACCCAATACATCGGCGCTGGCGGTGGCAGAAACATCGGCGGGGAAAATCGCCCCAAATATCACCGATGAGTCCTCTATGGCAGATGGCGCAACGGTCACATCAAATTGAGCCGTAGATTCCCCCTGCGAAATTTGCACCGCATACAAACCTGCCTCAATATCAATCGGAGTAAGATTGGGGATAACATCAGGGTTATTCATACTAATGATGAGTTCTGCCACACCACTCGGCACAGGGGCATTGAGTGTCACACGCGCCACAGATGGAATGCCTGCGGTCAGCGTAGATTCGGCAAATGCCACCGATTGAATCCGTAGGGTATGTAGGCGGAATGAGCCAGATGTGAGTGTACCAGTGGCAAGTTCTAGCGCATTTATCGCCACTTCTTCATTGAATACTGCACCATCGGCTACCGTAAACGAAAATTGCACGCGGTCTGTACCTGCGGGCAATATGGCATCGTTGGGAACGACCACATCGGCACGGGGACTCGATAAAAGGAAAGTTGTGGATATGGGTAAAACAGGGTCTAATAACACAATTTCGCCCACATAATCGCCAGGGGTGCTGATGATCTCTGGAAATGTGACCACATAATTGACTTGGCTTTTGAGTTCCAAGACACCACTCGTCACCGATTGCCCCCCAAATATGGCGGTATCACCAAAACTGGCGGTAAGCTGTGCTTGGGATGTGGTCATTTGTTGGGCAACGACAAATTCAAACGGCGCATTTATCTGACCCGCAGGCATAACAACTGGATTCGGGAAAATATCGGGGCTATTGCTCACCAATTGAATGGAGGTATCAAATTCACTTGGGCTACTCATCTGAATAGAGCCTGTGACCAATTGACCGGGTAATAAAGTCGTGCTACTCACCGTGATGCCTGTCAATGTGAGTGGTTGCACCAATATATTGGAAATGAGGCGCGAATTGGGGTTATCTGGCAAGGTCGCTTGGAGGGTGATAAATCCAGACACATTTGCTTCTGCAAAAACACCAAAGCTGGCGGATGTTTGTCCTGCAAAGATGATAACCTCACTGGGTGCGAAACGAAATGGAACATTATTTGCCCCTGCAAGCGGTTGTATCTGCACGCGCACATCGGCAAGGGCTGGCGCTGCAATTTCAACTTGAGCTTGAGCCGTAGTGCCAAAAATCACCGTAAATTGTGCAAAATCAAATCTCACCAATGCGGGTGGTGGTGGTGTTGGCAATGGGGCGGTAGTCGCGGTCAATGTGGGTGCTGGGATATCTGTAGGCGCAGGAATTTCGGATGTGGGGGTGAGCGATGGCAATAATGGGCATCCATCGGCGGTTAAGCCAAATCCACCGTCACCCTGATTGGGGCAAACATCGCTAAAATCGGGGATACCATCGGCATCACTATCGAGTGGTGGCAAAATGGGGCAACCATCGCTGTTAAGCCCAAGTCCCAAATCTCCTTCATTGGGGCATATATCGCCAAAATCGGGAATACCATCGGCATCACTATCAGCAGGTTGTGGGACGGCACAACCATCACCATCTATCCCGAATCCCAAATCCCCTTCATTGGGACAAGAATCGGCATTATCTGGGCGACCATCACCGTCACTATCGGGGGGTGGTGGTGGGGGTGGCAATGGACAGCCACTAGCATCTAACCCAAAACCCGCATCCCCTTGTGTGGGACACACATCATTGGGGTCTGGGAATCCGTCATTATCGCTATCAGGCGGGGGCAATGGGCAACCACTACCATCTATGCCAAAACCCGCGTCTCCCGCATTGGGGCAGGAATCCACATCATCCGTAAAACCATCACCATCGCTATCTGGCGGTGGCGGTGGCGCGGGTGGGGCTTCTACGGGGTTATTTTCGCCTTCTGTGCCTGTAAATACCAAGCCACCCGGATGGTCATAAACAGCATATAATCCGTCGGCGCTCACATACCCTTGCACATCCAATATTTGCCATTGTCCGCCGATTTGGGCGAATAACGTGAGTGGCATGAGGGGCGGTAGTGGCTTGCGGAGTGGCACATAGACCGTCACACCGCTTGCGCCTTGTAACTCTAACCCAGAACACCACCAAAAATCACCGAGTTCCGCGGGAGGGTCTTCTGCTGCTGGCGCTTCGCGTACCGTAATGGCGCTGGCTGGCAATTCTTGCGATGTATAGATGACCACACCCGAATTGCCGATGAAGGTAAATTGCTCGGCGGGAATGGGTGCTTCTGGATTAAAAGATGCCCCACCCTCAACGGCATTAAAGGTATTTGGTGCGAGAATGATTTCTGTAGTTTGTGTTTGGTCTAATGAATCGCGCCATGTGATGGTCGCGGGGATAAAATCAGTCAGTGGTTGCATGATAGTAAATGCGAATGGCGGAAATAACTCGCCACTCAAAATCTCTGTAGCACGCCAATATAGCCGAAATGCCGATTCGGTGGCAGATGCACCTACAAACTGCATCGTATTGGCTTGTTGGGCACTAATCAGTTGTGTCCCCAAAGGCAAATCTACCATCACCGATAAATCATATAGGGCATCAGTGTTGTTGTATGGCAAAATAAAGACATAGCGTGTGCCTTCGCTAGAAATAAGTCCGTTTAATCTGGCTTGTGGAAAATCGAATGGAGGGCTAGATTGAGCGGTGGCAATGAGCGGTAATACCCCCAATGCCAATAAAAAGAGAAAAACACTGATAATTTTACCCATAGCATATTCCTTCATATATAGTAACAATCTACAGTGTAACACGATTTTTGAAACGTGTTGATACCTATAACCAATTGGATGAATGATGCCAAACCAATATGGGTTACAATAAAATTAGGCACGCCATTAAGTAATGTCTCATCATCCGCAATGATACAATGAACGATAGGAATAAGTATGAAAAATGAGTCATCCACCACACTATCGGCTATATTGATAGGACACCGCTATCAGCTATCCAAAAAATTGGGTGAAGGTGGCATGGGGAGTGTCTATCAGGCAGTAGATAAATTACTCAACCAAAAAGTCGCACTCAAACGGGTAAAAATCGCCAAAATAATCGCCTCACCGCAAGATACCATAGACCTCAGCCGAGAAGTCTTGGCACGCGAGTTTCAGGTGTTGGCATCGCTTCATCATCCACATATCATCAAAGTGCTTGATTTTGGGTTTGATAGCGGACGCGCCCATTACACTATGTCCTTGCTCCATGAACCCAAAGGCATCATAGAATATGCCACCAATTTATCACAAACCGAAAAAATCACCCTGCTCATTCAGACCCTACAAGCCCTTGTCTATTTGCATCGGCACAATATTTTGCACCGCGACCTCAAACCAAGCAATATTTTGGTAGATGCCAAAAAGGGTTTGCAAGTCATGGATTTTGGGCTGGCGATTGAAGTGACCAATACCAAACAAACCACTGGCACATTGGCATATATGTCTCCAGAGGCTATCAAGGGTGAGCCAGCTAATTTTCAGAGTGATTTATATTCGTTGGGTGTGGTGGCATACGAATTATTTGCAGGAAAACACCCGTATGAACTATCCAACACGCCAAAACTCATCAACGACATCGTTGATATAATGCCAGACCGCGACCAAATGCCCGTCTCTGAACCCCTCAAAGACATTATATTGCGCTTGCTGGCAAAATCTCCCCAAGACAGACAAGCCAATGCCAGTATGGTCATTAGCGAATTATCGCAATTTTTACCCGCCCCCATTGTTGAAGATGATTCCATGCGTGAAAGTGTGTTGCAATCACCCAAATTTGTGAGCAGAAAAACCGAATTGACGTTGCTCACACAAGGCTTGCAAGATGCCCTCAGTGGCATCGGCTCGGCATGGCTCATTGGGGGCGAAAGTGGGGTCGGAAAATCGCGGTTATTAGAAGAATTACGCATCCGCGCACTGGTCAATGGGGCGCTGGTCATCCGCGAGGAATATGCTGCAGAGACCACACGCCCGTTTCATCTATGGCACACCGTTTTGCATCATTTATCATTATTGACCCCCTTAGGCGAATCCGATTTGCAATTTATCACCGACTTTTTAGCCAATAAACACACCGCCTCGCAAACATCACGCGGGCATCTCAACGCTTTGGCATCTGTCATCATCAACATCTTCAAAAAACAGCGCACACCGATTGTTTTGTTGATAGACAATCTCCATTTGGCGCAAGAAAGTTTGTTGCCCCTCAAAATGATTTGCAAAAAAATTGGCGACTTAAAGCTACTAGTCATTGGCACTTATCGGAGCGATGATCATACCTATTTTTATGGCAAATTACCAGAAATGACCCCTTTAGAAATTAAGCGGTTCTCTCAACAAGAGGTTGAAGAGGTTGCGGTATCTATTGTGGGTGAGGTGGGAAAAAGACACGGTATCGCAGAATTTTTATATGCCCATACCGAAGGCAATGCGTTTTTTGTGATAGAAGCCTTGCGTTCATTGGCAATGAAGGTGGGGAAGCTAGAAGATATTGGTCAAATCACCTTGCCGTCCAGTATTTTTTCACATGGGATGCAAGATATTGTTGAGCGCAGACTAGCCCGATTATCAGAAAATCATCAGATGTTATTGCGCTATGCCGCCATCATCGGCAAAGAAATTCAGTTTGACCTGCTCACCGCTATTTTGGGAAAATTTGATGATAATAACCTATTGCTCAAATGTGTAGATGCCGACATTTTTCGTTTTATTGACGGAAAATGGTATTTTTCGCATGATAAATTGCGCGAGGGCATTATTCATTCTCTGCCCGATGAACAACGCCAAGCAATGCACCAGCAAATCGCACACACCATAGCACAAATTTATGAACCTGACCATTTTGAGAAGCAAAAAGACGGTCATTCTAATAATGGACAGATTTAAGGCAATTTTAGACTAAATCATATTTGAGGGCGATTGCAATGGCTTCTGTGCGGTTGGTCACGCTGAGTTTGGATAAAATACTGCTGATATGATATTTAACGGTAGAACGACTCACATAGAGGCGTTCTGCAATTTCTGGATTATTTAACCCCTGCACCATGAGCGCCAACACTTCTAATTCGCGTTCTGTGAGCCGATATGTGGGTTCTGGTGGGCGAATGGCGGCATTGATGAGGGCTTGGGTTGCCTCTGGCGATAAAACACGCTGTCCCGCTTTGGCGGCACGAATGGCATTGGCGAGTTGGTCATCGGAAATATTTTTGAGCAGGTAACTGGTCGCACCTGCCTGAATTGCGGCGGTAACATTGCTGGTATCGCTAGAACTCGTGAGCGCCACAATTTGAATATGCGGATATTTTTCTCTGATGGCGCGTGTCGCTTCGATACCATTCATCTCTGGCATGGCAATATCCATCAAAATCACATCGGGATTGGTCTCTTCACACATCCGTAGGGCTTCTACACCATTCGCGGCTTCACCAACCAACAATAAATCTTCAAAACTCCGCAAAAACAAACTTAACCCACGCCGTATCATCTCATGGTCGTCTACAATTAGCACACGAATGATTGTTTTTTCTGCCATAACCACATTACTCCTTATTTATCCAAAACGCCCTAATTGTTGTTCCACTCTTTGGGACGCTGGTTATCGTGAGTGCGATATTGGCATCTTGAGCGCGTTCTTGCATGATTTTTATCCCCATGTGACTGGGTTTTGTGGACTGTGTATCAAACCCCATACCGTCATCCACAATGACCAATTCAACTTGCCCCATCTGGCGTATAAGCCGAACATCGGCGTGCTTTGCGCGAGAATGTTTGATGATATTATTCAATGATTCTTGGGCTATCCTAAAAAATGTCACATGCACATCTGGCGTTGTATCGGCTTTCCCCCGCGAATGAAATGTCACACGCAACCGAGAACGCCCTTTGCTAGTCGTACACAATTGGCGCAATAAATCGCCTAAATCGGCTTCTAATAACGCACTAGGACGCAATTCTAGCAATAAGGTGCGAATTTCTGCCAATGCCCCTTGTGTGAGGTCTTGTAGTTCTTCTAAAGATTCCCCCACGCTATAGGCATCGAGTTTCCACTGTTTAAGAATCGCTTGGGTGGTCACAGTCACCGCAAATAATGTCTGTGTGACCGAATCGTGTAAGTCGCGTGCCAGCCGTTGGCGGGCTTCCATCGCGGCGAGTGTTTTTGCTTTATGAAATAGCTGTGCATTGTGCAAAGCAATCGAGGCTTGGTCTATAAAAACACGCAGTCGCTCAACATGGGTGGGTGTAAAATGATTTACAGTGCAACTATCCAAATTCAAAAATCCAATGACCTCATCACGATAACAAATGGGCGCGGCAAGATAAGCACGCGGTTTATACATCCCACTGACATCCACCCAACTGTCAAAATGGGCAATATCAGGGACATTACAAAAGGCGCGGGTGGTATACATCTCTCTAAAATGGTCTATATTATCTATGGGAAAGCGTGCAGATAAGATGGCGGGTATAATATCATCTTGCCATCCATTAGACAGAACAACCTGTGCCACCCGATTTTCGATGAGCATGATACTCGATGAATCATGCGGGATAATCTGTTGCACAGTATCTAAAATACGATGCAGTACCTCATCTAATTCGAGGGTACTATTGAGTGTTACCATGCTATCACGTAAAATGTCTATAAATATCTGCTGATTGTGTTTTTCGTGGTCAATTTTTTTGCGCCGAAGCACCGATTGTATCATCACGGGCAAAATAATGAGATAGGTGCTATCTTTGATAAGATACTCAGAAATACCTGCCGAAATCGCCTGCAATATAAGGGATTCATCGGTTAATTCTGACAGCACAATAATGGGGGTATCACCCAAAGCCGTCAATAACGCTAAGGCAACCCCATCGTGCAATTGATATTCGGATATCACCAAATCGAAATGCGTGTTTTTGAGGTATGAGAGACCCTCTTTGATAGAGGAAATCGTTTTACATTCACAATGCAAGTCGGCTTTTTTAATCGCATCCAACATACTCAATTGGTCTGTGGGAGAATCTTCAATGATAAGTAACTTAATGGGCAATTTGGGTCTATCTATCGTCATAAATTAAATCTAACATTTTGTAACAACACGAAGGCGGATAAGAGCAATTCTAATTATAATATAAACTCGTTAATACGATAAGTCACATTATGGATAAAATCTGTCTAACTGATAATACTAGCCACATGACTAGTCCACATGGCTAAAAACCATGCTCTACAAATTCAGACCATTTAGAATAGTGGCGAATAAATTCAGACTATTTTATCATTAATATCAATCACAATTGCACCTAGTTACAAGGTCATCTATGTATGTCATCCACATCTCAGAAACAGATTTTATCCTTACGCGCACGGATTTTATTGGTCTTTGCCAGCGCATCGCTTATCACATTAGCAGTCGTTATCCTCAGTATTTACCTGTTAGTGGGAAGAAGTGAACGTGAGGGGTGGCAAAGTCGGCAATTAGAAGCCTCAAAAGCCTCTTCACGCCAAGTACGGGGATTTATTGACCAAGCCCATCCGTACCCAAACCTTATTATCATTGTTGACTAATACACTCGATACACCCCGTTTACGTGTCTTATTACAGGGCATTTTGCTCTCTGGTTCAAATATCAACGAAATTATCCTCACCGATGCACAAGGCACAGCCATCATAGAGGTGGCGCGGACAGACCGTGTTTTAGATGAGCCAATTGGGACAGACTGGTTTGAGCACACAGTACAAAACTCAGAATCTGGGACATTCTTTTTGGGAGAATTAGACTTTTTGCC